>Ga0114129_10002980_pt1 | contig 23723 bp, 20 predicted proteins | sample RhiMetdeltSRZDD1_FD_80071 | JGI IMG/M metagenome (GOLD analysis project Ga0114129, IMG submission 80071) | Populus rhizosphere microbial communities from Tennessee, USA - Rhizosphere MetaG P. deltoides SRZDD1 (version 2) (version 2) | ecosystem: Host-associated > Plants > Roots > Rhizosphere >...
CTCGGTGCGCGAGAATATCGCGCTCGCCGATCCGGCCATGCCGATGGAGCGCGTCATCGCGGCGGCAAGGCTTGCGGGTGCGCACGACTTCATTCTCGAGCTGACCGAAGGCTACGACACGATCGTCGGCGAGCGCGGCTCCACTCTCTCGGGCGGCCAGCGCCAGCGCATCGCCATTGCGCGCGCGCTGATCACCGATCCGCGGATCCTAATCTTCGATGAGGCGACGAGCGCCCTCGACTATGAGAGCGAGCGCATCATTCAGCAGAACATGCAGGAGATCGCCAAGGGGCGGACGGTTCTGGTCATCGCGCACCGGCTCTCGACCGTGCGGGCGACGGATCGCATCGTCACGCTCGACCGCGGCCGCCTGGTCGAGGACGGCACCCATGACGTCCTGATCAAGACCGGCGGCCGCTATGCGTCGTTGCATCGGTTGCAGGCAGGAATCCATGAAGTCCGCTGAGTCCGCCAGGGCCGCCACGCCCATGCGAAGCGTCGTCCCGCTTCGGCGTGCGCACAAGCGGCGCGCCGAAGAGATGGCCTTCCTGCCAGCCGCGCTCGAAATCGTGGAAACGCCGCCGTCGCCGATCGGCCGTACCATCGGGGTCACCATCATCCTGCTGTTCTGCGCGGCGCTGGCCTGGGCCTGGTGGGGCACGATCGACATCGTGGCGGCGGCGACCGGAAAAATCGTGCCGAGCGGTCGCACCAAGGTCATCCAGCCGTTCGAGACCGGGGTGGTGCGCTCCATCCGGGTGCAGGACGGGCAGGCGGTCAAGGCCGGCGACGTGCTGATCGAACTCGATCCGACCGTCAACGCGGCGGAACGCGATCATCTGCGCAACGACCTCCTCGCCGAGCGGCTCAACATCGCGCGGCTGCGCGCGGCACTTGGCGGCGGGGACGATCCCGTGGCCGACTTCACGCCGCCCGACGATGCGGACCCGTCGCTGATCAGCACCCAGCGCCAGCTTCTGCTCAATCAGGTGACCGAACATCGCGCCAAGATCGCCGCGCTCTCCCGACAGCAGGCGCAGAAGGAAGCCGAGCAGGCCACGACCGCGGCCACCATCCATAAGCTCGAGAGGCTGATTCCAGTAATCCAGCCGCGCGTCGACATCCGCAAGACCCTCATGGACAAGGAGCTGGGCTCGAAGCTCACCTATTTCGAGGTGCTCCAGCTCCTGGTCGAGCAACAGGAGGAACTCAGCGTTCAGAAGAGCCATCTGCGCGAAGCGGAGGCGGCCGTGGCCGCGATCCGCGAGACGCGCGGCCAGGCGGTGGCCGAATATCGGCGCACCCTCTCCGACGAACTTGCCAAGGCCGAGCAGAAGGCGAACGGGCTCGCCCAGGACCTGATCAAGGCCGAGCAGAAGACCAGGCTTCAAGTGCTGACCGCCCCCGTGGATGGCATGGTGCAGCAGCTCGCGATCCATACGGTCGGCGGCGTGGTCACGCCGGCGCAGCCCCTGCTGGTGGTCGTACCCAGCGACAGCCGGCTGGAGATCGAGGCCATGGTGTCGAACCGCGACATCGGCTTTGTCCGCCCGGGGCAGGAAGCCGAGATCAAGATCGATACCTTCAATTTCACCCGCTACGGCCTCCTGCACAGCAAGGTGCTCAGCGTCTCCCAGGACGCCATCATCCGCGACCAACAACAAGACCGCTCCAACGACCGTGCACTGGGAACGCAGAACGACACCAGCGAGCCGAAGGGCCAGGAGCTGAACTACAGCGCGCGCATTTCGCTCGATCGCGCCCAGATGCGGATCGACGACCGCATGGTCAATCTCTCCCCCGGCATGGCTGTTACGGTGGAAATCAAGACCGGATCGCGCATGATCCTGAGCTATCTCTTGTCGCCGCTGCTCCGCTACCAGCAGGAAAGCTTGCGCGAGCGATGACGCGGGCCGCCTGGCGGCAGCGACGATGGTTGCGCCGTTATGCCTCTCGTTGGCGCTTCATCAGAGGACATAGAGCTAAAGGAGGCTGTCCCGGGCCGAACCCGTCACATACCGTTCGCCTGCACCGCCGGCTGCGTTGACCGGCGGCGGCAGACGTCAGCTGTGTCGGCGGCGCCGCAAAGTCGGCGATAGAGGCGCAGATAATTGCGTGCCATCACGTCCGACGTGAATCGCTCCCCGAACACCCTGCGCACTGTGCGCCTGTCAAGCTGATCGAGCTTGAGGACCGCCCGTACGGCTTCGTCTTCGGTATCTACAATGAACCCGGTTTTGCCGTGGTCAACGATCTCGGCGACGGACCCGCAGCGCCACGCGATCACCGGCGTTCCACACGCCATGGCCTCGATCAGCACCAGACCAAACGGTTCTGGCCAATCGATCGGGAACAGGAGTGCGCCGGCATTTCCAAGAAAGGCGGACTTTTCGCTGTCGCCTATCTCCCCGATGAATTCAATCAGGGGATCGGCCAATAGCGGCTTTATCTCGTCGCGAAAATAGCCCGCGTCCACAGCATCCACCTTGGCCGCAATCTTGAGGCGCATGCCCAGGCGCTTCGCGATGGCGATCGCGCGGTCTGGCCGCTTCTCGGGCGAGATGCGACCCAGGAAAGCGAGATACGGATCGCTGGGCGTTTTGTTGAAGGCGTAAACGCCTTCCGCGAGGCCGTGGTGAATGGTGGCCAACCAGTTCGCGCTTGCGAGCGGCGTGCGTTGATCATCCGATATCGAGACCAGGGGATAGTCGTGCCAACGAGCATAGACCTCAGGCAGGTCCTTCAAATCGAGCCGACCGTGCAGCGTGGTCACGGTTCGCGCTGCAAAATCTTCGAAGAACGGAAAATGGATCAGGTCGACATGAAAGTGCAGAATATCGAATGCATGCCGGCGCAAATGCAGTTCATGCAGCATGGACAGGTGCGCGGCCAGGTCCGATTTCAGCGGGCACGGATCGAGCCGGATGGCTTGATCGCGTACCGCAACCAGTGTCGCCCGTGTGTGGGCCTCCGCGCTCGCGAACAGCGTGACCTCATGCCCCAACTCCACGAGAGCGTTGGTCAGGTGCGCGACGATGCGTTCGGTGCCGCCATACAAGCTCGGCGGCACCGCCTCATACAGCGGCGCGATCTGAGCGATCTTCATGAGATGCCATCAATCCGGTTGGTGCGCCGGCCTTGCCCGCATTGGAATAATTTGCCGCGAGGCGTGTCCTTCAAGCCGCCGCCGGGATGACGCTGCGTCAACGAAGAGCCACGTCAATCCTTTCGGTGTGGCCGCAGGCGCACTCGTAGGCGCGCGTTTCCCTGCCATCCTGGGCCGGCGTCGCCGTCCTGATTCTCATTTTCTGCGAGCACTTTGGACAAAACAACGTCCAAGGGTCGGCGCGGACGGCCTGATCCGGCAAACGCTCCTGCATAGACATGATCAATTTCCCTCCACGAATTAAAGTTTGGATCGAGAAAGCCAAAGCGCATTGATGCAAATCAATTGCGGATACCGAGCTTTGGACCCGACCACTTCGTGACCATGTCGGGCGTCTGCGACCGGCCGCCGGCCACGCCATCGGCGCTCGGCGAGGACAGTAAGGGCGATCACGTCCGCTGGCACATTCGCGCCGGCGAATGGACGCCGGCACTTGGCGTCAGATCGCCCTCCCGACGAGAGCACCGATGGCAGCCGTCAGACCCATCGCGAATGCGCCCCAGAACGTCACCCGGATGGTCGGCTTGATGATGTCGGCGCCACCGGTCCAGGCGCCGATCATGCCGAGCAGCGCCAGGAACACCAGAGAACCGAGGGACACCAGCGGGATCGTCAGGTTCGATGGCGAGACCAGCACCAGCGCGAGCGGCGCGGCCGCTCCGAGGGAGAACGTGGCCGCCGACGCCAATGCGGCCTGCACCGGGCGTGCCGTGCTGATCTCGGAAATCCCAAGCTCGTCGCGGGCATGCGCGCCCAATGCATCTTTCGCCATGAGCTGTTGGGCCACCTGGCGAGCAAGCCCGGTCTCCACGCCCCGGGCGACATAGATCTGGGCCAGCTCCTCCTTCTCGAATTCGGGGTCGTTCGCGAGTTCCCGTCGCTCGCGGGCGAGATCGGCCTGTTCGGTGTCGGACTGCGAACTGACCGAGACATATTCTCCCGCCGCCATAGACATGGCGCCAGCGACCAGACCGGCGACGCCCGCAAGCAGGACGTCGCTGCGGGCCGCGGCGGCCGAAGCCACACCGAGAATGAGGCTTGCTGTTGAGATGATCCCGTCGTTGGCGCCGAGCACGGCGGCACGGAGCCATCCGATCCGCTCGACAAGGTGGATCTCGCGGTGAACGCGGCGCATGATACGGCCCTGCAAAATTGATCCGACTGATGGAATCTTCGGCGCTCCGGTTATGCCGGTGTCGCCGAACACCATTTTAATTTATCACGGGGGCGTGCATGAGCGTGCGCGTAATCGGCCGGGCATTTGCCCGCAACGCGCCCCGAAAATACCGTAGCAATGCGGCTCGCGCCGCGCCCGGCGCCCATCCGAGGAAACGGCAATGGCGACTGACACACCGCCCGCCCGGTCGACGCCACGCGCCGTGCTCCCGCGGAGCATTTGGGCGCTCGGATTCGTCAGCATGTTCATGGACATCTCGTCGGAGATGATTCATGCGCTGCTGCCGGTCTATCTCGTGACCGTGCTCGGTACGTCGACACTGACGGTCGGTTTCATCGAAGGCATCGCCGAAGCGACGGCAAACATCACCAAGATCTTCTCGGGCGCGCTGTCCGACTGGCTCGGCAAACGCAAGCTGCTGACGACCATCGGCTATGGTCTTGCGGCTTTTACCAAGCCGGTGTTTCCGCTTGCGGCCACGGTCGGCTGGGTGGTCGCGGCGCGCTTCATCGATCGCATCGGAAAGGGCATCCGCGACGCCCCTCGCGATGCGCTCATCGCCGATATCGCGCCGGCAGATCTGCGGGGCGCCAGCTTCGGTCTGCGACAGTCGCTCGATACCATCGGCGCCGTGGTCGGGCCGCTCGCCGCCATTGCCCTTATGGCGTTGAGCTCGGACAATTTCCGCTTGGTGTTCTGGATGGCGGTGGTGCCGGCGTTCATCTCGTTGGCCGTGATGGTCGTCGCGGTCCAGGAGCCGGCTCGCCACCAGCCGGGCAGCAGGCGGCGCGTCCGCCTCGCGGATGCGAAGCGTCTGTCCGGCCGGTTCTGGGCCGTGGTCGGCGTCGCCACCATCCTGACCCTTGCGCGGTTCTCCGAAGCATTTCTCCTCCTGCGCGCGCAGAATGTCGGGCTGCCGCTCGCTCTTGTCCCGGTGGTCATGGTGGTGATGAACGTCGTGTATGCGCTCGCGGCCTATCCGGCCGGGGTGCTCTCGGACCGGCTTGGTCGAGGCGGGCTGCTCGCGGTTGGCATCATGTGCCTGATCGTGGCGGACCTCGTTCTCGCCCTCGGCCTGACCATCGCGCTGGTGCTGCTCGGCGTCGTGTTCTGGGGGCTTCACATGGCGCTCACCCAGGGGCTGTTCGCGAGTCTCGTGGCCGACACCGCGCCGCAGGACCTTCGGGGAACGGCCTTCGGCGTGTTCAACTTCGCCGGAGGCAGCGCCATGCTGGTCGCAAGCGTCCTCGCCGGGGGCCTGTGGGATGCCTACGGACCGGCGGCAACCTTTCTGGCGGGCTCCGGGTTTGCCGCAATGGCGCTGATCGGCCTGATCTTTGTCCGCGACCGGGTGCGCGAGACGTCGCCTGATCCTGACGACGGTTGATGCGCCGCTCTTGCTCATCTCCGGCAGACCATTGGGTCTACTCGAGTTCGGATTCTCGAGTGCGCAAATCGGATGAATGGGGGCTTGCGTGGGCAAGACTGCGGGTGACACTTGTGAACGTGTGGTGCGCTGAATCAAATCGACTGGAAACCGCTGTAAAAGGTCACCGATGATGGCTAAAGCGAGAGTGCGTTACATCGTTTCCGACGTGGACGCCGCGGTTCGGTTCTATTGCGAGATGCTCGGTTTCCAGGTGGATATGCGGCCTGCGCCGGGCTTCGCCAGACTTTCGAACGACAATCTGCAGCTCATGCTGAACAGCCCAGGTGCAGGTGGCGCCGGGCAGGCAATGCCCGGTGGCGAGATGCCCGCGCCTGGAGGCTGGAATCGTATCCAGATCGAAGTCCCGAACCTGCAGGCGACAGTCGAGCGGTTGAAAGCTGCGGGATGTTCGTTCCGAAATGAGATCGTACAGGGCGCCGGCGGCAGGCAGATACTGGTCAATGACCCTTCCGGCAATGCCGTCGAGCTGTTCGAACCAATCTGAACGATATCGGGCGCGGCTCCGCCGAGCGTTTTCCGCGCGGCGATCGTGCCGTGTTGGGGCCTGAGCAGCCGCCCGAGCATCACAGATAGGTCACCAGACCCATGAAGCCCTCGTCCTGGTGATCCTGATGGTGACAGTGGAGCAGCGTCGGCCCGGGATCGTCGGCGACGAAATCGATCTCGACCGTGCTGAACCGCGTCATGTTGATGGTATCTTTCATCACGCCCGCCGTCGCCTTGTCGCCCACCTTGGTGACCTCGAAGCTGTGACGATGCAGATGGACCGGGTGGTTGTCGCCGCTCTTGTTGGTCATGGCGAGGCGATAGCGCTTCCCTTGCTCGGTCGTGAACAGCGGGTTGGTCGCGGGCCAGGACTTGCCGTTGATGGTCCAGCGGTTGTAGCCGCCCCGGCCTCCCGGCACTTTCTCGAAGATGAGATCGAGGCGTTCATCCGGCGCAGGGACCGCCCGATCCGCGCCGAAGATGGTGTAGTCCCACGCGGATTCGGGCGGGGCCGACCATTGCGGTTCGCCGCGCTGGTTGGCGTATTCGACCACAACGCCGAGCCCCATCTTGCGGTCTTCGTCCTTGACCCCGCCGAGGATCCACACGCCCGGTCGATTCATCTCCACCACCACATCGGCACGTTCCGCAGGTGCGAGAAACAGCGTGTCGACGGCTTGCGGGGAGGGCACTGGATTTCCGTCGAGCGCGATCACCGTGAAGCGATGGCCCGGCAGTGCCAGCGTGATGTTCTGCGTCGGACTGGCATTGAGCAGCCGAAACAGCACGCGCTGGCCTTCCCGCACGCGCACGGGTTACCCGTGCCCGAGCATCTTGTCGTTGAAGGACGCGGACGCGTACATCACCTCCAGGCCGTTGTCGGGCGGCGGACCTTTTCGGATATCCTGCATGCTGACCCAGGAGCCTTGCCAGTGGTGGGCGGCGAGCAGCACTTCCTGGTCGTAACGTCCCGGGTCGTTGGTCGGCTCGACGATCAGGAATCCGTACAGTCCGGCATAGAGACTTCGCGTCAGATCCGTTCCCGCAACGTCGTGGCTGTGGTACCAGCGCGTCCCGGCGGGCTTTGCCGCGAACGTGTAACGCTGCGTGCCGCCGCGCTCCACCATCGGCGATCCCTCTTCCATGGCGCCATCGGCCGTCGAGGGCAGGTAGAGACCGTGCCAGTGGATGATGTCGTCGACGTCCGTGTCGTTGCGGATATCGATGCTGACCGGGCGGCCTTCGCGCAGGCGCAGCAGCGGGCCGGGCACCGTGCCGTTGTAGGCAAAGGTGTCGATTACCCTCCCGGGAGCGAGCTCGAGCCGCAGCGGCGCAATCCGGAGCGAGTAATCCGACGCAGCCGCGATTTGCGTATATGCCGCTCCCAGCCCGGTCCCGAGCGCCATGCCGGTTGCACCGGCTCCAATCAGGAACCGGCGACGGTGCAGCCACGCGGTCGTGCCGGCGTGGTGGCTCGGACGGATAGGTGATGTCGTGCTCATCGAGTGGTCCTGTCCATGAAGCGAATGGCGGCGGGCCGGCGGTTATCGCCGCCACGCACTTTCGTTCTTCTGCTCGTAATCACGGAACGCCTTGATCAACCCGCCCAGGACTTCCGCCGATGTTTCGAACATCGCCTTGAGCTGCGGCTCGTCGACCTTTTCGACGTCCTGGCGCAAATGGTCCATGATTTCCTTGAGGCGCGCCTGCATTTTTTGGGTGTGATGGCGGGGGTCGCGGTCGGTGGCGCTGGCCATGTCGGCCTCCATCGGTGGGAAGAAAATTCAGGCACACCCGCAACGAGGGCTGGGGACGGCTGCACGCGGCGGGCTGTTGATTTCAACGACCCCTCGGCACGATCGGTTCCCGATGACGGCATTCGATAATGACATCCGGCCCATGGGCCGAAACGCTCGAGCGAGGTCTGCCGGAGCGATGGTTGGCTGCGACATCCACCAAAAGGCCGGAATTGAAGCGCTGCTGGTCGTCGCCGGCGGCGCCGCTACGTCAAACGGCTTGAATGACGGTATGGTCGGCGACACTTGTCGAAAAGCGGGCTTCTTTTCATGACAGCCTCGGCTGCATCAACACCGCCTTGCCGGCGCCATGGGACAGCTGAGCCGCCAGGCGCCTCTCGGCGCCGAGCCAACGTCTGTTTCTCTCCCGATTCCCCGATCCGAGAGCGCTTGCCGGCGAAGCGGGAGCCCGTTCGCCGCAGAAAGCACGTCCAACGCAAGGACTATGGAGCGATTTCTGATTCCAGCGAATCTGAAACGGCGCTGGCGGGAGCTTTCTGATGTTGACCCGGCGCCAGTTTGCCGTTGGCTCCGCCACAATCATTGGCGCTGGCGTTCTAAGCAGCGGTCGAGCCGGAAAAGCGGACGTACTGGATTTCCGTACGCCTCTGCCGATCCCGAAGCTCATCGATGCGGCGAAAGAAGGAAACTCCGTCAGGCTCAAGGCCGCGTCCAGCCGACATTCCTTCTTCAATGCAACGCCGGCACCGACCTATGGGTACTCGGCATCCCTTCTCGGCCCCGTCATTCGGCTTCGCCGCGGCGATGAGGTCGAGATGGTTGTCGAAAACATGCTCGGTTGCGATACAACAGTGCACTGGCATGGGCTTGCAGTCCCAGGCCCTTTCGATGGCGGCCCGCATCAAGTCGTTCGAGCGGGTGAGAGCTGGCGCCCCGTCCTCAAGATCGACCAGCCCGCGTCGACCGCTTGGTATCACCCGCACGCGCACCACGACATCGCTCGGCAGGTTTACATGGGTCTCGCCGGGCTGATCATCGTCGACGATGGCTCGGATTCGCTTCATAACCTGCCGCGGACCTACGGCATTGATGACTTGCCGATCATTCTGCAGGACCGCTCCTTTGCGCCCGATGGGTCACTTGTCTATAGCCCAAGCCCTCTGAGCGTGACCTATGGAAGCCGGGGCGATACGATCATCGTCAACGGCGCGGTTGGCCCGGTTGCCAGAGTCCCACGTGGCTTGGTGCGGCTGCGCATTCTCGACGGGGCGAACGCGCGGAATTTCTACCTGCGCTTCAGCGACCGCCGGACGCTTCACGTCATCGCGTCCGACTCGGGTATGCTCGGCAGGCCAGTCGCGGTCAGGGAGCTTAGAATCTCGCCCGGCGAGCGTTTCGAAATCCTCGTTGACTTCGCGGATCGCCGGGCGGTGACGCTGGAGACTGGCCCGGATGAAGAGCTGGGTGCGTTCGGCGCCATGGCCGAGCGCCGCATCAATGGCGAATATGAACCTGTGATGCGGTTCGAGCCGACCGGGACGCATCCTGCCGTTAAGGACTTGCCCGCACGCCTTGTCGAACCTGCTGCGGCCGATCCGGCGCGAACGGTCAGACGGCGGCAGTTCATTCTCGACAGTGGCATGTGCATCCCCCCCGACCAGGGAGACGAAATGCATATGGGCGCGGATCGTGTCATGTGCATAAATGGAAAATCTCACGACCCGGCGCGGATCGACGAGAACGTCGAGATTGGAACAACCGAAATATGGGAGGTGTTTTCGCTCGGCATGGCGCATCCCTTCCATATTCATGGCGCATCGTTCCGCATCCTTTCGATCAGCGACGCGCCGCCGCCCGCCCACCTCATGGGCTGGAAGGATGTCGTGCTTGTCGAAGAAAAGGCTGAACTTCTTGTCGCCTTCAATCGGCCGGCGTCAGCGCAATGCCCCTTCATGTATCACTGCCACATCCTCGAGCATGAAGATGCTGGCATGATGGGACAATATGTCTGCATCTAGCTAAGACGCGCTGCGAAGCGCGGAACTTTCCGTCTCCCACGCCGGATGTCCAGACCCGTCATGTCGATCGCATCTCTTCTGGGCACTCCGCTGGTTGCGCTCCCGCTGAGGAATCCAAATTTCGGCATCTATTCCGCGGGAAGCGCGGTGTCTCTGGTCGGAATGTGGATGCAGCGGATCGCCATCGGATGGCTGACCTGGCAAATGACGAAGTCCGGCTTATGGCTCGGAATCGTCGCCTTCGCCGATTTCTTCCCCGTGCTTCTCATTGGACCGATTGCAGGCGCCGCGGCTGACCGATGGGATCGGCTGCGTGTGGTGAAGACGAGCCAAACCATTTCGCTGGTGCAGGCCACCGCTCTGTTCGCGCTCACCGCCAGCGGTCATATCAACATCGGGCTTCTCGTTGCCCTGACCGCCTTCCAGGGCGTCGTGGTCGCGTTCAACCAGCCCGCCCGGCTCGCCCTCGTACCGTCGCTCGTGGCGGAGCGGGACCTCGCGTCGGCGGTGGCGATCAATTCGATCGTGTTCAACCTGGCGCGCTTCATCGGTCCGATGTTTGCAGGCTTGGCGATCGTCTGGTCCGGCGTGTCCGCGGCGTTCGCGGCCAATGCCTTGAGCTACGTCGTCTTCCTGCTGGCGCTGGCGCGCATCCGCGTTCCTGCGACGCTCGCCGAACCTGCCAAGCAGCGAAGCTTCTCCGCGGATATGCGGGACGGCATTCGTTACACGGCGACGCATCCGGGGATCGCCGCTCTGCTGGTCTTGCTGGTGGCGTTGGGCGTGGGCGGACGGCCGCTGAACGAGTTGCTGCCGGGATTCGCCGCCGACGTGTTCCACTCCGGGGCCGGCGGCCTCTCGATCCTCGCCTCGGCGATCGGCGGCGGAGCCATCTGCGGCGGCCTCTGGCTTGGCCACCGTGCGCGTGCGTCCGAGCTGACATGGGTCGCGCTCGGCAGTTCGAGTGCGGGCGCGCTGGCGGCGATCGTCGCGGTCGCAACGGAGCACATGTGGGTCGCCGTACCGGCTGTGGCGGTCTTCGGCTTTTGCACGTCCACGGCGGGGATCGCCATTCAGACCCTCATTCAATTGGCTGCGGACCGCAACATGCGAGGGCGCGTCATGGGCCTTTACGGCCTGATTTTCCGCGGCGCGCCCGCCATCGGCGCGCTTGCGGCGGGGCTCGCATCGGCGCATTTCGGGCTGCGGTGGCCGGTTTTTTTCGGTGCTCTCCTCGTGCTCGCGGTTTGCATCTGGACGTACCGCAGCCGCGAGCGCATCGCCGCGGCCCTGCCGAGCCAGAACTGATGCCGCGGCGTGAACCGAGAATACGTCTTCAGCTCTGCGCCGCAGCTCGGACGAAATCAGTCGATCCAGTCGTTCACGCGGGCGCTGACGTCGGGCGGCAGGCTCAGGCCGAGCCTGGCCAGCGCCGGCCGGCGGACGCTGAGCGTGAACTGCGTCGCGCCCGAGACCGGCAGATCGGCGGGATTGGCGCCGCGCAGAATCTTGTCCACGTACTTCGCCGCGCCATGGTAGCCCTCGAAGTGACCCGGCCCCAGCGACATCAGGCCGCCGGCCAGGACGTATTCGACGTCGGTGTAGATGGCCGGCAGGTTGCGCTTCTCCGCCTCGGCCGCCAGCGCGAAACGGCGCGAGTTGATAAAGCTGTCGACCGCATTAACGAAGGCCTTCACGCCGGATGCCGCGGCGCGATCGAAATTCGGCTCGACATCCTCAGGCCTGCGGATATCGAGCGCAACGACGTCGATGCCGAGCCCGCGGGCGTCGGAACGAATCCGCTCCACTTGCGCGGCGTTATTGGCATTGTTGCCGTTCATCACCACCGCGATCTTGTCGAGACCGGGGATCATGCTCTTGAGTATCCGCAACCGCTCGCCGATCAATTGCGGTGCGTACATGGTCGTCCCGGTCACGTTCGTGCCCGGGTGATCGAGACTCTTGACGAGGCCAAGCCCCACCGGATCGTTGACGGCGAGCATGACGATGGGAATGCTGCTGGTTGCCTTGGCGGCCGCGACCGCCGCCGGCGCGTTCGCCGCCAGGATGATGTTCACCTTGCGGCCCACGAATTCCGCCATCACGGCGTGATAGTCCGCGTCGAGAACGCCTTCGCGATAGTCGATCCTGATATTCTTGCCCTCGACGTATCCGAGCTCGGTCAATCCCTGTTTGAACACGTCGAGCCGCTTGGGATTCGCGCTTTTGGCAGCCGCGTAGCCCAGGCTCGGCGGCGATTGAGCGGCGCCCTCCGCAACGGGCCAGAGCGAAAAGAGCGACAGGGCGAGGAGTCCCCCGCGCATTCCCGATCGGCAACGAGCGATGATCGCCATGATTCAGCTCCAGGGTCCTCGGACGTTGGCAGCGGCACCATCCCGCGAACGTACCGGCGGCGGGACGCCGTCGCATTCAAAAGATCCAGTCAGTCGACAGCGAGGTTCGCGGCCTTGATCGCGGCCGCCCATTTCGCGATCTCGTTCTTGAGGAAGGCTTGCAGATAATCCGGCGACCGCCGCTCGGGCGCGACCAGGTCGGCGCCGATGTCCTTGAGCCGCGCCTGCACGGCCGCGGTCTCCATCGTTGCCATGATGGCGGCGTGCAGGGAGCGGACGATGGGCTCGGGCGTGCCTTTCGGGAGAAAGATGGCGAACCATGTGCTGGCGGTGAAGTCGGTCAGGCCCTGCTCCGCGGCGCTGGCGAGAGTTGGCAGGATCGGCGCGCGGTTCCTGCTGAGGATGGCGATGGCCTTCACGCTCTTCTTCTCGATCTGCGGGATGGCGATCGTCACCACCGGACAGAAGTAGTCGATGCGGCCATCGACCAGATCGCGTAGCGCAGGTGCGCCGCCGTCATAAGGCACGTGCCTGGCCTCGATGCCGATCGCGGTGTCGAGCAGCGCGCACACGAGGTGGGTCGCCGATCCCGCGCCGGCCGAACCATATTGCATCTTCGTCTCGTTCGCCTTGGCGTAGGCGATGAACTCCCGCAGGCCGTCGGCCGGCAAATCCTTACACGCAATGAGCGCGAAGGGCTGCTCCGCGATCAGCGCCACCGGTGTGAAATCGGCCTGGGAATCATAGAGCGGCGTCTTGCGCACGACCTGGCTCACGGCATGGGTAGCGGAGGTGCCGAGCGCGATCTGATAACCATCGGGGGCGGCCTTCGCCACGCGCGACGTGCCCGTCATGCCGCCGGCGCCGCCGATGTTCTCGACGTTCACGGGTTGGCGCAAAAGCTCGGACAGGCGGGCGGCGACGATGCGGCCCAGGATGTCGTCCGATCCTCCGGCGGGAAACGCCACCACCACGGTCACCGGCCGGCTCGGCCAGTCCTGCGCCCATGCCGGCCCGATGCACGCGACGTACGCGGCGAGCGCCATGGCGAGGAGCAACCGCAGCTTTGTGATCGAAGCCTCCCTGGCCGGATCCCTCGACGAACGGCAGCATAACCATGCTTGCCGGGCCGGGTAAGGGCCGTGCAATGGCCGTTCCCGGCACGCCTCGACCTTGGCGCGCGCGCTGATCGAGCAACTTTGCGGGCGCCGTGAAGCATCCACGAAACATGTTTGAAGCCATTTTGCTGCGCGACGAAACCAGATTCCCGGCGGCGGTCATGAACACGCCCTCTCGACGGCGAGACCAACCGACGTAAGCCGACATTGGGCCACCGGCCCGCATCCGTCCGCATCCGCCCGCAGTCGCAGGGAGGCGCACGTCATGGTTCAGGACATCGTCAACGTGAGCGGCCAAGAGAACGGTCAAGAGAACGGTCAACAGCTGAGCTACGCCAATTCCATTGGCGGCATTCCTGGTCCCGCTGATCACGCCGCCGTTCATCGCGCGTTTCAGGCGACCGACCATGAAAGCCTCATTCGAGCTGCAGTGGAAGCCAGCCCCAACAAGATTGCCATCGTTGCTGTCAAAGGGCCGTACGATCATCCCGGATGGCATGCGAGCGATCTTGATCCCGCGGGATTTGATCACGTCGCCGTTGCCTATTACGACGCTCGGACCCAGAGCTATAAGCTGGCGGAGATGGTCCCCAGCGCGACCTTGACCGAGACCGGCAAGGAGGTCATCGCCGAAACGGGGTCGCCCACGCTTGGAGCGATGCTCGGGAGCGAGAACAAGCCGGGCGACATCGCGAAGCTATCTTGGGATTACGCGGATGTCGCGGCGGTTCCGGTGAACCTCGGTCCGGAGCAGGCCGGCGAATTTCTCAAGGCCGTGCTGGAAAAGACCGCTCCCGGAAATACATATTCCTTCTTGGCGGCCAAGTTCTTCGGGGGCGAGACTTGCGCATCCTCCATCGCCCAGGCCATTCGCGATACCCTTGATCCGCATTTCGGCGATTCGAATTTCCCTTCCCTGGAAGGCTTGGCCGACTATCTGCACAGCAATTTCAAGCTGGACGTCGGGCTGCTCGCATTCGCCTCCTTCAACGATGTGCTGCCGAGCGCAATCCTGAAGTACTTTGCCGACAAGAGCGGCGTGATCTACCAATCCCAGTCCTTCGTGACCGGCACCTATTTCGGCGACGGCCCGGATCACTTCACCATCGCCGACGGCCACGCCGGCGCTGGCAATCCTATCGCGCTCGCCGGAGGGACTTGGGCTTCCGACTCGCCGCTCGGCTCATCCGGCATTTTCGAAGCCGATGGCATCGATTATGCGGCCTTTCTCGGTGGCCCGACCGGGAGCACGCACGCCGTGGACGTCGTTTGGCATGACTATGCCGCACCGTACGGCGCCGTCGCGTCCCTGGCCCCGTCGTTCCCTCCGGCGTTCGACGCTGGTCACGCTGCAGGCGCGGTCGCGCACCAGGGGCTCGATCTTCATCCGGCCGAATATTTCCTTGTCTGACGGGGCGAGGGTGGGGCGATCCGATCGCCGACAGCGTCGCACCAGAACTTTTCAGGTTCCCCCGGATTGCTCGATATCCGCACGCAGGCCGGCGGACGTGTTTTCGCCGGCGGCGATGGCGCGAAGGCGAAATTCCTTCGCCCGCTCAGGCAGATTGAGCAGCTCATAGGCATCGCGGATGGTGTCGAGCACCACCGCGTCATTTGCTCTGATCTCGAGAGCCTTCGCCAGCTTCTCTTCGATCGTGTTCGCGATGTCGCCCGCAGCTCCCTGCCGATGCTGTTGGGCCAGCGTGGCGCCGAGCTGGGCATAGGACCACGCGTGCCGTGGGTAGATCGCGATCGCGCGCTCGAAAGCCGGGATCGCTTGATCGAGCTTGCCGGCGCCGCGCAACGCCAGACCGAGGTTGTACTGGTAGTTCGACCATCGCGGGGAGACTTTGATCGCCATCGTGAACTTCTCGATCGCCGCGTCCCACTGGCGCTGCTCGAGATACATGAGGCCGAATTGGTTGTAGCCGTTCGGAGCGTTGGGGTCGGCCGCGATGGCCTTTTCGAACAATTCTCTCGCCTCGTCGGTGCGCCCGGAATCGCGCAGGGCCATGCCCCAGTATGTGAAGGCATAGGGCGATGGCTTGAGCTCGGCCGCACGCTGGAACATCGGAACCGCGTCCGGGTTCTGGCCAAACTGGAGCAGCAGCGCGCCCACGCGCGTGAACGTCTGCGCGGACGGACAGATCTCGGTCGCGAGCTGATCGCTCAAGTTGGCTTCCTCGGGCGCGCGCCGGCTGTAGAAGATATTGCCCTGGCTCAGATAGGCATAAACGAACATGGGATTGGCTTTGACGCTCAGCTTGAAGTATTGCAGCGCGTCGTCGTATCGCGCGGCCTTCCATCGGGCCATCGAGCGCAGCGCATTGCCCGCCGTGGCATAGCCGATCGCCGATCCGCGCGCGCCCTTGCCGCCGGCCTCTTCGATCTGAATGCCCTGGAGCGCGACCTCCCGCGCGTCCTTGTAGTGCCGATAGGCGGCGTCCTTGTCCTGTTGCTGCAGCAGGTCGCCTTTGTCGATCAGGGCGACGCCGAGATTGTAGAGGCCGGGCGTGAACTGCGGATAGCGTCGCCTCAGGTCCCTGAAGCTGGCGATGGCGTCGTCGTATCCCTTCTGTGCGCGGGCTTCGTCGTGGCGGAAACGGGCGTGCGAAACCATGCCCAGCAGGTTCAATGCCCACTCTTCGTCGTCCTTGGTCCCGCGGACGAGATATGCACGCGCGATCCGCAGGGCGTTTTCGTAGTCGCGCTTGTAGTAGCTGTAGTAGCCGGCGTTGAGCGGATCGAAACGCTCGACCAGCTTCAGGGCTCCCTCCTCGAACAGCGTCGCAAGCCTGTCGGTGGCTTCGCCTTCGTGCTGCACGAGGCCCTTGTCGCTGACGCGCAACCGGATCGAATATTTCGTCGCGGCCGGCTTTTCGTCCTTGCCCACTGTCGCCGCCGGCTTCTCGGCGATGATCTCGCCGGAGATCTTGGTGTCCGTCAGCCCGAACAGCTCACGCACGTAGAAGATCATCGTGTTGAGGGATATGCCGCCGACGGACACGTCGTATTTCGCCGACGAATCGTCGCCCGACAGGACAACCGCCTCGAGGGCGCTCGCGGCGTGGGTCTGGCCCGGCCCTTCGAAGTCGGCGGAATCGGGACGCGACGGATCGGCCTCCGACAGCGCATAGATGCCGACCTGTTTGGTCATGGCGGCGACGCGGTTGATGTCCGAAACCGCGTCGATGATGCGCTGCCCCACCGTGGCCGAGGTGTAGCCATTGGTTTCGAGATCCTTGGGTACGCTGATCGCGTCCACCACGTAGACCTGCTTCAGCGCGGCCTTTATCACGACGCCGGAGCCCAGTAGGCTGAAAATGAGGATGAGGCCGTTGAGAACCAGCTTGCGCGGCCCTTCGAGCGACAAGCACCACTCTGGTAACCGCTCGCGGATTGAGCCTGGCGTCGCCATCGCTTTATCTCCTCCTCGAGAGAGAACAGCTTGTGCTTCGGGCCCCCCGGGAACTGAAAGGAGGGCCGACACTCTTTTTCTGGATTTACCGCAAGCTAGCCTTTCCCCGACGCCGCCGAAGTGACGGTGATCACACATCGCGCGATTGCTGCGTTCCGGGGGGCAAGGGCGGCGATGCTCCGGCGTGGTGGTGATCCCGGTCGCCGGCGGTGCGATTCGACCGTTGACACCGAATGGACCGCGGCTTCTACTCCTCAGCGTCACAGCCCGCTTCTGCACGACGGACCGTCGAGGTGTAGCAGATGGCATCGGACATCTTCGCAAAGATCGGGGACATCAAGGGCGAGTCGCTCGACGACAAGCACAAGGACGAAATCGAGGTGCTGTCGTTCTCCTGGGGCGTCACGAATACCGTGAGTGCCGGGACCGGGGGTGGTGGCGGCGCCGGCCGGGCGAGCTTCCAGGATCTGTCCATCGTTCACAACATCGACAAGGCCTCGCCAAGGCTGCTGCAGGCGTGCGCCACCGGCGCGCACTTCAAGGATGCCACCATCACCCATCGCAAGGCGGGCAAGGGCCAGCAGGAGTATCTCGTCGTCAAGCTGAACGACGTCCTCATTACCGGCGTCGTGCACGGCGGCACCAGTGGCGCCGCGGCATCGGAGACCGTCAGTCTCGTGTTCGCCAAGGTCGACTTCGAGTACAAGCCGCAGAAGGCCGACGGCTCCCTCGACGCGGGGATTCATTTCAAGTTCGACATCAAGAGCAGCAAGGTCGGCTAGAACGGCGTTCGGCGCCGGGCCGGGGAGCTGACGGGACAGGCTCATGGAGCCGTCGGAATCATCGACGCGTGCGTTGACGCTCGAGGAGGCGGTCTCGTTCGCGGTCATCCTGCAGAAGAACGAGCAGCTCGCCGAGGCGCACGAGCTGTTCCGCCGGATCCTCGAGACCGCGCCCGACCATCCTCGTGCCTTGCATTACGCCGGCGTGCTCGCACACCAGCAGGGGCGCAGCGACGAAGCCCTTGCGTTGATCGAGCGCAGCCTCGCGCTCGCGCCCGAACAAGCGGACTGGTACAGCAATCGCGGCATCGTCTTGCAATCGGACGGCAGGCTGGAGCCCGCGATCGACTCGTACCGGCGTGCGATCGCGATCGATCCGGGTCACGCGAACGCCCACAACAACCTGGGTGTTTTGTTGCGGGCGACCGGACGGCCGGTCGAAGCGGAGGCCGCGTATCGCGAAGCCATCCGGCTGAATCCCGAACATATCGACGCCTACACCAATCTGGGCATTCTGCTCAACGCCTTGAAGCGCACCGAAGAAGCCGCCGCGTGCTACTGCAAGGTGATCACGCTGCGACCGAAATATGGCGAAGCGCGCAAGCTTCTGGCGCTGGCGCATTGCACCTTGGGCGAGATCGGCAAGGCGGCGCAGATCTTCAAGCAGTGGCTCGCGGAAGAGCCAGAGGATCCGATTGCGCGGCACATGCTGGCGGCGTGCACGGGCCGGGATGTGCCGGAACGCGCATCAGACGGCTTCGTGGAGGCGACTTTCGATGGTTTTTCCGCCAGCTTCGAAGCGAAGCTCGCGGTCCTGTCTTATCGTGCACCGGCGCTCGTTGCGGCCATGCTGGAGGACGCGGGCCTCGCGCCGTCGCGGCGTCTCGATGTGCTGGACGCGGGCTGCGGAACGGGGCTTTGCGGCGCGGCCGTCGCGCCTTTTGCGCGGCGGTTGGTCGGGGTGGACCTGTCCGAGGGGATGCTGGCGCATGCCAGGCGCAAGAAAGTCTACCACGCGCTGATTAAAGCCGAGCTGGCGCAGTACGTGGGAGCCAGCAGCGAAACCTTCGACCTGATCGTGTCGGCCGATACGCTGGTCTATTTCGGCGATCTCACGCGCGTCATCGCGGCGTTCGCGCGCGCGCTTCGCCCGCATGGGCTGCTCGTGTTCACGCTCGAGCACGCGGTGGGAGACAATGACGGTGCCGGCTACTGGCTGCAGGCGCACGGCCGTTACAGTCATGCCCGCGCCTATGTCGAGCGGCTGCTGACGTCTGCGGCGCTGCAATCCAAGATCATCGAGGCCGAATTGCGCATGGAGGCTGGCGCACCGGTGCCGGGGATGGTGGTTCGCGCGGAGAAGGCGTGAGCGTTGACGTGGCCGCTTTGCGCGGGCAGGACAGGCAAGCTGATTCAGGCAAGCCGATTATTGACCGCATCCCTCCCAGAACCGGTCCTCGCAGGCCGCAAGCACGAAGTCTCGCGTCACTGCCAGCAATCGGCGCACCCCGCTCACAATCTGGCTCATGCAATCGCCCCCGGGCCATGTCGACAGCGAACAAACGCACCACGTCACCCCCGGTTCCGACCGCGGCTGCGCAAATCATCGACCTGTGGCCCCTAAGCCACAGCCGAGATCTCATGCACAGGTCAAGCCCGCGCATGACAACTTCATGAGGTCAGCCCAGGTAGACAACCGCCCTAGTCATTGCATCCGAGCCGCTCCTCGGCCTGCACGATTTCGGCGATGCGGCTGCGGGCCGAGCGCGACAGCGGGACCGCGCTCTCGCTGTCGAAGCGGCAGCCGGCATTGCCGAAATACTTGATCGCGCGCGGCGTCTTGAAGCAATAGCCGGCGGCCTTGTAGTACCGGTTGCGCTCGGCCCATAGCTGCTGACAGCTTTGTGCATGCGACAGGGACACCGTGGTGGCCAGGGTTGCGGTGGCCAATAGCATCGTGAGGGCCGTGGACAGCAGACGCATCGTCGCCTCCATTGGATTTGAGAGCTTCTATTCGTCGCAGAAGGTTCGCCGTTGACCGGTCTGCCGGTGCGCATAGACGGCACACGACCCTTCGCCCCTGACCAGTCGCCAGAACCGCTGGTCCGGGGAGGTGGAGGTGGATCGGTCGATGACGGGCCGCGGGGCACAATTCAGCTTCAGCGTCCTTCCATCGGAGGAAAAGTCGCACCGCCGGGTTTGAGCTTGCGCATTCGCGGCGAGAAGCATGGTGCCGGCTGCCAGAACGGCGAGAGAAATGGGGCAGTGGGGGATTGGTCGCATCGTCGTCTCCATGATCGACGGTCGATGCTTCCTTGCATGACTCAGTCCGGGTGCCGCGACTGTGAACTAGCTCACCGAGGCGGGTGTTGTTCTGATCCACTGTTGCCGACCTGCCGGTCTGCCCTGGCGACTGTTCTACTTGGCGGTCATGAGCAGCTCTGGCCGGTACTCGAAATGCATGGTGTCGTAGTGATACCACTTGCCGCCCCAGATGAAGCCATGCGTCTCGAACACGCGCACGATCTCCCATGGGATCTCGTTCCTGTAGGCGATGCGGCCGTTCGCGTCGGGTTTTGACCATTGCCAGTAATGGGAATGAGCCGCGGCGATGTCGATGGCGATGCCGAAGCCATGCGCGCTTGGGCGGTTCGTTCCCGCGATCGGCCGGCAGTTGTAGCTCCCTTGCAGCGGTCTCAGGTACTCCAGGAACCTGCCCGGCAGCCGATCCAGTTCGTCCGAGACTTTCTGCAACGCCGCCGCCGCGCCATTGATCTTCGCGAACTTGACGGTTTTGCCGTATTTGCTGCGCAGCCAGACGACAGTGGCGGCGTCCGCGGCGAGATTGGACCTCTGGCAGTCTCCGTACATCTTGACGAACAAGGGTGTGTATCTGATCCGGCCCGGGTCGAAATTCACGGCGGGCGCGAGGCCCTTGTCCCCTGCGGGATAGGTCATCGCGAACATGTCTTTGATATCGGGATCGTCGAGCATCGCCTCGAATGTCTTGGCAGGCTTGCCGTCATCGATGCGCTGGCGCGTGCCGTCCTTCCAGACGAGGTCATTGCCGTCGACGCGGTCGAGGAAATCCGGATAGGCCCTGACCAGCGTCGCGAGAGCAGCGGCGCGCGGCGCCTCGAGCGCGCCGGCTTGGGCTATTCCAAGGACCAGCCCGCTGATCATGACCAAAGACGTGAACGGCACCCCGCGCACACGAGCGCACTCGAGCTGCCGGATTGCCGCCCGGCCGCGGGTCTCAATCGTCATGCGCACTGCACTGCCTGGCTTTGGCGGGTCAAGCGCAGGGACGTTGGAGCGGTTTGCGCGTCCGGCAAATCTGGACCGCTCTAGAGTCTGCGGCATGCGCCGCCCACTTTCCTGATCTGCGCGATCAAGCCGGCCGACGACGTGACGATGCCGGTGATCTTGCCGCGCGCGAGCGCAAACGGCGCGCTGCTCTGGTCGTAACCGCGGACCGGCTCCGCCCCGAGCGAGCCGGCGAACTTGCACCCGGCATCGGAATAGCAAGCGACCGAATCGCCCTTCTCCGGCTTCTGCCCGCCATGGGTGCAGAGCTGCTCGCCGTTCGCCGCCGCCGCCGCCGGACCTGCGAGCGTGACCGCGACCAGCAACGCTGTCGCCAGCGGTCCGTTCACTTGCAACGGCGTCTGTTTGATCGTCACCGGGCGCCGCGTTGCGACGCGACGCGCCAAGCTGGCGGTATCATTAGTGGTATTCGTGAGCATCTCGGTTCCTCCAAATGACAGATCGACAAAGGGTTCGAGGCGCGCGCTCTTGCGAGACTCGGAACGCTCCCAGGCGATTTCACTTGCTCGTGCGTGGTTCGAAGGAACGACAGAGCGGCAATTTTACCACCATCGCCTAGTGCGTCCAGGACGGCGCCGAGGTTAAGCCACCAAGGATCTGCGGCGTCGTGCCGGAAACGGACCCGCGCACTGCAGCACAACCGATGGCAGCGGCTGCGATCAGGGATCGCGATACCGCCGTGCCGCGGCAACGCCCCTTCCGCCGCTCCCGCACGGACCGTCGCGCGCCCGGCGGAACCAACGCGCGTTCGATGCATTGGTCTGTATGCGGACTTGTCGGGGGTTTGCACAAAGTTCCGGACGTGGTGCGGTCGCCGGCCTGGCCGGGGCGATCCTGGGAGGCGCCATTCTCTGCTTCGCGGCCGGCGCCGCGTCGGCCCAAAGCTCCCAGAAACAGTCCCCTCTGAAACAATCATCCGTGAAACAAGCGTCCCCGAAGCAGGGGGCGCTGAAACACGTCTCGCCGAAGCAGGAATCGCCCAAGCAAGAGTCGCTGAAGCAAGCGTCGCTGAAACAAGCATCACGGAAACAAGCGCCGGCGAAACCGGAGCTGCTCAAACCGGAGCCGCTGAAGGAAGAGTCGTCGAAACATGAGCCGTTGAAGCTCGCCGGCAGCCAGATCGAGCCGGTCAAATGGAGCGAGCTTTCCGGCTGGGCGTCCGATGATCATCTCGCCGCCTTCGCCGCCTACCAGGCCGGCTGCCGCGCCGCGCGCAAAAGACCGCGCACCGACGATCTCGTGCAGATCTCCGGCGCCCTGACCAATGTCTGCCGCAAGGCGCTCGCTTTGCAACCGCGGGATTCCGATAGTGCCCGCGCCTTCTTCGAGCAGAATTTTCAGCCCGTGCGCATCGCGCGCCTGGGGGAGGGCGAGGGCCTGGTGACCGGTTACTTCGAGCCGGTCGTTGCCGGCTCGCGCTTTCCCAGCCCCGAATTCCCGGTGCCGATCTACCGTCGGCCGCGTGATCTGGTCGCCGCCGGCTACGCGCCCGGCTCGACCGCGTTTCCCAACAAGGGCGGGCGGATCGGCCGCCGCACCGGGACCAACGACATCGTGCCGTACTACGACCGCGGCGCCATCGAGGCCGGCGCGCTCGACGGCCAGAAAGTCGAGATCTGCTGGATCAAGGATGCGCTCGACCTGGTCACGATTCAGATCGAAGGCTCGGCGCGCGTGATCCTCGAGGACGGCACGCCGCTGCGCATCAGCTACGATTCGCACAACGGCTATTCCTACAGCTCGATCGAGCGCGTGCTGGTCGAGCGCAATCTGATCCCGCGCAAGGAGATGTCGCGTGAGCACGTGCGCGCGTGGATGGCCGCGCATCCCGAGGAAGCCGCGAAGGTGCGCGCCGTCAACCGCTCCTATTCGTTCTTCCGCGTCACCGGCCTCACCAACGACGGCGAGCCGGTCGGCGCGCAGGGCGTGCCGTTGACGCCGGGCCGCTCCATCGCGGTCGACCGCGTGCACGAATACGGCACGCCGTTCTTCATCGAGGGCAACCTGCCGATCGAGAGCGCGAAGCCTAATGCGCCGGTCGGCCGCCTGACGATCGCGCAGGACACCGGCTCCGCGATCGTCGGCCCGGCGCGCGCCGATCTCTATCTCGGCGCCGGGGACGAGGCCGGCCGGGTTGCCGGCCGCATCAAGCATCGCGGCCGTTTCGCGATGCTCGTCCCGCGCGAGCTCGATCTCGCCGCAGCGGCGAGCGAGCTGCCACTGCCGGTGCCGAAGCCGAAGATCGCGCAGGACGAAGCCGAGAAGCCGGGCGCGAAGCAGGACGGCAAGGGCAAGGCGGAGCCTGTCGGCTCGCCCGCGCCCGGCAAGCCGATGCCGGTGCCGGTGGCGAAGACCAGGATCGCCGTGCTCGACGTCGGGAAGCCAAGCAGCAAGGGCAAGGTCGAGACACTCGGTGCACGCGCGAGCACGGACAGCAGGCATCCGCCGTTGCCCGCGCCGAAGACGAAGATCATCGTGGGCGAAACCGGGAAGCCGGATCGAAAGGGCAAAGCGGACTCCGACAACGCGGCCTGGACCGTTGCCGGCAAGCAGAAGCTTTCGCCGTCGGCCAAGACCAAGATCGCCGAGCCCGAAGCCAGAAAAGAGACCAGCAAGCGTGACGGCAAGGACAAGGTCGAGGCCGCCAGACCAGGCGTGATCGCGTCCGGA
>Ga0114129_10002981_pt1 | contig 23720 bp, 21 predicted proteins | sample RhiMetdeltSRZDD1_FD_80071 | JGI IMG/M metagenome (GOLD analysis project Ga0114129, IMG submission 80071) | Populus rhizosphere microbial communities from Tennessee, USA - Rhizosphere MetaG P. deltoides SRZDD1 (version 2) (version 2) | ecosystem: Host-associated > Plants > Roots > Rhizosphere >...
CGCCTGCGCCAGCCGGGCGCGTGACGGCCGGCACCGTACCGGGTGCGCCGAACCGTGTCAACCCGGCCGGCCGCGCGCGCCCAGGGATGTCAGGGTGCGGATAGGTGTTTCGCGCGGGCGGTGCCGAGGTCGAGGATCTCGGCGTTCGCGAGGCGCTGAGGGCGGCGGCCGGCCACGAACAGTTCGAGATTTTCGACCAGTCCAGAGACCTGATCGGCCGTGGCTCCCGCGATGTGCGGCGTGGCCAGGACGTTGTCGAGCGAGAGGAGCGGGTTGTCACCTGGAACGGGGTCCTGCTCGAACACGTCCAGGCCGGCGGCGCGGATCTGGCGGCTGGCGAGCGCCTCGTACAGGGCAGGTTCGTCGACCACTTTGCCGCGCGAGCAGTTGACCAGCACGGCAGTCGGCTTCATCAGCGCCAGCTCACGGGCGCCGAGCAGACGCTCCGTTTCGGGGGTCAGTGGCACGCACGGCACGACCACGTCCGAGATGCGCAGGAGGTCGTCCAGGGCGATCCAGGTCACGCCGCCGGGGATGGTCGGCTCCTCGCGCGGGTGGCGGCCGTGGGCGACGATCTTCGCGCCGGCAGCGGCGAACCGCCTGGCGGCGTTGGTGCCGATCTGTCCGAGACCGATGATCCCGACGGTCTTCCCTTCGATGCCGATGGCGCCCTGAGCCGGCGGCACGCGGTTGACGATCCCACTCTTCATCTGGAGCAGCTTCTCCAGCGTGCCCCGCAGGCAGAGCTGGGCCAGGAGGACGATGTGGTCGGCGACCGACGGAGCGTTGAAGCCGTTGTTCGTGGACACCAGGACGCCGTGCTCGGTGAGCGCCGGCAAGTCCAGCCAGTCCGTGCCGGTGCCGGACTTGTGGATGTACTGGAGATGTGGAAGCGCTTCGACGAGCGGGCGGGTCAGCTCGAACCCTGAGATCCGGCGAACGCCGATCACCTGGGCGCCGCGAGCCTGCTCCAGGAACGCCTCGGCGGTGGACGTTCGGTCGCGGAAAATCTTGACGTCATGGTCAGGGAACCGGTCCGCCAGCAGTGGCTCGACGCGGTCGTCGAAGATCGCGATCAACATTATGGTCCTACGGCTTCTGGTAGATCTGCATGCGGTGGCGGCAGCTCTCCACCACGTACAACCTGCCGGCGGCATCCAGCTTGATGCCGGTCGGTCCCCAGAACCACCTCTCCTGCTCTGGATGGGCGGCCTGCTCGCGCAGCTTCGCGGTGGCGGCATCGGAGGCAAGGTACTCGACGGCCCAGACGGAGAGGTCCGCGTCGCCTTCGAGGGTTGTCACCAGTGCGCCACCCGGCGCGTAGATCTTGACCAGGTTGTTGCCCCAGTCCGCGACGTAGACCAGCCCGTCGTCGTCGACGGCCACGCCGGACGGCCGCTTCAGGCGCGCCTCGGCCGGGCCGTCTGCGCCGTAGTCTGCCAGCGGCTGTCCGTCCGGGCCGAGCTCCTGGACGCGGTCGTTGCGCCAGTCCGCGACGTAGACGTGGCCGCGACGGTCCACGGTCACGCCCCAGGGCAGGTTGAACTGGCCTGGGCCATTGCCCGCGCTGCCCCACGACGCGAGGCACTCGCCGTCCGGGCTGAGCTTCTGGATCCGGTTGTTGTGCGTATCCGTGACGATCAGGTTACCGTCACGGTCGAGGGCCAGGCCGGCCGGGCGGTTGAGCTGGCCCGGCTCGCTGCCATAACCGCCCACGCTGCTCACGTACCGCCCGTCCGTCTCGAAGCACTGGACGTCGTGGCGGTGCTCGTCGGCGATCCAGAGTCGATTGTGGCTGTCCAGGACGATCGCCGTCGGCCAGACGAGCTGGCCCGGACCGTCGCCGTACTGGCTCCACTCGCCGAGGTACTCCGAATCGGCCTTACAGATGGTGACGCGCATGCCGCCCAACGGCGCATCGGCACCGTTCGAGCGGTTGACGACGTAGAGCAGGTCGTCTGGGCCGGGCGCGACGTCGTACGGGTTGCTGAACCCCCGCCCGACCTCGGCGAAGAAGCCGACGCAGTGCGAGTAACGCACCGGAGTCCTGACAGAGACGGTCATCGTTCGCTCCGGCTACATGAACTGGAATTCGCGGGTTGCGCCGATCAGCTGGAGCAGCTCGGTGACGCGCTCGGTGGCAGCAGGATCGTCGGCCGACGCGAAACGGAGCGGTCCCTGCTTCTCGACGTGGTTGAGGAGGGCGGCCCGGGTAGACGGTCGGACCGGCAGAGGGCCGAGCGCGTCCAGGCAGGCGTCGAGGAACTGCTCGGGGACGAGGTCGCCGGCTGCCCGCAGCGTATCCACGATCTTGCGGATGCCGGGCTTGCTCGGGTCCGTGACGACGCTGGCCGCGAAGTTCACTCGCTCGACCAGGATGCCGGTGTCGATCCACTCCTTGCCGGTGTGCCACCCTTCGACGCTCGGCGGGTTCAGGAGATCCTGGCCCATGTAGCGGCACTCGAACGCCACGTCGTAGATGCCGGGCTTCGGAAAGCGGTAATCCTGCGCCAGCCGCAGCAGCCCGACGACGTAGTCGGCCGGGCTCTTGACCATCGCGTAGTACGCCCGCCGCGAGCGGAAGTAGTCCGAGAGGAACAGCGACCGGAGCATCGACCGGATCTCGTAGCCGGACTGGACGTAGACCTCGGCCAGCTCGTCGATCGCGGCCTGGTCCGGCCGATCGGCGACGAAGAAGAGGTAGAGGCGGCGGGCTAAGAACTGGGCCGTGGCCGGCTGCCGCACGACGATGTCGACGATCTCCTCGCCATCAAAGGGGCCGGTCTCGCCGAGGAACGTCTTCTCGCCGTAGTCGTGCAGGTCCGGGCGGAACTCGAACTCCCACTTGAAGCGGCCGTACGGCTTGGCAGCCGGGATCGGGTTCTTGAAGGTCCAGCCGGTGAACGCCCGGGCGCACTCCTTGACGTCGTCCTCGGTGTAGTTGCCAATCCCCATCGAGAACAGCTCCAGCAGCTCTCTGCCGTAGTTCTCGTTATAGACCGTCCTGGTGTTCTCGTTATTGTCCAGCCAGAAGATCATCGCCGGATCTTTGGAGAGGTCCACCAGGATGTCGCGGAAGTTGCCGAGGGCGAACCGCCGGAAGGTGTTGATCTGCTGGAGCATCGTCGGCGGGGCTTCGACCTTTGAGTTGCCGGTGGCGAAGAGGCAGTGCCAGAAGAGGGTCATCTTCTCTTCGAGCGGCCGGTGGGTGTTGATCATCCGGTAGACCCAGTGCGACATCGCGGAGTCGATCTTGCGCGACTCGTGGAAATCGACGTAGTAGCGGAAGATCAGGTCTTCGTCCAGCTCTGGCTGCCGCTCGGGATGGAGGAGCTGCTCGACGGTCGCCTCGTAGCCACGCACGAGGGCCGCTTCGAGCTCCTCCTGGCTGGCACCGATGCCGGCCCGTCGAAACAGATGTGCCATCAGCTCGCGGTCCGTGAGCTGTCCCGTCTCGACCGTCGCCGTCGCCATGCTGCCCCACCTCGCCGTTGGAGTCTCACCCCAACGGTAGGCGATCACGCCCCCTGAGGCAAGCTGAATCGAGCGAGCGTGTTCACGTGGATGGCGCCCATCCTGCACTTCCTGATGGTCTAAGGGCCTCGACCGGGGCTCAGAATGCTGAACGGAGCGCCACGTGTCAACGCCGACTATCCACTCCTCAATCCGACCTTCGAGGCGACCGCGCATCGGCATGATGCTGGCGTCGCTGCTGCTGGTCGTCCTGCCCGTGGCCTCGCTCGCTCAGGATGGCGAACCGCCGGCCGCGGAGTCCCCGGCGAGCGAATCGGCGGCGCTGGAGCGCATCAATCAGTACCGCGCGTCGGCAGGCGTCCCACCGATGGCGGTCCACCCGGCTCTGATGGAGGCCGCCGCCGGTCACGTCCGGTACTACGAGGCGAATCAAGGCGCCGAGAGCCTGGCCGGCATGGGGCTCCACGAGCAAGACCCGGCCGCGCCGGGGTTCACGGGCGTATCGATGAATGAACGAGCCAGAGCGGCCGGCTACGAGGGCGGGACCGTCACCGAGAACGCCGGTTTCGGGCGGCTCGACGCCGCGGTGGAGTGGTACATGGATACTGTGAATCACCGTCTGCCTCTGATCCACCCGAGCGCGCTCGACGTCGGGATCGCCCAGTCCGCCGGGGCCGGGTTCGGCATCATCGACGTCGGGCTGCGCCGTGACTCGCTCGACGTCGAACTGCCGGCCGTCTACCCGCCGCCTGGGGCAACCGACGTCCCGACGACCTGGGACGGCGCCGAGACGCCGGATCCTGCTCCCGGTGTTCCCCGCCCCCTCGGCTACCCGATTACGGCCGCGTTCGCGCGGTATCAGCAGGTCGAGTGGGTCGCGACCGAGCTGCGCGACGCCGCCGGCACGCCGCTCGAGCTGAGCAGCCCGCGCACGGACTGGATGCGCGCGACCGCGATCATTCCGCATCAGCCGCTCTCGCCCGGACAGACCTACACGGTGCGGACCGAAGCGACCGTCGACGGCGTGACGGTGACCAGGGCGTGGAGCTTCACGACCCGCTCATGACAGGGACGCGTCGGCGCTCGCTTGCCCGCGACGGTGGTCCGAGCCGTGCATTGGAGTCCGGTGCAGCAGTGACGCTGTTCTGACGGTACGACGATATCCGGAGCCATTGCTATGTTTCTGTTCTCACGTGCGCGTCCTCTGATGTATGCAGCCGTCCTTGCCCTGGCGGCCCTCCCCGTCGCCGACGGCCTCGCCCATGCCGAGCACCAGCAGACGGTCGTACCGGCCCGGGACACCGGTCGTGACCTCACCGTCCCGGCGGTTCGGCAGCGCGACGGCTTCTGGGTGGCCAGCGTGACCTGGCCGACGGCGAACGTCCACGCCAAGGCGAACGCCGGCAGCGACGTCCGGCGGGTGGTGCAGGAAGGCGACCTGCTGCACGTCGCCGGCCTCGAATCGGGGATCGACGGCGACGGCGGGATGTGGTGGGCAACCACAGAAGGGTTCGTCGCCGACCAGTCGATCCAGCCGGCCAGCGGCGAGTGGGCGGAGTCGTGGCGCCTCCCGGACCCGTCTGAGGCGCCCAACGGCTTCTGGGTCGAGGTGACGTCGCAGGCGACCGTTCGGGCCGGCCCGACCACGAACGCGCCGGCCGTCGGGACGCTGGAGCCGGGCGCGCGGGTCAAGGTGCTGTCCGAGGAGCAGGACCCGGACGGCGACACGACGCCCTGGTATCGAATCGACGGCGGACGGTACGCAGGCGCCCGGCTCTACAGCGGGCGCACCAGTCGCGTGCCGGACCCGCAGCCGAACGCGCCGCCCCCGGCCGAGGGGGCGACAGGACGCTGGCTCGTCGTCGACCGGGCAGCAGCCACGCTGACGCTGGTCCAGGACGGTCAGCCCGAGCTGACCACGTTCGTCAGCATCGGGCGGGCCGGCGTGGACACCCCGAGCGGGCTGTACCAGATCGTCGGCAAGCTCCTGATGGACGACATGCGGAGCGACCGCAACCCGACCGCCGATCGCTCGTACGCCCTGCCGAGCGTCCCGCACGTCCTCTACTTCAGCAGTGAGGGCGATGCGGTCCATGGGACGTACTGGCACGACAAGTTCGGCACCCAGGAGAGCCAGGGCTGCATCAACCTGACGATGACGGACGCGACCTACATCTTCGGGCGGACTGAGCGCTCGACGCCGCTGGTCATCCTGGACTGACGGGCGCGGCGCTTGCGCGGACGTCCGTGCAAGCGCCCATCTGTCTCATGCTGACCCCGATGGCATCGGCACGGTGACCTCCAGGTCTGCGACGGGTTTCGTCTGGCGATCGTTCGTCGTGTACAGTGGTGTGGCGAGGGATCGACATGCCGCGAACGCTGACAATAACACTGCCTGATGACGTCTACGACGAGCTTCGGCGACGGGCCGGTCAGGACGACGTCAGTACGTACATTCAGCAGCTTGTCTCCCCGCCGGTCTACTCAGAGCAGCAGCTCGAAGCGGAGTATCGCGCTATGGCGGCTGACGAAGACCGCGAGCGCGAAGCGCTTGAGTGGATCGAGGCAGCGCCGGATGATGCGCTGTCTTGAGACGCGGTGAGGTTTACTGGGTCGATTTCGATCCTGCTCGGGGCGGCGAGATTCAGAAGCAGCGTCCATCCGTGGTCGTGAGCAATGACGTTGCCAACCGGGTGCTAAACCGGGTTCAGGTCGTTCCGCTGACCTCGAACATCGGGCGCGTCTACGCTTCAGAGGCGATCGTTCAGGTCAACGGCGTTCCGCACAAGGCGATGGCCGATCAGATTCGGACTGTCTCAACGGTACGTATCAGCAACTATGTCGCCACTCTCTCGGCTGGCGACATGTTGGCCGTCGAGCACGCGATTCGCCGACAGCTCGGGATCCGGTAGCCGCCGACGCGAGATCGACCAGTTCAATGGCTATGGGATCGGGACGGTGACGTCGAGGTTCTGGCGGGTTTCGATCTGCCACTCGGCGACTTGCTTGCAGGTGGCCCACCAGACGCCCGGCTCAGCCTTGATCGCCCGGATCAGTTGTTCCAGCCCGAGCATTCGGCCGGCCCGGCCGCTGATCCAGGGGTGCATCGTCAACACGAAGCAGCCGTTCTCCTGGTACATCCCCTGGAATTCCTGGGTCCAGAGGCGGATCACCCGGTCAGGATCGGCGATGGCGTTGGTGGCGCCGTAGACGTGGCGGTAGAACGGCGCGTCGTCCAGGAGCCACTGGACCGGGATCTCGGCAAGCTCGCCGTGCGGCGTCCCGACGAAGTACGGGATGTCGTCGCCCATCAGGCTGCTGTCGTACAGGAAGCCGTGCTCCTTCAAGAGGGCCGGCGTGCGCATGTTCAGGCTCCAGGACGGCGAACGGTAGCCGGTCGGCCTGATCCCGAGGTACTTCTGGTAGATGTCGAGCTGTTCCTTCAGGACCCGCCGCTCGGCCTCCTCGTCCAGGGTGTTGAGCGTCTCGTGGACGTTGCCGTGGCAGGCCATCTCATAGCCGGCAGCAACAATCGCCTCGACCGCTTTCGTGTGGTGCTCGATCGTGTAGCCCGGCACGAAGAAGGTGGCCGGCAGCTCGTACTTCTCCAGCAGACGGAGGATCCGGGAGACGCCGGTGCGGACCCCGAAGCGCCGCTCCTCCATCTGGTCGAGCTCTGAGGCGGCTTCCTTCGGGAAGCGGTAGACGTAGCCGGACTCGGCGTCGACGTCCCAGGACAGCACGACTGCGCACTGCGCGTTGTTCGGCCAGCGGTATCGCATCATTCCAGTCTCCTGGTCCCTCCGGGCCCTCGACAAGGTTGAACGCACCACTCGATCAATGTGACGGTCCTTGACCTCGCTCGCCTCGCGAGGACTACCAGAGCACCTCGACGGTCAGGTCTGGCGCCACGTCGAACACCTTCACGAACGTCGTGGCCAATCCGTCATCGTGATAGTAGCCGTTCGTGGAGGACGCCGAGAGTGCCGACGAGCTCCCGACGTTTGCCACGGCGTCACCGCCGATACTCACCTCGCCTGGGGCGTTCGTCCCGAGTAGCGCAAGAACGTAGGCGTGCTCAGGCGGCGTATAGCCGTCCACCAGCCGTTGCATCCGGACCTGCTGGCCGTCCTGGATGCCGGTGTGGCTGACCTCGGTCAGGCGGTATGCGCCCGCCGTCTCAGCCTTCGTCGAGATGCCGTCGTCCTGGTAGAGCTGGTAGCTCCGGTCTGGCCCAGGGTAGATCTCGATAGTCAGCGGGTTCTCGTCGAGCTCGCCGACCCACTGCTCGACCTGACGGGTGGGGACGATCGCTCCGGCCCGGACGTAGATCGGCACGATGTAGAGCGGGTTCGTGAGCGGGGCATAGAACGTGATCGTCGTGCCACCGTCCACGGCGCCGAGCAGCGGCCCGGCTCCATTCTGGTAGGCGTACCATTGCGAGCCGGCCGGCAGGTAGATCTGGCGCTGGGGCGTAGTGGCCGGGCTGGCCGTGTCGTGCGGCGCGACGATCGGCGCGACCAGGATGTCGGCACCCAGGAAGAACTGGTCGTCGAGGTGGTCATACACGTTCGGGTCGTCGGCGTCCTCCAGAAAGAGGGCCCGGGCAATCGGCATCCCGGTCTGCGTCGACTGGTACATCGCGTCGTAGAAGACCTGGAGCAGCCGATAGCGGATCTCGATCCAGGTCCGGCAGTTGGTCGGGACAGGCTCGCCGTACAGGTACGGCTCCTGGAACCCCTTCGCATAGCCGTCATAATGATTGCGGTACCAGGGGAGCAGCGCCCCGAGCGTCATCCAGCGCGTATACAGCTCGTAGTTCGTGATCTGCCCGTACGCCTGTCCGTCGGAGACGTAGAAGCTGCCCTCGCTGTCGGCGCCGGGCGCGAAGCCGCCGATGTCGCAGCCGGAGATTGGCTGGCCGGACAGTCCAAAGTTCAGCACCTCCGGGATGTTGATCTTGAGGAAGTCCCAGCTCGAAGCGGAGTCGCCGGTCCAGAGTCCGGCGTACCGCTGAATGCCGGCGTAGCCGCCCCGGGCGATGATGAAGTGGCGGCGGTCTGGATCGAGCGCCCGCAGACCGTTCCAGGTCGCCTCACAGAGAAGCAGGGCGTACGCGTTGTGGAGCATCGCATTCGGCTGCAGGTTCCCGGCACCATCCGTCTGCACCAGGTCGAGCGGGAACGTCTTCCAGGTCGCCGAGTCGTCGACGCCGGGAGCCAGGGCCGGACAGGTCATGTCCTGCCAGATCATCTCCAGGCCGATCGAGAGCAAGTACTCGTACTGCTGACCCCACCAGGCCCGGACGTCCGGATCGCCGAGATCCGGATAGTAGCCGTACGAGCCGAGCGCGGTCTGGCCCTGGGCGTTCGGCGGCAGCGGCGGATACGGGTACGGGTTGGTGCCGAAGACAGTGCCGTATCCCTCGTTGCCGACGAAGAGATCTGTCGTCGGCGGCTGGCCGGACCGGCTGTTGGTGATAAAGGCGCCGGGCGTCCCACTCTTCCGCGCCAGGTTGAGGCCGGAGACCCGGGTCGCATAGGTGTCGCCGCCCGGGCCGGTCTTGCCGATCTGCTGCTCCTGGCCGTTCTCGTCGTACGGGTTCGCCGTAATCAGCGCGGTGATGTTGGTGCTGCACTTGAATCCGATCGTGCGCAGGTCGTCGAACATCTCCTTGACGTTCGGGAACTTCATCGCGCTCGACGTGAACGTCCGATAATTGTCCTGAAAGTCGACGTCGATGTGGAGACCGTCGATCGGGATGCGCGCCGCCCGGTAAGCATTTGCGACCTGCTCCAGCTTGAACCGATCGTAATAGCCGTAGGCGCCCTGGTGGTACCCGAATGTGTACCTGGGTGGCATCGTGGGTCGGCCCGTCAACTGCGTGAACTGGTTGACGACGTTGCCGACGTCATTCCCATCGGCAGCCACCATCAGGTAGACGTCAAGGTCACCCGTCTGTGCGCCGTGGAAGTATTTCCCGCTCAGATTGTCGAAGGTCGGGTCGCCGATGTTGAAGTAGCTCTGGGCCGGATTGTCCAGGAAGAGACCGTAGCAGTACGCCGGCCCGGCTACGGCGTCGGTGGGGCTCGGATTGGTCTCGATCAGGAACGGCGTCGAGTTGTAGAGCGGCTCGGTCGGATCGAGCGGTCCGCCGCCGCCGGCCGGAGTGTCCGGGCCGCTCGCGTACGTGAAGTTGTCAAAGTCGAAGAACGTCATGGCGCAGCCGTTCTTCGCCAGGGTCGCTCCGGCCTTCTCGCCGAACCCGACGTACAGCGCGTTCGGCGGGTACAGCTTCAGGTTGGCGACTTGCGAGCCGTTCGAGACCAGGTTGTAGCTCTCGGCGTCGGCATGGATGAGCTGGCTACCCTTGTAGACCACCAGGCGGTACGGTGCTCGTTCGACGACGACGCGGATGATCGCCGTGTCGATCTCGATCGCGTTTGCGGTTTCGGTGACGGTCAGCGTCGCCGGATCGAATCCGAAGTCACGGCTGATGACGCTGTACGAGAGCTGGCTGGTGTAGTCGCCAGCCGGATTGAACCGAATCCGGACCATCGTCGGCGAGAGGACGGTGAGCCGCGGCCCCGGGCCGCCGCCGGCCATCGTGAGCTGGAAGGTCGAGCCGCTACGCTCGACGCCCGTCACGATGCCAACGGGGGTCCACGTCCCGTCATTCGGCGTGAACTGCTCGACGCCGACAAACTCGTACTCACTCATCGATCACCCCTGGTACCCCGTCATGGTGTGGCCGGACGGCATCGAGCCTGGCATCAGGACGGCGCGCTGGTGCGTCGCGACTTCACGCGCGTGCTCGAGGGACTCGTGACTGCTCGCCGGAATAGTGACAAGATCGGCGCTCAGCCGTGCATCGGTCGATCGCGAACCGTGGCGCTCACCCTTCTCGTTCAGCGTCAGGTTCGGGTGCGACTGAACGGGTCGAGCAGGTCGCGCAGGGACTCGCCAAGGAAGTTGAACGACAGGACGGTCAGCAGGATCGCCAGGCCCGGCCAGAGGGCCAGCAGCGGCGCCGTGAAGACGTAGCTCTGGGCGTCTGACAGCATGTTGCCCCAGCTCGGCGTCGGCGGCTGGACCCCGAGACCGAGGTACGAGAGCGCGGACTCGGTCAGGACCGCCTGGGCCACCCCGAGGCTCGCCGAGACGATCGTCACCGGCAGCGCCTGCGGAAGGGCGTGACGGAGCAGGATGCGCGGGCTGGAGACGCCGAGCGCCCTGGCAGCGGTCACGAACTCCAGGGCGCTGACTCTCAAGATCTCGCCGCGCACGACCCGCGCCGTCGTCATCCAGCTCGACAGACCGATAGTGATGATCAGATTGGGCAGCGTCGAGCCGAGGCTGGTCAGGACCACCAGGACCAGGAAGAACACAGGGATACTGAGCATGCCATCGGCGATCCGCATGATGACGGCGTCCGCCCAGCCCCGGGCAAACCCGGCCAGCGCCCCGAGCGTGGTGCCGAGCACCATCGAGAGGCCGGCCGCCAGCAGCCCGACCGCCAGCGAGATCTGGCCGCCGTAGATCAGGCGTGAAAGGACGTCGCGCCCCGCCTGATCGGAGCCGAGGACGAACCGTGCGCCGGGTGCCGCCAGCCGTGCCCCAAGGATTCGCTCAGGCGGGTACGGCGCGAGGATCGGCGCCAGGGCCGCCCCGACGATGGCGATGACCAGGAACGCTGCCGCCAGGACGGCGACCTTCTTCGCCAGGAAGCGCTGGAGGAAGCTCGGGCGGGCGCGGCGAGCCGGCGCACCGCCAGGCACCGCCCGCTCGACCACCGTCTCAGCCGCCATCAGCCTGCCACCATCGACCCGTCGCCGCTCGGAACGGATGGAGACTCGTAGACAGCATGAAGAGGATTGAGAGGATGATCCATCTCTATCCTCTCAATCCTCTTCATCCTGTCTCCCGGTCCCTCGTCCCTCGCCACTCGCTCCCCACAACTTGTCACTCAGTCGGCGACTCTGATGCGCGGGTCGGCCCAGCCGTAGACCATGTCCACGACCAGGTTCGAGGCGATCACGACGGCCGACACGATCAGAGTGATCCCCATCACCAGCGGGTAGTCGCGCTGGACCGCCGCGTCGACCGCCAGCCGGCCCATGCCGGGCCAGGCGAAAATCGCCTCCGTGATGGCGGCGCCGGTCACGAGACGCGGCAGCATCACGCCGACGATGGTGATGACCGGGATCAGCGCCGCCCTGAGCGCGTGGCGGGTCAGCACGACCCGGCCGGCGAGCCCCTTGGCGTGGGCGGTGCGGACGTAGTCCTCGGCGAGCACGGCCAGCACGCTGCTGCTGGTGTAGCGGGTGATCTGGGCCATGTTCGCCGTCGCCAGCACAACGGTGGGCATCACGAGGTAGCGCAGCCTGTCGCCGAGCGAGAACGGCTGGTCGAGCGAGTACATCCCGGCCGAGGGCAGCATCCCGAGCTGGACCGAGAACAGCAGGATCAACAGGATTCCGAGCCAGAAGACCGGCACCGACATCCCGAAGAAGGCGAATCCGGTGACCAGCACGTCTACCAGCCCGTTCCGCTTGACCGCCGAGAGGATGCCGAGCGGCAAGCCGATGGCGAGCGTCAGCAGCAGCGCGGCGCCGCTCAACAGGAGGGTGGCCGGCAGCCGCTCGGCGATCAGCGTCCCGACCGGCACGCCCTGGCTGAGCGAGCGCCCCAGCTGACCCTGGAGCAGGTTGCCGAGCCAGCGAGCGTACTGGACGGGCAGCGGGTCGTTCAGGCCGAGGTCGGCCATGCGCTCGCGGATCTGCTCCTGGGTCAGGTCGCCCTGGAGGAGGATCGCCGGGCCGCCGGGCGCTGAGTGGATCAGAACGAACGTGACGATGCTGACCACGAACAGCACGCCGAGCGCCTGGCCGACCCGCCCGATCAGGTAGCGCTGCATCTCCTACTACTCAATCGAGACCTCGTGCATGTACTGGAGGGCGTCGCGGTAGCCGACCGGCGGGAAGTTCTTCACCTTCGCGTTGATCGCCTGGAGCTCCTTCGGGTTGTGCAGGAACACCACCGGCTGATCGTCGGCCAGGATCTCCTGGACCTTGTCGTAGATCGCCTTCCGCTTCTCGGGCTCGAAGACGGTCCGGGCCTCGGCGAACAGCTTGTCCACCTCGGGATTGGAGTAGCCCCACTCGTTCAGCGACGATCCAGTGCTCCAGTAGGCCGTCAGGTCCGGCGAGGACGGCACCACGTAGTACCAGTTGACGGCCTCGAACTCGCGCCGCTGGCGCCACTTGCCCATGTACGTGTTGAAATCCGACAGATCGAGCTGGGCGTCCACGCCGACGTCCTTGAAGTATTGCTGGACCATCAGGCCGACCTGCTCGCGGTCCGGCTGCCCCTTGTCGCTCGACATCGCGAAGCTGAACGGCTCGCCGTCTTTCTGGAGGATTCCTCCCGCGCCCGGCGTGAAGCCCGCTTCTTTGAGGAGCGCCTTCGCCTTCTCCGGATCGTACGGCCACTGTTTGAGATTCTTGTTCTGCCAGTCGCCCAGAAATGACGGGATCGGGCTGGACAACGGCTCACCGCGCTTGTCGGTGACCGCTTCGAGGATCGCCTGTTTGTCGATGGCATAGGCGAGCGCCTGGCGGACCTTCTTGTCCGAGAACCACTTCCCGACCCTCGGGTTCTTGTGGTTGAACCCGATGTGGCGCATGTCCATCTGGTTCGCTTCGGCGATCCGGACGTTGCTGGCGGACCTGAGTGCGTCCAGGTGCGAGGTGCCGATGAAGGCGATGTCGAGCTCGCCGGTCCGGACCTGCGCGACGGTGGTGTTGACGTCCGGAATGACCTTGTAGATCACCTGATCGAGCTTCGGGCGTCCGAGGTAGAAGCCGTCGTACGCGGCGACGGTCAGGTGGTCGCCCCGGGCGTGCTCAACGAACTTGAACGGCCCGGTCCCGATCGGATTGTTGATGAACTCCTCTGGCGGCTTCGTCATGTCCTTGCCTTCGAGGAGGTGCTTCGGGAGCATGAAGCAGAGGTAGCAGAGGATCTCCGGCAACGACGAGAACTTGTCCTGCGTCCCGAGGATCAGCGTCGTCTCGTTCGGCGCCTCGATCCGGTTGACCGGCGTCAGGTTGCTGCGCAGGATGCTGTTGATCTTCTCGTCTTTGTACGTCTCGATCGAGAACTTCGCGTCGGCCGCGGTGAACGGCTTGCCGTCATGCCAGGTCACACCCTTGCGAAGAGTGAACGTCCAGGTCAGGCCGTCCGGCGAGACCTCCCACTTCTCGGCCAGGTCCGGCGATGGCGCGAAGTTACCCTTGTCGTACTTGATGAGTTGGCTGAAGATCGTCTTGTTGACCATCAGGTTCTGGACCGCGCCGATCGGCGGCCAGGGAGTGATGTTGGCGTTGACGGGCAGCTTGAAGGTACCGCCGGCGCCAGGCTTGGCGGGGGCAGCGGCCGGTTGAGCGGCAGCTTGCCCCGACGCAGGAGGGGTCGGCTTCGCCGCTTCGGCGGGCTTCGCGGACTCCGCCGGTTTGGAGGCCTCCGCCGGCTTGGCCGGAGCCGCGGCAGCGGCCGGTGCGGTGGTCGCGGCCGGGGCAGCAGGCTTTGCCGGCTCGGCTGGCTTCGCGGGTTCCGCTGGCTTCGCGGGCGCCGACGGCTGGCCGCACGCCGCCAACAGCCCGGCCGCGCCGAGCATCAGCCCGGCCCGGCGGAGTAGCTCCCGCCGGCCGATGCGTCCGATGGTGACGGTCGGGTGGTGCTCCATCAGTCGCCCCCTATGGTGGTGTCTATCGCTACTGTTGCCGATCGTGCTACTGCTGGCTGCGCGGCAGGAAGTACCGTCCGGCCGACGATCCGCCGTCCACCGGCAAGATGGCTCCGGTCATGTACTCTGCCTCCTCGGAGCAGAGGAAGAAGGCGCCACGGGCGAGATCGTCTGGTTCGCCGACGCGCCCCCACGGGATCGCCTTCTCGATGGTGGCGCGATACTCCGGTGAGACGCCCGGCCGATCGCCAACGTCGGTGAAGCCGGGCGAGAGGATGTTGACGTTGACGCCGTGCTCGGCCAGCTCCAGGGCGAGCGCCTGGCTGAACAGGACCAGCCCGGCCTTGGAGGCGCAGTAGTGGGCGGCGCCGATCCGCGCCGAGCGGTGGGCGCCGCTGGCGAGGGTGACGATCTTGCCTCGACTGTTGGTCCAGGGGTACGGCCCTTCCTGAGACAGCATCTGCCTGGCGGCGGCGCGAGTGACCAGGAAGGTGCCCTTCAGGTTGGTGTCGAGGACGCGGTCCCACTCGTCCTCGTCCATCTCGACGACCGGGCGGTTGGGGTAGACGCCGGCGTTGCTGACGCAGACGTCCAGCCGGCCGAACCGGCTGACCGTCCAGTCGACGGCGCTCTGGACCGACTCGGAGTCGCGGACGTCGGTCACCTGCCCGAAGACGTCCCGGCCTTCGGCGCCGATCCGCTCGACGACGGCCGCCAGCCGATCGGCGTCGTAGTCGAGGAGCGCCACGCGGTCGCCGGCCCGCGCGAAACGGGTGGCGATCGCCAGGCCGATGCCGTCCGCCGCGCCGGTGACCAGGACGCTCCGGGCGCCACCAGCCATCATGCACCCCTCTCCCTTTGCCATCCGGGCGGCGCCATGCTCCCTCTCCCTCTGGGCCGTGGGGATGTGGGGCCCCATGGTAGGAGTGATGAGGGTTGGGGTGAGGGTTTCTCTTTCATACCCAGCTCCTGAAGAATCGCTTCGGGAACGCCCTCGGTCTCAAGCAGCACCTGACGGTTGTCGAAGCGAAGGACTCGAATCTCAGCGCGTCGGAGCCAGGCCGTCCGCGACGCATCGCGAGCTACACCATCATCCGAGAAGTGCTGGCTGCCGTCAACCTCGATCGCGAGGCGGTGCTCCGCGCAGAAGAAGTCGATGATGAACGGTCCAAACTGATGCTGCCGGCGGAACTTCGCTCCAGCGACCTGTCGACCCCTGAGCATCATCCAGAGCAGGCGCTCGGCGTCCGTCTCCCTACGCCGAAGCGCACGGCACAGTTCGAGCAGCGCCGTTCGTGAGAGGCCGCCGCGATAGTTCTGGATCATGGCGTCGGCATGTTCTCACATCGGTGGGTGAGAAGGTAGCCAGCACGAATGACCCTCACCCCAGCCCTCATCACTCCTACCATGGGGCCCCACATCCCCACGGCCCAGAGAGAGAGGGAGTATGGCACCGCCCGATCCCAGAGGGCGAGGGGGCTCAGTCGTCGGTGAGGGCGGTGAGGAGGCGAATCGCGTCGTCGAGCGAGCCGAGCGTCAGCCGGTAGCAGTCCACGTCCTGGAGCAGCTCCGTCAGCGTGCCGATCCCGAACGAGCCGTGCTTGGGGACGCTGAACGACTGCTGCAGCAGGATCTGGAGCGTCGCCGAGCGCGAGAGCGGCTCCAGCCGCGTCTCGGCTCCCCGCTCGTAGCGCGGCACGACGATCGAGCGGACGGGTGTCGGCTCCGGGAGCCAGCGGTCCGTCTCGGGGCAGAGGTATCAGACTTCTTCGCCGCCGAATCGGTGGTGCGGCGCATCGGTCAGCAGGGCCGGGTACGCCGAGGCCAGCGGGGCTCGCGAGCCCTCCTTGACGCAGATGCCGCGCACGAACGGCAGAACCTCCAGCGTCAACGGATCGAACACGGCGACCTCGTCGCTCCCGATCAGGAAACCTGCCCCTGCCAGCCCGGCCGTCAGCGTGCTCTTGCCGCTGCCGGAGCCGCCCGGCAGCAGGATCGCGCCGCCGTTGCGGGCGACGACGCCGGCGTGGAGTAACAAGTACCCCTCGCCGAGCACCTCCACCGCGACACTCGCGATCGCCCATTCGAGGGTCGCCAGCAGCTCGGCACCGACCTCGATCCGAGCCCGGGCACCGCCGTGCCCTTCGATGTGGACTGTGGCCGAGCCGTCAGGCTGGCGCGTCACGGCGAAGACCGGGACGCCCTCGGCCTCCGCGATCTCAGTGCCGCGATCGACGGTCCAGGCCGGCGGCACGGGGAACAGGGCGCGCAACGCCGCGATCACGTCTGCCGGCCCGATCACACGGGCCTGGAGCTCCCGGATCGCGATGTCGAAGGAGGCGGTCGCCCGGTCCGTCACCTGACGCTCAGTTGCAGTCCGGGTCGGCGGCCAGCAGGCCCACGGAGCGCAGGTGCAGGACGAGCTCGTGGACGTCGGTGAGGACGTCGTCGTAGTTCTCGCCAAAGGTGTCCGCGAGCTCGCGGGCGACGGTGACCTCGTTGCGCGTACCGTCCAGAAGGTGCCAGATGCGCGCGGCGGTGTGGTTCAGGACATACGCCTGACCATCGCTCGGCGCATAGAGGCCCCCCGCATACGGCACGACGCGCGTCCTGCCGAGATCCCCGCACGGAGGATAGGGGCGCGGGCGGGGCCGGCGAAAGAATTGCGCGGCCTCGCCGTTGACTCGGCGATGCGGGGGACTGATGGCCGCCGCCAGCTCCTACGACGCCGGGCGGTGCCTCGGGGTGTCCTCGAGCGCGAAGCCGAGCGGGGCGACGCCGTCGCCCGTCGTTCCGTTGCTCCCCGATGCGATCGCGACCGAGGCGGCCTGCCCGGTGCGCTTCCCGAACGCCCGATCCTGTCGCCGGCCGAGCGTGAAGTTGGACTGGACCCGGACCTCGGGGTTCTCGAACATCCAGATCGCGCCGCCCTCGTCCAGCGCAACGACCCACGTCAGGTGATGCTCCTGGCTGTAATCGACGACGAACAGGGCGTAGCCTGGCCCCTTCGGCGTCATCATCGGGATCGTCGGATCGAGCTGCAGCATCATGTCGGCACGCTCCCAGCGACGGCGTCTGCCGTGTCTGCTGCTGCCAACAAAAGCACGGGGCGTGCCCGAAAAGCACGGGGCGTGCCCGCCATCTCGCAACGTTGACAGAACTGGGAAGTGTGATGCCGGAACGCACGAAGCAGCCCGTCAGGTGGTGATCGGGCCGCTCAACGAGGAAGGTGTGGTGCCAAGGAGCAGAATCGAACTGCTGACACTGCGATTTTCAGTCGCATGCTCTACCAACTGAGCTACCTTGGCCTGGTGGGCGAGGCAGGGCTCGAACCCGCGACCCCCTCGGTGTAAGCGAGGTGCTCTGGCCTACTGAGCTACTCGCCCAAGAGGCGAAACGCCCGGCGTAGCAGTGGCGCCGCCAAACGACGTCTCTGCCGCTCCCTGCCCTTCCCTCTGGTGCGCTCGGGGAGACTCGAACTCCCACCCTCTAAACGAGGACCAGGCCCTCAACCTGGCGCGTCTACCTATTCCGCCACAAGCGCAAACTCGCCTGCGTAGTATACGCCCAGGATTTCTGGCCCGGCAAGCGCCGGTTGCTACGCCAACACCAGGGCGTCTCGGTCTTCGAGGTAGTGGTCCACGACGTGGCGCACCGTCGGGATGATCTCGAGCGTCCGCAGTTCGTCGTGGGTGAAGAAGCGCAGGTCCGTCGACTCGGCGTGGGCGCATCGGGGTCGCGGTAGTAGTACCTGGCCGTCGTCATGCGATTCCGTCCCCGAACCGTGCTAGCTGGAACGGTAGCACCTTGCCGGCCCTGGTCGAGATCGGCGCTCGACGCTCGACCACGACCGCCTCGGTACGGTCGAGCAGGCGGGAATGGTAGGCGTCCATGATGCCGCCGCGCCCCATCTCCTGGAGCAAGGTTCCACGGAGGGCCGCTGCGTCCAGGTCGCCGACGCCGGGGTGGACGCGTAGGACGAGCCGCGTGGCGCCATCCGCCCCCTCCTCCTCCACGAGCTGGTAGTCAATGGGCGTGCCGCCGAACCGGGCCGGCAGCACCTCCTCCAGGATCTGGATCAGGTTGGAGCGGGCGAAGCTGATGCCCTCCGTCGAGAGTTTCTCGAAGCTGCGAATCTCCGAGAGGTGCGTCCGGAGGCCCAGCGCGCCGAGCAGGCAGCCGCACGCGCGCTCCTCGATCAGCGCGGAGTCGCCCAGCTCGGTGTTGAAGGCGATCTTGCCCGCGTTGGGGGTGAGCGTCGTGAAGAGCAGCGCATCGACGGTCGGGCCGGCCTCGAACAGGGCGCGCTGCCGGGCGATCACGGCGTAGAGGTCGGTCTGGAGGTGCACGTCGTCGGCGTCGGCGCCGTGGGGACAGCCGAAGCCGATGGCCGGGATGTCGACCGATGCGTAGTTGGGCAGGGCGCGTGCGCCGACGTCCTCGATCAGGCGGCGACGGGTAGGGGTCAACGGCTCCGACCGGCAGCGCAGCGTGACGCCGTCGAGCCGCCGCCCCATCGCCGCCGCCGCGGCCGCGATGCGCACCGACGTGCTCGCCACGGCGTTGACGATGTACGGCCGATCCAGGCTGGCATGGTCCGCCAGCCAGCGGGCGACGCGCTCGGTCTGTTCGGGTCCGCCGTGCACCGGCGTCGGCAGGCGGCGCCCGGCCAGCCTCGCCAGCAGCGCCATGTAGCGCAGACCGAGCCTGGCGAGGGGCGGCAGCGGATGGACCGGATAGAGCCAGGCATCGATGGGCTGCCCGAGCTTCGCGACGACGAGCGCCCACGTCGGGTTGGCGCCCACCCAGAAGACATGGCGCGGCTGTCGGATCCGGTGCGCCTCCAGCACCAGCGCGAACGTTGACGCGGTGTCCGTCACCCAGCCGAGCGTGCGATTGACGCGGGTCGGGGTGCCGCCCGAGCCGCCGGTGTACTGAAAGTAGTGGGCCGGCGCCAGCGGGTTGTCGAAGTCGCGGTCGGAGAAGGTGAAGCAGGCGCTGCCCCGGACGGCCGCGCGCCGGCCCTTGACCTCGTCGAAGGCGACGTACACGCCCAGCGCCGCCAGGTGTCGCAGGGCACCTTCGACGCCCTCGCGTGCCACCAGGGCATGCAGGTCTCCCGGCTCGCAGCCGACGTGGGCGAGCAGCCGCCGATACGGGCTGCGAGCGTTGCCGTAGATCATCCGGACCGCCAGCGTCAGAAAGCGACGCTCGCGGTGCTCCAGGTTCGCGCGCAGCCGCCGTCGGGCCTCCTCGGCGGTGAACGTCTGACGCAGGTACGGCGGCAAGTCGCGGCTCAGCCGTCCGACCAGCGCAATATTCTGCGCAACATCCCGAACGGCTGCCACGGTTCCGGATGGACGCATCAGGTGCTCGGTCGCTCTCAGGCCGCCGGCGAGGTGGACGACTCGGCGTTGGCGTCCTGATTGCCGGATATATCGCCGAGGCCCGGCAGCCGCGCGCTGACGATCCCGGCCCCCACGACGATCAGGCCGACCAGCAACAACACCCGCCCCACGCCGATCAGGTCCGCCAGCTCCCCCAGGACGACCAGCGGCGCGATGCTGGCGACGTTCGCCAGCACCATCTGCACGGCGAAGAGACGGCCCCGCACCTCCGGCAGCGCGCGCTCCTGGATCAGCGTCTGGGCCGGGACGATCACCGCCACGAAGGCGAACCCGGCCAGCACCGCCAGCGACATGATGACCACGATCAACGATCGCCAGCCCAGCGAGCTCGCGTCCGTGCCGGCCGGGTCGCCGATGAAGCCGAGCCGCTGCCAGACCGTGGCCGCGAGTGCCATCAGTGCCACAAACGTGCCGAGCGCCATCAGCGCGCACTCCACCAGCCGACGGCGATCCAGACGATCCCCCCAGCGACTGAGCAGCAGTGAGCCGACCACCGTCCCAATGCCGGCCGGCGCCAGCACGAAGACCGAGTCCTCGGCGCGGATCCGGAGCACGACCACCACGAAGGTGGGAGCGAGGGTAGCAATGATCAGCGCCAACGTCGAGCCGATCGTCCACTGGGCCACGCCCCAGGCGATCAGACGATCGGTCCGGACGTAGCGCAGCACGAACAGGATCTCGCCCCAGAGCTCACGGAAGCCCAACACACCCTCTGTGAGCCGGTTGTGGGTACTCGGCAGGGGCCAGACCAGGGCTGTCGCCACGAGCAGCGCCACGCCGATCGTCGCGAAAAGGCCGTCCATCCCGATCAGGTTCACCAGCAGCGGTCCGAGCAACACCAGGCCGCCGAGCTGCGAGGCCGTGAAGGTGATCTGGAACAGCGAGTTCGCCTGGAGCAGCTGGCGGCGCGAAACCACCACCGGCAGCATCGCGACCTCGGCCGGCGCGAAGAACTGGCTGATCGCGGCGAAGAGGAAGTTGACCGCGTACAGCACCCAGAGCCAATCTGGCATCAGAATGAAGATCGGCATCAGTCCAGCCCGGAGCAGGTTGGTGCCGATCAGGACCAGGCGCTTGTCCCGCCGATCGACGTACGCCCCGGCCACCAGCCCGAAGATCACGGACGGCAGCACCACCGTGAGGACGGCCACACTCATGTGGGTCGCGGACTCGGTCGACTTCTGGACCAGGACCAGCAGGCCGTAGTTGACGGCGTTCTGCGCCGTCTGGCCGATCGCCTGAGCCGCCCAGAGCAGCAGGAAGTCGCGGTTGCGCCAGATGCTCGGCTCGGGCCGATGTCCGTCGCGGACCTGCTCGGCGGGCAGCGGCTCAGGCCAGCCATCCGGCGGGGGGATCGGGATGAGCGGCTGGATCGGCCCGTCCGGACCGGGCGGCCCCACCGGCAGAGCCGGCTGGTCCGAGAACGCTCGTCCGGGCGATGGGTCGGGCGCGGGCGGGTGACTCATCGGCGCGCTACGATGAAGGATGTGTCGGCTCGGGACCGCCGAGGTCGAGGTCGAGGTCAGCTGGCATCTCGGCTTCCGGCGCGCGGCTCACGAAGCTGGCGATCCGGCGCTCCAGCAGGCTCCTGGCGAGCATGATCCGCCGCCCGCAGCTAACGCAGTTCAGCCCGATGTCCGCGCCGAGCCGAACGACCTCGAAGTCGCTGTTCCCGCACGGGTGCGGCTTGCGCAGCCGGAGGACGTCACCGCGCCGCAGGTTGAGCGGATGCACGGCCGGCCCCCTCCTGCTTTACCTGATGATCTCCCCGGCGGGCTGCCTGGACCTCCTGGCGGGCGGCCTCCAGCCGCTCGTGGAGCGCGGTGGCGGCGTCGCGGGCGGCCTGCTGCCAGTCCTCGCCACGGCTGGCGTAGGTGATGCCTCTTGAAGCGTTGACGACGATCCCCCGGCCGTGGGCGTCCAGCCCGGCCTCGACGGCGGCCCAGACGTCGCCCTGCTGCGCGCCGACGCCTGGCACCAGGAACGGCAGCTCGGGAGCCGTGGCGCGGATCTCGCGCGCCTGGACCGGATACGTCGCGCCGACCACCAGGCCGATCTGTCCGGCGGCCCCCGTGTCCGAGGAATCGGCGTCCAGCGCGGCCATCTGGTGGGCGATCGACTGGTAGAGCGGCATGGTCGTGCCGTTCCAGGAGACCGGCAGATCCTGAAGCGTTCCAGAGCCAGCGTTGGAGGTCTTGCAGAGAGCCAGGATCCCACGATCTTTGTACTTGAGGAACGGCTCGAGGGTGTCCGGGCCGAGCAGCGGGCTGACGGTCACCACGTCGAAGCCCCAGACCTCGTAGAGCGCCTTCGCGTACGCCTCGGCGGTGCTGCCGATGTCACCGCGCTTGGCATCGCCGATGCTGACGAGGTCCCTGGGGAGGCCGTCCAGGGTCCGCTTCAGGCCGTGCCAGCCGTCCAGCCCGAGCGCCTCGAAGAAGGCGAGGTTCGGCTTGTAAGCGCAGACGAGGTCCGCCGTCGCCTCGATGATGCCGAGGCAGAAGCGCTCGATCCAGCCGTCCTGGCCCACCAGATGGGGAGGCGCCAGACGCGGATCGGGGTCGAGGCCGACGCAGAGCACGGAGTGACGTCGGTCGGTCGCCTCGGCCAGCTTCTCTCGGAACATCGTACCCCCTGATACTCGCGCGCCCGCCTGATAGTATGGCAGGCTTTCGGCGGGCTGAGCGACGGATCATACTGCCAGGAGACGAACGTCCGTGACAGAGGCGCGGTCGCGGCTGCGGGACATCGCTCCTTTCCTCCTCTTCCTGGTGTTGTCCGTGGCCTGCTCGATGGTCCAGCCGACCAGTGCGCCGCTTGGCACCGAGCAGAACCCCGTCAAGCTGGCGCTGGCGCCCTCGACCGATCCCCAGAAGGTGATCGCAGCCGGCCGGCCGCTGGTCAAGCTGCTTGAGACCGAGACCGGCCTGCGGGTCAAGCTCTCCGTGCCAACCTCGTACGCCGCCACGATCGAGGCGATGGGCACCCACAACGTCGACGTCGGATGGCTAGCGCCGCTGGCGTACGTCCTGGCCCATGACCGGGCGGGTGCCGACGCGCTGGTCGCGAACGTCCGAGGTGGCAGCACCAGTACCAGCGGCCAGATTGTGGTCAGAGCAGACAGCGCCATCACCAGCCTGGAGGGATTGCGGGGCAAGCGGTTCGCGTTCGCGGAAGACGGGTCGCTCACGGGGTACCATCTTCCTCGGGCGCTGCTCCTGGGGGAAGGGATCGACGTCTCGGCATTCCTCGTCGAGGCGCCCTTCGACGACGGCAACGACCGGGTGGTGATGGCCGTCTACAACCGCCGAGCAGATGGCGGCGCGATCCGGGGAGACGGGACAGCCGGCGCAGCACGGTTCGTCAGCGCGACGGCTCGACCCCCGGCGTCGGACCTGGCGGAGCAGATCCGGGTGATCGCCCGGACCGACCCGATCCCGAACGACGTGCTGGGAGTCCGGCGAGGCGTCACGCCGGAGCTCGGGCGGAAGCTGCGAGACGGGCTGCTGCGGGTGGCCGCGAGCCCGGCCGGCGCCTCAGCGCTGCGCGACCTGTACGGCATCGACGGCCTCGGACCTGCGACGGACGCCGACTTCGCTGCCCTGCGCACCGCCGTCCGCCTGCTCGACCTCGACCTGGACGCCGAGCTGACCCCGCGCCGCCGTGGTAGCTAACGGGCGCGGACCCTCGGCCCACCCCCTTCCAGAGGGAGCCAGCGCCAGGGCGTGATTTTCCTGACACCAGATGTCGGGAAGATCCCCCTTGAAAGCGAGGCTCCCGCCAGCCTACGATGCCAGGGAGCCACGCTCCACCGTCGTGGCGTGCTCTGGCCCCACTGAAGGGTGCCGACGAGGAGGCCTCGCATGCTCGCCGAAGAGCGCCGTACGGGCACGGCCCGCCCCAACCTCGATCGCAACCTCTCGTTCGAGCTCGCTCGCGTTACCGAGGCTGCCGCCCTGGCATCTGCCCGCTGGATGGGCAAGGGCGACAAGATCGCGGCCGACCAGGCTGCCGTCAACGCCATGCGCTTCGCCCTGGACTCCGTCGACATGGACGGCATCGTCGTCATCGGCGAGGGCGAGAAGGACGAG
>Ga0114129_10002982_pt1 | contig 23719 bp, 24 predicted proteins | sample RhiMetdeltSRZDD1_FD_80071 | JGI IMG/M metagenome (GOLD analysis project Ga0114129, IMG submission 80071) | Populus rhizosphere microbial communities from Tennessee, USA - Rhizosphere MetaG P. deltoides SRZDD1 (version 2) (version 2) | ecosystem: Host-associated > Plants > Roots > Rhizosphere >...
CGGCGGCGTTTCCTTGCCCATTGAAGTGTTGGTACCCAGCGTTCAAAGGGATCGCGAACAGGCTTCCAGGATGCCACTCGAAAGTCTGCTTCTTGCCATTCCGTTGCCATACGGAAGTGGCCCCATGGCGGTCGAGAATATAGATCATCTCTTCATAAATGTGTTTTTGCGGTTTCAACTTTGTTCCCGGCGGGATTTCGCAGACATAACCGTCGTTGGTTCCGCCCGCGCCCTCGAGATTGATAAATGCCCCCATGCCGCCTTTATGATCCCAGGGCGCTACCTCTAATTTACGGAGATCCTCGATGAAAAAGCCGCGGTTGATGGGAATCTTTTGCGCCCGCTGCCATGTGTTGTAAGTATCTATTCGTTCGTCACTGGTATATTTCATTGGGACTGAGCCCCCCTTTTATCGACAGTATGATCACGGAGCCTTCAACAGCTTGTCGACATAGGCGCGCATCACTATTCGTTCGATTTCACGGATGCTTTTCACCGCTCCCGGCGCGCGTATGGCATTCAGCACGGGTTGGAGATCTTCCTCAGTAAGTCGCTGCAACTTAGCCTTTTCGCGCGTCACCTCTTCCAACACTGAAACTGGCGGCGGTGCGAATTCATAGCTTAAAAAACGATCTACGATCGCTTCATCGACCAGATCGATTCGATTGGTAGTCAGGATGACGGCGGTGTGAGCAGTGTCGAGATCGTCAATGCTATGGAAAAAGATCGAGTTCTGGCTGAAATGCCATTCCTTCGCGCCGCCTGAGTTGCGCGTCAAAAAAAGCGATTCAACGTCATCGAATAAGAGGATCGTTCGACGTCTGGGGTCATCGTCGTGGCGGTGATGTCCACCGCTTTGTCCGTCACGGGCGTATTTGAAAATGTCGCGGAGCTGCTCCTCGGTGTCGCCATATCGTCCGCGCGCGATGTCGGCGCCATCGACGAGTATCATGACAACTTCATCTGAACTGCGCGTGGCCGTGCCGTTATCGCTGAAGCGGCGGCATAATTCGTAGGTCAAACGCTTGGCCATCGCGGTTTTGCCAACACCGACGCCGCCGTGAAAGAGAAAGCCTTTCAGCGCGCTTCGCTCCAGATGCTCTTTCCACTGGTAGCTAACGATGGCGGTGAGCTCCCGGAGTATCTCACGGTAGCGAGAACCAACGAGCTCACGTTCGGCATGACCCAAACCATCACGGTGGTCCGCGGTAAACGTTCCGAACTCGTCACGCAGACGCTCAAATGTGTATAAGTCGACGTCGCTGTCACGCATCTAAAATCTCAAATCGAGAAGAATAGTCATTTACTTTTTGTTACGGTCGCCGTCGGGCGCCGCTTCAATCTGCTCGAATTCGGCGCCGCGGTCGACGCCGAGAATGTCTACCAGGTTGAGATCTGCCGAAACGAACCGGACCGGGTGGCGCAGGTCGCTATTCACATGTTGAACCACGACGCCTTGCGCGCGTATCGGAATATTCACCAGATCTTCCGCTTGCCAGTCGTGGCGTTCGCCATCGAGAAGGGTGTAGCCTTTGCCTTCTAAGATGTACAACACAGAGCCGCCGGGTGTTTTCTGGGCGCCGCTTCGCCCGCCCGGCGGGATTTCCTGTTCGAACACGATCATGGAGCGAATCGACGTATTGTCGAGAGCGGGATGCAAAAACCACTTCATTTTTCCTTGACGGTTATTTTCCCAGGGGAGGTCGCGGCCTTTGATGAGCCAAGCGCCTTGGCGCTGATGCTGCCGCTGGCGATCGCGCAGTTCATAGAGCCATTCGAGCAAGTTTTCTTTTTTATCCGCATAGCGGACGCCAACATTCTCTTCTATTGGGCGGATCTTATTCATCGAGGGCTCCGGGCGTTGTTCTTGGCTTTGAAATCCGGGTGGTTTTCGAGTTGGACCATTTCGCTGGCGCCCCATTCGAACAGCGCTCCGCTGATGAAAGCGATCCACTTGGCCGGCTTATCGTCATAGCGGTTGTAGTGCTTATGCTCGACGCCCCCGGGCTTCAATGGCAAAAGCAGCAGGTCGCCCGCCTCCCAATCGTGACGCTCGCCATCCACCTCCGACCATCCCTCTCCCTCGATGATGTAGATCACCAGGCCGCCTTGGTGGCGATGCTTCCCGGAATGCACCTTGATGTCCTGAACAAAAATATTCCAATCGTCCAACACGGTTTCGGGCGTCTCGCGGCTATAGCGCGAAGGCCACATGTAATGTTTCACCACGGCCTGGCGGGACATGACCCAAGGCAATTCTTCGCCACGGATGACGACCTGGCCAGTGAAAGAGCGCTCGCGCTCGTCGCGTTGATGCGCAATGATTTGCTCATAGAAATTCCGCTCACGAGTTCGCTCTCGATCGCGATCTGCCATAGCCTGCTTTCCTTTCAGATTGAATGGATGCTGCAAAAACGCACTACTGCAAACTAACTGACCTCCAGCGTACGGTCAAGCCGTTGATCCCTTCGCACCGCTGAGGGGAGATCCTGAATGCCGTGTCCATTCTATATAGACTCGGATTGACACAGTCCGTCCTCCGGCCTTATATAGGGCGCGTTTAGAGGGCCGACCGAATCGGAGGTGCTCATCATGAATTTCGGTATCTTTGTGCTCAGTGAAATTCTCTTCGCCGTGGCACTCCTTGGCTTCAACTTGGTGACCACCAGAGCAGACTGGGAAAGCACCCTCGCCGCCGCGAAAAAAGAAGGCAAGGTATCCGTGATTACGGACGTGACCGCTACGTTGCGTGATGCCCTCACACTGGAATTTCAAAAAAAGTACGGGATTTCCGTTGAGCTGTTGGGCAGCTCCGGCCGTGAGGTCGCTCCCCGGGTCGCTGCTGAACGGAAGGCCGGACAGTTTCTCTGGGATATTTACATTCACGGAGCTACAACGGCGCTTGAAGCCATGATTCCCATGGGAGCCTTCGATCCCTTGGAGCCGGCGTTAATTCTGTCGGACATCAAAGATCCGAAAACGTGGCGTGGCGGAGCGATCGAATTTCTCGATCCGAACAAGATGGTTCTAGTGATGACTCCCTTTCATAGAGGCACGATCTTTTACAACCCCAAGCTCGTCAACGCCAAAGAGTTCACATCGCACAAGGATCTCCTCAATCCCAAATGGAGGGGCAAGATGGTGGTCGACGACCCACGGAGGGCCGGACCTGGCGTTGCGACTTTTACCTTCTTTTACCTTCACCCAGAGCTTGGTCCGGACTTCATTCGCGTGTTAGGCAAACAACAGATGACGATTCTAAGAGATTATGCGCAGGAGGTGGATGCGGTAGGTCAAGGGCGATATTCGGTGCTTGTCGGTGCTGCCGACTTTGTCGTGATCAATAGAGCGAAACAAGGGGTGCCGATTGCCATTGTAGACGCTCGCCAACTCAAAGAGGGAACCGACCTGAGTCCAACCAACGGGACTCTCGCGTTGTTTAACCGAGCGCCGAATCCCAATGCGGCCAGAATCTACATTAACTGGCTTTTGTCTAAAGAAGGCCAGACCATTTTTGCCCGCGCGAATGGTTATGTGAGCGCTCGGTTGGATGTGCCCACGGATCACACGGAGCCATGGAGAGTACCGCTGCCGGGAGCTATCAAGACTTACACAAAGGCTGCCATGCAAGTGAAAGATAGTTTACAACCTCTGCTGCAAGAGGTTTTCGGTAGCCAATAAGTCGAACCGACTGCGTCAGTGAATTGGACCGCAGGCTGGAATGATCAAAACGGGGAGGCGTCTATGACACCTCCCCGAGACCGGATGCATCAGTCAACAATCAGCGGATCGTTACGGTAAGTAATCGGCGGCATTCTGGACTCGACCTTGTTCTTTTTACACTCTTCCAAAAACACCCGGCGAATTTCCGGATCTTCGTCCTCGTACTCGATGAGTGTGCCGCCTTCGCGTAAGCTGGTCGTCGGACCTTCTCGGTTGTTGCGGGTGCTCGCGTCATGAATGGTTGTGGGATTCTTGCGGCTGCCAAGCCGGAGCGCAATGTGTCTTGCCGGCTCTGGGCCGCTATTGAGGTGCGTGTGGAACCAGCCATCGGGGGGGCTGTAAATACTGCCCGGTTTCCAGTTGCATTTCACCACCTGGTCGCCTTTGCCGTTTTGAAAGGGGCGTACTCCTAATTCTTTGGGCCACATGTAGATATATCCGTGGGAGCGTACGACGAGAAGAATCGCTCCTGCCGCGTGATAGTGGGCTTTGTGGTAAATGCCCGACGGCCACTCAGAAATATGACCGATTAAACTGTTATCGGCCATCTCAAAGCAGGTGATTCCTCCCTCGGCGACTTTGTAAGGCGCGCTCTCGACCGTCGCAACGCGCGCATCAGCGATAAAGTTCGTGTCCCACATGCTTGTGCGAGTCGCCTTGTAACGCCGGTCGCTCATCGCAAAATAAGATTCTTCGCCGTTGTAGCGGGACTTAAACGCATGACTGCTGTTGAAAACGAAATCCGGATCGCGGAAAAAATCCATGATGATGGGCGCGGTCGTGACCGCCAGGAGAAACGCCGACTCGCGCGCGCCGTTATAATGCCGATGCCATGTGTTCAACGGCGGCGCAAAGAGGCTTCCCTCGGACCATTCAAACGCTTGCTTGCGCATTCCATCGTACCAAACCTCGGTGCTGCCGCGTCCTTTAAGAACGTACAGCAGCTCATCGTACATGTGTCTTTCAGGCTCTAGAGCGCCGCCCGGAGGAATTTCGACAACGTACATACCCGTAACGCCGCCACTGCCCTTGAGCTGAATATAAGAGCCGCTCCCACCCATGCGCGCCCAGGGCTTACGCGGCAGTTCGGTGACATCCTCGACCGCAAGTCCGTCAAAAATCGGAATACCTTCCTGCTCCATCCAGCGCACATAGGCCGCTTTCTGAGGTTTATATACGATTTCGTCCATCCTGCTTCCTCCGGTCTCGCAATAAAAATTTCATTCCTTAATAGGGTCTAGCGGTTTGGATTGTCAAGCAGCCGTCGATCAGTCGGTGCAATTTGTTACGTTCACGACGAGCGCCACGCAGAGCAGCGCGGTTTTAACTTTTCGACCGACGAAAATCATCACGTCGTGGCGCAACTTCGAGCTTTTTAGTCAGCGTCCCGGAGTGGCGGCGCATCTTCGCCGTTCCTCGAAAACATTTGCGTGTGTGAAGGTGCAATTGATATGAAGTTGGGAGATAGGGAAATGATCATTGATCAGCAGGTCTCGCGGCTGCAAGGAAAAATGATAGCTTCGAAGAAGCCGCGGCCAAGTATCCGACGAATAGCCGAGAGCGAGCGACAGAGGAGAGACATGGGTTGGAGAAGGATTCTTGTCAGCGTCTTTTTTATTCTCGTTTGTGCCGGTCAACAGATCCGGGCTGCCGAGCTGACGCCGGTTAATTTTGTCTCGTCGGGTTCCGGTGGAATCGTCGAGGTGATCAGGTTCGCCCAGAAACGGGGTTTCTTCAAGAAACAAGGTCTCGACTTGACCATGATCTATGTCCCGAGCGGCGTGTTGGCGGCGCAGACGGTGGTCTCCGGTTCGGCGCTCATTGCCAATAATTCCGTCAGTGACATTTTGAATGCGATTGCCGCCGGCGCGCCTCTCAAGATCCTCACCGTGAACATCGACCGGTTCCAGCATCTGTTTGTCGCTCGCTCGGGCATCAATTCGCCGAAGGAGATGAAGGGCAAAAAGGTTGCGGTCAGCCGCTACGGCGCGTTCTCGGACATCGAGACTCGGTTTCTTATCCGTCAGTGGGGCATGGACCCGGAGCGTGACGTGCAAGTTCTTCAGATCGGCAATTCGGCGGCGCGCTCCGCGGCATTGATCAGTGGTGGTGTGGATGGCGCCGTGGTGACGCCGGCGTTTGTGCCGGTGGCCAGAAATGCCGGGCTCAACGTCATCTTCGATCTCTCGACGATTAAAACCAGATTCGCAAACAGCGGATTGATGGCGCAGGAAAAACTGATCCGCGAACAGCCGCGGCTGGTTAAGGGGGCGGTGGCCGGACTGGTCCATGGAATCAAATTTTGGAAGACCAATCCTGAAGTAGCCAAGGCCTATCTGAAAGAGATCCACAAAGTCTCCGCAGCGGACCTCGACAGCATTTACGAGGACGGCAGCAAGAACGTCCGCGCCGAGCCCACGCCCGATTTAAACGGCATCCAGACTGCGGGGGAAAGCGTGCCGGATCTGAAGGCGCGCGGCCCGGTGGATTTTAGAAAGTTTGTTGAACCGCGCTTCATTGAAGAAGTGCTGCGGGAAATGAAATGAATCTTGCCAGTAGCTCGAAGACTCGGGAGCAAAGAGATGAAAACTGATTTGCGATCCTGGCTAACTGATGTGGAAGCGCACGGCGAGCTCAAGGCTGTCGACGGCGCCGACTGGAACAAGGAAATCGGCACCGTGGTCGAGCTCAACGCCAAGGCGCGCGGACCGGCGTTGCTGTTCGACAAGATCAAGGATTATCCCGCGGGATTTCGCCTCCTGGCCGGAGCGATGTCGAGCGCCAAGCGGTTGTCGCTGACCTTGGGCATGCCGCTCGATTTTGAAGGCTTGGATTTGATCCGCAGCATGAAGGATAAAATGCGCGGCTGGACCGATGAGCTCGACGAGTTTCCACCGATACCGGTCAAGGAAGGAGCGGTCTTTCAAAATGTCGACGAAGGGGAGCAGGTCAACCTGCTCAAATTTCCCGCGCCGCTCTGGCACCACGACGACGGCGGGCGCTACATCGGCACCGGCTCGGTCGCGATCATGCGCGAGCGCCACGGCGACTGGGTCAATCTCGGCACCTACCGGGTGATGATTCACGACGAGAAGTCCGCCGGGATTTTTATTGCCCCCGGCCATCATGGCCGAATCATTATGGAGAGCTATTGGAAAGCCGGAGAGCCTTGCCCGATCGCAATATCCGCCGGGCACCATCCGGTGTTTCTTTTCGCCGGCTCTTTTTCTCTGCCGCCGCAGGTGCCCGAGTACAATTATGTCGGCTCGGTGTTGAGAGAACGAATTCCCGTGGTCACCGGACGTTTGACGGGTCTGCCTTTGCCAGCCTTCAGCGAAATCGTACTCGAGGGTTTTCTCCATCCCAACGAGCTCAAGAGCGAAGGAAAGTTCGGCGAATGGCCGGGCTACTACGTCAGCGATGCCAGGCCGGAACCGGTCATCCAAGTCAAGGCGATCTACTATCGTAACGATCCGATTATTTTAGGTGCGTGGCCCGGGCGCCCGCCGCACGACAGCACTTACCGGCATTCGATCATCAAATCGGCCAATCTTTGGGATTTGCTCGAGCGCGCCAGAATCGGCGGCATCACCGGCGTGTACCGGCCGGAGTCGGGCGGGGCGAATCTTCTGACCTTGGTCAGTCTCAAGCAGACCTACGACGGCCAGGCGCGCCAGGCCGCGATCGTTGCCTCCCAGCTCCTCCAGCCTTCTCACCCCACCCGCTACGTGATCGTCGTCGACGACGATATCGATGTCATGAACCTCGAAGACGTGATGTGGGCGGTGTGCACGCGGAGTGATCCGATCCGTTCGATCACGCTCATCGACCACACCCGGGCGAATTTTCTCGATCCGATGGTGCGCTCGCGTTTCGACGAAAACGCCGGCCACACGAGTTCCTGCGCGGTGATCGACGCCTGCCGTCCGTTTGCTTTACGAAACCGCTTTCCCAAAGTCGCTGAATCGAGCGCCGAGTTCAAAAAACAGATTCGGGAAAAATGGGCAGGGCTGTTAAATCTCTGACAACGAAAGTCAAAACAACAGATGGCAAAATTTCGCGTGCTCGGCCGCGCGCTACCGCGCGAAGACGGCTGGGGGAAAGTTACCGGAGAAGCGCATTTTACGGCAGACGTCATTCGCCCCGACATGCTCTGGGGCAAAGATTCTGCGTAGCCCCTTGGCGCACGCCCGAATTGTCAAGATCGACGCGAGCCGCGCGCGCAGTCTCCCAGGCGTCAAGGCCGTCATTACTGCACAAGACGTTAGTCCGAAGCTTACCGCAGGACGCTCGCCGATCTGCCGATATTGGCGCGCGACCGTGTGCGCTTCGTCGGCGACAAGGTGGCGGCGGTGGCGGCAATCGACAAGGACACAGCCGAAGAAGCGCTCAGCCTCATCGACGTTGTGTATGAAGAGCTGTCGGCGGTCTTCGATCCCTTGGAGGCGCTAAAGCCCGAGGCGCCGTTAATCCATCCCGACTATGCTTCGTACGAAGCGCCGGAAACGAAAGCGCCTGTGTTGCGCAACGTGCAGAGCTTGCTGCGCGCGAAAAAGGGCGATGTCGAAAAGGCTTTCAACGAATCCGACAAAGTCTTCGAGCAGACTTTTCAAACCCAGATGGTGTATCAAGGCTACATCGAGCCTTACGCATGCTCCTTGGAGATCGACGGCGAGGGATGCTTGTCGAAGACGGCCGTGTAACATCGCTTAGCTTAGGCGATTACAAGATTCCTACTATCCGAGATCTGCCGACGCGTAAAACCACTCTGGTCGCGGGCGCTATAGAGGGTCCGGGCCCGTTCAACGCAAAACCCGCCGCCGAGCATGCGATCACGCCGATCCCGCCGGCCATCGGCAACGCGGTCTTCAATGCCACCGGCGTACGTTTGACGAGCTTGCCAATCTCGTGCGGAAAAGTTTATCAAGCAAAAAAGTAGCACCGAAATATCCGGCCGGCCAAACAAATTCATTCAAACTAACATCTCTACAAAGCCTATGGGCATAAGAGTAGCCCGAGCATGAACTCCGTTCTGCGCAAGTATTACGGTCAGCGGGGTGCTGCGATCAAAGTTGACTCGCACTCCCAGATCGCTTGTTAAGCAAGGCAAAGATCGGAAAAATTGGTTTGAGGGATAGCCAGGATCATTACATACTGACGCGGCGCGCCGATTTCACGAAAGTCAACGGTGGCACGTCGGACCAGACGCTCAGTCGCCGCTGGTGACAGTCGTCAGTGGCTTCTGCCAAGGCCAGAGTGACGGAAGATGATCCACGGCTTGTGTATTGATTGAGGCGCACGTCCACCACGTCAGGTCAACCTGAAAGAAACCTGTAGAAGCGGTTCTTTACACTGTCTCACTGCCTCCAGCAAATTTTAAAAAAGGGCGGGGGATCATCCCGCCCTTTTTATTTGCGGCATTGACTTAAACCATTGGCTATGAAAATAGGGACGGGAGTTATGCCGCGCCGACATTGACATTGGCTGGAGGAACGGATGGCGAACTGGCTTTGGATCGGCTCATCTGGGTTGCTTTGTTTTCAATGGATCGGTATCCATTTCGCCGGCCTTCATCTGCTGCCGCACTTTGAAGCGTTGAGCTCAGGGCTGGCGATCTTCGGCGCCGCGTTCATGCTCTCTTGGGCCGCCGAGCTATCACAAAAGGACATCCCGCAAGCTTTGGCGATTGCCCTTCTTGCACTGATCGCTGTTTTACCAGAATACGCCGTAGACATGTATTTTGCTTGGACCGCAGGCAAAGATCCCAAGTACACTGCTTTCGCGATGGCCAACATGACCGGAGCGAACCGGTTGCTGATCGGTGTTGGCTGGGCGGCCGTGGTTTTTACCTATTGGCTCAGGAGCGGCAAAAGAGCGGTCAAACTCGAGCCTGGGCACAGGGTCGAGATCTTTTACCTGGGATTGGCGACCGTCTATTCTTTTATCATCCCACTTAGAGGCAAGCTCGATTTTCTAGATGCCGCGGTATTGATCATCATCTTTATTTTTTACATGCGCGCGGCGTCAAAAGCCGAGCATATTGAGCCCGAGCTCGAAGGACCCTGTAAGTTGATCGAGAGCTGGGGAGAAGGGCCGCGTCGCTTTTTTACGGCGCTATTTTACGTCTTTTCCGGGTTTACCATTTTCATCGCCGCGGAGCCGTTCGCCGAGGGACTGTTAGCGACGGGAAGAACTTTCGGCATCGAGGAATTCATCCTGGTTCAATGGTTGGCGCCCTTAGCCTCCGAGTCGCCGGAATTTATCGTCGCGATTCTGTTTGCGCTGCGCTTGCAGCCGGGCGTGAGCATGGGGGCCTTATTGTCATCGAAGGTCAACCAGTGGACGTTGTTGATCGGTATGTTGCCGGTGGTTTATGCGATTTCAGCGGGCCATGGCGGCGGGATGTACATGGACACGCGTCAAGTCGAAGAGGTGTTCTTGACAGCCGCACAATCGCTATTCGCGGTGGCGGTGCTGGCGAATCTATCATTCTCGGTCCTGGAAGCAGCGGTTGTCTTCCTTCTCTTCTCGACGCAGTTATTTTTTACTGATCCCGAGTTCCGGTTTTATTATTCGATTTTCTACGTTGTGGTGGCGGTCGCTCTGATGCTTGTAAACAGAGATACACGAGACGGAGTGTGCCGGCTGTTTGCTCGCACCCCTGCTACGCAGAGCTCAAGTGGCGCTGAGACGAGTCATTGCATTGACGGGAAGGAGCGCGACTAAGGCAAAGTGTCATCGTCCTCGAACCACGAAAGACAAGCGCATGGCAGAGAAAGTAGCCGGAATCGTCAAACAACTCGGCTGGACGAGGTTTTTCAAGCTCCTCACGCACCTGCCAAGTTTTTTGAAGCTATTTTCGCGCCTGGTAAAAGATCCTCGGGTCGCGCTTAGTCCGAAACTTTTGCTGGCTGCCACACTCGCGTACGTGATTATCCCAATTGATATTTTCCCTGACTTCCTGCCCGGTGTGGGGCAATTGGATGACCTCGCTGTCATGCTGGCGGGGTTGAAATTCTTTCTTCGCCTCTGTCCGCCCGAGGTTGTGCGGGAGCACTTGCGTGCGATCTCTGAGGGGCGATAGCAGGGGTTGTGCAAAAGCCGAAACAGCCGCCAAAAACCCAGAACAATTCTCGACTCTTCTTAGGTCAGGTATGCATGGAAGCTGAGATTGATTGTGGAATGTATTGTCGTTTCGTGAGTTACTCTCCTGAAGTTTCACATTATTTATCTATCACTTTCATGGGAATTGAATGCGGCGGGGTGCCGCCGTTTGAAACTTGATATTGGGGAATGGCGATCCGTCGGTCGAGTAAAATTCTAAGCCATAGAAGCATAAGCGACTTCGTGTAGTCGCCGCGAGCAAACAAAACCTTGTCCACGGCCAATAAGTGTACCTCCCGCCATTGATCATCCAACGCTAGAGGCCAGTCTTGTCTCCCAAGCTGTATCTGTTTCTGGCATCGTTTCTTTCTCTGTTCCTTGAACTCATTTTGATTCGATGGGTTCCGTCCCAAGTTCGTGTGGTCGCTTACTATGGGAATCTGATGCTGCTCTCGTCGTTTCTCGGGCTCGGAAGTGGCGCCTTGCTCGCCAAGCGAGGACTCAGCCTCAGCCGGCTGTTTGCTCCGTGTCTGTGCGGGATTGTCGTGATGATCACGGCTTTGAAGGGAGTTACGTTTCAACAAGGTCCGGATGAGTTTCGTTTCTTGTTTGCCGCGGGAATGAGTTCGACTACGCTACCGATCCTGGTCATCTTCGTGCTCAACGGGTTATTGTTCTTGCCACTCGGTGAGATCATCGGGAACTTCTTTTCGCAGATCGCGCCCTTGCGGGCGTACACGTGGGACATCGGCGGTGCAATTGCGGGGACGGTCCTTTTCGGACTGTTCTCGTATTCGTGGTTTTCACCGATTCTCGGGTTCGCCCTTGTCATGGTTGGATTCGTATCGTGTTGCGCCGACAGACGCCGCCTCATACGGAGTGTGCTTTTCTTCGCGGTAACCCTGTTGGTCTTAACAGTTCGCGCGGAGAGCGGCGCCATCTGGTCGCCTTACAATCTCATCACGATGCAAGAACTGGAGACCGACGGATCGCTTAAACTCGTGTCCGTACCGCCGGTAAACATCGGCGCGTTGCGCGATCCACCATCTTACATCGTCCAAGTAAATGGCGATTTTTACATGTGGAACGGGACGATCGATTTGCGCCGATACACGAACCAAGCCAAGGTAACCGACATTAACGAACAATATATACTGCCTCATAAACTTCGTCCGGCGGCTAGGGACGTCCTCGTCGTGGGTTCGGGGGGCGGCGTCGACGTTGAAGCGGCATTACTTTCAGGCGCGGCTCATGTGGATGCGCTAGAGATCGACCCCGTCATTATTCAATTAGGCCGGCAATTCAATCCCGCGCAGCCATACGATGACCCGCGTGTAACGGTGATTAATACCGACGCTCGACCATTCTTCCGCCGCAACGATAAGACCTACGACATGATTGTTTTCGGATTCTTGGATTCGCAAAGCCTATTGAGCCACATGTCGAGCATCCGTTTAGACGGATATGTTTATACGCGGGAGAGTTTCCAGGAGGCATTCAAGCTCATCAGGCCAGGCGGTCTGATGAGTGTGTCTTTCTTCTCAGGCCGTCACCTTTGGTTGCTCGACCGACTGATTGCGATGGTTCGATCCGCCACCGGATCCCCGCCGCTAATCTTTACAAAACCGACCGGACAAGTCATTCTCCTCGCAGCAAAAGGCTATTCACCGCCGATGACCGGCGAAATGCAATCCTACCGGAGGATCCAGAAAACCCCGCGCGAGACTGAAGAGGCCGTGGACGATTGGCCCTATCTCTATCTGCGCAGCCGATCGATACCTGTCGATTATCTTTTTACGATTGGTTCTCTGCTGGTGATTTCGGCGTTGTTCATCGCCGCGACCTTTGATAAGGAGCGCCGCGGTATCGAACTCCATTTCTTTTTTCTCGGCGCTGCGTTTCTCCTCTTGGAGACCAAGAGCATCACGACAATATCGTTGTTCTTCGGCGCCACCTGGTTCGTCAGTATGATAGTCATCCTTGGTGTTTTGATCATGGTACTGCTGGCAAACGTCGTTGCGGCCCGGCTGAAATCATTCCATCGAGGGGTTTATTTGCCGCTCATGGTTTCCGTGGCGTTCCTGTATTTTTTCCCAAATTCTCTCGTGCTCGGCTGGTCCCCCTAGGCGAGATTTTTTTACAGCGTTTTGTTGATACCTTTACCGATCTTCTTTGCCGGATTGATCTTTTCGTTAAGCCTTAAGGGGAGCCCAGATCCTGGCTTTGCCTTTGGTAGCAACCTGCTTGGCGCAATGGTCGGAGGATTCGTTGAGTATCTTGGCATGACCGCAGGGACAAAGACACTACTCTTGGTCGTCCTGATGTTATATCTGGCGAGTTTATTGTCGAAATCGCGGGGCGAGGGTGGCCGTAAGCTGACAGCTTGATTGGGCTGATCAGTGCTTCGCCGCCGCTGCTTTTTCTTCCTTGATGTTCTCGTGAATGAGACGGGGTACTCCGCCGCAGCTAAAGCAGCGCGGCGGCTCGTGCTTCGTCTCGCCTTCAGGATAACGCATGAAACGGCGGTAAAACGGTTTCTCCGTGCCGACGAAGTCGTCATAATAAAAAGCGAGCTTGCCGCACTCGCTGCATTGCAGATATTTTGCCACTGTTTTCCTTCCAATCGCCTGATTTAAAGCGCGCTGTGACTTAATCTTGGAAAGTACCACCATCTAAGGTTTAGTTGGCAAAAAGAATACCTATGAACCTAAAGCAGGTCAATGACCGGCGCAGCCGGCGGTTGAGAATTTCACGATTTTGTTGCATGGGTAACTGATAACAAAGGTCATGGAGAATTCGGTAGAGCAAAAGGTTCTTAAATAACCCTAAACTTTATTTATGAGGAGGTAAAACCTATGGCGGTAAAACTGTTTCAATCTCAAACATCGATGTTTTGCGAGAAGGTTCGTATCGTATTCGCGCTCAAAAAAGTGCCCTACGAGATCGTCGACGTGCGTAAGGATGACCGTAAGTCGCTGATCGAGTACACGGGCCAGAGAAAAGTTCCGTCGATGAATTATGACGGTGAGTGCGTCATCGACTCAACGGTGATCGCGGCGCGCCTCGAGAAGGATCATCCGGAAAATAGCATTTACCCGGACGGCGCGGCGAATAAAGGGCTCTGTTTGGCCCTGGAAGATTGGTCCGATGAAGTGCTGATTCATGCCAACCACGCGATGCGCCGCGCCGAAACTCCGGAAGCGCGGAAAAAAGCTGAAGAAGAATGGGATGTTCATTTCAACACTCTGGATCAGATCTATTCCGGCAAGAAATTTATCTTTGATCGGATGACCATTGCCGACGCGGCGATATTTTCCCAGCTTCATTATCTCTACGCCACGGTGAAGTACGAAATCCCGGTCAAGTATAAAAACGTCAACGCTTTCATGGAAAACATGCGCCAGACGCTCAAGCTCAAATCGCTGGCCGATAGTTTCGAGGCGCAATCGCTCTAGGCGACTTCAGGATCGGCGATGAAAAAAGACGTCATCATACCGCGCTTGGGGTCGAGCGACGAAAGCGACGAGGTGCGGATCCTTCGTTGGCTAAAGACCCAGGGCGAGCAGGTGCGAAAAGGTGACGCTTTGCTCGAAGTGGAAACCGACAAAGTCAACGTCGAGATCGAAGCACCGGATGAAGACGTGCTCAATGTAATAAATGCGCAGGAAGGCGACTTCGTCAAGTTTGGCTCCGTGGTCGCATTCATCGACAAGCCAAATTGATCCTAGTTCTCAACGAACCGGTTAATCCCGGTGCTAGGTTGACCGCTTTGCGCAATCGCAGTCGGGGCGCGCAAAACACGCTCCGACTGCGACAACGACGATAATCCCTACCTTGGTGTCAAAAACTCAATTATCGCTCCCCCGGCAGATTCAAGCATGGCGGGATGGTCGGGTGGTCGCTCCATCCGCGGTTATCAACTCGATCTTTTCAACGTGGGTCCGGGCACGCTGATGGCGGAACGTTTTTCGCCATTGCTAAGGCGGACGGGCTGGATCGGCTGTCTGCTCGGTGCCACGGCAACAATTTACTTTGTATTCGGATTGGCAGGCTACGTTCGCAGTTCAGCGCTCAGTTTAGGCGTTAGCGCAGTTCTTTTCCTCAGCGCGGGTTTTTTCATTGCCAATTTCTTCGCTATCCCAAAACGGACAAACTGGGTCGGCTGTGTCATCTGGGTGGCAATTTTATGTTTAATCATCACTGAAGGTATTCTCGGCCTGCTGCCGCCGACCAGCCGCGACGAGCTCACTCATCATTTGGCGATCCCAAAACTCTATGCCAAAGCCGGCCGTATCATCGAAGTTCCGATGGCACCTTACGCTTACTACCCGATGCTGCTCGACATGCTGTACGTCCCGTGGGTGTATTGGGGATATGATTTTGTCCCCAAGTTGATTCACGGGCTTTTCGCTTATCTCACGGGTTTGTTGCTGTTCGCTTATCTGGGCCGACGCATGAATGCGGTGTATGGCCTGCTCGGCTTTTTTATCTATTTGTCGACGCCGGTGATCGCCCGTTTGAGTCACTGGGGCTACATCGATCTCGGTATTACATTCTATACGACGGCTTCCCTCCTGTTTTTGTTACGTTGGCGGGAAGAACGCCGCACCATTAGTTGGTTATGCCTTGCGGCGCTGTCGTTGGGATTTGCTCTTGCCACCAAACCCAACGGTTTAGTGGCGGCTCTACTGATCTCTTTTATTTTCTTGCTCGTCATCGTAAAGCCGCCGCCAAGGCGCCCAACAGAGATCGGCCGCGAGCTGTTTCTATTCGGCGGATTGACGTTGCTGCCGTTTTTGCCGTGGCTTCTCAAAAATTGGTTCCAGACCGGCAATCCGTTCTATCCACTCTTGGGCAGTTGGTTCTCGTCAACCGGCGCTGGAATAGGCCCGGGGGTGAGTTTTGGCGGGCTCGCCATACTAGAAAAACGAGCCTTGTTTTACGGCGAGAACAGTTGGGAGATTCTTGGCCTGCCACTGCGAATCTTTTTTTCCGGCCAAGACGACAATCCACAACTATTCGACGGCGTGTTGACGCCGATCTTGATCGTCTTTTTGCCGTGGGCCTTCAAAGGTAAATGGCTGGAGGAAAAAAAGCTTCTCGCGAGCTTCGCGCTGTTGTTTCTGTTCTATGCATTATTTCTGGTCGACATGCGCATTCGGTATATTCTCTCGATCGTGCCGGCATTGGTTATTCTGGCGGTCTACGGTGTCTTCAATATTTATCTGCGCATCAAACGCCCCGTTTACCTATTTACCGGAATTATTTTTTTTGTAGCGTGGCATGGCATCTATCTATGGCACTACTTCCGGGAAGCTGTGCCGCTCGGCTACTTGGCCGGCAGCGAGAGTCGTGACGCTTATCTGGCGAGGATGCTGCCCGAATATAGCTCTCTGCAATACATCAACCGGAGAACTCCGCCAACGGCGAAAATTTATCTTCTCTTTATCGGGCGGAGAGCGTATTATTGCGAACGGGATTACTTTCACGACGGCGGCGATCTGCCGGGATACCTACTGGGAGTGCTTCGTGAATCTAAGACCTCGGATCAAATCGACCACGCACTAAAACGAAAACAAATTACTCATCTTATGATCCGTGAGGATCTTCTGACAGAGTTTTTGAGTCATAATTTGACGGCTGAGCAAGCGGCAGTATGGAACCAGTTCGCACAAAGCCGGCTTATATTAAATTTTCGCGACCGCGGCCATGCCGTCTATCAAGTCCATGGCTAGCGGCTGCGATATCTCAATTGTGATTCCGGTCTTTAACGAGGCGGCGACCTTAGCGATGCTCCTCGGCAAAGTCCAAGCGCTCAGACTCTCACGTACGGAAATCATCGTTGTCGACGACGGCTCCGCCGATGAGAGCGCGGAGATTGCCCTCAGCGCGGGCGCCAGCGTGATTCGTCATCCCTACAACATCGGCAACGGCGCCGCCGTGAAAAGCGGCATGCGGGCGGCGCGCGGGAAAGTAATTGTATTGATGGATGGTGACGGCCAACATCCGCCGGAAGATATCCCCAAATTGTTGGCGGAAACTTCTAAGTATCATATGGTCGTCGGTGCCCGCGCCAAGGGATCGAAGTTGAGATTTCACCGCTACGCGGCGAACCTGCTCTATAATCTTCTCGCGTCTTATGTCACTCGATTCAACGTACAAGACCTCACGTCCGGATTTCGAGTCTTGTCACGTCGCGATGCTCTGCGGTTTATTGATCTTTTGCCTAATACCTTTTCCTATCCGACGACGTTGACTTTGGCCTTTTTGCGCTCCGGATTCACCGTCAAATATATTCCCATCCAGACTCTCTACCGCGCCGGCCAAAGCAAGATAAGTCTGGTCACCGACGGCATCCGCTTTTTGCTCATCATTACCAAGATCGCGACATTGTTTTCGCCATTCCGAGTATTTTTGCCAGTTAGCATTTTCTTTTTTCTGGCCGGTGCGTCGAACTATTTATACACTTACTTAACCCAAGGCCGCTTCACGAACATGTCGGTGTTCATGTTGACCACAGCGGTGATTATCTTCATGCTTGGATTAGTTTCCGAGCAGATTGCTTTGTTGCGGATGGAACGCCACGGCCACGTGACCGATTTTGGCGCGGAAGGCGAAGATTAATGCGCGTTCACGGCCATTCTCAATGACTGCACGCAGTGACGAAATCCGACGCTTCTACGACGAAGTGTACCATCGTCATGCGCGTACGGCGTATCGCGTGTCACGGCATCTTCAGCGCTTGGCGCGGTACTTCGAGCCATGGCAGGAACGAAAAATACTGGACGTGGCTTGCGGTCAAGGCCAATGGTTGCGGGCTGCAAGTGCGCTAGGCGCTGTTCCTGCAGGAATCGATGTCTCTCAAGTAGCTTTAAATGCGTGCCGACAATATCTGCCTCATGCGGAGCTTTATTGCGCTCCCGCCGAGCAGTTGCCGTTCGCAGGCCAACAGTTCCACTTAGTTTCGTGTCTGGGGGCCATAGAACATTTCTTAGATCCTCAAGCCGCGCTCCGCGAGATGGTTCGGGTCGCCAAGCAAAACGCGCTGTTTTTGTTCCTGGTTCCCAACTCTGGGTTTCTTACCCGGCGCTTCGGGCTCTATTTCGGGACGCACCAGGCAGATCTGCGAGAAGATGTTCGCTCGTTGCGCGAGTGGCAGGAACTTTTCGAATCTACCGGTCTGGTCGTTCTGTATCGTTGGCGAGATTTGCACGTGCTCTCACCTGCGTGGATCTTTCGCGGTCCCTGGTATCGATGGCCGTTGCGCGCCGCGCAAGCGTTGGCTTTGCCGTTTTGGCCGCTTGTCTGGCAGTATCAGATCTATCATCTTTGTAAGCTCAAAAATTAGTCGTTTTTTGCATGGAGATTCTCGTTGTCACGTGGAACTATCCGCCGCGCCGCGGTGGTATTGAGAATCTTATCGGTAGTCTGTGCGGAGAACTCAAGAAAACGCATTCCGTGCAGACTATTACGGCGCACGCGCAACATTCCGCATCCTGCGAGAAAGATGTCTTTCGTGCGCCTTGGCCGGGTCTGATTTCCTTCGCTTTTTACGCAATTTGGCGGGGAACAATTTTGTTGGCGCGCAATCATGGAATCGCTGTCGTGTTTGGCGGCAGCGTTGTGGTGACACCACTGGTGCTGATTCTCGCGCGCCTGTTCGGCAGGCGCGCTGTTGTCCAAGCCCATGGATTGGACATCATCCATCGGAACTTTGTCTACCAAAAGCTTTGTGTGCGTTGGTTGAGATTCTGCGACCAAGTCGTCGCCAATAGCCGATATACAGCACGGTTAGCGCAGGCGAAAGGAGTTCTACTAGAGCGGCTCGTGGTAATTCCGCCGGGAGTCGACGTGCAAGGATTCAGCGAACCACTGGATGCGACCGCGGCCAAACCACTGTGGGGTATAAAAGATAAAAGAATCATTCTTTTCGTCGGGCGCTTGGCAAAGCGAAAAGGTGTAAAGGAGTTTATTGAAAGTTCGTTAGTGAAGGTCGCTCGAGAAGTGCCGGATGTCTGTTTTATGATCGTCGGTGATAATCCATCGGATTCTCTAGCGCATCGCGATGACACAGTTAGTGAGATCAAAACCGCGGTTGCAACCTTGAGGCTTGAAAACCACGTGCGCTTACTCGGTTCGTTGAGCGATGCGGATGTGATCAAATTATATCAAGCGTGCGAATTGGTAATTTTACCTGCGCTGGACATGAAAGACGACGTCGAAGGCTTTGGCATCGTCGCCTTGGAAGCCGCGGCTGCGGGCAAACCGGTTGTCGCTACGCGCGTTGGAGGGATCCCCGACGCCGTTGAAGATGGAAAGAGCGGTGTGCTGGTCGAGCCCGGCGATTATGAAGGTTTGAGCGAACTGATAATTTCGCTGTTGCGAGACCCTGAATTAAGTCTATCTATGGGGTCCTACGCGTATTGTCGAGCTAACAAAGAATACTCATGGTGTGAGATTGTTACTCGATATGAAGGCGTCTTTGCTGCGACAGCATCAGAGCCGTGTTAACGTTCCTGGCTATTGATGATTTCGCATGGCGCCTGTGGATTCGTCACGGATGATCTGATGAAAAAAATCGCTAAGCTGTTTGGCGGAATCGCACCACGAGGGAACGCGAGTATCAATAATAGTTTTTACCCGTAATTGACGTTGGATGGCGCCGGCGAGGCTCGCCGGATTTTCGGGCTCGTACAAGCATTCGGGATAATTTTTCAATAATTCATTCATCGAACCTACCGCAGCTGCAACTAACGGCACGCGGCAAGCGATGATCTCGTAGGCCTTTTGCGGAAAACTGTATTCACCCTGGGCAGAGTGGCGGTAACAAATGACCGCGAGGTCGAGGGCGTTGAGAACCGTTGGGACATCTTCATGTGGTAATGAATTGAAATCGTGCACGCGCGATCCTGATGGAATTTTTTGTTTAGCGCCGCGCGGGCCAGCTAGCGCCAAATGAAGGTCAGATGTTTTCGCTGATAGAAGTTCGAACGATTCGAACAACGCTTCGATCCCTCTGCTAGTGTCGAGTGCTCCTGCTGTCCCGATGATTTTGGCATTTTGCGGCAATCCAAGATGCTGTCGGCATTCCAATCGATCTCGTGGGTAAAATAGGTCTGGCCGAACGCCGTTCTCAATGATCATTGTCGGTTTCGAACGCACGTAAATTCGCGCTGTGTGATCCGACAAACGCCGGCTGAAAGTCGTCACACCGTCGGCCGCGTGTACGGCGCGCCGGAATAGCGACAAAACGCCGGGAACACGACTAGCTCCGAACGCTTCAAAGTTGTCGTAAAGATCAATCACGCATCGTGATGCGACACGCCTGGCAAGCCAACTTCCGAAAATGGCGTGATAGGCATCTGAGCACGCCCAAATGATATCGGGGCAAAAGTTTCGCGATAGTTGCAGTGCGCGTCTCGCATAACGTTCGATCAGTGGCAAACATCCGTTCATCAGATTGAACGACGTCCATGTCATGCTGCTGCCGAATGAGTCGTCTTCATCGGGGAACGTTCCTTCAGGTCGGCGACTGTAACTGAGAGTAACCCCCCGCACCTCGTGCCCGAGTCGGGCCAATCCCAAAGGCAACTCCCGGAATCTGCCAAAATGGTCATCAAGAAGATCTTTCCCCATGTACTGACGTTTGGTGAGAACGAGAATTTTCATAGGACTGTGGTTTTCTGTATCGCCCAAATTGAGACGCCAGTATACTCCATAAAGCTTTCTTTGTTGCGCCGATTCGCGGCATATCGATCGAGTGCAATGGCTCTGCGATCAGTCCGGCCGTGCGCTATAGTCCTCGTTATCACAAAAAAATGGCAAAAAACGGCGCCGCGAAGTATAATAATACTTGGTTTTTACGAGCCCTACAGTTATTCAACATGGAAGAAGCCATTCAATCGCGTCATACGGCAGTTGCCCCAGCCCTTGCTTCGCGTGAACACGCAGTGGATGTCGTGTATACGCCCGGCGGCATGCGGCGTGACGGAGTCGGTGGCTGGCGGATTATGTTTAAGGAACTGGCGGAGAGTCGCCGCTTGATTTGGCTGCTCATGCTGCGCGATATTTCCGTTCGCTATCGGCAATCGATCCTCGGTTACGTTTGGGCGGTTGTTCCACAACTTGCGACAGTCGGTGTTTTCGCTTTTCTCCACAGTTCGCAAGTTCTTTCGATTAGCGGGACTCGGATCGCCTACGTTGCTTACGCATTGTGGGGGATAAGTGTCTGGCAGCTATTTGCCGGCTGTCTGTCTGGTTGCACAACTAGCCTGGTTTCATCTGGGTCTTTGGTGACGAAAGTAAACTTTCCCCGAGAGGCGCTGGTCGTAGCAGCTCTCGGGCAACCTATTTTCGATTTCTTGGTGCGGCTAGTGCCAGTGGTCGCCGTCTTCGTTTGGTACGGAGTCACGCCTTCATGGGAAAGTGTGTTTATACCTCTCGTCCTGTTGCCGATCATGCTTTTGGCGCTCGGTTTGGGGTTTGTTCTATCCATCGCCAACCTGGTTATTCGCGATACTGGAAATGCCCTGGGAACGGCACTCACCATCGGTATGTTTCTTACGCCGATTTTTTACCCGCCGCCCGTTCGGTGGCCATTCTCTTTGGTTAATCTCTTGAATCCATTCAGCCCGCTTCTCGCCGCCAGCCAGGATCTCATTGCCCAAGGATTTTTAAGCAGGCCGGAGATGTTCGCGGCGGCATGCCTCCTGTCGCTGATCTTGGCACTAGCGGGTTGGCGCGCATTTCGCGTCACTATTTTACGGGTAGCAGGCTACGCTTAGACTCTGAATTATCCATGCCGGCCGACACGATCATCAGCGTCCAGGGCGTCAGCAAGAAATTCTGCCGCTCACTGAAACGTACCATGCTCTATGGCGTGAGAGACGTAGCCTGCGACCTATTCGGCTTTTCTCAAAATTCGAATGGCTTGCGACCCGACGAGTTCTGGGCCTTAGACGATGTTTCATTCGAGGTAAAACGCGGCGAGTGTCTAGGCGTGATCGGACCCAACGGCGCAGGCAAGAGCACTCTGTTGAAACTCCTGGGCGGAATTACGCTGCCGGACAAAGGGAGAATCAAAGTCACCGGTCGCGTCGGCGCCTTGTTGGAACTCGGCGCCGGATTTCATCCCATGCTTACCGGTCGCGAGAACATTCATTTGACCGGGACCATCCTGGGATTGGGCGAGAAAGATATCGCCGAAACTTTTGACGCCATCGTGGATTTCGCGGACTTGAAAGAGTTCATTGATGTCCCCGTAAAATACTACTCCTCCGGGATGTACGTCAGATTGGGTTACGCGATCGCAGCCCATCTCGACCGAGATGTATTACTGATCGACGAGGTTCTCGCCGTTGGAGACGTCGGCTTTCGTGCCAAGTGCGTGCGTCATATTCAAAACTTTCTCGAGCGAGGAGGCTCCGTCATTCTCGTGTCCCACGACTTGGGCGCCGTGGGATCGCTCTGTGAACCCACACTGCTGATGAAAAGCGGCCAAACATGGCGATTCGGCCCCACCGAGGAAGTTCTCAACGTTTATTACACCTACGGCGACGGCCGCTCAACATCGGGACATGGCGCGATGCCCGCCGGTCAAACTGGGCAAGACAGCTATAGCGAAAACGCGCCGGTTGCCATCGTTGATGTCAGCGCGCTCAACGTCGCCGGCCGAAAGCAAAGCATCTTTCGCACCGGTGAAGCAATGACAATCTGCGTGGAATTCACGACCGCAGAACCGGTAGAAAATCCGGTCTTCGGCGTGGCGATCTACAATACACACGGGGCAAGATGTCACGCGATAACGACGCTGACGGACGATTGGCGCGTCGGACCGGTCAACGGGAGAGCGACTATCAAACTCCGCTATCCGCAGCTTAATCTCCTCGCGGGTCGATATATCGTGGCGGTATCGGTAAGCGACGCAACCGGTTTGAACTGCTGGCAGTACATCGGCTTTAGCTGCGATTTTTTTGTCGATCAACACTGCAGGCGCGACACGGGGCAGATATTTCTGCCTCACGAATGGTCCATTAACGATCTTGATGACTCGCCGGAGATTTCGTGATGAGCGTATTAAACCCAGCGTCGAAGTTGACTGTCTCGGATTCAACGAATCTCAGGCACCCTTTGACCCGTAAGCCGGACAGCGGCAAAATCACCGGGACTCTGCGCGCTACCCTCCGCAACCGAGAAGGAGCATGGTTGTGATTATCATAACCGGACCGGGGCGGAGCGGAACGTCTTTTTTGGCAAAGCTGTATGTCGAACTTGGCCTTGATATAGGTGGCCAATGGTACCCCGAAATCAGTGCGGGCTACGAGCGCGACGTGATCGTCAGCATCAACAAGGCCATCATGCGAGATTTGGGGCTTAGAAACCTCGACCTGTCGCACGAGTCGGTAGTCCAAGTGTTAATGAATTTGCTTCCCGTTCGACGTCTCGCACGATCACAACGACTCAAATCCCTGATTTATACTTTGCCGGGAATGACGAACGGTCGTCCTGGGCACTTGCGCTGGGAGCGGATGGATCAGGTTGTGGAAAAATATCGGCCGGCCCTGATCGATTTGTCGCGGTCGCATCTGGTCGCAAAGGACCCGAGATTCTGTTTCACCCTGCCTGTCTGGGTTGCAGCGGGCATAGACATCGATCACGTGTTGATGGCGGTGAGATCGTTCAACGGGATCGTGAACAGCATGACTTCTATCCGACATCCCTTTCACTCCGAGGGCGTGGTGAAAAATATATTGGCTTATGGAATCGGGTTATGCCTGTCTACGATATACGAACATCGATTGAGCCATAACCTGATTCGATTTCCTGATTTTTTAGACCATCCGGAGAAATTATTCTGTGCCCTGAGATTCCCGATGGAGGTTACAAAAGAAGA
>Ga0114129_10002983_pt1 | contig 23718 bp, 17 predicted proteins | sample RhiMetdeltSRZDD1_FD_80071 | JGI IMG/M metagenome (GOLD analysis project Ga0114129, IMG submission 80071) | Populus rhizosphere microbial communities from Tennessee, USA - Rhizosphere MetaG P. deltoides SRZDD1 (version 2) (version 2) | ecosystem: Host-associated > Plants > Roots > Rhizosphere >...
TCGGCGACGCGGCGGTAGAGCGCGGCGACCGCATAGAGCACGCCGACGAGGAAAGCGCCGGTCGCGGTCCGCGCGTTCGCGATCGGGACGAACGAAATCGACGTGCGTCCGAGTTCGAGCGCGGCGAGCCGGACGACGGCGAACGTGATAAGGAGCGCGCCGCCGCTGCAAAAGGCGTTGCGGTTCGCGCGCAGCCCGAACCAGACGATGATCAGGCCCTCGGCGGCGAGCGCGGCGGTGAGCCATGGTCCTGACAGTGCAATCGCGATCGTGACCGTCGTGAGCGTCGCCGCAACGCCGAGCGCGTGCGGCACGGCGGCCGCGAGCCGGCGGCGCGCGACCCAGGCGAGCCAGAAATTCCACGCTGCGCAGGCGGCCGCGAGCCAGGCGGTCGGGCCGTTGCGCGCGTCGACCGCGAGGTAAGCCAGCGCAAACGTCCCCAGGCTGTTCATGTGGAACAGCCCCAGCTCCGAGTCGGACGGCGAGGTCTCGCCTTCGAGCGCGCGAATCTGTCCGATCAGATGCAGCGCATACACGGCAGCGATGCCGAGCAGCGCGGCGGCGTACCACCGCGCCGCCGTATGAACGCCGACCCACATCGTGAGCGGCACCGCGACCGCGATCCAGCCGGTGCTGCGCAGCAGCGGCCGATCCCTGGCCAGTGCGACGACCACGGCCGTCGCGCCGATGACGTACGTGACGAACCAGATGCCATGCGAAAAGAGCACGGCGACCGACGCGACGTGGTAGAGGACCGGTCCGATCCAGAACACGCGCGCGGCGAGCCGCTCCCGCTCGCTGGACGCTCGCGCGTGTCGCACGCCGATGACCGCGAACCCGGCGACGATGAACGTGAGAAAGAGCTCCGTGGACGCGAAGTAGTCGTCGCGATAGAAGCGCGCGGCCCACACGCCGTACGTCGTCCAGGTGAACCAGAGCGCGGTGAGGCTGAGTGCCGGCCACCCGTATCGTGTGACGAGACCGAGAACCGCGACCGCGAGCACCGCTTCGTACATGAACAGCGTCACGTGCCGATCGCGATCGGTCGCGACGAGAAATGGCGCCGAATACGCAAAGGCGATGGCCGCCAAAGCGAGCCCGAGCGATTTCTCCCTCTCCGCCGTGATTCCGGTCAGCACGCTGACCGCGACCATCCACGCGAAGCCGGCGCCGTCGGGAACGAGCCGATACAGCGCCGTGGCGGCCCACGCCGAGATGAACATCATCGCGAGCCCCGCGCCCGCGATGCCGCGGCCAAATACGGCGTACCCGCGGCGGACGAACATCAGCCCGCCGATCCAGACCGCGATCCCCGCGGTCGTGCCGATGGCCACGCGCGCGGTCTCGTTGATCCAGTGCCGGTCGAACGCGTACTTCACGAAGAAGGCCACACCGAGCACGAGCACGATGATTCCTGACGCCAGCATCCACCGCGATCCGATCTGGCCTTCGAGTGTCTCGCTCCTCGGCGCGTCGGCCCGAGCCGCCGCGGGGATATCGAGCGGTGTGGCCATCGGATCTTCGGGCCGCGCCGTTGGCGCGGCCTCTGGTGGTCGCGCTGGCGCCGGCGTGTAAATCGTTGGCGGCGTGCCGGCGGGTGCGGGCGGAGGAGCCGTCTGCGTCACGGTGCGAGGAACAGGAGCCGCCGCCGGCGCCTGCTCCGAGTGCGGGACGCTGTCTCTTCGGTGCAGCACGGCGTTCAGGCGAGCCTGCTCGGACTCCAGCGTCCGGAGCCTGGCCTCGATGCTCGCGATCCGCTGCCTGACGGCGACGGCGAGGCCGTAGAGACGTGTCGCCGCCAGAAGCGCAGCGCCGGCGACGACGACGAGAATCAGTTCCAACACGCTATCCCGCTGCCGCTTCGTCGCGCAGCGCGCGCCGGAGCACTTTCCCCACCATCGTCTTCGGGAGCTCGGTTCGAAACGCGATGCGCGAAGGGACCTTGTACGGCGCCAGCTTCTCGCGGCAGAATTCGCGAAGCCCCTGCTCGTCCACCTGCTGCCCGTCGCGGAGCACGACCCACGCCTTGACGATCTCTCCTTTGACCGGATCGCTCACGCCCGCGACGCCGACCTCCGCGACCGCCGGATGCGCCGCGAGAATCTCCTCGACTTCGCGCGGCCAGACCTGGAACCCGCCGCCCGGCTTGATCAGGTCCTTCTTGCGATCGACGATGAAGACGTAGCCGTCCTCGTCCATGTAGCCGAGGTCGCCCGTGTGCAGCCACCGCCTGCGCCGCGGACCGGGGCCGGTCTCTTCGCCGTGCTCGCGCAGCATGCCGGCGGTCTCTTCCGGCCGGTTCCAGTAGCCGACCATCAGCTGCGGGGCGGCGATGGCGATCTCGCCGACTTCGCGCGGCGGCAACGGCCGCGTGCCGTCGTCCGCGTCGAAGATGCGGACGTCCACGTCCGGCAACGGCATGCCGACCGAGCCGAGCTTGTTCTCGCCTTTCGCCGGGTTGACGCACAGCGCCATCATCGCTTCCGTCAGCGAGTAGCCCTCGACGATGCGCGCGCCGGTGATCGACTCGAAGCGCTGCTTGGTCTCCGCGAGGAGCGGCGAGGCGCCCGAGACGCAGATGCGCATCGAACGAAAGTCGATCTTGCCCTGCTGCACGTCTCGCTGGTTCAGCAGCGCGATGTACAGCGTCGGGACGCCGTTGAAGAACGCCGGCTTCACCTTTCGCAGCGTGTGGACGAGATCCGCGAGGTCGCGCGGGTTCGGCACGAGCGCCAGCGGGAGGCGCGCGATCAGCGCCATCGACTGGATCCCGACGTTGCTGTAGACGTGAAACAGCGGCAGCGGATTGAAGATCGCGCGCGTCTCGCCCTCGATGGCCGAGCGCAGCCACGCGACGATCTGCAGGCCGGCCATCGTATAGGCGCCGTGCAGCCCGATGACGCCTTTCGGCATGCCGGTCGTGCCGCCGCTCATCAGGATGACCGCGGGGTCGGTCGGCTTCAGGCGCGCGCGCGCGGGCCGGCCCCCGTGATTCACGAGCAGCAGGTGCGCGAAAGCGTGGTCGCCCGGTCTGAGCGCGACGCGATCGCCGTCACGCTTTTCGCGCAGGAGCGTGAACAGCGTCCGCAGGAGAGAAGGGAAGTATTCCTTGATGTTCGTGGCGATCACGCGCCTGAGGACGGTCCGCGGCTGTACGCGCTTGACCCGCTCGTAGAACCGCGTCAGCGTGACGATCGTCTCGATGCCGTGATCGCGGAGCGGCCCTTCGAGCTCCTGCTCGGAGTAGATGGGGCTGAGCGGCGCGATGATGGCGCCGATCTTCCAGGCGCCGAGCTCGGCGATCAGGAACTGCGGACAGTTGGGAAGCAGCAGGCCGACACGATCGCCCGCGGCGATGCCGAGAGCCGCGAACGCCGCCGCGCACGCGTCGCTGAGGCGATCGAGTTCGCCGAACGACAGCGTGGCGCCCTTGAACAACACCGCCGGCGCGTCCGGAGCGGCGCGCGCGGCGTCGGCGAGGTAATCAACGAGGGTACGTTCGGGATACGGCTCGAGCGTCGCCGGGACGCCTTCGTCGTAATGATCGAGCCACGGCGCGTTGGTCGACATGCGTCGCGGCTATACGGATCGGAAGCGGCCCACACACTGGACCGGACTGGCGAACCCACGACCAAACGCCGCGCGTCCATCACGGACGGAACCACAGAGGCACAGAGCCACAGAGCGCCTCGCGTCGATGGGCGGCGCGAAGCGCCGCGACGGCCGGAAACGATCCGTGCGAAAACGAATCGCGTTGTCCATGTGTACGATTCGTTTTCGCACGGATCGTTTCCGACCGTACGTTGGCCGGCTACGCCGGCCAACCCATCGACGCGGTCGGCGCTCACATGCGCGCTCCGCGCGCAGACTGAGCGCGGCGTCGATGCTCCGAGCTCCGTGGCTTCGTGGCTCTGTGGTTGATCTGATCTCTGTGCGTTTCTCTGTGGCTCTGTGACTCTGTGGCATCGTTCGTGATCGTCTGATCACGCGTCGGCCTGTCTCGGCACTCGAACGCTACTTCGATCCCATCTTGATCCGGAACGATCCGTCGTCGAGCCGCTCGCGATACGCGCCGTGGCAGCTCGCGCACTGCTGGCCGAGCGGCGCCGCCGCCGCTTTCGCGTCGTCCCACTTGCCGCCGGCGGCCGCTGCGTTGATCGCGTCCGCGTGCTTCTTCGCCTCCGTGGCGAATCCGGTTGCGTCGGTCTTCCCCTTGGCCTTCCAGAACGCCTCGGTCTGCATGAGGGCCTTGGAGAGAATCGTCGCCTGCTCCTTGACCGCTGCCACGTCCATCTTGTCGATGGCGGCGCGGAGCGCCGTGTTCGCGGGGCCGACCTGCTTCATCACCGCCTGGTACGCCAGCTCCTCGGCGGTCATCGGCGGCGGCAGCACCTTCGCGATGTCGACTCCGGTTGCGTTCACGACGACGGCGGTGGCGACGACGGCCGGCTTGCCCTTGTATTTGGCGATCACGTCTGGCGGCAGGTCGACGGTGTAGTTCTTCGTCTTCTTCCTGACTTCCTCCGGATCGAACTTCACCAGCTCGCCGAGGACCGTGACGTACGCATTGCGGTCGACCGTCCCGGTCATCGTGGGCGCGATCACGAGGATGTCCTTCTCGGACGATTTCGTCTTGTCCTGATCGACCGAGAACGCCGTCTTCGTGAAGTTCTGCTCGACCGCGGCCGTCAGGCTGACGTATTCGCCGATGTACGGGTCCGGATTCGCGGCCACCGTGCTCGCCGCCAGCGGGACGATGGCTTTCGGCGGCGCGGCCGTGCCGCCGGCCGGTGGCTGCGACTGGCGCCCGGACTGCTGCGGTGGCGCGCCGGCCTGTGGCTGTTGCGGTTGTGGCTGTGGCGGCTGCTGAGCGACCGCAATCGACATGGCCCACAGGGACGCGACGAGAAGAATAGCGGCGGCGCTGAATCGTCGCATGGATGACCCTCCCGAGGATGCAGGAGGCGATTATATGCTCGCCATTGGGGCGAGCAGCATCAGCAGCAGAGCTTTCTGTCCGTGCAGCCGGTTCTCCGCCTGATCGAAGACGACCGACGCATCCGAGTCGAACACGTCTGCGGTCACCTCTTCGCCGCGGTGCGCCGGCAGGCAGTGCATGAAGAGCGCGCCCGGTTTCGCGAGGCTCATGAGCTCCTCGTTGACCTGATAGGACGCAAAGGCCGCGCGGCGTGTCTCAGCTTCGGCTTCCTGCCCCATGGAGGTCCAGGTGTCGGTATAGACCGCATCCGCGCCGACGACGGCGTCGGCCGCCTCGGTGAAGAGCCGGAGCCGCGCGCCGTGGCGCGCGTGGGACGTCGCCTGCTGGACGACGCCGTGCGGGAGCTGGTAGCCCTCGGGGCTCGCGACGTGCAGGTTGACGCCGAGCATCATCGACGCGTGGGCGAGCGACGTCGCGACGTTGTTGCCGTCGCCGACGTACGCGATCGTGCGTCCTTTCAGCGCGCCGAACCGCTCGCGCAGCGTCAGGAAGTCGGCGATCGCCTGACACGGATGCTCCGCATCGGTCAGCGCGTTGATCACGTGCAGCCGCTTCGTCGAGGCCGCGAACTGTTCGAGCACCGCCTGCGAGAACGTGCGGATCACGACGGCATCCACCCAGCGCTCCAGATTGCGCGCGACGTCGGCGACCGGCTCGCGCCGCCCGAGCGCGACGTCCGCCTGCAGCGACACGACGCGTCCGCCCAGCTCGCAGATCGCGATCTGAAAGGTCGTCCGCGTCCGCAGCGACGGCTTGTCGAAGAGGAGCGCGATCGGCCGCCCGTTGAGCGCGTCGGCGGTCGGCGCATGCCGCCCGAGCGCGCGATCCGACTTGAGCTGCGCGGCGAGCTGCAGGCACCGATCGAAATCGGTGGCGTCGAAGTTCAGGACCGACAGGAAATCCTTGTGCGTCGAGGTCGCCTGTGTCATGAAGCGCGATTCCTTTGTGTCCTTTGTTCCCTTTGTGTCCTTTGTGACTACCGCACGTTCTTACGTGCGGTAGTCGGCGTTAATCCGGACGTACTCCGCGCTCAGGTCGCACGTCCACACGGTCGACGAGGCCGAGCCGGCGCCGACGTCGACGCTGACGGTCAGATCCTTTCCGGTCAGATACTCGGCGGCCGCCGGCGCGTTCTCGTCGTACGGCCGTCCGTCCTTGAAGAGCGTGATCGACCCGATGGTGACGGCCGCACGCTCCAGATTGAAGTCGACGCCGGCCCGCCCGGCGACGGCGATGAGGCGGCCCCAGTTCGGATCGCCGCCGTGAATCGCGGTCTTGACGAGCGGTGAATTGGCGATCGCTTTGGCGCACTTCCGTGCCTCGGCCGCCGACGCCGCGCCGGTCACGTTCACCTGTACGAGCTTGGTCGCCCCTTCGCCGCCGCGGACGATTCCGAGCGCGAGGTCGCGGCAGACACCGGTCAGCGCGGCGGCGAAAGCGTCGTAGTTGTTCTCGTCGATCCGGACGCTGCTCGCGCCGTTCGCGAGGATCATCACGCAGTCGTTCGTCGAGCACTCGCCGTCGACCGTGATCGCGTTGAACGTGTCGTCGACCGCCTGGCGGAGCGCGCGCTGGAGAGTGGGCAACGGTACGGCCGCATCAGTCGTCACGAACCCAAGCATGGTCCCCATCATCGGCTCGATCATTCCGGAGCCTTTGGCCATTCCGCCGATCCTCACGTCGCGGCCGCCGAGCGTGATTCTGGCCGCCGCTTCCTTCGGAAACGGATCGGTCGTCATGATCGCGCGCGCCGCGTTCGCGCCGCCGGCCTCGACCGCGAGCGCCTGAACCACGCGCGGCAATCCGTCGCGCACCTTGTCGATCGGCAGATCGACGCCGATGACGCCGGTCGACGCGACGAGGACCTGTTCGGGCGGACAGCTCACCAGGCGCGCCGTCTCGGCGGCCATGGTGCGAGCCGCCTGCATGCCCTTCTCTCCGGTGCACGCGTTCGCGCAGCCGCTGTTGACGACGATCGCGCGCGCCACGCCGCCGGATCGCGTCAAGTGCTCGCGCGACACGACGACCGGCGCCGCCTGCGCGCGGTTGAGCGTGAAGACGGCGGCCGCCGCGGCGGGCGTGTTGGACACGAGGAGCGCGAGGTCGAGGCCGCCGTTCGCCTTGATGCCGGCGCTGATGCCTGCGGCGCGAAATCCGAGCGGCGATGTCACGCCGCCCGTGACCGTGGGGGACGCGAGCGCCATCATGCCGGCGGGAGCACCGGCGACGCGGGCACGCCGTCGCCGCGCTCCACGTCGAAGGTCGAATCGAGCGGCACCACCATCGCGTACTGGCCGCACCGCCGGAACTGCGCGCACTTCACGCAGTCGGCGAAGATTTTCTCGAGCAGCCACGTGTGCGGCACGATCGAAAAGCCCATGTTGGTGAAGTAGCCCGGCGCGTGCGTGAACGCGCACAGCTTCTCGAAGCCCTCGCGCCGCGCCCGGCGGCGGAGCTCGTCGACGATCATCACGCCGACGCGGCTGCCGCGCGCGCTCGCGTCGACCGCGAGCGAGCGCACTTCGGCGACGACGGGGCTGAGCGTGGCGAGCTCGGCACAGCCCACGATCGCGCGGCCTCTGACCGCGACGACGAACCGCGACGCGTGTGCCGTCAGCTCCGACAGCGAGCGCGGCAGCAGGTGGCCTTCTTCCAGGTTCGCCTGAATGAGCGCGTGGAGCTTCCTGGCCTCGCGCACTTCCGCGGTGCGCAGCGCGATCCCGGACTGCGTCATCCCTGTGCTCCGACGACGGCGAGCGCCGCATCGAGACGGCTGAGGGCGTCCTCCGCCTCGCCTTCGGTGATCACCAGCGGCGGCAGCAGGCGGACGACGGTTTCAGCCGTGCGGTTCACGATGACCCCGCGCTCGAGGCCGGCCGGCACGATCGGCGCCGCGTCGCGCGTCAGCTCGAGGCCCCACATCAGTCCGGCGCCGCGAGCTTCCTTGACGATCCGATGAGTCGATGCGAGCGCGCGTACGCGCTCCCCGAAGACGCGGCCGACGCGCTTGACGTTCTCGGCGACGCCGCGATCGAACAGCTCGCCGAGCACCGTGAGCGCCGCGCGGCAGGCGAGGAGGTTGCCGCCGTACGTGCTGCCGTGATCCCCGTACGACAGCGTGTCGGCGACCTCCTGGCTGACGAGCGCCGCGCCGACCGGCACGCCGCCGCCGAGCGCCTTGCCAACCGCGACGAGGTGCGGTGTCAGGCCGAGCGCCTGGAAATAGAACGGATACCCGGTGCGTCCGAGGCCGCTCTGCACTTCGTCGGCGATGAAGAGCGCGCCGGTCGCGGCGCACGCCGTTTTGATCGCCGTCGCGAAGGCCGGCGTCAGCGGCTTGATGCCCCCTTCGCCGATCACCGGCTCGGCGATGATCGCGGCCGTCGATCGCGTGACGGCCGCGGTCAGCGCGGCGGCGTCGTTCGTCGGGACGAACTTCACGGTCGGCAGCAGCGGCCCGAACGGCGCGCGGTAGTGCTCGTCGGACGTCACCGACAGCGACCCGAACGTCCGACCGTGGAACGATTCGTCGAGCGCCACGAACTCGGCGCGCGGTTCACCCTTCGTGTGCCAGTACCGCCGCGCGAACTTGAGGCACGCCTCGACCGCTTCCGTGCCGCTGTTGCAGAAGAACGCGCGCGGCAGCCCCGACAGCGCCGCGAGCCGTTCCGCGAGCTGCCCCTGCAGCGGGTGGTAGAAGAGGTTCGACGTGTGGATCAACGTCGACGCCTGGTCGGCGAGCGCCTGGGTCAGGGCCGGGTGCGCGTGGCCCAGCGCCGCCACGCCGATGCCCGACAGGAGATCGAGGTACTCGCGCCCGTCCGCGTCGTACAGCCGCACGCCCTGACCGCGCACCAGCGTGACCGGGTTGCGCTTGTAGGTTTGAAGAATGTGTCGCGTTTCCCGCGCGACAACGTCGTCCATCACGATGGTCATAATCGTTTGCTTTCCACTGGAGCGCGAGCCTTCAGGCGAGCGTTCCCGTTCCGACCAGCCGCGTCGCGCGCGGCGGGGTCGTGCTCGTCGCCGCTTCGGCCAGCGCCCCGGCGTCGCGTCCGTCGACGATCACGACATCGTCGACGCCGGCCGCGAGCGCCTGCTCGCACGCGCGCAGCTTGGCAATCATTCCCGCCGTCGCCGTCCCGTCCTTCACCAGCCGTCCGACCGCGTCGCCCTCGAGTACCGGAACGGTCGCGCCCGATTCGTCGAGCACGCCGGCCGTCGTGCCCGCGATCACGAGCCGCCGCGCCCGCAGCCGTCCGGCGAGATGACCCGCAAGCGTGTCGGCGTTCACGTTGAACAATTCGCCGCTCGCCCCCACGCCGATGCAGGCGATCACCGGCACGAATCGGTCGCCGAGCAATTTGTCGAGCAACGCCGTATCGGACTCGGGCGCCGGTATGCCGACGCGCCCGAGATCCACGAGGCGGCCGTCAACCGTCCGATGCGGCGGAGCGGGCGTCGACAGCCCGCAATTGCCGTCGGCTCCCGTCAGTCCGACCGCGCGAACGCCCGCGGCGTTCAGCGCGGCCACGAACCGCGTGTTGACGGCACCCGCCAGCACCGAGACGACAATCTCGAGCGTCGCGTCGTCGGTGATCCGCAAGCCGTCGACCTGACGCGTCTCGATACCGGCCGTTTTCAGCGCCGCGTCGATTTCCTTGCCACCCCCGTGGACGATGACAACGGGAATCCCTTCTGCCGCGAGCGTTCGTACGCCTCGGACGACGTTCGCGAGATGCTCGGGCGACTCCAGAAGCTCTCCACCAAACTTGAGGACGAGTGGCCGGCTCATCATCGGTGCCACTCGTCAAGGACACAAAGGTCACGATGGACCCGAAGGGGCCGCCGCCTCACAACAGCCCCGTGCGCTCGTCGATGCCGAGCATCACGTTCATGTTCTGGACGGCCTGGCCGGACGCGCCCTTCAGGAGGTTATCGATCACCGACACGAGAATCACGCGTCCCGATGGATCCACCCGCCAGCCGATGTCGCAGAAGTTCGTGTGCGCGACCTGCTTGATGGCCGGCAGCGCGCTGCCGCACAGGCGCACGAACGTCGCGCCCGCGTAGGCGTGCGTATACACGTCGGCGAGCGCGTCTTCGGTCGTGCCGGGCGCCACACGCGCGTAAATCGTCGCGAGGATGCCGCGGTCCAGCGGAACCAGGTGCGGCGTGAACGTCACCGTTCGCCCGACGCCCTGATCGATCTCGGCGCCGTGGCGATGGTTGAAGACGCCGTACGCGGACAGGCTGCCGTGGCACTCGGAGAAATGCGTCCGCTCCGACGGCGTCTTGCCGGCGCCCGACACGCCGGACTTGGCGTCGACGATGATGTCGGCGTCCGGCGGCAGCAGACCGGCCTCGACGAGCGGCGCGAGTGCGAGCAGCGCCGCCGTCGGATAGCAGCCGGGGTTCGCCACCATCGTGGCCCGCGCGACGGCGCCTCGCTCCCGCTCCGTCAGGCCGTACGCCGTGCCCGCCGGCACGCGGCGCGTCTCGGGATACCACCGCGCACGCTCGGCCTCGGCGCGCAGCCGAAAGGCGCCTGACAGGTCGATGACGCGCACGCCGGCGTCGACGAGCGACGGCGCGAGCTCCGCCGCGGCCGAATCGGGGAGCGCGAGAAAGACGACGTCCGCGGCGTCGGCGAGCGCCTCGTCGCCGGCCAGCGGCGTGATCGTGCCGTTCCAGACGTGCGCGAGTGCCGGCAGCGGACGCGCGGCGCTCGTTGCCGACGACGAGGTCGCCGCGGCGATCGTGACGGACGGGTGGCGCGCGAGCAGCCGGAGCAGCTCCTGGCCGGTGTAGCCGGTCGCGCCGGCGACGGCGACGCGCACGAGCCGGCCCTCGTTCGACCCGTTCACACGGTTCTCCGGGTTCTCGGTCACGCCCGACGCTCCGGCCCCGCGCGCGGTCACTGTATGCATCAAAGAGTATAAATATACACGCCGCACGCGATTCGATCAACAAAAATCGATGTATAATCGACGTTCGGCCCTGCATGAAAGCGCGCCGGCAAGCCGTTCTCCTCGAGCTCGTCGATCGCGAGTCGCTCCACAGCCAGGAGCGGCTGCGCCGCCGGCTCCGGCAGCACGGCTTCGACGCGACGCAGGCGACGATCTCGCGCGACATCAAGGAGCTCGGGCTCGTGAAGCGCGCGGGCGACGGCGCGTACCAGCGGCCGGGCGTCGAGGCGTCGAACCCCGAGACGGCGCTCGCCGCGCTCGAACGGGCGACGGCGGAGTTCCTCCGCCGCGTCGATCGCGTGCAGCAGCTCGTCGTCATCCGGACCGGCGTCGGCCAGGCGCAGCCGCTCGCGCTCGCGCTCGATCGCGCGCAGCTGCCGGAGACGGTCGGCACGATCGCCGGCGACGACACGATTCTCGTCATCGCGCGCGGCGCCCGCGCCGCGGCGGCGCTGTTCAAACGGCTGAAGGAGTACTCGTCGGAATGAACGCACGCAGAAAACCCCGGCGCATCGTGCTGGCGTATTCGGGCGGCCTGAACGCCTCGGCCGCGATTCCGTGGCTGGTCGAGCATCACGGCGGTCCCGGCGTCGAAGTGGTGACCATCTCGCTCGACCTGGGACAGCCGGCGGAGCTCGAGGAAATCCGCGATCGCGCGCTGGCGACCGGCGCCGTCCGCGCCCACGTGCTCGACGTCCGCGACGAGTTCGCCCGCGATCACGTCCTGCGCGCGCTCCGCGCCGATGCGCTCACCGACGATCGGCTGCCGATGATTGCCGCGCTCGCCGCGCCGCTGATCGCGAGGAAGCTCGTCGAGATTGCCGGCATCGAGCAGGCCGACCTGGTGGCGCACGGCGCCGCCGATCCGGCGGGCGCCGCGCGGCTGGATGCGGCGGTTCACGCGCTCAATCCGGATCTCACCGTGCTCGCGCCCGCGCGCGACTGGCAGATGAGCCGTCCGGAGACGATCGCGTACGCGCAAGCCGCGGGGATTGCCGTTCCGCTCACGGTCGCGGTCCCGCACAGCGCCGACGAGAACGCCTGGGGTCGGTCGGTTGTCTCCGGCGCCATCGACGGCTGGGACGAGCCGCCCGACGAGCTCTTCAGCCTGACGCGCCCCGCCAGCGCGTGCTCCGACGAGCCCGCGTATCTCGACGTGGCCTTCGATCGCGGCACGCCGTCGTCCGTCAACGGTGTACCGATGCCGCTGATCGATCTGATCGAGACCATCGGCATGATTGCCGGCAGTCACGGCGTGGGACGCACCGAGGTGGCGGCGTCGCGCTCCGGCCGCGAGATCAGCGAGGCGCCGGCGGCGGTCGTCCTGCATGCGGCTCATGCGGAGCTTCAGAAGCTCGTGACCGCCAGGGAAGCGCAGCGTTTCTCGAAGCGTGTGAGCCGCGAATACGCCGACGTGATCGACCGCGGCGCCTGGTTCTCACCGCTCCGCGAGGCGCTCGACGCGTACGTCGATGCGATGCAGGCGCGCCTCAGCGGCGCCATTCGCCTGAAGCTGTTCAAGGGCGACCTTCGTGTCGTGGGCCGCAAAGTCGTGGATGCCAAACCGACCGCGAAGCGGCTGCGCGTAGTCGGCGCGAAACCCCATTGACACAACCCCTTTGGTCGGGGAGGTTCGACACGGCGCCGGACGCGGGAGCGCTCCAATTCGGCGCGTCGTTTCCGTTCGATCGCCGGCTCTTCGAGGACGAAGTGACCGGCAGCATCGCGTGGGCGCGGGCGATCGCGAAGGCGGGGATTCTGTCGGCCGCGGACGCCGATCGAATCGAGCAGGCGCTCAACGCCCTCCTCGCGCGGGGACGCGCGGAACCCTCATTCGTCGCCGGCCCCGACGAGGATGTCCACAGCTTCGTCGAGCGCGTGCTGGTCGAGCAGCTCGGGGACGCCGGGCGGCGCCTGCACACCGGGCGATCCCGGAACGAACAGGTCTCACTCGACCTGCGCCTCTACCTCCGCCGGCGGATTCCCCTGATTCAGCAGGCGATCGTCGATCTCGTCGGCGCGCTGGCGGACCAGGCGACGGAGGCGGGCGATGCGCTGATGCCCGCTTTCACGCACTTCCGGCCCGCCCAACCGGTCCTCGTTGCACACTTCTTCCTGTCCCACGCCGCGCCGCTGCGACGCGATTTCCAGCGCTTCACCGCGGCGCGCGACGAGGCCGACGCCCTGCCGCTCGGCTCCGGCGCGATCGCTGGTACTGCCTATGAGATCGACGTCGACATGCTCGCACGGGACCTCGGCTTCTCGCGCATCGTCGACAACAGCATCGACGCGTCGTCCGATCGCGACTTCGCCGCGAGCTTCCTGTTCGCCTGCTCGCTGAGCATGGTCCACTTGAGCCGACTCGCGGAAGATCTCGTCATCCTGTGCGGCGACGCGTTCCAGTTCTTCGATCTGTCGGACGCGCTCAGCACCGGCAGCAGCATGATGCCGCAGAAGAAAAACCCCGATCCGCTGGAGTTGGTGCGCGGCAAGACCGGCCGTACGCTCGGCCACCTCGTCGGCCTGCTGACGACCATCAAGGGGCTGCCAACGGGCTACAACAAGGATCTCCAGGAGGACAAGGAAGCGGTGTTTGGCGCCGAAGATACCGTTTCTGGTTCGCTCGACGTCGTCCGCTCGGTCGTCCGCGGTCTCACGCTCAATCGGGAACGGGCCGCGTCCGCGGCATCGGGCTTGCTGCTGGCAACCGACGTTGCGGACTACCTCGTTGGCCGGGGCGTTCCGTTCCGCCGCGCGCACGAGATTGTCGGCGCGCTGGTCCGCAGGCTGGTCGCGGAAGGTCGCGATTTCGGGGACTTATCGCTCGAGGAGTGGCGCGCGGCCAGCGACCGATTCGATGCGGATATCGTCGCGCGTGTGACGCCAGCGGTCTCCGTGGAGGCCAAGCGAACGCCGCAGTCGACCGCGCCGGCGGCAGTCCGGGCCCGGCTGGCGGAACTTCGTACCTGGCTGCAGAGGTCACAGATGTGCTAAGCTCGTAGGGCCTTCGCGCTTCCTTTCCCAGCCTAGCGGTTTCTCGGGAGATTTGATGCAGCAGCGCCAGCTTCGGCTTGGTGACATTCTGGACGATTACTGTCCGCGCGAGCGACGCGTCACCAACCATGCCGTAGTAGCCATGATCGGGGACGACGTCAAGCAGACGCGGTGCACGACCTGCGACGCGGAGCATGAGTACAAGCACGCGAAGGTTCCGCGCCAGCGGCGCAAGAGCGAAACGCCGGCGGCGCTGTACGCGCAGGTCGCGGCAAGCGCGCCGAAGAAAGTGAGCCACGATCACGGCGCGAACGGCACCGATTCGGAATCGGTTGCACCGGCCGCCGCCGCATCTGCCACCGAGGAGCACGCGCCGACCGCACACGTCGCGCCCGTCGCCGAGGCCGAGCCCGAGCCACCGGTCATTCAGGCCGCCGCTCCTCACGAGGAAGCGGTCGAACGCGAGGTTGCCGCGGCCGATGGCGACGCGATCGCGACAGATACCGACGCGATCGACGAGAGCGCGATTCCCGACGACGAAGGTCCGATCCACCGCCGGCTGATTCGCGCCTCGCTGCCGCGGCCGGAAGGCCAACAGCCGCCGGCACGGCCGATTCCCGAGTTCACGATCCGTCAGCCGGGCGGCCGTCCCAATCGGTTTCGAGGCCGGCAACATCGCGGCGGCAACCCGCAGCAGTTCTTCGGCAACCGGTCGAACGGCAACAGCGGCGGCATGATGCGCGGCCCGCGGCCGAACAACGGACGGCCGGGCATGATGAACCGGCGCGGGCAAGGCGGCGGTGGGCGCAAACGATCGAAGTAGTGGCAGATCTCTCCGGGAAGTGCGGACTCATCGTCGGCGTCGCGAACAAGCGATCGATTTCGTGGGCGATTGCGCAGGCGGCGGAAGCGGCCGGCGCGCGCTTGGCGCTGACCTATCAGGGCGAGCGGCTCGAAGAGAACGTCCGTGAGCTTGCCGCCCAGCTGAAAAACCCGGTCGTCGCGCCGTGCGACCTCGCGAACGACGAGCAGATCGCCGACGTCATCGGGACGGTGGAGCGGGAGTTCGGTGGCCTCGACTTCCTCGTACACGGAGCCGGCTTCGCGCCGGCGGATGCGCTCCGCAGCCCGTTCATCGACACGCCGCGCGAGAGCTTCCGGATCGCGCTCGACATCAGCGCCTATTCGCTCGTGGGGCTCGCGCGCGCGTGCGCGCCGCTGATGGAGAAGCGCGAGGGCGGCAGCATCCTCACGCTCACGTATCTCGGCAGCCAGCGGGTGTTCCCGAACTACAACGTGATGGGAGTCGCCAAGGCGGCGCTCGAGGCGTCGGTCCGCTACCTGGCGGCCGATCTCGGGCCGAAGAACATCCGCGTCAACGCGATTTCCGCCGGCGCGATCAAGACGCTCGCCGCGTCGGGGATTTCCGGCTTCTCGAACATCCTGCAGGTCTATCGGGACCGCGCGCCGCTCCGCCGCAGCGTCGACACGTCCGAAGTGGCCGACGCCGCGGTGTTCCTCCTCAGTCCCGCCTCCCGCGCGATCACCGGCGAAGTGCTGATGGTCGACTCAGGCTTCCACGCGGTCGGCTTGTAAAAGTTCGAAGTTTAAAGTTCAGCCTTCCTACTCCAAACTTCAGAACTGCGAACTGGTCGTCAACGTGGCGCCGGACACCGTGATCTGATCCGACTCGCGGCCGGGCAGGCCGTCGCGATACATCAGGAGCAGACCCGTCTGCGACGGCGACGCCACCGCGCCGCCAGGGACCGCGAAGACGTTCAGCGTCGCCGATCCGCCCGCGGGGATCGGACTCGCCGGCGACAGCGAGCCGACGAACTTCGGCGTGCCGAGCGTATGCGTCATCAGCGTGCTGGCGTCGGTCAGCGCGCCGGTGAAGTAGTTGTCGAACGCAAACACCTGGAAGTCGAACATCGTCGACGGCGTCAGGCCGAGCGCCGACAGCGGCGCCGTGAGAATGACGTTCGACGAGTTCAGGTCCGCGTCGGTGAAGAAGAAGACCGTTGTCGTGCGGGTCGCGAAGCTGAAGACGCCGACGACGTTCTGTCCGGTCGCCGCGAATCCGCCGTTCTCCGCGTTGAAGACGACGAAATCCGGTGTGCCGTCGCGGTTGGCGTCGATGTAGACGTCGAACTCAGCCGGATAGTTCGGGTGCGTTCGCGTGCCGAACGTCGTGATCGCGAACTGCACGCCGAACTGGCCGCCGCCGATGCTCACGAGCCGCGCGCCGACCGACTGCAGGTCGACGAGCGCGAAGCCGTCGCCGAGACCCGGTATCGGCGTCGCGCTTTGCGGGCTCGTGCCGGTGAGCGCGAACACGTCGACGCGTCCGCTGCGCGCCGCGCCGGCGTTGCTCAGCGGCAGCGTGCCGGCGCCGCCGACGAGTGCCACGCTCGTCGCCGCTGGCGTCACGTGGGCCGCCTTGTGCGGCAGGATGTGCCACGGCAGGCGGACCGTGTCGCCGGCGCCGCTGATCGTCACGAAGCCGTCGTCCTCCAGGAGCCGCAGCAACGATCCGTCCCCGCCGCTGGCCCCGCCATTGAGCGTCCAGGTCGGCAGGAGCGTTGGGTTCGTGATGTTCAGGGTGACGTTGAACGTGGCCGTCCCTTGCGGCGGCACGACGATGTTGGACGGCGCGCTCAGCGACACCGCTCCCGTCGCCGCGTCGTCGGCGTAGCGGAAGCTCGTGCCGATCGAATAGGTCTGCGGGGTCGCGCTGTAATTACGGACGACGACGGTCCTCGTCGATGACGACGGGCCGGCGATGAGACGCTTGTAGCCGAACGACAGGCTCGGCGTCAGCGTGTCGGCGTCCCACGCCGCGGTGTGCAGGGCGAGCGCGCGATCGACGCGAAGCTCGCCGCCGCCGATGCGCGTGATCGGCGCGAGCAAACCTGGACTGACCGCCGGATTGATCTGGATATCGGTCCGTGCGGCGTTCGACAGGCGTGCCTTGATTTCCTTCGGCGTCGCCGCCGGAAACGCCTGCAGCAGCAGAGCGGCCCCGCCGGCGATCATCGGCGTCGCGCCGGACGTGCCGCCGAACGGCTCCTCGCCGGTGCCCGTGCCGGCGATCGCCGACCGCGACGCGCCGGGCGCGCCGATGTCCGGCTTGATCGTGGTGCCGCTGTAGTTCGGCCCGCGCGACGAGGTCGACACCATGCTGAGCGCGAGGCTGATCTTGAACGCCTCGGACGCGGTCACGTTCACGGGCGCCGCGATGTTCGCCTTGATCGTGTTGCTCCTCGCCTGCGTGATCACCAGCGTCGGCACGAACGTGTCGCCGCCGCCGGACGAAAAGCTCACGGCGTCGCCCGGCGCGACGAGACCGAGGAGCACGCCAATCGCTCCGGCCTTCGCCGCGCGATCGACCTTGAGGCTGATGTTGCAGGCGCCGCGATCGATCAGCGCGACCTTGCCCGCCGGGTTCGCGAGGTACGCGTCGCCCTCGGGCGGGACCGGCGGGTCGGACCCCGCGGGACATCCGCGGCCGACGAACGCCACATCGCCGGTGAACCCGTTGCCGATCGGCGCCCAGTCGACGGTCGCCGTGTTGCCATCGGTTCCGGCAATCGCCGCGGGTGAGTTGATCCGCAGCGGGACCGCGAACGCGCTCGGGACGTGCGTTTGCGCGACGCTGATCGCCCCGGTCGCCGAGGCCGGCGAGCTCGTCACGTACGGCTTGTCGCCGGAATTGCTGGACGCCGCGACGACGACGACGCCCGCGGCGACCGCGTTCTCGACGGCTTCGTTGAGCGGATTCTGTGTCTGGCCGTACGACGCGCCCAGCGACATATTGATGACGTCGACCGCGTCGGAGATGTCGCCGTCGCCGTTCGGATCGAGCGCGAAGTCGATCCCTTCGAGGATCGCGATGCCGCTGCACGCCGTCGAGAAGCTGGCGCACACCTTCACGGCGTACAGCGACGCGCCGGGCGCGACGCCCTTGTGGGTGCCGTCGGTGCTTCGTCCGGCGATGATGTCCGCCACGTGCGTTCCATGGGTCCCGATGTCGATCGGATTCGGATCCGGTGCCAGCGGACCGTTGGGCCAGAATTCGCCGACGAAGTCAAAGCCGCCGACGACCTTGGCCGTCGGGAACAGCAGGATGCTCCTGTAGACGTTGTTGATGTGACGGTTCCGCGGGTGCTTCGGCGACAGATGCTCGCCGTACGCCTGCTCGAACGCCTCTGTGGTACCGGGTCCGCCGAGGTTGCGATGCGTGTAGTCGATGCCGGAGTCGAGCACGGCCACGCGCACGCCGGTGCCGTCGAAGCCGGCGGCCTGCACCGCCGCGGCGCCGACCCACGGCACCGTCTCGCTCAAATCCATCTGCGGATCGATCACCGGCTGCACCGACCTGACGCCTGGCAGGCGCGCGACGTCCGGAATGCGCGACGCGTCAATCGAGACGGCGATCGCGTTGTGCCCCTTCTGCACGCGTCCGAGCTCCACGCCGCCCAGCCCCGAGATCTGCGTCGCCAGCGAATTCTGCTTGCCCTGCAGCGCGGCGACGTGCGCGCGCTGCTGGTCCGGCGTCAAGCGCCCGCCGCGCTTTTTCGCATCGCGTCCGTTCGCCTCGGCGAGCGACGGGTCGACGAGCGTGACCCACACCGAGACCTGACCCGACGCGCGGCGCAGCGCGGGATCGACCGCCACGAACGCCGTCGATGGCGTTCGAAGTTCCGAAACGTCCATCGGATCCTGTGCGAAGCCGGATGACGGCAGCATCAACGTGACGAGCAGCGCGGCCAAACCATATCGACACGGAACGGCGATTCGCGGACGACTCAAGGCGTTCATGGCGGCTCCCTGAGGAATGAGGTTCACGCGGCCCGGCATTGTAGGTCACGGCGATGCGGACGGGAAGGGCAGGAAGGGCAGGAAGGGCGGGAGGGCAGGAACGGCGAGCAGGAAGTCTGCCTCGGCTTTTTCTCTTCCTACCTGCCCTACCTGCCTTTCCTGCCCGACCTGCCCTACGTGTACGCGTCGTTGAGCTGCTGTCGTATGAGCCGGAGATCGCGCTCCGCGGCCTCCAGGGTGCGCGCGCGCTGCTCGTCGACCGTCGATCCCGGGATCTCGTATTCGAGATGCATCGACAGCGGTCCGCTGAATCGCGCCTCCGCCAGCGCTTTCGCGTACCACTTCCAGTCGACCATGCCCTCGCCGAGCGGGCAGTCGTGAATGCGCCAGCCGCGATTCGTTTTCTCCCAGAAGAAATCCTTGACGGCGACCATCTTCAGCCGCGGCGCGACGAGCCGCATCGCCGCCTTCCAGCCGATGCTGCCGCCTTCGACGACGGCGTGGCGCACGTCGAAGTAGTAGCCGGCCGACTTCGGGGGCAGCTTGTCCATCTCGGGCGCAACGTCCCAGAGCGACGCGCCGATGTAGCCTTCGTGGTTGTGAAACCCGAGCTCGATGCCGAGCGACGCGCCGAGCTGCGTCAGCCCGGCGAGCGCCCGGCCCGTCGCCGCGATTTCGGCGCGGACGTCGGACAGCGCGTAGCGGTAGTAGCCAGGCTTGAAGAAGCGGACGCCGCTCTTCGCGGCGGCCTCGAGGATCGGACGCGCGGTCGGATCGGCGGCCGACAGCAGCGTCGTGGTAATCATCGGCACGTCGATGCCGCGGCCGCGGATCGCCTCGACCGCGCGCGGGAGATCTTCGCGCGCGCGTCCGGGCTCGATGTGTCCCTCGGGGCGAACGGTGAGGTCGATGGCGTCGAACCCGATGCGCTTGACGGCGTCCGCGAGCGCCGCGCCCGCGAGCATCGGCAGGTGCTTGGAGAAGAAGCAGTAGCGACCCTGGAAGCCACTCGTGGCGCGTGACGGTGCAAACGTCAGCGCGGTCGCGCCGCCGCCCATGAGCACGACGAATTCACGACGCGTAAGTCCCATGTCACGAACTCTGAAGTTTCAACTTACAAGTGTGAACAGCGAATTCTAAAGTTGAACGTTGTACGTTTTATTTTGGTGCGACCCGTGTTGAAACCCGTGGTGCACTCTGCCGGCTCAACTCCGTCCCCTTCGTCGTCACGTAATACTTCGCGAGCATGTTCGGCCGCTCCCAGGCTGGCAGCGTCCGGCGATCGCGGACATATTGCAGGAAGTTCGTCGCGACCTGCGCGAAATGCGCTTCGTGGCCGACGCGGAACGTGTCGGGGATCGCGATGTGAATCTCCGCGCCGCGATCCTCGACCGCGACGCCTGGATACAGCTTCTGCAGCGCGGCAATCTTCGCGCGCGTGGCGGCGAGCACCTGCGGTTTGGCGGCCGCGTCGCCCGGAACAACGTACAGCTCCGGCTGGTAGCGATCGGCGCGCGTCTGCCTGACCTCGACGCGCGCGCGCGTGCCGCGGTAGAACGCGAAGTGCGTGTCGCCCGATCCGGCCGGCGCCTCCCAGTCCCAAATCACGTTCAGCTTCGTGTGGATGCCGCGAACGGTGTACGACACGAGCGTGTTCGCGTAGTACTCGAGCTTTCCGGCCTTGATTGCGCCGGCCAGGCTCGGATCGAACTTCGGCTCGGCCGTGACGCGCTTGAAGTCATCCTCGGCAATGACGGTCGGCCAGCGCTGCGCGCTCAGCACGCGGACGTCGGTCCGGTAATCGATCGCGCGCTCGGGAAAGAGCGTCCACTGCGCGAGGTCGACCAGGTGCGTGCCGATGTCGTTCAGGCCCTCGCCCTGCTCCCCGGTGTCGAAGAACCACGGCGGCCGGATGTTCGGCGCGCCCGCGACCACTTTCATCAGGTAGTGGACGCTCTCCATGTAGACGCCCGGATCGGCTTCCGTTCCCGCGACGATTTCCCCGAAGGTCGCCGGATCGTTCACGAGCGCGCGCTGAAGGATCGTCGTGATTTCGAACCGCTCGGTCATGATGTCGTAGGCGACGACTCCCTTGCTGTCCGCTTCCGCGAGCGTCGCGTCGAGCTTCGGCAGGTCTTCGGATTTCAGAATCCAGGGCTTGTCGCCGAGTACGTGAAGACCCGCGTGCACCGAGCTGACGATGCGGTCGATCTTGCCGCGGTTGCGTCCGGACAGCACGACCACGTTGCCCGGCCGCTCGCGCAGCATGCGCTCGAAGAAGTCCGGGCTCGTGTGAATCTCGAGCTTCCACGTCGTCGGCCGCTCGCTCCGCCGGTTGAACGACGCGATGCGTTTGAGGTGCTCGAAGAGATCCGGTCCGAGCGGCGCGTAGACATCCACGCGATCCGACACGCCGGGATACATCTCCTTCTGGATCAGGCCGGCGTGGAAATGACCCGGATCGAGCGTCATCAGTCGAACATCAGCCACGGCCTTCCTGTTCTCCTGTGCACTGCCAGCGACGGCCCCCGCAGCGGCGATCAAACCGAGCGCGACGAGTTTTGCCCATAGCTTCATAACGAATTACCACTCCTCGATGCGAATGCGCGAGCGGTCGACGCCGATATCTTCGAGCAGGCGGGGGATTTCGTCCACCATCGCCGCGGGTCCGCAGATGAAGCAGAGCGTCCTCGGGTCGTGAACGAGCTCGGCGAGCGCCGCGCGGTCGATGCGCCCGCGCGGGCCCGACCACGTGCCGGCCGGCGCGCGTGTCACGGTCTGGCGTAGCTCGATGAGCCGCCGCTCGGCCAGCGCGCGGAACTCGTCCTGATACGCGAACTCCGTCGGCGTCCGTGCGCTGTAGAGCAGGCCGACGTGCTGCGGCTCGGGCCCGAGCATCACGTGCCGGAGCATCGCGCGCAGCGGGGCGATCCCGGTGCCCCCCGCGACGAACACGAAGTTCCGCTCGACCGGACTCGCGGGGAACGTGAACGTCCCGACCGGACCTTCGACGTCGAGCGTCGCGCCGATCTCGAGCTCCAGGCGCGAGCCGTCGCCGGTATCCGCGTCCGTCCCGACGAGAAGCTCCAATTGTCCGGTGCGCTGTGCATCCTCAGGCGCAATCGCGATCGAGTACGGCCGTCGTCTCTCCGAGCCATGTGGCGCGACGAGGACGGCCTGACCGGCCGTGTATTCGAACCGGTGTCCGTTGAGCGCCAATCGTACGATCGTCGCGCGCGGTGTCGCCGGCACGAGCTCGCGAATCGGGAGCGTCACGAGCACACGGGTATGCTAATTCATGCTCCGTCGCGCACGCGGCCGCCTGCTTCGCCTCGCGCGCCGGCGCCCGCTCGCGATTGCCGTCGGGCTGGCGTTACTCGCCCCCGCCGCCTGGCTCGAGTTCAGCGGCCGATTCGATGCGTGGTGGGTTGACGGTCTGGCGCTTATCGGAGGCGCAACCGGCCTCGCGGTTTTGTGGACGGGCCTCAGCGGAGCAAGGCCTGATTGGATAGACGAGAATGGCTGAAAGACGAAAAGTCTGAAGTTTGAAGTTTCAACTTGAAACTTCAACGTTCACACAGTTTCAGAACATCCCTATGGCCGTGTTCTTGAGATCGGTGTCGGACCGCTTCCGCGCGTCGGGATCGAGCCCCTTGCGGCGTGACTTGTCGCGATACATCCGGCTGTCGGCGGTCGCGAGCAGCGTTTCGTACGAATCGCCGTCGTGCGGGAAGACCGCCGCACCGACGCTGATCGCGAGCGGCAGCATCTTGCCGGGCCGCGCCTCGAACTGCAGGCCGTCGACGGCGCGCTGCAGCTCCACCCGCTTGCGTTCCGCCTCGTCGCCGCCGCACCCCGACAGGACGACGATGAACTCGTCGCCGGCGTAGCGGACGCAGATGTCGTACGGGCGGATGGCGGTGCGCAGGACGCCGGCGACGTCGCGCAGCGCGCGATCGCCGACGTGGTGGCCGTAGGTGTCGTTGATCTCCTTGAAACTGTCGAGGTCCATGACGAGCAGCGAGACCTCGGACTTCAGGCGATCCGCGCGCGCGAGCTCGCGCGTCAGGTGCATGAACATGAAGCGCGTGTTCGGCAGGCCGGTCAGCGGATCCGTCAGCGAATCCTCCTGCGTCTGCTCGAACACGATCGAGTTGTAGATCACCGCGGCGGCCTGCTCCGAGATCCGGTCGAGCAGCCGGCGGTGATCGTCGGTGTAGACCGACGGCTCGGTGTGATAGACGGAGATGGTCCCGATGAAGCGCTCGTTGAAGAGCAGCGGGCAGACGAGCGCCGAGTGCAGCGCCGTTCGATCGGACGGCTGGCCCGCAGCCTCGTAGTCCGCGCTCGGCCGCGCGTTCACGAGCGGCCGCCGATTGCGCGCGACCCAGCCCGTCAGGCCGTGGCCGTTGCGAATCGTCAGCAGCTGGATCTGCTCCGCCTCCATGCCGGTCGCGAAGCGGCACCGCAGCGTCTCGCTTTCGTCGCTGTACAGGAACAGCGCGCAGCAGGAGAAGGGCACGATGTTGCTCAGCTTCGAGGAGATGAGCGCCATCGTGTCCGAGACGCCGAGGCTGCTGCCCATCGCCTGCGCAATCTCGTACAGCGCGTAAATCTCGCGGTGCGCGAGCGCGATGTCCTGGAACACGTTCGTGCGCGCCGCCGACTCGTGGACGAGGCCGACCGCCGGCTGCGCGCTCGGCGCGTGCGGCGCGACGCGCGTCAGCTTGCGCGCCGGCTCCTGGCTCGTCTCGGCTTCTTCGGCCAGGCGCGGGTACATGTCGATGAACGTCTGTACGACGCGCGGATCGAGCGCACGCGCGCTCTCCTGACGCAACAGGCCGAGCGCTGCGTCGAGCCCCATGGCCTTGTGGTACGGCCGCTCCGACATCAGCGCGTCGAAGTAGTCGACGACGGAAAGAATCCGCGCGCCGA
>Ga0114129_10002984_pt1 | contig 23716 bp, 24 predicted proteins | sample RhiMetdeltSRZDD1_FD_80071 | JGI IMG/M metagenome (GOLD analysis project Ga0114129, IMG submission 80071) | Populus rhizosphere microbial communities from Tennessee, USA - Rhizosphere MetaG P. deltoides SRZDD1 (version 2) (version 2) | ecosystem: Host-associated > Plants > Roots > Rhizosphere >...
CGAATGGACGCACGATCTCGCCGAGAACGGAACGATCCATTTCGACGAAGTCGCCGAGGAGCGGGCCTTCGCGACGCTGCACGTATCGGCCGCCCGGCTGTTCAACTGCCGTCCCGAGGACATCGCCGTCGGATCGAGCGCGACCGAGCTCCTGGCTTCCCTCGCCTGGGCCGTCGCGCCGGCTGCGGGCAGCAACATCGTCAGCACCAGGCTCGAGTTCCCCAGCACGATTTATCCATGGGCGCGCGTCGCTCGCCACACGGGAGCCGAAGTCAGGCTCGGAGACAAGGGCGATGATCCGCCGGCCGACGATCTGATCGGCTTGATCGACCCCGGGACCGCCGTCGTCTGCGTCTCCGACGTGATCTACAGCACCGGCCGGCGACTCGACGTGGCGCGGCTCGCCGAAGCCGCGCACCGGAACGGCGCCCTGCTCGTCATCGACGCCACGCAGTCGGCCGGCGGGATCCCGATCGACGTCGGGGCGCTCGGGGTCGACGCCCTGATCACCGCCTCCTACAAGTGGCTGTGCGGGCCGTTCGGCGTCGCCGTGATGTATCTCGCGCCCCATCTCCACGAACGCCTCGAGCCGGGGCTCGTCGGATTCCGATCCCATGAACGGATGTGGGACCTGCGTGCCGATCGACTGACGCTCCCCCTGAACGCCCACCGCTTCGAGTTCAGCACCATGGCCTACGGGTGCGCGCCGGGGCTCGCCAGCTCGATCGATTACCTGCTGCGGCTGGACGTCGGGCGGATCTTCTCCAGGAACAAGGCGCTCGCCGATCTCCTGATCGAGGGGTTGCGCGAGAGGAACGCCACAATCCTGTCGCCCACGGACGACAAGGCGCGCTCCTCGATCGTCGCCACCCGGTTCGCCGGCAAGGACGTGCGGGTTCTGGCGCAACGTCTCAACGAAGCCGGGATCGTCGTGTCGGCGCGCAGGGACGTCCTGAGATTCTCCCCGCACCTATACAACAACGCGGATCACATCCGGCAGGCGCTCGCGGCGATCGATCACTGCCTGGCCTGACGGCGTTACGCCGACAGCCCGGGATCACCCTCCACGATCCGCTGCTCGAGCCGCGGGCGCCCGCCCCTGGTCCAGAGCGGCGCCCGATGGACGACCCGATACCTCAGCGGGCCGCCGTCGGCCCCCTCGGCACGCTCGAGCGGCCGCGGAATGCACACGAACTCGCTCTCGATGGCATCGCTCGCGACCCGGACCGTGGCGTAGCCGTGGCCGCCCATGTCGACGAAGGAAAGGTGCGGCGCGAGATCGGGATTCGAGAGCTTCCGCGCCTTCTCCACGTCGCCGGTCTTTCCGTATTCGAGGCACGTGCGCACGCCGTGTCGCAACAGCAAGTTGATGGCTGCCTGCGGACCGGCCCCGCCCGGCCGGTCGGCCAGAAACAACGGGCGCAGCGGATGATCCTTGGGAAAGCGATGCTCGAACGCCTCAACCAGGCCCGGCGCGGAGATCGAGCCGGTGATGAAGGCGACGCCCACCGGCTCGAATTGCGCGGGCGGCAGGGCCTTCGCGGCCAATCCGGCCCAGAAGCTGTGACGATCGCCGGCCACGGTCGCGAAACCCGTGATCCCCGCGTCCCGGACGAGGTCATAGATCTCCGCGCGCTCCGCGTACGCGCCGCTGTGATCGCCCCCGCCGAACCCGGCGTAGCCGGCCCCGGGCCAGGGTTTCGTGATCCCGTCCGGGAGGTTCTGCGGATCGGCGCGCCAGTCGAGGGTGCCAAGCGAGTTGGCCCAGATCTTCCAGGTCGCCTTCGAGGTGCGCAGACGATCCAGGAACCAGGCCTTCTGCTCGGCGCCGAGAATCGTCTGCGGCGGCTCGTCCTTGCGGAAGTTCGGCACCTCGGCCGCCCCGAAGCGAATCGCCGCCGGGGGGTGGCCGCCCGCGTAGTCGCGTCCCGCGTCGAGGATCTCCTGGGCCTCCTGCGGAAAGAAGTTCGGGAAGTCCTCGCTCGACAGGTTCTCGGCCTCGGGACGGCTGGTCGGCTCCTCGGATCGGTAGCTGTGCTGATCGGTGATGATGAGGTCCACGTTCCGGCCCCAGCGCAGGGCACGATAGCCGGTGAGGCTGGCGATCGCGGCGAGATTGTTGGCCTCCTGCCCGAGGCCATGCGCGTCGAAGCGGGTGATCGGCGCGTCGACGACGCGGGGCGGATCGAAGCGCTCGAGCGTCTTCCCCGTCGACTTCCTGATGCGGGCCGGCTGGTATTCGAACCACGCCTGGTTCGCCGCGACCTTGCGCGTCTGTGCCGGCCGCGTCTCACCCCCGAGCTTCAGCATCGACTGCCACCCGAGCCAGGAGAACTCGTGGTTGTCCCACATCGCGACGAACGGCCAGCGGGCGCGCGCGTCCTGCAGATCGGGATCGTGCAGATAGGCCCGGTACACGGCGCGGTAGTCGTCGACGGTCGTCGGGACGTGGAAGTCGGCGACCTTCTCCCCGTTCGCGTAGCGCACGATGTCGCGCAGACGACGATCGTACATGCCCTGCGGCCGGTCCTCCGGATACCAGACGATCTCGTAGATGAAGTCCCCCAGGTGGAGCACGAAGAAGAGGCGCTCCGCCTCCGGCAAACGCTGGTCCTCGGACATCATCCGCCGGTACGCGTTCTGCGCGCCCTGATTGACGTTCTGGCAGCTCACGAAGGCGAAGCGCACCGGGCGCGGGTCGTCGGCGCGGGGGGCGGTGATCGTGCGTCCGATCCGGCTCCCCGCCCCTGCGTCGTCCGTGAAGCGATACCAGTATTCGCGCGCCGGCTTCAATCCGCCGGCGAGCACGCGGCAGGTCCAGTCCGACGCCGCGCCGACCCGGGCGCGCGCCGTCGCGACGATGCGCCGGAAGGCCGCGTCCTCGGACACCTCGAGCGTCAGGCGGGCTTCCGCCGAGCCATCGCTCCGGGGATAGCGCGTCCAGAGCAGCACGCTGTCGGATTGAGGGTCCCCCGATGCGACCCCTTCGGGAAAGAGGTCGCGCCGCTCCCGCCACGGGATGCGCGATGGCCTCGCGTGAGCGCCGCCCCAGGCCAGCGAGGCCCCGAGCGCCGCGGCGGTTCGAAGGAAATCCCGCCGGCTGATTGCCGTGATGGCCCTACCTTCGGATCCCATGCCTTATCCCTCCCATGAACCCCGGCAGAAGGAGGGAGGTCCCGTCTCAAGGCACGCCTAGTTGCAGGGAGTGGCCTCGCAGCCCGAGCCGCCGATCCTGTTGCACGAATATCCGAGGCCCGAGACGCACTGGACGTTCCGGTTGCAGCGCTTGTCCGGGCAGCCCTTCGCGAATACCGGCGAGGCCGCGAGATTGGACAGGGCCGATGCGTAGGGGGTCTGGGTCGAGACTGGAGAACCGAGCAGCGTCAGCAGGGCGGCCGCGACGGCCACGAGCAGAAGGACCCGCACGGGGAATCGAAACGATCTCATCGTTCATCCTCCTCTGCGAATGGGATGGAATCCGCCAGGAGTAGAGCCCATCGGCGTCCACGGTGTCAATGGCCCGCTGGCGCGGATCAGGGGCGGCCGACAGCCCTTCGCGTCCCGATCGGCGGCTACCTGGCGAGATGGAAGAGCAGCGAGGAGACCCAGCCCTTCGCTCCGAGCTCGTCGGTGACCTCCCACAGGACGTCGCGCTTCTCGCCGGTCGGGTACAGCATCGTCCCGGCGTCGAGCGATTTGATCACCTGGCCGTTGGTGTCCGGCGTGGCGTACATGCGGCCCGGCCGGGTCATGGTCACCGCCTGCGCCGCGTTGGAGGCGGAGGCGTCGGCCTCCCCTCTCGTGAGGCCGGCTCCCGGTTCATGTTGACACCCTCCTGCCCTATGATGAGCATGCGGCAGCCGACCGAATCGGCGGATGCGGCCGGGCCGGGCCGCCCGGACCCGGCGAGAGGGGAAGAATGCAGGTCCACCTTGAAACCCCGCGCGCGATGCGCCACCCGCCGGAGCTGGACCCGTTCCGTCCGCAGGAGATGCAGGAGGAGCGGGCCTCGTGAACAAGGAGCGCTGGTTCGCCGACTCGGTCCTTCTCGCCTCCGCGGCCGCGAGCGTGGGGGCGGGCCTTCTGGCCCTCGGGACGGCTCGAAGCTTCCACGTCGGGATGGCGCGGCAGGTGCTGCTCGTGGGGGGGGCGTTCTGCCTGGCGGCGGCGTTCCTGGCGTGCCTGCGGCTGCCGCTCTCCCGCCGTACGGCCCTCGCCATGACGGTCCTTTCTCTCGTTGCGGCCGCCTACATGGCGGAGGCCTGGGTGAGGCAGCTCCCCGCGATCCGGAAGAGGATGGCCGCGCGGCGATTCGGGCTGCCCTACGACGGGCGCAGCCAGTTCGAGGTCGTGCGGGATCTCCGGAAGCAGGGGGACGACGCCTATCCGGCCACCTTTCCCGCCTGGCAGGGATTGCCGGCTCAGGGGACGGACCTGCTGCCCCTCGGGGGGATCTCGGGCGTGACGACCGTCCTGTGCAACGAGATGGGGCAGTACGTCGTGTACCGGAGCGACGAGCACGGATTCCACAATCCGGAAGGGATATGGTCGTCGAGCCGGTTCGACCTGGCCGCGCTCGGCGACTCCTTCACCGAGGGGGCCTGCGTCCCGACGGAGCAGAACTACGTCGAGCTGATTCGCCGCGAGTACCCCGCGACCCTCAATCTCGGCATGGTCGGGAACGGGCCGCTCCTGATGCTCGCCGGATTGAAGGAATTCCTCACGCAGGCCCGGCCGGGAATCGTCCTCTGGTTCCACATGGAGGGGAACGACATCACCTTCGACTTGAATCGCGAGAAGCGCTTCCCCCGCCTCATCAGCTATCTGCAGCCGGGACACCGGCAGGGCCTGCTCGACCTGCAGGCCGAGAGCGATGCCCTGCTGCGCGAGGCGTCGGACCAGGAGTACGCCAAGGTCGAGGCGGGCACGATGTTCATGTCGGGTCCGGGACGGTTCTGGCGGCTCTGGTCCCTGCGGCAGGCCCTGGGGCTCCAGGTCGGAGAGACCCTGGTGGATGCCTCCCAGGTCGATTTCCCCCTGTTCACGCAGGTCCTCGATGAGGCCCGGAGGGCGACTCTCGGATGGGGAGGAAGGCTGTATTTCGTCTATCTCCCCGCGGAGGCGCGGTTTCACGAAGAGAAGCACCGGCGCGCGTACGATCCGATCCGCAGCCGGGTCCTTTCGATCCTCGGGGATCTGAAGATCCCCGTCATCGATCTTCTCCCGCCGATGTCGCAGCAGCCGGAGATCGGGGAGATGTACGCCTATCCGGGCATGCACTACAGCCCGGCCGGAAACCGGCTCGTGGCCCAGACCGTTCTCTCGGTGATCCATCCCTCGACGAACCGCTGAATGGCTTCGAAGCGCATCTGGGTCGTGGACGGCCACAACCTGATCTTCGCCATCCCGACGTTGCGGAGCCTGCAGAAAGGCGGCCGCGGCGAGGAGGCGCGCGACGGCCTGGCCGGCGCGCTGGAACGGTTCGCGCTCGAGCGCCAGGAGCAGGTCCTCATCGTCTTCGACAGCCACGACCCGTCACCGGGCCCCGCCGCGATCCGGAAGCCGCTCCTCGAGATCGTGTTCGCGCGGGGCGGCGCGGGGGCCGCGGACACCCGGATCCTGCAGGAGGCGAATCGGCTCCTGGAGCGGGGACACCCCGTCACGGTCGTGACCGACGACGTCCGCACCCTGGCCGGCAGGCTCCCCCGCGGGGTGCATCACCTGGTCGTCGCGGAGTTCTGGCTGAAGCACATCGAGAACGAGGCCGGCGAGGGGGAGAAGCAAGTCGAGGGGGACTACTCGGACGTGGAACGGGAGATGGTCCGGGCCGCCCTGGCCGAGCCGCCGCCGGAGCCCCCTCGCCTGGCCCGCCCTCCCAGGGGAGGCGGGCCGGAGGACGCCCGCGCCAGGGCCGCCGAAGCGATGTCTTCGCAGCTCCAACGGAAGAGGGAAAAGGGACGGCTGCGCCAGGAGCGCCGGCTGAAGCGGCGCCCACGCCCTTGAATCGGCCCGAGGCGAGCCTCATATTGAACCTCTGGAAATGGGGAATGCCCCCAAGGAGGGACATGCGATGTTGAAGCAGGCAGCCCGATTCGGAATCCCGCTCCTCATCCTCCTGGTCATGGCCACCCCCGCGCTGGCCAGGAAGAAGAAGGGCCCCGTCGAGTACGGATCGTGGAAGGTCCGGATCACGCCGGACTCCGAGGCCGCGAAACGGGGAGAGAAGGCCACCGAGGACACCCTGGTGCTGCAGCAGGGAGTGTTCCGGTCGGACGGCTGGGCCCTGTACGGCTTCGCCCCCGTCGGCTACACCATCAAGGACAATGCGTTCGTCGCCGACGTCGAGAGCGGCAAGAGCGGCCACCTGCGCTGGTCCGGGATGATCCACGGCGACGCGATCGCCGGGCGGCTGGACTGGACCATGAAGGACGGCACCCTGCTGACCTACACGTATTCGGGAAAGCGGGCCGGATCCGAAACCGCCAAGAAACACTAGGAGCCTGCCCGACTATTGGGACAGGCTCCTGGCCGCAGACCCGGCCCGGGATACGGCTACTTGGAGTCGCCGGCCTGCGCGTTCCGTCGTTCCATGACCGCCCGGCCGACCAGGTACGCGCCGACGAGCATCGGAACGACCGGCCACCACTCGTCCACCCAGTCGAGAGAGATCCCGAAGCGGGTGTGCAGGAGAATGACGAACCCGACGATGACGAGAGTGGCGCCGCCGACGATGGAGCCCCGGATTCCCGGTGACTTGAAGTCCTCCGGCAGCTCGATGGAAGGGTTCCCGGCGAGCGCGTCGTTGTAGAGGGACGCCCGGCGCGCCGCGTCGATGATGTTGTAGAGCCAGAAGAACGCCATGAACAGCGCCAGGAGCGGAACGAGCTTCTCGACGGCCCCCGACGAGATGATCGTGATCAGCGTGGCGACCACCCCCGCGTGCACGAACCCCCGCTGGTAGTAGCCGACGTACACCTGCCCCAGCCCCGGCATGGCCGAGAGAATCGCGGCGAAGGCGGGCGACTTGCTGCGCGAGTCCCGCATCCGGAACGGCGCCGCCACCAGAGGGGGAGCCTGGGGGTATCCGGGGGCCTGCCCTGTCTCGGGCTGTCGCGTGTAGGGCGTCGAGGAGTCCTGCATGGCGTTCATCGTCATTCTCCTTGTCCTTCCTGGGTTTTCTCGGTCGCGTTCGTGCCGTCCGTCGTCGTCTTCTGAGACGCAATCCGCTTCCACATGGTTCCAAGTTCCCGCTTGAGCGGGTCCCACGTTTTCGAGCCGATCCGCCGGATCTCGGCCGCCACGCCTCGCGTCCTCCCCGCCACACCTGTCCTGGTCTCTTCCCAGCGCTCGGCCACCGCCATTCTGATCGCCGGCACCTTCTCCCCGGCGGCCACCGCCGGCACCGCCTCCTGTGCCGTCCGGACCAGATCGAGCGCCTTGCCGGGCACGCCCGCGAACGGCGCGTTGGGGGTGCCGAACAGGATGAGCAGGGCGATCGCTCCCACGTACGCCCCCTCCCAGGCGATCCTCGGGCGCCGGCCCAGCCGCCGGCAGGCCTCGAGGAAACCGGCCGCGAGCCGATCCGCGAAGGTCTCCCGTCGCGAGGTCCGCTCGAGGACAGAGGGGAGGAACCCGGCCTCCGGCTCGATCTCGGCGAGGGGCGGGAGATCGATCGCCAGCCGCGCGAGGGCCGACGCCAGCCCGCGGCACGCGCGGCACCCCTCGAGGTGCATCAGGACCAGATCGTCGTCCACCGGCGCCAGGAGCCGGTCGGCGTGATCGCACAGACGCCCCCGGGCGCTGCCGCAGGCCGGCCCGCTGGTGCGGGCCAGGATCGCCCCCAGGAGATCCGCCGGGGCCTCGGCCGGCGTCCCCTCCCCCCTGGACAGGTCGCCCAGCTCCCGGCAGTCGCGGCAGGAGAGCAGGTGCTCCTCGGCCTCGCGGCGGTCGGAGGCGTTCATCCGCCCCTCCAGCAGGTCGTCGAGGCGTTCGAGGAAGGCCCGGCAGCGGGCGTCGGTCACGCGTCACGCTCCATAGGAAGGATCGAGCCGCCGCACGCGGGCGGCGAGGTCGAGCCGCGCCCGGTTGCAGCGCGACTTGACCGTCCCGGTCGGAATGTCCAGGAGGGCCGCGATCTCTTCGACCTTAAGCCCCTGGATCTCCTTGAGCATGAGGATTTCCCGGTCGGACTCGCTCATCTTGTCCATGGCCCGGTACAGGAGGTCCCGCGCCGACCGGGCGACGGACGCCTCCTCCGGCGAGGGGGATGCCGACGGCAGCTGGACCGTCTCCTCGATGACCACGTCCGCCGCGGGAGGGCGCGCCTTCCGCCGCCTCAGGGCATCGATGCAGGCGTTGCGCGACAGGCGCAGCATCCACGGAAGGAACGCCTCCTCCCCGTGAAACGTGTCCAGCCGCTCGTAGATGCGGACGAAGATCTCCTGCGCCACGTCCCGCGCCTCCTCGGCATTGCGCATGTAATGGCAGGCGATGGCGTACGCCCGCCCCTGGAAACGGCGCACGAGCGCCTCCCAGGCGAGCTCGTCCCCCTGCCGGCACCGTTCGAGAAGCGTCGCGACTTCCAGCAAACCCTTCTCCCGCTTGGCCCTGAGCGCCCCCGGGGCCCCTGCCGCTTCCCTTGCCGCGGCGCTCGTCCCATAAGACGGACCGGGGCGGCCCGGGGTTCGGGATATTTTCCACAGCCTGTCGAATTGTCCCACACCCCCGGACTCGGGGTATCATGTCGGCTCAACCCAAGCAGGAGGTGGACCGTGGCGCTACGCATCGGAGACGAGGCCCCCAACTTTACCGCTCAGACGACCCAGGGACCCATCAAGTTCCACGAATGGATCGGGGACGGCTGGGCCATCCTGTTCTCTCATCCGAAGGACTTCACGCCGGTGTGCACGACCGAGCTCGGCTACCTGGCGGGACTGCAGCCGCAGTTCGAGCAGCGCAACTGCAAGATCATGGGGTTGAGCATCGATTCCGTCGACGACCACGGACGATGGGCCAAGGACATCGAGGAGACCCAGGGACACGCCGTCAGGTACCCGGTGATCGGCGACTCGGACCTGAACGTGGCCAAGCTCTACGACATGATCCATCCGGGCGCCGGCGGAGACGCCAAGGGACGGACCGCCCAGGACAACGCGACCATCCGCTCCGTGTTCGTCATCGGCCCGGACAAGAAGGTCAAGGCGATGCTGACCTATCCGATGAGCACCGGCCGCAACTTCGACGAGGTGCTGCGCCTTCTCGACTCGATCCAGCTGACCGCGAAGCACAAGGTGGCCACCCCGGTGAACTGGAAGCAGGGGCAGGACGTGATCATCGTCCCGGCCGTGAGCGACGACGAGGCCCGGCAGCGCTTCCCCGGCGGCTGGAAGTCGCCGAAGCCTTACCTGAGGATCGTTCCGCAGCCGAAGTAGCCGCCTGCGTGTGGCGTCTCGCGGCCCTTCTTGCCATCGCGGTCCTTCCCTGGGGCGTGTGTGCCGCGGGAGATTCCGCCGCGCCGGCCCGGGAGGCGCGGGGGGACTTCGTCGATCGGGACGGACGGCCTCACGATCTCGCGGAATTCTCCGGCTCCCTCGTCGTCGTCAACTTCTGGGCCACCTGGTGCCTTCCCTGCCGGCACGAGATGCCGCTGTTCGTCGACCTGGCGAGACGCCGCGCCGCGGACGGCGTCGTGGTCCTCGGGGCCTCCGCGGACGGCCTGGCCGACGCGAAGGAAGTCGACCGGTTCGCCGCCGATCTCGGCATCGGATTCCCGATCTGGATGGAAGCGAACATCGAGGACATGGCGCGCCTCGGGCTGGGGAGCGCCCTCCCCGCGACCGCCGTCCTGGACCGTGACGGACGCGTCGTCCTGCGGGTGAACGGCGTCGTCGACGGGCCGGGGCTCGATGCCTGGATCGACTGGCTGCTCGGCGACCGCGCCTCCCCTGCCCCACCCGTGCCGATCGACACGGGGGCCGGGATGGAGCAACCCGATCACCATGGGCACGCCCACGACGAGCACGGGCACGACGAGCACGGCCATGCTCACGGGCCCGGCGTGGGCCTCGACGGCCCGTCGCTCGTCCCCAGCTGACCCCTCTGACCCGGCGAGGGCCGGGCGGTCCGGGGGACCGCCGAAGAGACGAAGACCCGCTGGATCTTCAGCGCGCGCTACATTCACATCGACGTCCCGCGGGCGAGCCGGCGCCTGACGCTGACCTACCGGTTCCACCCCCGCTTCACGGCGGGTGTCGAGTACAACCCGCGCGCCGACGAGGTGGCGCCGCTGGTGAACTGGCTGGCGATCCCCGAATCGGCGAAGGGGCCGGCGTTGATGTTCGGCGCGAGCACCGACCGGCTCGGGACCCCATCCGGCCGCGCCTACTACGCCACCGTGAGCAAAAATCTGCAAGCCTGGCTCCGCGTGCCGATCGCGCCTTACGTCGGTGCCGCCTACGGCACCTACGACGATCGCCTGCGCGCCATCGGGGGGGTGAACGTCTCGATGACCGAGCGGTTCTCCGCCATGGTGACCTACAACGGCGAGGACATCCATTCGATCGTCAGCCTGACGCAGGGCCTCCAGACCTTTTCCCTCCTGTACCTGAACGGCGGGGACCTCGGCGCCGCCTGGAACGTGACCTTCTAGCAGGCGAACCGACCTCAGGTCTTTTCACCCCGCACGTTCAGGTGTTCACCGGATCGCATCCCGGGGCGCGATCGTCTATTGAAGGAGGCAAAAGGAGGACACCATGACCCGATTGCCTGGCCGTGAGAACCCGTCCTTCCTGATCGACCAGATCGTCGCCCGCAGGCTGCCCGAGTACCTGGAGAGCATCCGCGCGCGCTCGACCTTCGGGTGCAGGGAGGCGTATGATGCGCCACAATCGACCCGAGGTTCGGGACAAGGAGGCTCGCATGACGATTCGTGGAAGGATCCTCGCGAACGCAGCCTGCGCGTCGGCACTCGCATTGTTCCTCGTTCTGGCGCTGGGAGCGCAGGCGTCCGGCGTGACCGGCTCGACCGTCCAGGCGGCTCCCCCGCCGGCGACGGGATCGCAGGTCTCAGGCCCCATCACGTGTGACGCAGGTTCCCTGATCGCGGACGCTCTCGTCTCCGTCGAGCCGGGGGCCCTGCTGTCCACCTTGGACGGGGCCGATCGCGGCGGCCGGACGTGCCGCTGCAGCTGCGGATTCCCTTGCAAGACGGACGCCGATTGCGGCGGCGGTATCGGGTCCTGTCGCGGCGGTATCAGCTGCTGCTGACAGGGACCTGATGGATCGGACCCCGTCGCGCACCGGGGCGTGCATCGTCGGCGGCGGTCCGGCCGGCCTTCTTCTGGGCCTGCTCCTCGCCAGGCGCGGGGCCGAGGTCATCGTCCTCGAAGGGCACGAGAACTTCGACCGGGAGTTCCGAGGCGAAGTCCTGCAGCCGAGCACGGCGAGGCTTCTCGACCAGCTCGGGCTTCTCCCGTACATCCTGGAGCAGGAGCACCTGCGGCTCACCGAGGGGCGGCTCCTCGTCCACGGCAAGCCGGCCGCCGGTTTCCACTTCAAGAGGGTCGCCCCGGACTATCCCTACGCCATCTGGATGCCGCAGCCGGTCTTCCTCGACGCCCTCGCGAGGAAGGCGCGCCCCTTCGCCGGCTTCCAGTGCTGGATGGGGGCGCACGTCAGCGAACTCGTCGAGGAAGGGGGCGCGGTCGTCGGGGTGCGGGGCACCCGCCATGGCAAGGAGCCGTTCGAGATCCGCGCCGACGTTGTGGTCGGCGCGGACGGGCGACACTCGGTCCTCAGGCGGGTGGGCGGGTTCGCAACCGAGTACGAGCATCACGACTTCGACGTGATCTGGTTCGTCGTCGAGCCCCCGCCCGACTGGTCGAAGACGATCTACTTCTCGCTCGGCGGGACGCCGCTTCTCCTGCTTCCGAAGTATCCCAACCTGGTGCAGGCCGGGCTCATCCTCCACCCGGACGAGTGGCGGCACTGGCGCCAGGAGGGGGTCAAGGCCGTGGCCGAACGCATCGGCCGCCTGAGCCCGCTGTTCAAGGAGTTCGCCTCCTCGCTTCACGACTTCACGCCGTTCTTCCCGTTGCCGGGGGTGATTCTCCTGGTCCGCGAGTGGGCGCGGGACGGACTGCTGCTCATCGGCGACGCGGCCCACACGATGAGCCCCGCCGGGGCGATCGGGGTCAACGTGGCGCTGTCCACGGCCGCAATCGCCGCGCAGGAGATCTATCCCCGGCTCGGCCGCGGTCCCATTCCGAAGAGCGCGCTCGCCCGGGTCCAGGAGCTGCGGATCGGAGACGTGAGGACCCTGCACCGGCTGCAGCGCACCGCCGGCCGAGCGCTCCTGGGCTCGGGAAGCAGGAACCCGGTCCTGCGCTTCCTGATCCAGCACGCCTTCCCCATCGTCGCCCGCTCAGGGTTGTTCCCGATCGTGCAGCGGCGCCTGTTCTTCGGCGCCCCGCTGCCGCCGCTCGACCCCGCGTTCCGCTTCGAGGCCTGAGCCTCGGATCAGCGGAAGACCTCCTTGAACACCTCGAGCATCTTCTCCCACGACTTCTGATCGGCGTCATGGTTGTAGGCCAGGGCGGCCATTCCGGCGGCGTCGGCGTGCGGGTTGGTGAAGCTGTGCTTCGCGCCCGGGTAGCTGACCACCTCGAACTTCGCGCCGGCGGCCATCATCTCGCTCTTGAAGGCCTCCACCTGGGCCGCCGGGATCATCGGGTCGTCCTCGCCCGTCTGCACCAGGATCCGCGCCCTGACCTTCCCCGGCTCCGCAGGAGTCTGTGTGGCGAGCAGCCCGTGGAAGCTCGCGACGGCGGCGAGATCCGCGCCCGCCCGCGCCTGGCCCAGGACCACGGCGCCCCCGAAGCAGTAGCCGATGGCGGCGATCTTCGCCGGGTCGACGCGGGAGTTCTTCCTGAGCTGATCCAGGGCCGCGTTGAAGCGCGCCGTCAGGACCGCGGGGTCCTTGGTCGCCTCGGTCATGAACGCCTCCGCGTCCTTCGGATGGGTCGCCACCTTCCCCTTGCCGTACAGGTCGAGCGCGAACCCGACGTAGCCCGCCTCCGCCAGTCGCTTCGCCTGGTTGCGGGCGTGCTCGTTGTGCCCCCACCATTCGTGCACGACCAGCACGCCGGGGCGCTTTCCCTTCACGGCATCGTCCCAGGCGAAGAACCCCTTGAGCCTCGTCTCCCCCTGCCGGTACTCGACCTCCCGGGTCTTGATCGCGGCCGAGGCCGCCGATCCCAGGGCCAGCGATACGACCGCCACTGCCAACGCCCGTCCGGTGCGCATGTGCAATCCTCCCTGAAAATGCCCTACAAGCGTGGAGGTGGACATGGAGTTCCCTCCAGCGGAATCCCCTTCTCAAGCAGGTCGGGGGGCCTCCTGCCGCAACATCCCTCTCGTGGGGCAATCTATGTAATTGATGGACAACATGTTAGCTGGGCCGTCCAGAACACCACCTCCACGGAAGTAGGGCATTTTCATAAAGCTCGCGAGTAAAATCAACCGCGCAGGAAGTCCAGTCGTTCCGGCGCCCCTCTCGACAGGAGATCCGTCATGGAAACCTACTACCATCCGAAAGACCTCGCCCACTTCGCCGACATGGGGAAAGGGAACCCGGCCCTGTGGGAGAAGTTCATGGCTTATTACGGCGCCGTCTTCGCCGCCGGGGCGCTGAGCGAGCGGGAGAAGTCGCTCATCGCTCTCGCCGTGGCGCACGCCGTCCAGTGCCCCTACTGCATCGACGCCTACACCCAGGCCAGCCTCGAGAAGGGATCGAACCTCGAGGAGATGACCGAGGCGGTGCACGTCGCCTGCGCCATACGGGGCGGCGCCTCGCTCGTGCACGGCGTCCAGATGCGCAACGTGGCCACGAAGATCTCGATGTAGGATGCCGGCATGCCGGTTTTGAGCCGAAGCCTCAAGGCCCGCGGCGAGGCCCTCTCCTCGGCGGCCGAGCAGGTTCGCGTCCTGCAGTCACGGGAGGGCTTCCCGCGCTTCGAGGAGACGATGGCGCGGACGTCGTCCGGGCCGCTCGCGGCGACCGGGCTGGACGTCCTCCAGATCAATGTCGGCAAGCTCTGCAACCAGACCTGCCGCCACTGCCACGTGGACGCGGGCCCGGACCGCACCGAGTCCATGACGCGCGAGACGGCCGAGATGTGCATGGCCGCGCTGGCGCGGTCCGACATCGGGACGGTCGACATCACCGGGGGGGCGCCCGAGCTGAACCCGAGCTTCCGGTACCTGGTCGCCGAGTCGAAGCGGCTCGGCCGGCAGGTGATGGACCGGTGCAACCTGAGCGTGCTCCTCCTCCCCTCTCAGGCGGACCTCGCGGCGTTCCTGGCGCGCCACGCGGTCGAGATCGTCGCATCGCTCCCTTCCATAGCCCCTGCGCAGACGGACGCGCAGCGTGGCGCGGGTGTGTTCCAAAAATCGATCGGGGCGCTCCGGCTGCTGAACGGTCTCGGGTACGGCCGGGAAGGGAGCGGGCTGGTCCTGAACCTGGTCACGAACCCCGTCGGCGCCTTCCTGCCTCCCGCGCAGGGGTCCCAGGAGGACCGTTTCCGGCAGCGGCTCGCCGCCGATCACGGCGTCGTCTTCAACCGTCTCTACACGATCACCAACATGCCGATCAGCCGCTTCCTCGAGTTTCTGCTCGAGTCGGGCAATTACGAGGGGTACATGCGGCGGCTCGTGGACGCCTTCAACCCCGCCGCCGCCCGGTCTGTCATGTGCCGGACGATGCTGTCGGTGGGCTGGGACGGGCGGCTCTACGATTGCGACTTCAACCAGATGCTCGAGCTTCCCCTCATGCCCGGAATGCCGGCCCACGTCCGCGACTTCGATCCGGCCTCCCTTCGGGCGAGGCGCATCGTGACGGGGAACCACTGCTACGGCTGCACTGCCGGCGCGGGATCCTCCTGCGGCGGCGCGATCACCTGACTGGCGGAAGCCCGCCCCCCCGGGGTGGAAGCCCCCTTCCCGGGCTTGCACTGGCCGGGGGCCGGCCTCATATTGACCCCCATGAAAACGACCGGAGTCGCCCTCGCCCTGATCCTGATCGCCGCCCCCGCCGCCGCCTTCGATGTGCCCCAGTCGCGCCCGGAGTTCGTCAAGGCCGTGTCCAAGGGGGCGCGTGGCGCCACCATGGAGACGTTCACGGCCGGACATGACTTCGAGACGATTTACCGGCTCGTCGAGAAGAAGGCCGCCGCCTGCCTCGACGTGACGGTGCAGCGAACGGCGTACGTCGGATATGTGGAGAGGAGCTCCTCGGACTACAACCCGACCGTTCGGCGGACCGGAAACGGCCGAGGGGAATTCGCGCTTCAGGTCATTCATCGGCCTCGCGCCGTCGGGGAAAAAACGGCGGCGGGGGGCCTCTACATCATGGCGGCCGACATGCGATCTCTCGGCGGCGGGCGGACGGAGATCCTGTTCTACCAGCCGACGATAGGGCACAAGAAGGTCGTGCGCAGCGTGAGGACGTGGCTCTCGGGCGAGGACGCCCCCTGCCCCAAGATGAAATAGAACGCTACCGGCCGCCCGCGCAGGGGCCGGGATGGTCGCCGTGGGACAGATGCACGGGGACCGCCGCCGCACCGACTTCGATCGTCTCCGGTTTCGCTCCTCCCGCAGGCGTATGACACAGCGTGACGGTTCCCGGGCCGTAGAGTCCGAGAGCCTTCGCCCAGGCGTTCCGTCCGATGCGCGAGCCGGCGATCCGCGAGGGGTAGTCATCGTAGTAGGGATGGATCCCGCCGAAGCGCCGCGACATTCCCGCCAGGTCGGCGGCGTCGAAATACGTCCCCCACTGCAGCTCGACGGTGCGGCTGGGACCGCGTTCGATCGTGAGGTACTGGTTCGCCGTCGCCACGAAGCTCCCCAGCCCGCCCGGCAGGAACGGCGTGCCGGTGATCGCCGCCAGAACTTCCGCGGCCGACCGGCTGAAGGTGCTGTGCCCCGAGGTGTAGCCGGGGAACGGCGGGGTGACGAAATTTCTCGGCATGTAGGGCAGCCAGGTCACGCCACGCCTCCAGCGGGCCCCGCTCGCCTGGATGGTCGGATCGCCGGGGGGTCCGGCCCAGGCGCGGATGGCGATCTCCCCCCGGTACGCGGCGAGATCGTCGTGCCGTCCGCCGGGCTGGGAGGACTCCTCCGTGATGACTTCGATGAGGTCGGGGATGAGCGGCAGGCCGGACGGATGGTAATTCAGGAGCGACGGATCGGACGACTGTCCCAGCCCGGCCATGTAGCGAATGAGCGTGATCGGCCGTGACGAGTCGTAGACGTTCTTGTTCCCCCAGGCCCAGATCGCGGCGTCGTGGACGGCGCCGTTGAGAGCCAGGTACACCTTCACGTCCCACTCGAGGTCGTCGACCAGCCGCCCGGTCCCGCCGATGCGCTTGCGCCCGCGCATCAGGGGATGGTCGGACACCGCGTTGGCGATGACGTTCCAGTGTCCGGGCGGCGTTTCAGACCGCGGGCCGTCCGCCCAGAACTCCGTGACGACGCGCTGAAAATCGGCGCGGTCGACGAGGTTCGGCGCATAGGCCGCGCCGGTCACCGGGTTCACGGGATGCCCCGCCCCGTCGTCCATGCCGAGCGAGTTGTTGAGGATCGCCCCGGGAGAGATGTCGACGGTCTCCCCCTGCGACGTGTCGATGCGGCTGCTCAGCCGGATCAGCTCGACCATCGCATCCTTCACGACGTCGTCCCCCGCGCCCCCCAGGTGGGGCTGGGGACCCGTATCCAGCGGCAGGCCGGTCGCCGGGTTCCGGTCTTCGGGCCGCAGGGCGAACGGCGTCACGTCGGCCCAGCCGACGCCCACGAAGGCCTGGATGGATCGGCCGAGCGGGATGCCGTTCTGCGTGACGAAGAAGTCGAACGCCAGGGGCTGCCAGTGGTTCGGATCGACGATCGGCCCGACGCCGGGGAGCTTGAAGATCAGCTCCCTATTCACCGGGGCGTATCCGGTGTCGTCGGGATGGCAGAGACCGACCCCCTCGTTCGAGCCGTCCGCCTGGCCGTAGGCGATCAGGGCGGCGGCGATCCGGTTCCCGAGCGCAGCCGGCGCGCTCCCTTCGAGCGAGGTGAACGACCGGTCGTAGCCCAGGGCGTCCATCTGGGCGTCGAACGCCGCCTGCGAGGCCGCGGCGTTGGGATGGCACGGCCTCCCCTGGAAATCCACGTAGCCGGCCGGGAAGCGATACTTCAGAAGGCGGTAGGCGGCGAAGCTGATCGCCTCGGCGCGCGCCGCCTCGACGTCGGGCGCGCGCTGCTTCTCTCTCACCAGCCAGCCGACGGCCGTCGGGGACCAGGCCGCCCACGCGTCCCACATTCCGACCGACAGGTGAAACAGGTTCCGCGCATGCACCGGAGGCTTCGGGATGTCGATGCGGATGGCGTCGAGCAGCCGCTCGTTCCAGAGGCGGGCGACGCTGGGCCCGGTGTCCGGGGGCGCGGCTTCCCGGGCGGCATGGGCCGGTAACGCCGCGGCCGCCAGCACCGCCGCCAGGACGACGAGAGACCTAGGCATGGTGACCCGGATGGGGCTCTCCTCAGCGTGTGAGCCCCTTTCTTACGTCGCGTCCGCCGTGGATGCAAGCGAAAATAGACCCCGTCGCCTTGCTCCCGATCCCCTGTTCGCGTAGGCTGGCGCGCCATGACCCGGACGCCAGCCGGAAAAAGCGCCGTTCTCTTCATCTTCACGACGGTGCTCATCGACACCATCGGGTTCGGAATCATCCTCCCCGTCCTGCCCGCCCTGATCGTCCAGCTGACCGGAGAGGGGCTGAGCCGGGCCTCGGAGTACGGCGGCTGGCTGTGGTTCGTGTACGCCGTGATGCAGTTCTTCTGCGCCCCCGTGCTCGGAAACCTGAGCGATCGGTTCGGCCGCCGGCCGGTGATCCTCTTCGCGCTGTCGGCGCTCGGGGTCGATTACCTGATCATGGGGCTCGCTCCGAGCCTCGCCTGGCTGTTCATCGGCCGGACCGTCGCCGGAATGGCCGGCGCGTCCTTCACGCCTGCGTACGCCTATCTCGCCGACGTCAGCCCGCCCGACAGGCGCGCGCAGAACTTCGGACTGGTGGGAGCGGCATTCGGCATGGGGTTCATCATCGGGCCGGCCGTCGGCGGCCTGCTCGGGACGCTCGGCCCGCGGGCCCCCTTCTTCGCCGCCGCCGGCCTGTCGCTCCTGAATTTCGTCTTCGGACTGTTCGTCCTGCCGGAGTCGCTCCCGGCGGAGTCGCGGCGACCGTTCGACCTGAAGCGCGCCAATCCCCTGGGCACGCTGGTGCACCTGCGCCGGTATCCCACCGTGATCGGCCTGGCGGGCGCCTTGTTCCTCTGGCAGGTCGGGCACCAGGTGCTGCCGAGCACCTGGGCGTTCTACACGATGTTCAAGTTCGGCTGGTCGGAGGCCCAGGTGGGGGCCTCGCTCGCCTTCGTGGGGGTGATCATGGCGATCAGCACGGGAGGCCTGACGCGCCTGCTGGTCCCGCGGCTCGGGGAGCGAAAGGCGGCGCTCGCCGGGCTCCTGTCCGGCTCGGCCGCTTTCCTGGGGTATGCGTTCGCGACCCGGGGCTGGATGATGTACGCCTGGATGGTGGCGTGGCTCTTCGCCGGCCTCGTCCACCCGTCCATGAACGCGATCATGTCCCGGCTGGTCGCGGCCAACGCCCAGGGGGAGCTGCAGGGGGGCGTCGCCAGCCTGTTCAGCATCAGCGCCATCATCGGCCCGCTGCTCATGACGCAGGTGTTCGGCGCGTTCTCGGCCGCGAGTCCCCCCTGGCACTTTCCGGGGGCCGCGTTTCTCTGCGCCGCCGCCCTGGCGACCGGCGCTGCGCTCCTGTTCGTGCGGGCCGTCCGCTCCGCCGCGGGGTCCACTGCCGCGCCCGCCGCTCCGGCGGACGACCGGGCCCGGACCGGCGCCGGGGCCTGAAGGGGCGCGTCCGGATCGGACCTACTGCGCGGCCGCGGGGTCCGGCGCGGTTTTTTCGGGGGGCGCGGCGCCGATCCAGTGCGCGTGCCCGATGAAATCCCGCACGACCTTCTCGGCGTCCTCCCCTTCTTCCTGGGCCACCGCCGCGAGGATGTGGTGCAGATCGTGGTTCTCCCCGTCCACGACGAAGTAGTGGATGATGGAGACCGGCACGCCGCTCTTGTTGGTGCCGAGCCCGACGAAGCGGAACCCCTGGAAGGGGGCCGGAATGTCGGCGTCATCCTTGGCCACCGTCAGTCCCTGGCCGCCGAGCGCCTTGCGGAACTCGGACCGGAACTCCCCCGGCTCCTCGAGGAGGCCCTGCGGGTAGGCGAAGACCGTGACGCGATGCCCGCTCGAGTGCCACCACTGCGACCGGGCGGTCTTGTCGTCGCTGAAGACTTCCCAGTCCCCCGTCTTGCGGCTGCCGTGCCAGGCGGACTCCACGCCGCCGATGTCCAGGTCGCGATCCACCACGGGCCGCGCCGATCCGGCCAGGGGCAGGACGCCGACCACCAGAAGCGCCGACATCAGGCCGCCGATCATCGCGAGACGGCCGTATCCGGTGCGGGCCGAGGCGGTCACCGGCTTGCTGCGCGACACCAGGATCTGGCTCAGGTGCACGCTCTCCAGCTTGGTCAGGAAGAACAGGATCCCGCCGACCGCGAACACCGCGGCGATGCCGTCCGGCTCGGTCTGCAGGAGCATCAGCAGGAAGACGCCGTACAGCACCACCTCGCCGAAGAAGTCGGCGAAGGCCAGGAAGGGATGGCCGGCATACAGCAGGCCGGCGCCCGGAAAGGCGAGCGACAGGGCCGCCGCCAGCCGCGAGGTGCGGAACTCGGTCCGGCAGGCGTCGCACGACTTCGGATTGGCGGGGACGCCCGCGCCGCACTGGGGACAATGCCAGATCGGCACCTTCCGCGCTCCCGTGGCTCCCTCCTGCATCAGGCGCGGGTGCAGGCGCTTCAGCAGGAGATCGAGGAGTTTCTTGTCTCCGCGGACCGGAACGCTCCAGCTCTGCTTCTTGCCGTCGACGGGAACGAGCGACAGCCTGCCGAAGCGGATCTTGAGCTCGCGGACGCTCGACCAGGGATAGGAGCGCACGCGCGTCCCGGCCTTCTTGCCGCGCACCCCAAGGAGCACCTCGATCAGCCGCGAATCGGTGAGGACCAGGACCACTTGATGATAGGTCATGGCCATGTAGCCGAGCGCCACGCAGGTCAGCAGGGGGGGGACCTCCATGCCGTGCGCCACGTACAGGACGTGCTCGTCCTGGCGCAGCAGGCGTCCGACCAGGGGCAGGGCCGCCCTCCACTGCTCCAGCCTGCCGCGCTGCACGCGGGCGCTCAGGAAGGTCGAGGCCCCCGGGAAGAGATCGGACGGGCCCCCGGATTTGGCCGTCTCGGCCAGGGGCCGGTCGGCCAGGGGGCCGAGGTACTCGGGTTCAATCTTGTGATCGCGCGCGCCCGCAGGAATCATCGTGGTCCACCTCCGCGCGTGAGAACATGCGGCCGCGACCGGCCCACGTCAAGGGTTTCAGAGGATTCTGGACTTCTCCCTGCGACTGCCTATCTTGTGTATCAGGCACGGTGTTGAACGGCTCACCAGACCCGGGGGTCTGAGTTGCTCGGAGCATCGGTTGACGAAGGCGTCCTCGGAATCCGTCACCTCTCCTGATTTCAAGGCTCTGTTCGAGTCCGCCCCGGGTCTCTACCTCGTCCTGACCACCGGGCTGACCATCGTGGCGGTGAGCGAGCCCTACCTGCGCGCCACCATGACCCGCAGGGAGGACATCCTCGGGCGGCACCTGTTCGAGGTCTTCCCCGACAACCCCGACGACCCGGCGGCCTCCGGGGTCAGTAACCTGAAGGCTTCGCTGCAGCGGGTCCTGGAGACCCGCGCCGCGGATGCGATGGCGGTGCAGAAGTACGACATCCGCCGGCCGGAGTCCGAGGGGGGCGGGTTCGAGGAGCGGTTCTGGAGCCCCATGAACTCGCCGGTGCTCCAGGCGGACGGCGCCATCGCCTACATCATCCACCGCGTGGAGGACGTGACGGAGTTCATCCGGCTGAAGCAGCGCGGCGTCGAGCAGGACAAGATCGCGGACGATCTGCGCACCAAGGCGGGCCGCGTGGAGGCCGAGGTGTTCCAGCGCGCCCAGGAGCTGCAGGAGGCGAACCGGCGGCTGCGCGTCGCGAACGAGGAGCTGGAGACGCAGGAGAAGGAGCTGACGGAGGTGTACGGCAGGCTGCACCGGCTGGACGAGCTCAAGAGCCAGTTCTTCGCCAACGTCAGCCACGAGCTCCGGACCCCGCTCACCCTGATCCTCGCGCCGGTCGGGAAGATGCTCGCCGCCGGGGATCTCCCCCAGGCCCACCTGCGGGATCTTCAGGTCGTGGAGCAGAACGCCCGCGCGCTGCTCAAGCACGTCAACGACCTGCTCGACATCTCGAGGCTGGACGCCGGGAAGGTGGCCCCGAGCTACGCCGAGGTGGACCTTGCCCGGCTGGCGAGCCGGACGGCCGCCCTCTTCGAGAGCCTCGCCCACGACCACGGCATCCGCTTTTCCGTCGAGATTCCCGAATCGCTTCCGGTGCAGGTGGATCCCGACAAGGTGCAGCGGATCCTCATGAACCTGCTGTCGAACGCATTCAAGTTCACCCCCGCGAACGGAACCATCTGCTGCGCGGTCGGCCACGGGCCCGTACCCGGACAGCCGCAGGCCCCGGCGGTCGCGACCCTGACCGTCTCGGACAGCGGTCCGGGAATTCCCGAGCACCTGCGCGGGGCCATCTTCGAGCGCTTCTTCCAGGCGGAGGAGTCCTCCACGCGCAGCATGGGCGGGACCGGCCTCGGCCTGGCGATCGTCAAGGACTTCGTTGACCTGCACGGCGGCTCGATCCGGGTCGATGCGGCCCCCCAGGGGGGGGCGCGCTTCGTGGTGGAGCTGCCCATGAAGGCCCCCCAGGGGATGGAGGTGCGCCCGGGGGGATGGGAGGCGGACGCGTCGTCCCGGGCAACGGTCCAGGCCGAGCCGAGGCGTGCCCCCTCGAACGGGACGCCGGAACCGCAGGGAGATGCCGGACAGGACCGGCCGCTGATCCTGGTCGTCGAGGACAACCTCGATCTGAGCCGCTTCATCCGTCAGACGCTCTCGGCCGAGTACCGCACCGAGGGGGCCGCCGACGGCGCCGAGGGCCTCGCCAGGGCGGAGGCCCTGCGGCCGGACGTCATCGTCAGCGACCTGATGATGCCCGGAACGAGCGGCGCCCAGATGCTCAAGGAGCTCCGCGGCAGGAAGGACCTCTGCGCCATCCCGGTGGTCCTGCTCACCGCCCGGGCGGACGAGGAGGCCCGCGTCACCCTGCTGCGCGAAGGGGCGCAGGACTACCTGGTCAAGCCGTTCTCCCCCCAGGAGCTCCTCGCCCGGGTGGGGAACCTCGTCCTCATGACGCGGACGCGGGCCCGGCTGGAGAAGGAGATCGAAGAGCACCGCCGCGCCGAGGAGGCGGTCCGTCGCCTCAACCGGGAGATCCTGGAGCACTCCGCGCGGACCGAGGCGATGAACAAGGAGCTCGAAGCCTTCAGCTACTCGGTGTCCCACGACCTGCGCGCGCCGCTCCGGAGCATCGACGGCTTCAGCCAGGCCGTGCTCGAGGACTGCGGGCCGAGCCTGGACGACCAGGGACGCAAGAACCTGGAGCGCGTCCGCGCCGCGTCGCAGCGCATGGGGCAGTTGATCGACGACCTGCTCGGATTGTCGAGGCTGACCCGGGCCGAGATCAGGGTCGAGCGGATCAATCTCAGCGACCTGGCGAGGCGCGTCGCCGAGGACATCGGCAGGAGCCAGCCGGGGCGGGCGGTCGAGCTGTCCATCCAGGACGGGCTGGTGGCCGAGGCGGACCCCCGGCTCCTCCGGGTGGCGCTGGACAACCTGCTGCGCAACGCGTGGAAGTTCACGGCCAAGAGGAGCGGCGCGCGCATCGAGGTCGGATCCAACCAGGAGAACGGCACGCCGGCCTTTTTCGTCCGGGACAACGGCGCCGGGTTCGACATGCGGTACGCCGGCAAGCTCTTCGGGGCGTTCCAGCGGCTGCACTCCGCCGCGGAGTTCGAAGGGACGGGCATCGGGCTCGCGACGGTTCAACGCGTGGTGCGCCGCCACGGCGGGCGGGTCTGGGCCGAGGGGGCGGTGGACAAGGGGGCGACGTTCTACTTCACGCTGTGAGGCTTCACGAAAGGGCTGACACGATGCGCACGCGCACGATTCTTCTCGTCGAGGACAACCCGGATGACGAAGCGCTCACGCTCCGCGCCCTGAAGAGCCACAACCTCGCCAACGACGTCATCGTGGCGCGGGACGGCGCGCAGGCCCTGGACTATCTGTTCCGCGCGGCGGAGGGGAAACCGGGAGAGACCGCGATCCTTCCCGAGCTGGTCCTCCTGGACATCAAGCTGCCCGGCATCGACGGCCTCGAGGTGCTGCGCCGGCTGCGCCAGAACCCCCAGACCCGCAGGCTGCCGGTCGTCATGCTGACCTCGTCCGTCGAGGAGACGGATCGGCTCGCCAGCTACGACCTGGGGGCGAACAGCTACGTGCGCAAGCCGGTCGATTTCATCGAATTCTCGCAGGCGATCCGGCAGCTGGATCTCTACTGGCTCGTCCTCAACGTGGCCTCACCTTACTAGGAGTGTGTCCGAGTATTCGGCCGGGTC
>Ga0114129_10002985_pt1 | contig 23710 bp, 26 predicted proteins | sample RhiMetdeltSRZDD1_FD_80071 | JGI IMG/M metagenome (GOLD analysis project Ga0114129, IMG submission 80071) | Populus rhizosphere microbial communities from Tennessee, USA - Rhizosphere MetaG P. deltoides SRZDD1 (version 2) (version 2) | ecosystem: Host-associated > Plants > Roots > Rhizosphere >...
CTACTGGACGTTCGTCACCTCGACTTCGAACACGATCGTGGCGTTGGGAGGGATCGGACCGTTTCCGCTGCTGCCGTAGGCCAGTTCCGGCGGCAGGACGAACCGCCGGAGTCCGCCGACCCGCATGCCGACGACTCCGCGGTTGAATCCCGAGATCACGCCGTTACCGCCGAGCACAAAGGTGAGCGGCCCGCTCCGGGTGGAGCTGTCGAACTGTGAGCCCTTCCCGTCAGCGCCGTTCGGGTCGTAAAGCCAGCCACCATAGTTCGCGGTCACCGTCCTGCCATTAGTGGCTTCGGTGCCGGTGCCGACACGAATATCGGTTTGCGAGTATTCCGCCCTGGCAGAAGTGGGTTCATTCGGTGAATCGCCGCACGCGGCAACAGTGAGAGAGAGCGCGCCCAGAAGGCTGAGGACAATCCAACGTGTCGGCTTCATCTTTTCTTGAGTTTCCTTGTCTCGATCCGGTTCAACTGCACCGGCTGCGTGTCGAAGTTCTCGATGATGACGGTTTTACCGGCCGGGATGATCTTGGCCGCGATTGCCAGGGTGCCCTGGCCGAACCCCTTGGGCGGCAACTGCATGTCGATGACCGTGAACGGATAGTCGATGGTGATGGGGCGGTTGGTCGCTTCGCTGAACCCGATCGGCCGGTCGGTGAGCAGCATGACGCGCCGGCCCCCGTCCTTCCCGGGCTCTTCCAGCGCCAGCCGGATGTCCCACCCGACCGTGCTCGGCGTCCGCAGCGAGCCGACGCGCTTGGCGCGGCGCAACTGCTCGAGGAGCGCCTCTGCGCCTTTCTCCTTCAGGGTAATGAAGAACGAGTCGCGCTCTTCCTGCGTGGCCCAGCGATTGACCGTCATCAGCAGCTGGGCGGTCGCACCGGTCCCGGTGTAGGCGCCCATGTTGATGGCGAACGCGCTGAACTCTTCGGGCTCACCGTGGGTCTGCCCGGCCAGTCCCGCGCCCGTCAACAGGATCACCACCGCCAGGGATACCGCTCGCTCGAGTCGTCTCATGGTCGTGTCCCTCGCCATATATCAAGTATGACGCGGAACACGCCGTCCCGTTCCTGTAAACCCGACTATTACCAGTATTACTTCGCCGGGATCCGGGATCCGGGATCCGGGGTTCGTTAAGTCCGGATCCCGGAGTACCTCAGTTCGCTCACGCGAGAGCGACTCGATCGTGCGGGGCTTCGGGCAGCGCGGGAAGATACTCGCGCTCGCGGCGCCGGATCGCCCGGTAGCGTTCGAACACGGTCCGATCGCTCTCGAGCCCGAGCATCGATCGGATCGAGCTGCCCCGGAATGTGTGGGCGACCATTTCGGCGCCGTGGCGGAGCACGAAGAACGGATTGTGGCGGAGTGCCGGCCAGAAGTGCCCGAGTTTCATCCAGCGCTCGGCACGCCAGCGGAGGAACTCGATCTCGTCCGCCGTCAGATGCTCGCTGCGGACGACTGCGGTCGTACCGTCGTACTCGCTGACGTCTTCATTCACGATCAGATTCCGGCTGCGGAAGTCCGCCGTCATCGGCGTGCCGGGATAGGGTGTCGGGTGCTGAATGTAGGGCCAGTCGATGTGCCGGCGCGCAAACTCCAGATTGGCTTCGATGGATTCGCGCGTGTCCGATGGGTTGCCGACGATCAGCCCGCCGACGACGTACATGCCGTTTCTGTGGAGCACATCGACCGCCGCCCGGGTCGCATTGCCTGCCTGCCCGGCGTTGCCGCGCTGCGCGTTCTTCGCGCGGGCCTTGAGGAAGGCGAGGTCCGCGTCGAGCACGTTCTCGATCCCGAGGAACACGTACCGGAACCCCGCCTTCCGCATCAGCGGCGCCAGCGTGTCGCCGCACGCCGCGATCGATGAGGTCATCGCCTGGACGATGTAGTCGATGTTCTGCAGGCCGGCAGCGACGATCGCACGGCAGAGGGCTTCGAACCGTCGCACGTCGAGCGTGATGTTGTCGTCGACGAGGAATATCGCGCGGGCGCCCCGCCGGCGGGCATCCACGATGTCCGCGATCACCCGCTCGATCGTCCACTTGTAGAAATTGCGCCCCCGCATTTCGATGATCGAGCAGAAGCTGCAATCGAAGGTGCAGCCGCGCGAGGTTTCGACGATGTCGATCCGGCGGCCGAGGAACGTGTAGTCGTCGAGGACCCGGGCGGAACGGTCCGGCAGCCGGACCTCATCCCCCTTGAGGCGGCTCGCGGGGCGATCCCCTGTTCTGATGAAACCGGACGATGTCCGATAGGAAAGTCCGGCAACACCACCAGGATCGCGGCCGCCTTCCCATGCACGGAGCAGTTCGCGAAACGTGATGTCCCCTTCGCCGCGGACGATCGCGTCCACGTCCCAGGACGGATGCTCGTAGATGTCCGTGGCGAGCGACGGGTCGTAGCCGCCGACCACGATTCGCGCCGACGGACAGAGCGTGCGGACCAGTGCGACCACCTTCCTGGCGGTGTGGCGCTGGAACGTCATGATCGAGAGTCCCACCACGTCCGGCCGCTCGGCGGCAACGAGCGAAGCGATGGTCTCGGACACGCGCCGCTGCACCAGCACCAGGTCGGCGATTCGCACCGAGTGATGCGGATCGACGTTGCCGGCGAGCGATCCCAGAGCGCCGTTGGGCATCCGCATCGCGACCGTTGCGGTGTGCTCGAACGAATCCGGCATCGACAGCAGCAGGATGTTCATCGCCGTATGCTCCCGGTCAGGGAAGCATTGTGGATCAGAGCGTCGTCAGCGCACCACCCGGAGATTGGCCGGTGCCGGCACCACGCCCGTGGCGGCCGCGGCCTGAGCCACCACGACCTGCCGGCCGGCTATCGTCAGGGTCGCCGATCGCGCAAGGCCGGGGTTGGCGGCAATCGTGTATGCGAGGGGGCCGGAACCAGCCTGAGTCGTGGCCGGCATCGTGATCCAGGAGGGCATGCCCGAGGCCGACCAGGTGCAGCCGGAGGCGGTGGCAATCGCGAGCGTGCTCGACGTGCCCGCTGCAGTGATGGATAGATTGGTTGGTGTCACGGTGAAAGAGCACACGCCAGCCTGATCCACCCTGAAGCTCTGCCCGGCGATCGTGACGGTGGCGTTCCGGCCCGCTGTCGCCGAGTTCGCATTCACTCTCAGGTTCGCTGTCCCGTTGGCTGTCCCGGACGCGCCGGACGTCACGACGATCCACGAGACCGGGCTCGTTGCAGTCCAGCTGCACCCAGTGCCTCCGGTTACGGTGACGCTGGTCGTTTCACCGGCTGCGGCCACGCTCCGGCTCACCGGACTGATTATGAATGCGCACGGCGCCGTTGCTCCGCTCTGAGTCACGGTGAACGTCTGTCCGGCAATCGTCAAGGTGCCGCTGCGACCCGTCGAACTGGCGTTGGCTGAAACCGAGAAGCTCACGCTGGCAGGTCCAGTGACCGAGACGGGAGACGTGAGCGTAATCCACGTATCGTTCGCGCGCGCCGTCCACGCGCAGGTGGTGCCGGCGCTCACCGAAACGGAGCGCGACGTCGCCGCTGCCGGCACCGATATCGTTGTCGTCGAGAGCAGTGGTGCACAGGGCGCTGAGCTGGTGAAAGGGTTTGACACAAGGCTCGCGGAAGTGCCACCTGGTCCTACCGCGGAAACTCGCGCTTCGTAGATGGTGCCCGGCACGAGCGGAGTTGTCAGGCGCGAAAGAAACGGGAACCGGATCAGGCCCGCGCTGTCCGGGTCCGGCTTCCCGATGTCAATCGAGTACGAGGGAGTGGATGAGCCGGTAGGAAAAATCTGCAGGCGATACGAGCTCACGAGCGGAGTTCCATCGCTTGAAGTTGCGCTGTGATCCGCTGACGCCTGAAATTCTGCCGTCGTCGCGTCGATCACCGTCTGGGCGGCCACGTGAGTTGGCGCTGCCAGCGTGACAAAGACGATCATCACGGTGGTGAGAAACTTATACACACACGCACTCCGCGTCCCAGCCATCTGCTTCGCTCTCGTCTTCAGCACACGAGCGCCGAACACCCGGGCGGTGTGCTCGTGCGGGAACTCAGACCGACCGGATTTCCAGGGGATCTGCCTCCGCCGGAGGCACCAGGGGAATGTCGACGTGACGGGCGGTGCGGGCATCCACCGCTAGGGAGAATCGCCGCGCCGCGCGAACGACGTCACGTACGCGCGCGCTCCTGCACGGAACGTACCCGTCGTTTCAGAAATGTAATGGCGTCAGCCAACGAGCGAAGCAGAACTGTGGGAATTTCTATTGATGTGCTGCGGTATCGCCCTTGCCTCAGCCGTAGGCATGCGTTTCGGCCGGGTCACCAGGTATGCGTTGCTGCTCGTTCCGCTGTTGGTGTGTGCGGCGCGACTCCACGCGCAACGCGCCGCCCCGCCAAACGCGGTGCTCCAGGAAGCGAACCGCTGCCTCAGCCTCGTGCGAGCCAGTTCGCGGCGGCGTCAGCGCAACGAGCGGGACCAGCGGGCGGAACCGGTGGAGAGCTCAGTCCGGACGGACACGATCGCAATCCACCGCGAATACCGCGCCGAAGTACACGACGTTCGCGCGTCCTGAGCGATCGGCTCGCGCCAACGTCCGCGCGCATGAGCGATCAGGCGAGAGTGGCGGAGTACTCCTCGTAAGTCCCGCGGAAATCCTCGATGTGGCCGTTGTTGAAGTGCCACACCCGCGTGCCGACTTCTTCGATCAGATCCTGATCGTGCGTGACCAGCAACACCGTCCCCTCGAAGCGCTGCAGCGCGACGTTGAGCGCGTTGATCGACTCGAGGTCGAGGTGATTGGTAGGCTCGTCCAGTACCAGGACGTTCGGCTTCTGCAGCATGATCCGGCAGAAGAGCAGCCTGGCGGTCTCGCCTCCCGATAAGGCATCAGTCGGCTTGAGGCTCTCTTCACCGGAGAACAGCATCTGGCCGAGGAGGCCGTGAATCTCCTGCCGCGAGGCATCCGGATCGAACTGGTGCAGCCATTCGACGACGGTCATGCCCCTGGCAATCGCGCCGGTGTAGTCCTGCGCGAAGTAGCCGATCGACACCTCATGGCCCCATCGAAGCTTGCCGGCATCGATATCGCCGGGTGATGCCGGGAGGCCCGGCGCATCGGCCAGCAGCGCCTTCAGCAGCGTCGTCTTTCCCTGACCGTTTCGTCCGACCAGCACGATCTTCTCGCCGCGATTGACGATCGCGGAGAAGTCGGGCACGACATGGAGATCGCCGAACGACTTGTCCACGTCGTTAGCCTCGAGCACGGTCCGGCCGGAGGGCCGGTTCATGTTGAACCTGATATACGGACGCTGAATGTTCGAACGCGCCAGCTCCGTCGTCTGCAGCCGCTCGACTTCTTTTCGGCGCGAGGTGGTCTGGCTCGCGCGCGTGCCCGCGCCGAAGCGGGCGATGAAGTCGTTCAGCTGCGCGATCTTCTTCTCGCGCTGCGCGTTCTCGGCTTCCACCCGTGCGCGAATCTGCATCTTCGCCAGCACCATGTCGTCGTAGCCGCCGGTGTAGGTGATGATCGTCTGGTAGTCGATGTCGGCGGTATGGGTGCAGACATCGTTCAGGAAATGTCGATCGTGAGAGATGACGATCAACGTCCCCTCGTACCGGGTCAGGAACTCGCGCAGCCAGTGGATCGAGTCGAGGTCGAGGTGGTTGGTGGGCTCGTCGAGCAGCAGCGCGCGGGGGTGCCCGAACAATGCCTGCGCCAGCAGCACCCGGACCTTCTGCCCGCCCTGCAGCTCCGACATCGGGCGGTCGTGCAGCGGCTCCGGAATGTCGAGGCCCTGCAGCAGGATGGCCGCGTCGCTCTCCGCGGTGTAGCCGTCCTCCTCGCCGACGATGCCCTCGAGCTCGCCCAGGCGCATGCCTTCCTCGTCGGTCATGGCCGTCTTCGCGTAAAGCTGTTCGCGCTCCTCCAGGGCCGACCAGAGGCGCGCGTTACCCATGATGACCGTATCGATCACCCGGTACGCGTCGAACGCGAACTGATCCTGGCGGAGGACGCCGAGCTTGTCGGGGCGGACCACCGACCCCTTTTGTGGCTGCAGCTCACCGGTCAGCAGCTTCATGAAGGTGGACTTCCCGGCGCCATTCGGGCCGGTGAGGCCATATCGGCGGCCCGGGGAGAAAGTCGTGGTGACGTCCTCGAAGAGCACCTTCGAGCCGTACCGCATCGACACACCATTCACAGAAATCATCGTGAGTCCTACTCCGCGAGTGTTTTCTCGGGGGGAAACATCAAATTATAGCAGGTGGCTCGCTACGCTCGCCGGGGGCGACTTGTGGCATTCTTGGCGTCGCCGAAAAAATGCGCACCTCACTCCCGCTCGTTGCGCTCGCGGCCGGGCTGGCCGTCAGTGGCCTCCACGCCCGCCAGGAGAGCTCCCGAACCATGTCGGACGTCCGACTGATGACAGTCGACCCCGGTCATTTCCATGCTGCGCTCGTGCAGAAGGAGATGTATCGCGGCGTCGATCCGAAAGTGGATGTATACGCCCCGCTGAGCGGCGATCTCTACGAGCACCTGAAGCGGATCGACGCGTATAACCGGCGGCCGGCGCAGCCGACGAGCTGGGCAGTCGAAGTCCACTCGTCGGCGGACTACTTCGAGCGCATGCTCCGCGAGCGTCCCGGGAACGTCGTCGTGATGTCGGGTCGCAACCGGGACAAGATCGGCCGGGTCGAGGCGTCCGTGCGGGCGGGGCTGCACGTGCTCGCCGACAAGCCGTGGATCCTGAAGTCGTCGGAGTTCGGAAGGCTCGAGTCCACCCTCGCCGAAGCGGACAAGGCCGACGTCGTCGCGTACGACATCATGACCGAGCGCTTCGAGGTCACGTCGATGGTGCAGCGCGCGCTCGTGAACGATCGCGCGGTGTTCGGCGAGCCGCTCAAGGGGACCGAAGCGGATCCGGCCGCCTACATGGAGAGCGTGCACTACCTGCTGAAGATGGTCTCAGGGGCGCCGAACATCCGTCCCGCATGGTTCTTCGACAACACGCAGCAGGGCGAGGGACTGAACGACGTCGGGACGCACCTGGTCGATCTCGTGCAGTGGACGCTCTTCCCGGAGCAGGCGCTCGACTATCGGCGCGACGTGCAGGTCCTGTCAGCGCAACGCTGGGCCACGCCGATACCTGAAGCAGACTTCCGCCGCGTGACCGCCGAGGCCCGGTTCCCGGAGTTTCTCGCACCGGTCGTGAAAAACGGGACCCTCGAATATTTCTGCAACACGGCCGTGTCTTATACGTTGCGCGGCATCCACACAAAGCTCAGCGCGATCTGGGACTGGGAACCGGCGCCGGGATCCGGCGACATCCACTACGCCTTCTACAAGGGGTCGCGAGCGAAGATCGAGGTGCGACAGACGCAAGCCGACAAGTACCGGCCTGAGTTGTATGTCGTCCCGGCGAGCGCGGCCGTGCGCGGCGAGGTGTTGACCGCCGTCCGCTCCCGCATCGCCGGCCTGCAGAAGGAGTTCGCGGGCGTCACCGTGGAGGAGCGCGGCGAGGAGATCCACGTCGCAATCCCCGACGCGCTGCGTGTCGGCCACGAGGCGCACTTTGCGCAGGTGATGGGCCAGTTCCTCCGCTTCGTGCGCAATCGCCGCGAGCTCCCGCCGTGGGAACGGCCGAACATGCTGGCCAAGTATTTCGTGACCACAATGAGCACCGAGCTGAGTTACAAACGGCCGCCGCAGCCCGCACCCCGCCTCGCGCCGCGCTGAGGCGTGCCGGCCGGAGTCCTGGCTTGGAAGGCCCGGCTACGCTCTGCTGGCTTGCCAGCCGAAGTCTCTCAGCAAGCGGGCAGCCTCCGCGAGAAAAGAGAGCGGCTTGCCAGCCGTAGTCTCTCTCGGCGAGCGGGAAAGGTCCGCCTCCGCGCCGCTTTGCGGCGACTCCGGCGGACAGCCTGCGCGAGAAAAGAGAGCGGAGGCTGGTGCCGGAGGTGGGAATCGAACCCACACTCCCCGAAGGGAACGGGATTTTGAGACCTGCGAAATGGGTGGACGGACCTGGTCAGAACCGCTCCAGAACGGCAGGCGAGTGATCAGATATGGTCGAGACTGGGCGCCTCGAACTGGACTAGTCGCACGTGGTCGCACGCCCGTTGCGGGCGCGCTGGTGGCGCTCTCGTTAGTTTGGACGTCGCATCAGAGACCGTTGACTTAGTGGTCGCCTTTGGGTCGGCGGCGATCGGCCCGTGTTTTGGGTTCGCGGTCCTGCTGCCCCCTACGCCTTTCTTGTTCCTCGGGTTTCACAGGCCAGTCTCGGCCGCAGCTGCGACAGTGCCAGCACAGTTCTACCACCCCGCCTTTGATGATCGTTTCGAGGACCACCGTACCAGTGGCGGCGCACGACGGACAGTGTGCCGGGACGAAAAACTTGAACATGGCACGTGCGCGGGAGTGCAAGCACGAGTGTTGTTCAGGTGCGCGACTTCTCTCCGCTCGACACTGGACCGCAGCGCTCTTTTACGGCGTCGATGATTGCGCGGAAGTCGGGCGGCTTCCTGATGCAAGGCGCCCCGATCTGCGCCGTCACTTGCTCTGGCTCGTAATGCGCGGTGAGACAAAGGATTGGCACCGATGCCAACTCAGGGTCGGCGAGTTGCCGCCGTCGGAATTCAGAGCCGCCCATTACCGGCATGTGCATGTCCAGCAACACCAGGCACGGCCGTTGTTGCCGCATCTGCTCGAGCGCCTCGGCGCCGTTCCGCGCGCACGCCGCGTCGTAGCCCCACGAGGTGAGTAGCACCCGCATCATTCGCAGCGTTTCTTCGTCGTCTTCCACGATCAGCACAAGAGGCACGATCGATCACCGTTCCTGGACTCTGCCGCGCGAAATCTGCCGCCGACAGTGCCGCAGGTTGACCGCGACTGCCCTGCTGCATCGAAGCGCAAGCACCGCCGCCTGCGTGCGCGACGCAACGGCTCCATGGCAATGCATGCGCCATGCGACATTGAAGGTCAGGAACGAACAACAGAGCGGACGAGTCGGCCAACTGATGGCTGCAAGGGCAATAGATTGGCTAAGCCGCGCCCTCTTTCGTGCAGCCTTCGCGACTGTCAGTCTGGATTACCTGCGCGGGCGCGGAAGATTCAAGTCGATTGCTAAATCGCTCGACAGGGGCCGCCACTTTCAGGCTGTCATGTGAATGCAGCGCGATTGAAGCGCGTCTGGTCACGTTCGAGCCAGCATCTGAACGACACGCGCTCGCCGGGGCCTTGGCGGCGGTCGCGACGTTGCTCGAACCGCTCACGACGACCTTCCCGGTGCGAGTACTCGCGGTTCTTGATTTTCACCCAGGTGCAGAAGGGCTCCGTGCCGAAGCCTACTCTTCTCAAAGGCCCTGCCGAAGATGACCATGGCATGTTCGTCGTCAGCGGTGCGTGGCGCATCGCACGGCACCTCACCGTAAGGGCGATCCGAGTGGGTCCGCGAAACGAAGAGGATCCAATGGGGACTGGCTCACCGGAGCAAACGGCAGAGGCATGACCAAATCAACTGGCAGATATTTGTCCTCTGTCGCCCAGAGTTCCTTCGCTCGGGCGAGAACAGTCTTCGCAATGCACAGGAAAAGCGATCACTGCTTGAAACCGTTGAGATGTGTCCGTTGCAACTCTGTGCTACAAGCTCGGACGACATTAGGTCGAGTCCTCGGGGGTACCATGGTGAAAAAGGGTCTGTGCACGTTTCTGCTAGCAATCGCTCCTGCCGTTGCCTTCGCTGGTCCAATCACGTTTGATTTGCGGGCTCTCTCGGTCGAGAGCGTCGATGACGTCGGCTCCTTCACTCTCGCCAGCGGCGATCTCATGGCGACGATCTCTGCCTCACCAACGAGTCTGGTCGGCCGGAACCTACTGCTAAACCGTACGGCCTCAAGCTTCGGCGTCAACGTTGACGAAACCACCTGTGACAGCACCGAAGATTCGGCGCTCATCGATGGTGGATGCGGGGCGGAGTCCATTGCGATCGCGTTCAACACGAATGTACTCCTGAACAGTCTCTTTGTATCCAGCTTCGGGTCACAGGACAGCGCTCTTGTGACAGCAGGTCTCACTGCGTGGACACTTGCGAGTACCGGGACGAAGTCGTTGAACAGTGCATTTCTTGGCGCAGGTGAACTGTTAATCATCGCCTACACCGCCGGGAATGGCTTCAGCCTGGATAGCTTTACGGCGACCGCCACACCAACACCTGAACCCGCGACGCTGGCGCTGCTCGGGCTTGGGCTCGCGGGCGCCGCCATCCAGCGTAGACGCGCGGTGCGTCGGCGTGCTTAGCCCTAGGCGAAACCCCGTCGGCTCACAAACGTGCGCGCCGAAGATCCGCGAAAAGGGGCTTACGATGACGAAGGTGGCGCAACCGCTCAGGGACCTGGCCGCTCGCGGAGATGACACCGACAGGAAGAAGCGCACGCTCGGGGTCGTCGCGGTCACGATCGCTCTGCTCGCCGCGGGCAGCGCGGCGAGCGCCCGACTCGATGACCGGGCCCCCGTCGAGATCCAGCTGCTGACCGTGTCCGACTGGCACGGCCAGATCGTCCCCTTGCAGGTGGAGACGGGCCTAGTCGGTGGCGCCGCGTTTCTGAAGACCCACTTCGATGCGGCGCGCGCCCAGAATCCGAACACGCTGACCTTCATGGCCGGCGACTCGGTCGGCGCAACGCCGCCGATCTCCAGCTTCTTCGAGGACGAGCCGGCCATCCGCGCCATGAACATGATGGGCGTGAACGCCGACACGTTCGGCAACCACAACTTCGACGGCGGCATCGAGCACCTCCAGAGCCTGATCAACATCGCCGAATTCCCGTTCGTCGTCGCCAATCTCAAGGGGCTCGAGGAGAACCTGACCGGCGTTCGGAAGCGGGCGATGTTCACCGTCGACGGCATACGCGTCGCCGTCATCGGCATCATGAACGAGGAGGCGCCGACCCTGGTCACCCCGGGCGCGCTGGGCACGATCCAGATCGCCAACTCGATCGCTGCGGCCAACAAGGCCGCCCGCCAGGCGCGTGACGCGGGGGCGAAGGTCGTTGTGATCCTGACCCACAAGGGCATCCGCGGCTTCGACGTGAACAACAACGCGTTCGGCGAGCTAATCGACTTCGCCAACGGCGTCGACCCGACCCTGATCGACGTGATAGCCGGCGATCACACCGACTTCGAGTACAGCGGGCGGCACAACGGCATCCTCGCCGTCGAGAACAAAAGCAAGGGCGCTCAGTTCGCGAAGATTCAGCTGACGGTGGACCGGCAGGCCGGGGTGACGGCCAAGTCGGTGAGCTTCGTCGTCCCCGTGGTCGCGGGCATTGTGCCCGATCCCACCATCCAGGCCTACATCGACGGACTCAACGAACAGCTGGTCCCGATCCTCGGCACGGTCGTCGGCTCCTCGACGGTCGCGGTGCCGCGCTCTGACTCGTGCGGCCAGTCTGCTGGACGCACATGTGAGTCCCGTGTCGGCGATGTCGTCACCGACGCCATGCGCACCGCCTACGAAACCGACTTCGCCATCACGAACTCAGGCGGCCTGCGCGCCGCGCTCACTTGCCCCCTCGCCGGATCGGGCGGCTTCTGCCCTGCAGACCCCGGTCCGCCGTTCCCGATCACGCGGGGCAGCGTCCTCGGCGTGCTCCCCTTCGGCAACGAGTCAACCACGACGAGCGTGACCGGCGCGGAGCTGAAGTCGTTCCTGGAGAACGGGGTGTCCCGCATGCCCGCGGTCGACGGCCGGTTCCCCCAGGTGTCGGGTCTGTGCTTCACCTACGACATCAGCCAAGCGCCGGGGAGCCGGGTGACCAGCATCGTGCGCCAGGCGCAGGACGGCTCGTGCACCGGGCCGGCCATCGACCCCAGCGCGACGTACACGCTCGCGATCAACGATTTTATGGCGGCCGGCGGAGACGGTTATCCCAACGTGTTCGCCCGGTCGACCACCCGCAACGTCGTGGCGTCCGACGTCGAGGACTACGTGGTGGCGAACTCGCCGCTGGGTCCGAGCATCCAGGGACGGATCGCGTGCACCAGCTCGGGCGTCGTGGTCTGCCCGACGGTCATCGGACCCTGACCACGCCGGAGGGCGCTCACTGAGCTGCCGGGTGTCGTGGCGGCGCGCCGCGTCGCCGACATCGATCAGAATGACGGTATCCGCGGGCAGCGCTTCAGCGACCGCGTGCGACTGAAGCATGCTTGCGATCTTCCGGAACTTTCCCGAGGTACCGACCCTGCGGAAATCTTTGACGAACGGGCAGGATTCGTCCCGGAACGCGGTCGCGTCCTCAACTGTTGGGACGGACACTCGTCAGCCGCCGTCCTGACGTGCTGTTTGTTGGTGCCGGAGGTGGGAATCGAACCCACACTCGCCGAAGGGAACGGGATTTTGAGACCTGCGAAATGGGTGGGCGGAGGTGATCAGAAGCGCTCCGAGGGGACATGATGGTGATCTCAAGTGACCAGAGGGTGTGCCGTGAATCAAATTACGTCGCACGCTGCCCGCACGCTGCGAGCCGTTGGTGAATGCTCCTACTTAGGAGGATCAATTCGTGGTCGCGGATCCAGATGTTCTCGGACTCGATCCCTACGATCGGTGTCGGCTCGTGACGGCATTGCGGAAGGTCGACGACGACAGACAAGGTGGTCGCCTAACCGTAAGTGTTTCAACAATCGCGCAGCTCCGCCGCGACCAGCCGCCGCTCGGGTCAGTATCAGCTGAATACACGTTGGTTCAGACTCCAGCCATGCCGACAGGCGACCATAGGCCATGTCGGCGACGGCGAATCGACCTGCAGTGACGCGCCGCGGAGCAGTTCATTTGCGTCGGCTATCTTCGCGAAGCCTCGGCGGTGCTGCCGTCGCTGCCGCCAAGGATCGGCGTCCGTCCCCCGGCGACCGAGATTGGCGCGGTCATCGGTCTTGCCTGCCGTCGTGCCGCGCTCCAAGTGCGCGGCATGCGTTTTCGCGAGGAACGCGAGGACGCGATCGCTGCCGAGGACCTGCGGAGAATCGACGTGCTGTGGTCGAATCGCCGCTCCGCTGAGCCTGATCGAGGCGGCACGCGGCGTGGACTTGCACCTCCCAGGCGTGCGACTCGTCCTCCGTTCCGGCGAGCCCGAGCGCGTTGTCCGGGCGCTGGCGACGCTCGCGTGCTCGACCGCGATCCGCGGCACCCGCCACGAAAACAGCGCAATGCGGATGCTCGTGCCGGCCAGTGAGCTGTCAGCGGCTCGACCGCATGGATGGCGATGGCGGAAGGCATCTGTCAGAAGGTATGGGGGGCATGAGCTGCGCGATGGCCCGCTCCAGCAGCGCGCGCCCGACCGTCCCGCGGGGCGAATAGCCTTCCATTTGTCCGCAGCGGTCCCGATATGGCGAATGCCTTCAGCATCTGCGCTGAAGTCGCTGCTACCGGCGACAAGCCGGTGGTTTGAGTGAGAAGTCTTCCAACCGCAATGTCGAATTTCAGCAGGCTCCAACTCTCGTGCGGATCAGGACCTGTCTGCGTGATACAACGGCAACCGCCATTCGCATGAGATCAGCGATGCATCTCCTTATCGTCGACGATGACCGTGCGACGGTAGACGGGCTCGCGGAGCTACTCGAACATGCAGGGTTCGACTGCGACGGCGCAACGAGCTTTGAAGCGGCGATTGTCGCGATGCGCACGTCACCGCCCGATGTATTGGTGACCGACATTCGCCTCCAAGCATTCAATGGCCTTCACTTGGTACGGCGTCGGCCCGTCGGAACCTATGCCATTGTGATGTCGGGGTTTCCGGATCCGGTGCTCCAGACAGAGGCCGTTCGGCTGGGCGCGTCGTTTCTCGAAAAGCCAGTGGAGACGCGGCAGCTCCTTGAGTTGCTGAAGCACGCCCGCCCGCCTCGCGATTTAGTTGATTAGGCGACGACGGACGGATGCTTCGGTGACACCGAAACCGGCCATCAATGGAGAGCGACGCGCTTCAATTCGCAACGGTAGGGCTCTTGAACTGGCTGCGGCGCGAGTACAAGCTGACGCACAGTGAAGCCGCCATTGTGGTGGGAACTGCGATGAGGTACGACATCGCGGAAGTCGTCGGTCCTCAGATGCACATCGTCGCGAAGATCCGCAAAGATGTGGTCGCGAGACTCAAGTAGGTGAGTTGCTGTCGCGTGACCAGACGCGCATCGTGACCCGTTACTCTGATGCCAAAGTCGCGTGCGAATGACCTGGCGGAGAGTGGGATTCGGACTCTTGCTCCCCTCCAGGCCTTCGATCTGTAGCGGCGGCACCACTTTGCCGGCATTGAGGCCGACTTGCTCCTGGCAGCTGCGGGGGGCGGCTGCGGCTCGTGGCGCTGATTGACCAGACGTCGGTGATCCAGCGAATCTTGCGACACCTCGGGCTCCCCACCGACGTCCCCGAGCCGCGCCCCGCACGGCCACCGCCGTGCACCGTTGACCCGATCGAGGATCAGTCGCAGGATGCCCCCGAATTCGACGCCGCCTGGTGAGGGCATGGCGTCCCACTGGGAGGGGTGTCGGCTCGGTGCTTTGCCGCGCTTCCTCGCCGATCATTTTCCCTTGCCATCTCTTGCCAGCCTGCCCAAGACCGAAGCCGACGACGGTCTCATCTGCGCTGTCGAAGGGGGGAAGGGGTTGAGCAGAGTCCGAGAAGGAGCGTTGCTAACCGCCAGACGGCCCTAATGCTTCCTATCGTCCGGAGGAACGGCCGCCGCTCGAATGACCGCAGCCGCCAGGCGAGAGCGCGCGAGCCGCGCCGGCAAGGCGTCGGCTCGGGCCCGCCGGAACGCGAAGAAAACCGGCGCGAAGTAGCCCCGAAGCCATGGCAGATGGTGCTTGGCAGAGACGCTCGACAGCTCGACCTCCGCGCGCACGTGCCTGCCGGGACCAGCGCGTTAGCGTCGCGGCGCGGTCGCTACATACAGATCGCGCCCGCCCTGCCCTCCGGGCCTGTCGGAGTCGAAGTAAAGGGTGCGGCCGTCCTTCGCCAGAGCTGGGGCGCCGTCGTCCTCCGGAACGTTGATCGGCGTGCCCAGGTTGACCGGGGTGGCCCAATCCGCGTCGAGGCGCGGGCGGATCGCGCTCCAGAGGTCCTTCTTGCCGAGGCTGCCGGGGCGATTCGAGGTGAAGAGCAGCTCGAGCCCGTCGCTGCGAAGCGCCGTCCGCGTGTCGCGCGCCTTCGAGCTGACCGAGGCGACCAGTGTCGCGGCGCCGAACGCGGAAGCGTCGGTGCCGCGGACTTCGTAAATATCCCAATCGCCGAAGCCCGCCGCAACCGCCGCGGGACGGTTGAAGCTGCAGAAGATGAGCGTCTTCTCCCCCGAGGGGGTCTCGAAGTAGGTTGGGCCGTCGTCGTCCTGTGGGGAGGTGATAGTGCAGCCGAGATTGACCGGCGCCTCCCAGGCGAAGTCGTCGTGTGGATCCGCGCGGCGCGCCGACCATATGTCGGTGCCGCCACAGCCGCCTGGACGATCGCTGCCGAAGAAGATTAGCCGGCCGTCGTTCGAGAACGTAACCGCATTGTCGTCGCCGGCGCTGCTCAGCGCGTCGACTTTGCGCGGCGGCCCCCACGCCTCGCGGAGTGATCGACGCTGGATAACGTACAGGTCCGAGTGCTCATCGGTCCCGACCGATCCGGGACGATCGGAACCGAAGAAGAGGCTGAGCCCATCGGGCGACACGCTCGGCCGTTGCTCGTTAGCCGAGGTGTTCACTACGGCCCCGAGGTTGCTACCAGATGCTCGAAAAACCGAGTGACGCCGCCTTTATCTCGGCTCACGGATGCCCACGACATCGACCCTTGAAGCAGTCTCGCCGCCCCTGAAATGGGCTGGCGGGAAGCACTGGCAACTGCCCCACATCCGCCCGCTTTGGGAGCAGCACTGGGGCAAGCGCTTGGTCGAGCCATTCTGTGGCGGGCTGGCAATCGCGTTGGGTCTGCGGCCCGTGCGCGCACTGCTCAACGATGCCAACCCGCACCTCATCAACTTCTACAAGCAATTGAAACGCGGATTCACCATTGAGATTGAGATGGTGAACGATGAGGACCGCTACTACGCCGCGCGCGACCGCTTCAATGCTCTGCTCTCCACTGGGCAGCAGAACACGAGCGAGGCGAGCCAGCTCTTTTACTACCTGAACCGCACCGGCTACAACGGCCTCTGTCGATTCAACAGCAAGGGCGAATTCAACGTGCCATTCGGTCGATACAAGACGATCGGCTACACACGTGACTTCACCAAATATCGAGCAGCCTTCAAGGGTTGGACCTTTCAGGCGCTGGACGTGGAAAGTGTGCCGTTAGACGCGCACGACTTCGTCTACGCAGACCCTCCCTACGATGTCGAATTCACCGACTACTCACAAGGAGGATTCTCTTGGGACGATCAAGTCCGAACGGCTCGATATCTCGCCCAACACGCCGGACCTGTGATTCTCGTGAATCAGGCAACGCCACGAATCAAAGAGCTTTACAGCGAGTTTTGCTTTGAGGTCCGCACGGCTTCCGGCGCCGAGGCGCATTAGCTGCACAGGAGACCGAACGCCCGCAATTGGAAGTGATCGCGCTCCGCAACGTTACGAAGCGCTGAAGGAGACTCAATCACATGGCCGCTCTCGCTACCCAAACCGGACGCGTCTACGAGAGCATGTTCGATGCTGCTTTCAGGCTCGGAGGCTACTCGACGTCACGTCAGACGCTCCTGGAACGCGATGGCGTGCGGACGGCTGTCTCCCTCAAGTGGCAGCAAGGCAAAGGCAGTGCCGAGGACAAGGTGCCGTGGGAGGTCATCTGCCTCGTGAAGGCGATCAGGGAAGGAGCCGTTGAGCGTGCCTACATCGTGATCGGCGGAAACGGGTGGCGCGCGAAACGGAAAGCGTTCTACACCAGCGGCGGGCTCACGGCGTGTATCAGCGGCTGCGAGCGAGTGACTGTTTGCGGTTTTGAAGACTTCGTGGCTTTGGCAAACAACGGCCGCCTGTAGCGCCGCGTGATCACCTTACGAACGGCAAGCACCAGGAGCACACGTTGGTCGACGAAAAGCCCCAGAGCACTCAACTGGTCGAATATGTCGAAACCGGAGGGCTTCGCTGGGGGCAGACCTTTGGGATCGGGATGAACGCGACGTGGCCATTTGCCAGAATTAACGTTTCGTCAGATCGCCTTCGGTTAAGTGTCAATGTTCTGGGGCTCTGGAAAGAGTCCTTCGCGTTCGAGCCGCTCGAAGTGCGACAGATTCGTCGGAAACGTTGGCTCTTTAGCGTAGGCGTTATCGTTGAACACGAGAAGAAAGAGTATCCACGGTTCATTCTTTTCTGGACCTTCCGGTACAAGATTCTCCGTGGTGAGCTTCGGAGCCGCGGTTACACGGTCACCGAGACATGAGCTTGAAACGATCCCGTCTCATTATTGGGCTGCTCTAGCAGCCCGTGGTGAAACTGGCCTTAGCGGTCCCCCGGCATTGGGCTGCTGTGCTTCCTTTCTAGGTTAGGGCGGTGGCCTGAAACCGCAAACGCTAAGAAGCACCCGGCGGCTAGAGCCACAGCGGCCCCGACGCGCAGGAGCGCGGTTCCCTGCATCGTCTCCCATTCAAGGACCGCTCGCGCGCGGTCAGGCCCAAGGACCGTCGCGGCGAGTGCTTGCATACACATCACGGCTCCCAACGCGCGCAGACTCTTTGGCGCACGCGAGGCCGGGGCATAAAGGATCACCACGAGTCCCATCGCAAGGCGAACAACACCGGCTGCATAAAGTCCAACAGGCGTCGCGAAGTAGAGCCGTCGAGCCGTCGTCCCGCTATCGGGAGAAATGAGGCCCACTATGCCGACGATGATGGTGAAGACAGCGACGAGCAACGCGGCAAATCTCACGTCTTTTCCTTCGGACCATTCTTTGAGTCGGCGCCTAGCACGTCCGTGGTGACCGCTGGATTAAGGATCGACACGCTTGATCACGCGTACTACACTGTCGCCGATCCCGGAACGGGTGGCGATGGCGATGAGCGGCCACAAGACGCGGTCGGTCTTCGATCGCTATGACATCGTCAGCCCGACGGATTTGAAAGCGGCGGCGGTGAGACTCGATGAAGCAGCGACAAACACAAAACCAGGCGGAGGAACTTTGTCCGGAAGGTTTGTTCAAGACCGCACGTAAGCCGTCACAATCGCCCTGATAAAATTGCAACCGGCGTGAGAGATTTCTGAAACGCGTTTCTCAGCTGGATCCGCGGGAGCAGGCCAAGGCAGTCCCCGGGGGACCCCAGCGAAGAGTGAGTTTCATGGGTGTCCATAACCATGGCGAAGCGAAGGCCAACGCGTTGGCGCGCCGATTCGACGAGATCGCCGCGGCGGCCGGCTGTGATGTACCAACGTCAGTGTTGGCGTCCCTCGTGCGACTATTCGGCGAAGCCCTCACAGGCACGAATGGCACGCGGCCCAATTATGAGTTCACCCGATGTGGTGCTCTCGATCATGTGGCCGAGGGCACGAAGCCTCGGTGCGTACTCAAGTGGGGACATGCCGGTCGCCATTTTGCTGTGACTGGTCAGAGGTGGGGCGAGGACAAACCCGCCGAACCCCAGGAGCAGCTGAACCTGTTGTGTTTCTTCGGTACTTGCAATGCCATCGCAACTCACGGGAAATTCTGCGACCGCCATTTCGGGGTGCCGAGCAGCGACCGCAACGGCTAGAGTCACAGGAACCAATCGTACAGGGTTCCACGCACGCTCCTAATCCTCGAGTCCGCCGTTGCTCGATTGGCGAGCAGGCCTAGAGATGATTCGGCGGGCTCAGAGCGGGACAACCACGAGCAGTAATTGCACGCCGCACTACGTGGCAGGGACAATCGCAGGGACAAAATCGACTCGCGGGAAGGTGAAGCGTTTTTCGAGTCGCCGCAAGTGATTGATTCTAAATGGTGCCGGAGGTGGGAATCGAACCCACACTCCCCGAAGGGAACGGGATTTTGAGTCCCGCGCGTCTGCCAGTTTCACCACTCCGGCCCGGAAGGAACGTTCAGTATAACGCGTCGCCTTGGCGAAGGCGGACCAACCCGTTGCATTTCATTTCCGACGATGGCATCGTCGTCGCTAGGGGGCGGGCGGAAACGTCTATGGACATTGACCACGCCCGGCCGCGTTGCAGAAGCGCCTGGGTCCGGATGGAATGGCCGGCCTGGGCGAACTCTTCATCGACGCCAGGAAGGAGTGGACGGCCGACGTGATTGGGATCGTGACGGACCGTTTCGAGCGGCGGCTTACAGACGAAACGTCAAAGCTGCGCCTGGACATCGCCGGGCTCCGACAGGACTGGCTGCGGGATTTGCGGCCTTGCGACAGGAGATGGCCGATCTGCGGTTTGAGCTTCTGAAGTGGACCTTCCTGTTCTGGGTTGGGCAGTTCTTCGCAGTGGCCGGGCTCGTGGCGGTGCTGATTCGGTTTCTGCGCCCCGGCGTGTGACACGGCTCTCGCACGCGTGGCCGTAGGCAGCTGGTCATCACGTTCTTCAACTCGGGCGAACCTTTCACAACCTCGTAATGGACTGGCTCAGTGTCCTCGCGATGCCGACGGATCAGATCATTCGCGAGCGCCTAGTCGGCACCGATGATGGCTCTGGCGTCCTGTGGGCCTCGACCCCCCTGCAGGTTCGAGAGCTCTCCGCGCTGGGCGCGATCGCGTGGGACGCGAATCCCGACCGCCCCGAGGAACCTCGCTATGAATGGGCCGGGTTCAATCTGCTGTGTAATGCGGCGCCGACGCCGTTCACGCTTGGCGCCGACGAGTTCCGGTCGGTTGACAGCTTTTACGAGGCTTTGAAGCTCCCTGAGGGCAGCGCCGAACGCCAGATCTGTGCGTCCGCTCCAGTTCAGGAAGCCAAGCGGCTCGGCCGGGGAATCCGTCAGTCCACATTCTCGTACCGCGGGCAGAGCGTACGCGTGGGCTCGCCGGAACACGAGGCGATCGTCGCCGCCGCGGTGAGCGCGAAAGTGTCACAGAATCCGGCTGTCCAGGTCGCGTTGCGAGGCACGGGCGCCGCGAAACTGGTGTTCCCGCTCACTTACAGTAACCAACCAGGCCCTGTCGCAAGGGTCACCCCGGTCGCGTTGATGATTGAGCGTTGGAAGCTACTTGAGTTGACGAATCGACGGACCTCGCGGGGCTGACACCTCGCCCGCTCGGCTCGCAGGTCAGCGGGCCTTTTGCCTTGCGCGCGAGCTGGCCGTGCTGGACTCCTATGACGGAGCACGCGAACGCCCCACCGATGACGAACCACTTCATCGTCAGGATGAATATTGCGGTGTATAGCGCCGCAAATGCGAAGAACTCTACGGCCGACTGGGTGAGAATTGTGCGACGCGCATACTCCATTCGTCCGGCGACACCTTCACCAGCGATCATTGCCCGGAAGAGGAAATAGTTGCGCAGATGCCGGACGTGAATCGTCAGTTGCATCAGGATAATCGCGCCCAGGGCGAACTCGTAGACGGGCACGGACATCGAGTCTGAGTTCCCGACAAGCCAGATCAGCTGGAGAGCCGGCCATGGAAGGAGCAGGGCGAACCAGAACCGCGGACTCACGCGTCTCAACGCATCAATGTCGGCCTGGTGAAACGGGTTCAGCTCGTAGCTGCCTTCGAAGGCGAAGTGCTGCCGCACGCCGTCGGATTGGTACATCCGCGCACAGGCGACCGTAAAGGAATGATCGCTGATGAACAGGATGGTGCACACCAGGATTCCTGGCCAGGGGCTCACGTAAAAGGCGTCCATCGCGATGATCGCTGCGGGCCGGCCGCGTGCTGCTACTGCTGCAGCGGGTGGTCTGTCGCTTGACAGTCGGAGAACACCGGAATATTCGGTGCGGCGAGGGGATGCACTCCCACCGTCTTCACGGCGGCATCGACGACAGCCAGGCGTTTGTTGACGAAGAGGACTTCGTAGGCCCACGCGCGGAGCGGCTTCATGTCCTCGAAACAGGTGAAGTTGTTGTAGTGAATGTTTGCGACCTCGAAGAACTGTTTCAGCCGGCGGACCGCGGCCGCCGATTTCTGACTGTCGATGCCGTGAAACTCCACCGCGATCTGATCGATTTGCTTCAGGAGGTCATCGGGCGCGGTGAGAAACGCCCCCCACTCTGCACCCTCGACATCGATTTTCAGAACCAGGTGCTTTCCGGTGTCGCCGTTCCTGGCCACCTGACTCTGCATGGTGTCGAACAGGCGGCCATCCGTCTTCGCCGCGGAGTCACCGACGCATTCTTCGTGGAAGATCGTCTTACCCGCAGCGCACACCGGTCGCTTCAGGTTGAAGCAGTCGTACTGATGAACCGGGACACCGCGTTTGGTCGAGACGTCACAGCCCCACTTGTCGTAGCCGCTGATACCGTACGAGTAGCCGGCCTGGACGTCCTTGAGCAGGTTTGAGCAGAGGAGATAGCCGCCGTCGTACTTCTCGCCGAATCGCGCCAGCTGACAGTTGGCTAATGGGACGGGTCGTAACAGTTGAAAGAGCGTCTCGCGCTCTTCCGGAGTGCCGGTTTTGCCAGACACCTGCGAGTAGAGAATCTGCTGCAGGCCCCACCTTCCACCGACGGCGGTTCCGGCCAGCAACAAGAGGACGATCAGCAACTTCCGCACAACGGGACGACGTCAGCAAGAGGCAGACCAGTGCTGGACGCGGTACGCTCGCCTAGGGACCGTTACCGTGGATTGGATGTGTCGCGCTTCTCTCGATTGCGAGTTTGTAATGGAGCGACCAATTCTGCGCGGATCCCTCTGATTTACGGCTTCCGCTTGAACACGAGCGGCAGCGACAGCGGCCCCTGCGTCCACGTCCCGGCGATCTCGTCGCTCTTGACGTCCCCTTCGAAGCCGCCGCTCACCATGGCGATCACCAGCTTCAGCCGTGAACCCTCTTCGGTGATTCTCGACACCGGGATCTCGAAGTTGTTCTGATCGACGCTCACGAGCTTGCCGGTCGCCCCGTCGGGGCCGTTGGCGAGCGTCAGCACCAGCCTGAGCATCGTGCCCTTGACGTCCAGGGCGCCCTCCCACGTGCCCAGAACCGCCTTGGAGACCGCCGCATTCTTGATGGGCGCCTCGAACTGCGGCTCGCCCTTCCACGTGAGCGTGAGCGGCACTGACACGCCGGCCTGACTGAACGCGCCGGTGATGGTCTTGCCATCCGCCGAGAGCTCTCCCTTGAAGCGGGGGTCGCCCATTCCGCCCTTGATCGCGAACTCGACGGTCGTGTTCTTGACTACGAGATCGGAGAGCGGAACCCCCTTCTGGCCCTGCGCCGGAACGCTGAACGTGCCGCGCCAGGCATCGGTACCCTGCCGCGCGAGATCGACTTCGACGCCCAGGCTCGCGCCCGCCTCCAGCGTGCCGACCCAGTGTCCCGATGGCGCGGCTGTCGACTGCCGGGCGACCGCATCATCAGAGGGTGCGAGCGCGAGAACGATCACCGTCACGAGGAGTTGCCTGCGAGTCATGCGTACCACCTTTCAATGCCGCTTTATAATCTCCCTCGGCGTGGGCACACTCAACATTCTCGTCATATACGATCGCTGGGAAGGATCCGACGAATCGAACGGCGTCGCGGGTGCTGAGAAGGCGCCCCTCATCCGCACGCTCGACAAGAAGGAAGTGGAGGACGAAGTCGCCGAAGCGCTCGTGAAGCTCGGTCACCAGGCCACGCTTCACGTGCTCGACGGATCGCTGAAGACCTTGCACGCGCTCGCCCGGATCGACTGCGACCTGGTGTTCAACCTCGCGGAGTCCTTCGCCGGCAACGATACCGCCGACTACTGCATTGCCGCCTACCTCGAGCTGATTGACAAACGCTTCACTGGCTCGGGCTCGCACGGTCTCCTCTACGCCCAGGACAAAGGCGTCGCCAAGAAGATCCTCGAGTTTCACGGGATACACACCCCCGTCTTCGCGCGCTCGTATCGCGGCCGGCTCGATTTCTCGCACGACCTCGAGTTCCCGGTCATCGTGAAGCCGGCCCGCGAAGACGGCTCGATCGGGATTGAGTTCAATGCCGTGGTGTCGTCGATCCGCGAGCTGATGGAGCGGATCGACTGGCTGCACGCCCACTTCGACTCACCGGTGCTGATCGAGGAGTACGTCGAGGGACGGGAAATGTACGTCGGTATTCTCGGCAACGAGAATCCCATTGCGCTGCCGGTCGTCGAGCTCGATCTCTCGAAATTGCCCGAAGGACGGCCCAAGATCGCGGGCGCCGAGGTGAAATGGGCGAAGGGAACCGGCGCCTATCGCGACACCAAGTCCATTGTCCCCGATGACCTGTCAGACGAGACCGTCAGCCAGCTGCAGACGACCGCGCTTGCCGCCTATCAGGCGCTCGAGTTGCGCGACTACGCCCGCATCGACATGCGCCTGCGGCCGGACGGCCGCGTCGCGGTGATCGAGGCCAATCCGAACCCGTGGCTCGCGTCGAAGGCGGAGTTCGCGATGGCCGGCCGCAAGGCGGGACGGACCTACTCACAGCTGGTCGAAGAGATCGTGGATCTCGCGCTGGCGCGGTATGGCTCGTAAAGGCAAAAGGAAAAAGGCGAAAGGCAAAACGTCAGAATTCTGCCTTCTGCCTTTTACCTTTTGCCTTGTTTACCCATCCCTACGGCCTGAACTTCCCGTCGAACTTCCAGAGATAGATCGTGATCTCGTCGCCGGTGGCGGTCTTGAAGTGATCGACCGTGTCC
>Ga0114129_10002986_pt1 | contig 23705 bp, 26 predicted proteins | sample RhiMetdeltSRZDD1_FD_80071 | JGI IMG/M metagenome (GOLD analysis project Ga0114129, IMG submission 80071) | Populus rhizosphere microbial communities from Tennessee, USA - Rhizosphere MetaG P. deltoides SRZDD1 (version 2) (version 2) | ecosystem: Host-associated > Plants > Roots > Rhizosphere >...
ATATACCCCCTAGGGGTATATGCTGAAGTCTGTCCGAACGCATGGAGGCCAGATGGCCGGCTACGCGATGAACAAGAAGGACCTGCACGACCGCCTCCGGCGGATCGAGGGGCAGGTCCGCGGGCTGCAGCGGATGGTCGAGGAGGACGTGTACTGCATCGACGTGCTCACGCAGGTGAACTCGGCCGTCTCGGCGCTGCGGTCGGTCGGGATGGGGCTCCTCGACGACCACGTCCGTCACTGCGTGAAGGAGAGCATCGAGACCGGCGATGCCGACGACAAGGTCGAGGAGCTGCTCGCGGCAGTCGCCCGCTTCTCGGGGAAGTAACCGTGATCGCTTCGATCGGATCTCAGATCGCGGAGGCGCTCAGCTTCGCGTTCGCGATGACGTGGGAGATCACCTGGGCCCTGATCCTGGGGTTCGCGCTGTCCGCCGCGGTGCAGGCGGTCGTGTCCAAGAACGAGATGAGCGGGCTGCTGCCCGACGACTCACCGCGATCGATCGCGATCGCCTGTGGGCTCGGGGCCGCGTCCTCGTCGTGCTCCTACGCGGCGGTCGCGCTCGCGCGCTCGATCTTCCGCAAGGGTGCGAACTTCACCGCGTCGATGGCGTTCGAGTTCGCGTCGACGAACCTGGTGATCGAGCTCGGGATCATCCTGGCCGTGCTGTTGGGGTGGCAGTTCACGCTGGCCGAGTTCGTGGGCGGCCCGATCATGATCGCGATCCTGGCGGTCCTGTTCCGCCTGTTCCTCAAGCCCGAGATGGTCGAGGCCGCCCGCGTGCAAGCCGACAAGGGCGTCGCCGGCGTGATGGAGGGCCACGCCGACATGGACATGTCCGTGGGCGCGGACTCGCTCCTGACCCGGCTGACCTCGCCGCGCGGCTTCACGGCCATCAGCCACTCCTACGTCATGGACTGGGCCTCGATCTGGAAGGACATCGCCGCCGGGCTGCTGATCGCCGGCGCGCTCGCGGCCTGGGTGCCCGAGTCGTTCTGGCAGAGCTTCTTCCTGGTCGACCACCCGCTGCTCTCGAAGATCTGGGGCCCGCTCGTTGGCCCGATCGTCGCGATGCTGTCGTTCGTCTGTTCGATCGGGAACGTGCCGCTCGCGGCGGTGCTGTGGAACGGCGGGATCAGCTTCGGCGGCGTCGCGGCGTTCATCTTCGCCGACCTGATCGTGCTGCCGATCCTGAACATCTACCGGAAGTACTACGGCCGGCGGATGTCGCTGTTCCTGCTCGCGACGTTCTACGTCTCGATGGTGCTGGCCGGGATCGCGGTCGAGGTGCTGTTCCAGGCGTTCGGCCTGGTCCCGGACGAGCGCAACGCCAGGGTCGTCGAGGCGAGCGTGACCTGGAACTACGCGACGATCCTCAACATCGTGTTCCTCGCCCTGTCGGCCGTCCTGGTGGTCCGGTTCCTGCGGACCGGAGGCCCCGCGATGCTGCGGATGATGAACGCGCCGGCGGGGCTCCCGTCTGCCCGGAAGGGGGTGACCCGGACGGACGAGACGCCAGGCGGGTACACCTGCCCGATGCATCCCGAGGTTCGGGGGGGCCGGGACGACCGGTGCCCGGAGTGCGGGATGAACCTCGTGCCGGTCGACGAATCCCACGCGCACTGACTACCCTGGGTCCGTGCAGGAGACCCAGGAGCAGACGGGTTCGGGCGGGCCGGTCGTCGTCGAGGCGACCGACCAGAACTTCGTCGAGACCGTCGTCGAGGAATCGAGGAAGCGGCCGGTCGTCGTCGACCTGTGGGCATCCTGGTGCGGGCCGTGCCGAACCCTGGGGCCGATCCTGGAGAAGGTGGCCGATGAGCGCGGCGGGGCCTTCCTGCTCGCCAAGCTCGACGTGGACGCCAACCCGTACACGGCCGGGCAGTTCGGCGTGCAGAGCATCCCGACGGTGGTCGCGTTCCGCGACGGCCAGCCCATCGACGGGTTCGTGGGAGCGATCCCCGAGCCGATGGTGAACGAGTTCGTCGACCGGCTCATGCCCACCGAGGCCGAGCTCGAGGCGGAGGACGCGCTCGAGGAGGAGCTCGAGGGTCACCTGGACGACGCCGAGCAGAAGTACCGCGAGGCGCTCGAGGTCGATCCCAACAACCGTGACGCCCGCGTGGGCCTGGCCCGGATCCTCGCCGAGACCGGCCGCGAGGACGATGCGCGTCAGACACTCGCGCCGGCCCTGCCAGATCCCGAGGCCGAACGCATCCTGGCGATGCTCGAGGTCCGTGACTGGGCCGACCTGACCGAACCCGGGACGCTCGCGTCGGCCAAGCGCCTGGCGGCCAAGGGCCTGTGGCGCGAGGCGCTGGACGGCATGCTCGGCGCCCTGCCCGACGATCCCGACGCGCGGCAGGCGATGCTTGAGGTCTTCACCGTGCTCGGCGACGAGGACGAGCTGGTCACCGACTACCGGCGCAAGCTCGCGGCCGCCCTGTTCTAGGAGCGCCCGATGGCCACCGAGGCCGGGGACCCGATCGGCAGAGACGACGTCCACGACCGCATCCGCGACTACTGGGACGCGGACGCGCACACGTACGACGAGACGCGCTCGCACTCGATCTCGGACACGCTGGAGGCGGCCGCCTGGCGGCAGGCGCTGGCCGAGGCGCTGCCCGCACCCGGGGCGACCGTGCTCGACATCGGTGCCGGCACCGGGGCGTTGTCGCTGCTCGCGGCCGAGCTCGGCTACGAGGTCACCGCGCTCGACCTGTCGCCCGGGATGCTCGGGCGCGCCGAGCTCAAGGCCAAGGAGCGCGGGCTCGACGAGCGGATGCGCTTCGTCGTGGGTTCGGCCACCGAACCGCCCGAGGGGCCGTTCGACGCCGTGATCGAGCGACACGTCCTGTGGACGATGCCCGACCCCGTGGGCGCGATGGCGCGGTGGAGGGAGGTCTCGCGGCGCCTGGTGCTGTTCGAGGGCGTGTGGGGAGAGACCGACCTGCGCCGAAAGCTCAAGGACATGCTGGCCGACGGGCTGCGCAGGGTCATGGCCGTCCCCCACGATCACCACGCGCCGTACCCCGAGGACGTGCTGGCCGAGCTCCCGCTGGCGCGCCTGCCCTCGGCCGTGCCGCTGATCGACGCCGTGTACGAGGCGGGATGGACCGCGGTGCGGATCAAGCGGCTGCGGGATGTCGAATGGGCCGCCAAGCTGCACGAGCCCTGGCCGCTCGGGTCGCTCGAGGCCCGCCCGCGCTACACGCTGGTCGCCGACGCCTAGCGGCGACGCGTCCAGAACACGTCGGTCCGGTACGGCATCACGATCTCATCCCGATCCTTCAGCTCGGGGTCGGTCGACAGCAGCTCGGCCACCTCCTCGCGGACACGCTCGCGCTGCGCTTCGGACGCGGCCGCCACGTAGCTGACCGACAGCACGCGGTCCAGGAACGCGGACGGCGTGACGTGGTGCACGTGGTACGCCACCCGGTGGTGGAGCGGTCCGAACAGGTTCGTCCGCTCGAACGCCTTCCGCCACTTCCCGCTGCGGTAACGCGGCTGGTCGGGGCCGGAGAGCTCGTCGAAGATCTCGGTCAGGCGCTCGGACCAGTCGCTGGATTCGTCGCGCGCGTTCCAGATGAGCCCGAGCGCCGCGCCGGGCCGGAGCACGCGGTGGACCTCGGGGACCGCGCGCTCGCCGTCGAACCAGTGGAACGCGGACGCGGCCACGGCGGCGTCGAACGACTCGTCCTTCGCCGGGATGGACTCGGCGGTGCCGTCCACCACGCGGATCGTGGGGCAGTTGCGCTCGAGCGCCGCGCGCATCGCGGGGACCGGTTCGAGCGCGGTGATGCTGGCGCCGGTGTGCACGATCAGCTCGGTGAACTTGCCGGTGCCCGCGCCCAGGTCGACGACGTCGACGCCCTCGCGGATCCCGAGCTCGTTGACCAGATACGTGACGGCATCGTCGGGGTAACTGGGCCGCCCTCGCTCGTAGTGCTCGACCGCGGCCTCGAACCCGCGACCGGCCGCGGGGTGGATCCGCTGGTCGCTCACGCCGGCGTGTTGGCCGCGAGGGCCTCGGCCGGGCCGGCCGAGAGCCATCCCTCGTCATCGGGCTCGAGCGCGACGCCGAAGACCTCCCCGAATCGCCGCGCCACGATCGGCGCCATCTCCTCGACGGTGACCTCGCGGCCGGCCAGGTGCGAGAGCGTGGTGACGCCCTCGTCGGCCAGGCCGCAGGGCACGATCGCGTCGTACCAGGACAGATCGGTCGTGCAGTTCAAGGCGAACCCGTGCAGCGACACGCGCATGCGCATCAGCCGGACGCCGATGGCGCACACCTTCTTCGAACCCGACCACACGCCCGTCTGGACGTCGCTGCGGTGCACCGTGATGTCGATGTCGGCCGCCGCGCGGATCACGACTTCCTCGAGGTCGCGCACGTAGCGCATCGCGTCCGGGCGCGAGCGGAGGTCGAACACCGGGTAGCCGACCAGCTGCCCCGGCCCGTGGAACGTCAGGGAGCCGCCGCGGTCGATGAACCGCAGCTCGGCGCCGGCCGCGCGGATGCGGTCCTCGGTCCACACGATGTGGTCAGGCTTCCAGCGGCGTCCCGCGGTGTAGAGGGGCGGGTGTTCGAGCAGGATCAGGGTGTCTTCGCCGTCGCCGGTCAGGCGGCGTTCGGCGAGCGCGTGCATGCGCTCGTTCGCCTCGTCGTAGTCGAGGGTCCCGGCCGGGCGGATCAGGCGGGCCATCGGACTAGAGGGCCAGGTCCTCGGCGAAGTCCCACGTCTCGAGGTTCTGCTTGATCCTCGCCAGGAACTGCGCGGCGAGCGCGCCGTCGATCACGCGGTGATCCCAGGACATCGACAGGTAGACCATGTGCCGGATCGCGATCGTGTCGTCGATCACGACCGGGCGCTTCTCGACGCCGTCGAAGGCGAGGATCCCGGTCTGGGGCTGATTGATGATCGGGACCGAGATCATCGAGCCGAACGGCCCGGGGTTCGTGATCGTGAACGTGCCTCCGTGGACCTCGTCGGGCTGGAGCTTCTTAGCCCGCGCCCGCGCCGCGAGGTCGTTGATGCCGCGGGCGATGCCGAGCAGGTTCATCGTGTCGACGCCCTTGAGGACGGGGACGATGAGTCCCTCGTCGTAGCTGACCGCGATGCCCATGTTCACGAAGTGCTTGACGGCGATCTCCTCGCCGCGCAGCTCGCTGTTCACCATCGGGTGGACGAGCAGCGCGTCGGTGACGGCCTTGGTCACGAACGGCATGTAGGTTAGGCCGAATCCCTCGCGCGCCTTGAACCCGTCCTTCGCCCGCTCGCGCAGCCGGGCGACGTTCTCCATGTTCACCTCGACCGCGTTCCACGCGCGTGCCGAGACCTCGAGCGAAGCTTTCATGTGCTCGCCGATCAGCTTTCGGATGTGCGTGACCGGGACGATCTCCTCCCCCGCGGCGGCGGGGACCGGTGCCACCGCAGCGGGAGCCGCCGCCGGTTGGGGGGCCGGGGACGGAGCCGGTGCGGGGACGGCCGGCGCAGCGGCAGGGGCTGCGGCGGCGGGAGCTGCCTGCCCACCCGAGGCGACGAACCCCAGCACGTCGTTCTTCGTGATGCGGCCGCCGGTGCCGGTGCCGGTGACCTGCGCGAGGTCGACGCCGTGCTCGGTCGCGAGCCGGCGCACGAGTGGCGAGAGGATCTGCGAGCGTGGCCCCCGATCCGGGAGCGGCGCGGCCTGGGCCGAGGCCGCCATCTGCGACGGCACCGGCTCCTCGGTCGCCGCCGGCTTCGCGGCGGGAGCCGCCGGCTGTTGGGGGGCCGCCGCGGGCGTCTCGTCTGCGCCCGCGTCCGACGCGGGCGTAGGAGCGGCGGGCTGGGCGGCGGCGGGCTCCTCCGCCGCCTCGGTGGCATCACCACCACGTCCGTCCCCGGCGCCTGCTTCTCCGATCTCGGCGACCTCCGTGCCGACGGCCACGGTCTGGCCCTCGGGCACGAGGATCTTGGTCAGCGTGCCGGCCGCGGAGGACGGCACCTCGGTGTCGACCTTGTCGGTCGAGATCTCGAACAGCGGCTCGTCGAGGGAGACCTCGTCGCCCTCCTGTTTGAGCCACTTCAGGATCGTGCCCTCGACGACGGTCTCGCCGAGCTGCGGCATCTTGATCGCGGTCATCCGGCCTCCAGCCTCACCAAGCGGACAGCTTCCGAACCGCGTCCTCGAGCTCGGCCACCTGCGGCAGGTACGCGTCCTCCAGCGGCGGCGAGAACGGGACGGGCACGTGCGGCGGCGACAGACGCACGACCGGCGCGTCGAGCGATTCGAACGCCTCCTCGGCCACGATCGACGCGACCTCGGCACCGATGCCCAGATACCGCTGGCTCTCGTAGAGCGAGATCACGCGGCTCGTCTTGGTGGCCGTCGCCAGGATCGCCTCCTTGTCGAGCGGCTGCACCGTCCGAAGGTCGAGCACCTCGACGTCGATGCCCTCGCCCGCGAGCGTCTCGGCCGCCTCGAGGGCCCAGTGCACGAGCATGCCGTGCGTGATGATCGACACGTCCGAGCCCTCGCGCTTGACGTCCGCCTTGCCGATCGGCACCAGGCGTTCGGGGTCGTCCGAGACGACCTCCTTGATGCGCCGGTAGATCCACTTGTGCTCCAGGAAGACGCACGGGTTGTCGTCGCGGATGGCCGCTTTCAGCAGCCCCTTCGCGTCCGAGGGGAACGCGGGGCAGATGACCTTCAGGCCCGGCGCGTGCGAGATCCACGGCTCCGGGTTCGTCGAGTGGAAGCTCGAGGCACGGACGCCGCCGCCGGAGGGCCCGCGCAGCACGACCGGCACCGGCACCCCGCTGCGGTAGTGGTAGCGCGCGAGCGCCGTCGTCATCTCGTCGTAGCCGCTGGACATGAAGTCCGCGTACTGGAACTCGGCGATCGGGCGGAATCCTTCCATCGCCGCGCCGAGCGCCATCCCCACGATCGTCTCCTCGACGATCGGCGTGTCCATCACGCGCTGCGGGCCGAACCGCTCGATGAAGCCTTCGGTCACCTTGAACGCGCCGCCGTAAGTCCCGATGTCCTCGCCGAGCATGAACACGCGCTCGTCGCGCTCCATCTCCTCCCACAGCGCCTCGGCGATCGCGATCAGGTAGGTCGCCTCGCCCTGCTCGGTGCGCTTGCCCCGGGGTTCGGCGCCGTGGCCGGCGGCTCCCGATTCGACCGTGGTGGTCGCCATCAGGCTTGCGTCCCCCCGCCCCGGCCGGGCTCGGCCGCCCAGTAGCCGTCGTCGGTGTAGAGCCCCTTGGTCACGTCTCCGGGCTCGGGGAACGGCGAGGACAGCGCGTATTCGTAGCCGGCCTCGAACGCGGCCCGAACACGTTCGTCCAGGTCGGCCGAGTCCTGCTCGCTGACGACACCCCGTGACCGGAGCAGCTCCTCGAACCGCCGGACCGGGTCCTTCTGGTTCATGTGTTCGTCCAGAAGCTCCTTGGGCACGTACTTGGCCGGGTCGTGGCCGGCGTGGCCGCGCCACCGCAGCGAGATGCTTTCGATCAGCGTCGGGCCACCGCCCTCGCGTGCGCGTTCGACCGCGTCGTGTGCGAGGCGATAGACGTCCAACACGTCCTGCGCGTCCACCCGAACGCCCGGCATCCCGTACGCGCCCGCGCGCTCCGCGATCGTGGGGACCGCGAACTCGAGCGGGTTGGGTGTCGAGTACGCGTACGAGTTGTTGTTCACGACCCACACGACCGGCAGCTGGTGCACGGCCGAGACGTTCAGCGACTCGTGCCAGCGCCCGTTGGAGGTCGCGCCGTCGCCGCAGATAGCCATCGCGACGCGCGGCTCGCCGCGCAGTTTGTACGCGAGCGCGGCGCCGCAGGCGGGCGGGTAGGCGATCGGGAGGTGCGACATCACGCTCCATGTCCGGTTCCCCTGCCAGTCCCCCAGGTGGCTGTTGCCGTCCCGGCCCCGCGTGTACCCGTCGATCCGCCCCCAGTAGTTCGCCATCACCCGGTTGAGGTCCAGGCCCTTGGTCAGCTGCGCCGACAGGTCCCGGTGCGTCGGGAACAGAGAATCGTCCTTGCGGAGCGGCGACGCGACGCCGACGTGAGTGCCCTCCTGCCCGCGCCCCGAGTAGATCGCGCCGGGCAGCCGGCCCTGCCGGTACAGCGCCTCCATCCGCTCGTCGAAGTACCGGCACAGCTTGAGCGTGTACAGCATCTCCTTGAGCTGCTCGTCGGACAGGCCGACGCGCCAGTCCTGGGCCGCAAGTCGCTGCTGATCCACCTTGGTCGCCATGGCTCAGGCTCCGTGCAGAGGCTTGCCGGCCAGACCGAGGAAGGCCTCGCCGACGCCCTCGGACAGCGACGGATGGGGATGCATCAGGGCGGCGACCTCGGCCGGGACCGCCTCCCAGGCGACCGCGAGCATCGCCTCGGAGATCAAGTCCGTCACGTGCGGGCCCACCATGTGGACGCCGAGCACGGGTCCGCCGCCCTTGTCGGCCACGATCTTCACCAGCCCCCCCTCGCCCAGCATGTTGGCCTTGCCGATCGCCTGGAAGTTGAGCCGCTCGACGTCGACCTCGTGTCCTCGTTCGATCGCCTGGGCCTCGGTGATGCCGACCGAGGCGATCTCCGGTGTGCAGTAGGTCACCTTCGGGATCTGCGTGTAGTCGATCTCGGGCACCGGGATGCCCGAGATCCGTTCGGCCACCGCGTAGCCCTCGGTGAACGAGACGTGCGCGAGCTGCAGGGGGGTGGCCGCGACGTCGCCGATCGCCCACACGTGCTGGGCGGCCGTCTGCAACTGCCCGTCCACCTTCACGAACCCGCGGTCGAGCTCGACCCCGGCCTCCTCGAGGCCCAGGCCCTCGGTGACCGGTCCCCGGCCGACCGCGACCAGGCAGACGTCGGCGTTCGCGGTCTGCGAGGCACCGTCGGCGTCGAACGCGATCTCGACGTGATCGCCGGCATCGTTCACCGAGGTGACGCTCGCCCCGGCATGGGTCGCGATCCCACGCTTCCGGAAGGCGCGGGCGACCTCCTTGGACAGGTCCTCGTCCTCGAGCGGCGCGATCCGCGGAAGCGCCTCGACGACGGTGACCTCGGCGCCCATCGAGCGGTAGAAGCTCGCGAACTCGAGCCCGATCGCCCCCGCGCCGATGATGACCGCCGAGGTCGGCAGCTCGGAGTACCACAGCGCCTGGTCGCTGGTGATCACCCGCCCGGAGATCTCCAGGCCCGGCAGCAGCCGCGGCGTCGAACCCGTGGCGACCACGACGTCGGTCGCGTTCAGCGTTCGGCCGGCCACCTCGACGCTCGGGCCGGATCGCAGCGTGGCCGAGCCGCTGATGACCTCGACCTTGCGCGCCTTGATCAGCCCGGTGACGCCGCGCACCAGTTTGTCCACGACCTTGTTCTCGAACGCCTGCACCTGCGTCCAGTCGGGCTCCCCGGAGGCCTTGATGCCCCACTCGTCCGAGCGATTGACGGCGTCCATCACGGCGGCCGACTGCAGGAGCGCCTTGGTCGGGATGCAGCCGCGCAGCAAGCACGTTCCGCCCAGGCGCTCGTCGCGCTCGACGATGGCGACGCGGTTGCCCAATTGGGCCAGTCGCAGGGCGCAGGAGTAGCCCCCTGTGCCCGCGCCGATCACGACGACGTCGAATACGTCGGACATCCGAGCGGCCATGCTACCGCGCTCGCGGGCGTCCACTCTCGGAGGGTCCGCACGCACGCCGTTCCCACCAGGTCCTCGGTGGCCGCAACGTAGGATGGCGCCGCGATGGGCGACCCCGACACGCGGCACGGCCCGCTCGAGGACCTCCATCGCGGGCTGGGTGCGAAGCTCGGGCCGTTCAGCGGGTGGCTCATGCCGATCGAGTACCGGGGGACGCTCTCCGAGCACCGGGCGGTCCGCGAGCGCGTCGGCCTGTTCGACCTCAGCCACCTCGGCAAGCTCGACGTGGTCGGCGGGGCAGCGTACGACGCGCTGCAGGGGCTGCTCACCAACGACCTCGCAAAGGTGGACGTGGGCCGGGCCCAGTACCACCACCTGCTGAACGAGGGCGGAGGCGTCGAGGAGGACCTGTTCGTCTACCGGCCGGCGACCGAGCGCTGGTTCCTCGTCCCGAACGCCGCGAATAAGGACTTGATGGTGGCCGCCGTCCGGGCCGCCGGGGCCGAGGTCGTCGACCACGACGACTGGTGCTTCCTGGGTGTCCAGGGGCCGCGATCGCACGCCGTGGTGAGCAAGCTCTGGCGTATCGCCGTCGAGCTGCCGTTCCGCGGCTGCCGCGCCGTCGACTGGAGCGGCACCGAGGTGATCCTGGCCCGGACCGGGTACACAGGGGAGCGCGGCTACGAGCTGTTCGCCGATGCCTCAGTCGCGGCCGAGCTCTGGGACGCGCTCACGACGGCGGGGCGGCCGTTCGAGATCGAGCCGTGCGGCCTGGGCGCGCGCGACGTGCTGCGCCTCGAGATGGGCTACCCGCTGTACGGGCAGGATCTGGGCCCCGAACGCACCACGCTCGAAGCCGGGCTCGGCTGGGCGGTCTCGTTCGACAAGGGACCGTTCGTCGGGCGCGAGGCCCTCGTGGAGCAGCGCGACCGGGGCCTGCCGAGCCGCCTCCGCGGCATGGTCACTGGAGACCGCCGCCACATCCCGCGGGCGCATCAGCCGGTGCTGAGCGACGAGGGTGCTGTGGGCGAGGTCACCAGCGGGACGTTCTCGCCGCTGCGCGGGTGCGGGATCGCGATGGGCTACCTGTCGCCGGCGGACGCGTTCGAGCCCGGGTCCGGCGTGGAGATCGACATCCGTGGGCGGACGGCGCCCGCCACGATCGTCACGACGCCGTTCGTGGACCGCTCGCCGCGCTGAGGCCTACGCGGTGTTCGTGGTCGCGGCCTCGGGCACGGGTTTGGCCGCCTCGATCATGTCGGCGACCGATGAACCGTTGAACTCGGTGCGATCCAGGAGCCGGTTCAGCAGGAACGGAGCGCGCGGGGAGTCAGGCATGATCGCCACCACGACGTACAGCCCCGACGAGGGGATCCCCACACGCCGGACCGGGCCGAACCCGGGGGCGGCGATGAAGTACGCCCAGCGCGTCGGCTTGTTCTTCACGGTGCACGTGCCCCGCCCGCTCGCCACGTAGTCGCCTGGGGAGTCGGGGTCGCCGCTCGCGAACGCCGGCAGGTGGTTCGCGACGATCTCCTTCCGCGTCGCCCGGCACTCCTCCGAGCCCGTCAGGACGTCGAGCGCCGGCCCCGTCGCGGCCAGGTAGTAGTAGTCCGACGGGACGCCGACCTCGGTGCCGTCGATCCACATCGCGGCCAGGCCCTCCAGCGGCGGACGGTCGGCGCGCCAGTCCTGCGGCCTCGGCCCGGCGACGATGCCCTGGCGAGGGTCGTCCAGCGCGCCGGCCAGCCGAGGCTCCCATTCGTCGGGGATGACGGCCGAGACCGGGCCGGCCGAGACCTGCATGAACGGGTTGGGGGACTGTTTGACGAGCACGCCCACGTAGGCCGTGTCTGTTGGAGCCGTCGCTGCCGCTTCGCCGCATGCCGCAGCGACGAGCGCGATCCCGAGACATCCGATGAGCTTGCGCACCCGCCGATCCCGAAGGGCAGCATAGAACGGGGATCCGAACTCCCGCCACTCCGCGGGACGGGGTCGGATCTGGAGGCCGTCAGATCGGGACGGACCCGGCCGCCGCCGACAGACCCTCGCCGGCGTCCAGGTCCGCCGGGTCGATCCGCTCGCCCGGCGTGTTCGGGATCACGAACGACACCCGCGTGCCGCCCGAGGGGATCGGGTCGGCCCACAGGATGCCGCCGTGCTGCACGACGAGCTGCCGGGCCATGTGCAGTCCGACGCCGGCGCCCGCTCGCTCCTTGCGAAGGATGTCCTCGCCCGCCGAGAACGGCTCGTCGAACGCCCGGGACGCGGTCTGGCGCGCCATCCCCTCGCCGTGGTCGGTGACCGAGACGACGACGCCCTCGTCCATCGGACGGCCCTTCAGCTGGACCGCGACGCCCTCGGGCGAGTAACGACACGCGTTGTCGAGCAGCTGGCGGACGATCTCGGCGAACCGCGTCGGATCGGCAGCCCCCGGGAGGGTCTCGGGGATCTCGCGCTCGATCGTGACGTCGGGGAACTGGCGGCCGATCTCGTCGGCCACCTGCCGCAGCAGCGGCGCGAGGTCGAGGTCTGTGAGCTCGAGCGACAAGGTGCCGCGGTCCATGTCGGCCACGATCAGCATCTCCTCGATCAGCATCGAGAGTTTCTCGAGCGAGGCCTCGAGCTGGCCGATGAACTCCTCCTCCTCGTTCGGCGGGATCCCCCGGTTCTTCAGGACGTAGGCGATGCCCTTGGCGACGGTTACCGGCGTCCGGAGTTCGTGGGACACGTTGGCCAGGAAGTCGGCCTTGGCCGTGGTCAAGGACTGGAGCTGGTCGGAGACCTCGGCGATCGTGGTCTCCAGGGTCTCGACGCGTCCTGCCTCCTCCAGCAGGTGCCCGGCCATCCCGACCGCGACGTCCGTGCTGAGGGCGACGGGGCCGGCGTGCACCGCACGCATGGCCCGGAACACACCGTCCGGACCCTCCTCGCGCGAGACGAACGCGGCCGCGCCCGCCTCCAGCATCTCGGCGGCGGCCAGTGGCGTCGGCTCGGCCCAGCAGATCACCTTGGTCCCGGGGGCGACGGCGAGCAGACGGCGCACGAGCTCGTCGCCGGCCAGGTCGTCCTCGTCCTCACCCGCGCCGGTGCCGGTGACCACCAGCTCGGGATGGGTGCGCGCGGCGACCTCGACGGCCCGCAGGCCGTCGGTCACGGTCTCGACCTCCAGGGCAGCCCCGGACTTGATCAGGACGTACTGGAGCTGCGCGAGGCCGTCGGGCGTGTCGCAGAGCACCACTTTCGTGGGCATCGTGCTCCAGATATCGGCCGATGGCGCAGGGGGGTTGAGTTTCGGGGGAGGGCGGGCCCTGCGCAGGGCGTAGGGCGCGTGGCCGCTACTCCACCAGGCCGCTTCGGATCGCGATGGCCACGGCCTGTGCCCGATCGTTGGCTCCGAGCTTCTCGAAGATCCGCTCGAGGTGCGTCTTGACCGTGTGGGGCGAGATCCCGAGATCGTGCGCGACCTCCTTGGTGGTGGCCCCATACGCGACCTTCTGCAGGATCTCCTTCTCGCGCCGGGACAGCGGCGGCGCCTCGACGCGCTTCTCCGCGATCTGGACCTCCTCGATGAACGCCCGCGTGAGCTGTGGGTGGATCACCGCCTTGCCCTCCAGCGCCAGCCGGGCCGCGTTCACGAGCTCGTCGGCCGAGGCGTCCTTGAGCAGGTATCCGGAGACCCCCGCCTGGATCGCCTCGGAGATCGAGGCGCGGGATTCGTCCACGGTGAACAGGATCACCTTGGTGGAGGGCGAGGCCTCCCGGATCGCCTTGGTCGCGTCGATCCCGTTCATGCCGGGCATCCGCACGTCCATGAAGACGATGTCCGGGGTGAGCTTGCCCGCCTCCTCGATCGCGTTCTCACCGCTATCGGCCTCGCCCACGACCAGGACGTCGTTGGCCAGGTCGAGCGCGGCGTGCAGCCCCTCCCGGGTCACCGGGTGGTCGTCCACGATCAGCACGCGAATCGCCGGCATGCGTTCTCCTGGCTCCCGTCGGGCCTCTCAGTCGGCCGAGCGTCCCTTAGGATAGAGGGAGTCCCTGCCCGAAGGAACGACCTCTCATGGACGAGACCCAGATCACGGAGACGACCGAGGGGGCTGCGGAGCCCGAGCACGGCCCCTCGAACGGCGGACCGCTCACCGAGCAGGCGATCCTGGACGCCCTCAAGCACGTCGTGGACCCCGAGCTCGGGATCAACATCGTGGATCTCGGTCTGGTCTACGACGTGGACATCTCCCCGGACGGCACGATCCACATCGAGTACACGCTGACCACGATGGGGTGCCCGATCGGACCGCTCATCGAGCAACAGATGCAGTCGTTCCTGGAGAACGTCCCCGGCGTCACCTCGGTCGACGCCGACATGGTCCTGCGGCCGCCCTGGACGCCCGAGATGATGTCCGAGGAGGCCAAGGCCGCCCTCGGGTACTTCTGAGGGCCCTCTGGCGGCCGTTGACACATCGAGCCCGGGTCTGTTGACTTGCACCTGCAATTTCCGAGTTAGGGAGTCGGATTCGTGGTTCGAACGCGGTGCGCGGGCCTGGTCGCGGCGATGATCCCGTCACGTCTGTGCTGTATGTGCGCCGGGCGCCCGCAGGGCGCCGGTGAGGCCGCGCACTGACCCGCTCTCCGCAACGACATCAAGGGGCCGCGCGGCGGCCCCTTTTTCATTGGACCGGTTCATCGGACCGGACGATCGGACGGAAGGAGGAGCCCGATGGCGGAGTACGCCAATCCGGACGCGCTCGTCGAGACCGACTGGCTCGAGGCGAACGTGAGCGACCCGGGGATCCGGGTGATCGAAGTGGACGAGGACACCGAGGCCTACCTCAAGGGCCACATCGAGGGGTCGGTCGGCTGGAACTGGACGACCGACCTGCACACCGACGTGGGGCGCGACTACGTCGACCAGGCCGGCCTCTCGGACCTGCTGTCGAAGGCCGGCGTCGGACCGGACACCACCGTGATCCTGTACGGGGGCAACAACAACTGGTTCGCGGCCTACGCGTACTGGTTGCTGAAGGTCCGCGGCATCGACAACGTCAAGCTGCTGAACGGCGGGCGCAAGAAGTGGGAGCTCGAGAGCCGCCCGCAGACGCAGGACGTGCCGTCGTACGCGGCTACGGGCCTGTCGCTGTCGGGCGCCGAGCGCTCCGACATCCGAGCGCTGCGCGAGGAGGTGCTCTCCAAGGTCGGTGGGCCGACGGGCTTCGTCGACGTCCGTGCGCCCGAAGAGTTCCGGGGTGAGAAGCTCGCCCCCGACCACCTGCCGCAGGAGCAGGCGCAGGTGCCGGGCCACATCGCCGGCGCCGCGAACGTCCCGTGGGCCAAGGCGGCCAACGAGGACGGGACGTTCAAGAGCGCCGACGAGCTGAAGGCGCTGTACGAAGGCGAGGGCATCACCGCCGATCGCGAGATCATCGCGTACTGCCGGATCGGCGAGCGATCGAGCCACACGTGGTTCGCCCTGCAGGAGCTGCTCGGCTACCCGAACGTCAAGAACTACGACGGCTCGTGGACCGAGTACGGCTCGCTCGTGGGCGCGCCAGTGGAGAAAGGCTGACCCCCCTCCGTCCTTCCCCCCAGGAGGCCCGGACGGCGTTCGCCGTCCGGGCCTTCGCTCGTGAGGGACGATGCGGTTGTGGGTAAGACCCTGGGCATGAGACCTGCGTTGAGAGCGACGTCGGCAGTCATCCTGCTCGTCCTCGTCCTGGCCGCCTGCGACCGCGCGGGGGATGTCCAGGGTGAGATCCAGCAGGGCGTGGACGCGGCCAAGGAGGCCGTCGCCGACGCCGCTCACGCCGTCGACGGCGCCACCCGCTCGACCTACCAACAGGTGTCCAGCGGTGTGAACGAGCTCCAGGCCGACCTGGGCGCCGCCGCGAACGAGGCGGGCGACCAGGCGCAGCAGACCTACGACGACCTCCTGCGGCGCGCGGAGGATCTACGGGCCCAGGCCGATGCGGCAGGCGAGCACGCGAGCGACGAGGCGCAACACGCATGGCAGGCGGTCTCGGACGCCCTGGCCGAGCTCGAGGCCAAGATCCGCGACGCCGCGAACGGGTCCTGAGGAGCCAATTCCGACGTCGCCGATGGACTTTGATCGGACCGCGTGGGTATCCTGATTGCGGAGCCCGACGGACTCGAACGGCTCCGGGAAGGCAGACGCAATGGCTACTACGCAGCAAGAGCACCTCGACGAACTCTCCAAGGGCTATCGCTTCGACTGGAAGGACGCCGACCACTCCGTCTTCGAACCGAAGCGGGGATTGTCGCCCGCCGTCGTCGAGGAGATCTCGGCCCTGAAGTCCGAGCCCGACTGGATGAGGAAGTTCCGGCTGAAGGCGCTGAAGCACTTCGAGCGCCGCCCGATGCCGTGGTGGGGCGCCGACCTGTCCGAGATCGACTTCGAGAACATCTACTACTTCATCCGCTCGACCGAGAAGCAGGCCGCCAACTGGGACGAGCTGCCCGAGGACATCAAGGGCACGTGGGACAAGCTCGGGATCCCCGAGGCCGAGAAGAAGTACCTGGGCGGGGTCTCGGCCCAGTACGAGTCCGAGGTCGTGTACCACAAGATCAAGAAGGAGCTCGACGACATCGGCGTCTTGTTCACCGACATGGACTCGGCCCTGCGCGACTACCCGGACCTGGTCAAGGAGTACTTCGGGACGCTGATCCCGCCGAACGACAACAAGTTCGCCGCGTTGAACTCGGCCGTATGGTCGGGTGGTTCGTTCATCTACGTGCCTCCGGGCGTCCACGTCGACATCCCGCTCCAGGCCTACTTCCGGATCAACGCCGAGAACATGGGCCAGTTCGAGCGGACGCTGATCATCGCGGACGAGGGCTCCTACGTGCACTACGTAGAGGGATGCTCGGCCCCGATCTACACGACCGACTCGCTGCACTCCGCGGTCGTGGAGATCATCGCCAAGAAGGGCGCGCGCGTCCGGTACACGACGATCCAGAACTGGTCGACCAACGTGTACAACCTCGTGACCAAGCGCGCGGCCGCACACGAGGACGCCGTGATGGAGTGGATCGACGGCAACATCGGCTCGAAGGTCACGATGAAGTACCCGTCGATCTACCTGCTCGGCAAGGGCGCACGCGGCGAGGTGCTGAGCGTGGCCTACGCCGGCAAGGGGATGCACACCGACGCCGGCGGCAAGGCGATCCACGCGGCGCCCCACACGACCAGCGTGCTGACGTCGAAGTCCGTGTCCAAGGACGGCGGACGCACCGGCTACCGCGGTCTGGTGCGTGTCGAGCCGGGCGCCGATCACGCCAAGTCCAACGTTCGGTGCGACGCGCTGATCCTGGACGAGGAGTCGCGCTCGGACACGTATCCGTACGTCGAGGTCGAGGAGGAGACCGCGCAGCTCGGGCACGAGGCGAGCGTCTCTCGGATCGGCGAGGACCAGCTCTTCTATCTGATGAGCAGGGGCCTGTCCGAGGCGGAGGCGTCCGCCATGATCGTGAACGGGTTCATCGAGCCCATCACGCGCGAGCTGCCGATGGAATACGCGGTCGAGCTCAACCGCCTGATCGAGCTCCAGATGGAAGGCGCGATCGGCTGAGGACGTTCGGCGCGGCCGCGCGCGGCCGTGCGTTCCGGGCAGGCCGGACCTAGACTCCGAGCGTGGCTCCGCGCCCGGACATCGACGAGCTCCTCGAGGCTGTCGCGCGCAGCGAGATCGATCCCAAGGTGGCCGCAGAGCGGCTGGCCACCCTGCCGTACGAGGACCTGGGGTTCGCGCGCGTCGACACGCATCGCGAGCTCCGTCAGGGCGCGCCCGAGGTGATCCTGGGCCAGGGCAAGACGCCAGAACAGGTCGTCGCGATCGCCCGCGCGCTCGACGGGGCGGGCGCTTCGAGCGTTCTCGTGACCCGCGCGAGCGACGAGGTCCGGGCGGCGATGCGCGACGCCTTCCCCGAGGCCCGCGAGGACGAGCTGGCACGCGCCGTGTGGCTCGAACGCGAACCGCCGGAGCGCCGGGGCCGCGTGGTCGTGGTCTCGGCCGGGACCGCCGACGGGCCCGTGGTGCACGAGGCTCGCATCCGCGCAGAGCTGCTGGGCGCCGAGGTGACCGTGTTCGAGGACGTCGGGGTCGCGGGACTGCACCGGCTCGCCCCGGTCGTGCCCGAGATCCGTTCGGCCGACTGCGTCGTGGTCGTTGCGGGCATGGACGGCGCGCTCGCGAGCGTGATCGGCGGGCTCGCCTCCTGCCCGGTGATCGGCGTGCCCACCAGCGTCGGGTACGGCTCGGCCAACGGTGGACGGACGGCGCTGGACGCGATGCTGACCTCGTGCGCGGACGGCCTCGCTGTCGTGGGCATCGACGACGGCCTGGGATCCGGGACCGTGGCCGCCAAGATCGCCCGGGCCGCGGCGTCGTGACGGCGGTTCCGCTGACCGAACGCGTCGTGTACCTCGACTGCGTCGGCGGCCTCGCGGGCGACATGCTCCTGGCCGCGCTCGTCGACGCCGGTGCGCCCGCCGCGGTCCTCGAGAGCCTCCCGGACGCGCTCGGCCTGGACGGCGTGCGCGTGTCGATCACGCGCGTGCACCGGCAGGGGATCGCGGCGTCGCGCGTGGTGGTCGAGGGGTCCAACGGATCCGCCCGCGGCGAGCGCTACGTCGATCTTCGCGAGCGGATCGCGAGGGCCTCATTGTCGGAGGAGGTTCGCGACCGGTCGGCCGACGCGCTCACGCGGCTCGCGGAGGCCGAGGGCGAGATCCATGGGGTTCCGATCGAGGAGGTGCGGTTCGACGAGCTCGGCGCCGACACGCTGGTGGACCTCTGCGGCGCGTTCGCGCTGCTCGAGGCGCTCGGGATTCGACGCGTCGTGTGCTCGCCGCTCCCGTTCTCGCGGGGCCTGATCGACTCGCATGCGGGACGGCTCCCGTCGCCGGCCCCGGCCACGCTTCGCCTCCTGCGCGGCGCGCCGGTGGCGGGCGTGCCCGAGACCGGCGAGCTCGTGACACCCACCGGCGCCGCGATCGCGAGCGTGGTCGCCGACGCCTGGGGAGAGCTGCCCTTGCTGGTACTCGAGGACGTCGGGTACGGCGCCGGCGCCCGCGAACTCGAGACCCGGCCGAACGTCGTCCGCGCAGTCCTCGGCGTGTCGAGCCGGATCCCGGAGCTGCACGAGGTGGTCCTGCTCGAGGCCAACCTGGACGACATGGTTGCCGAGCTCGTCCCCGACGCGTCCGAGCGATGCGTCGAGGCCGGCGCGATCGACGTGTGGACCTCGCCGGCCGCCATGAAGAAGGGGCGGCCGGGCGTGATCCTCAGCGCCCTCGCCCGGCCCGACGCCGAGATGCCGGTCGCGACGGCCCTGCTCGAACACAGCACGACCCTCGGCGTCCGTGTCGCGCGCCTGCACCGTCACGAGCTCGAACGCGAGGTGCGGGAGGTCAAGGTGTTCGGTCAGCGCGTGCGGGTCAAGGTCGGACTCCTGGGCGGCCGCGTCGTCAACGTCGCGCCAGAGCACGACGACTGCGCGGACGTCGCCTCGAAGACCGGACGCCCCGTCAAGCAAGTGTGGGCGGCGGCGCTCGCGGCCGCCGACGCGTACCGGTGACCATGAGGGAGCCGGGTACGCTCGTTCCGCAGGCCGGCATCGACACCATGCTCGGGCGGCTCGTTTCGCTGATCGCGGATACCGGTGGAGCGGTCGTCGCGTTCTCGGGCGGCGTGGACTCCTCGGTGGTCGCGGCAGCGGCACGCCGCGCGTTGGGCGATCGCGCCGTGGCGATCACCGCGGTGTCGCCATCGCTCGCGAAGGGCGAGCTCGACGGCGCGCGCGGGGTGGCCGAGGTCATCGGGATCGCCCACGAGACGATCGCGACGCAGGAGCTCGACCGCGAGGGCTACCGCGCCAACGACCGCGACCGGTGCTTCCACTGCAAGACGGAACTCTACGGGCGGCTCGTGGAGGTCGCTCGGTGGCGCGGATCGGAGGCGGTGCTCTCGGGCACCAACGCCGACGATCTCGGCGACTGGCGTCCCGGGCTCCGGGCGGCCTCGGACTTCGGCGTGCGTCACCCGCTGCTCGAGCTCGGCATCGGCAAGGCGTCGACGCGCGCGATCGCCCGAGCGCTCGGACTGCCGAGCGCCGACAAGCCGGCCTCGCCGTGCCTCGCGTCGCGGATCCCGTACGGGACGCGGGTCGACGCGTCCACGCTCGCGCAGATCGACCGCGCCGAACGCGGCGTGCGGGCACTGGGGTTCGAGGTCGTTCGGGTCCGGCATCTCGGGGAGGAGGGGCGCGTCGAGATCGGGGCTGACGAGCTCGAACGCGCGCTGGACGAGCCGGCCCGGTCGGCGATCGTCGCGTCTGTGCGGGAAGCCGGGTACGAGACCGCCTCGATCGACGAGCGGCCGTTCCGGTCCGGCTCGCTGAACGCGATCGGCCGCCCGATACCGCTGATGACGGCGCCGACGAACGCCGACCGCTGACCGAGTCCGTGGGTCCGCGGATCTTCTGCATCCCCGCATCGAACGCGCCCGTGGTCGCGGTCATCCGTCGTGGCCCGAGCTCGTGGATGCATCTCGGCCGCTGGGACCTCGCGACGCCGGCGTACGAGCCCGGCGCTTGGCTCCGTGGGACGATCTACCCGCAGCGGTGTGACCTGTCGCCCGACGGCCGATGGTTCGCGTACTTCGCGATGAAGCAGGCGACCGACTGGGACCTCGGCGCGACGTATATCGCGATCTCGCGTCTGCCCTGGCTGACCGCGCTCGCCGCGTGGGGCATCGGCAGCACGTGGACGCGCGGCATGCAGTTCGTCGAGGATCCGTCCGTCCAGGAGGTGGACGAACCCGATCTGGGCGACCTCGGCCATGTGTACGAGCGCTTCGGGCTGCGGATGTCGCGCGCCGACTCGTTCGCGGTCGAACGAAGGCGCGGGTGGACTGAGACCGCCGACACGCCGCCCCGGGATCCGGGCGACGCGTGGGATGAGGCCCGCGGCGACCGCATCGTGATGGAGAAACCGCGGCCGGGCTCCGGTGCCGATCGCCTGACCGTCCGGGGCACGTACGCGGCGATCCGGGAGCTCCACGGCGTGCGGACCGACGTCGGCTACGAGATCCACCGGGACGGCGAGTCCTCGACCCTGGATGGCGTCCAGTGGGCCGAGTGGGACGCCGAGGGCCGACTGCTGGCCGTCACCGAGGACGGCCGGCTCCAGATCCGCGAGGGCGGCGCGGTCGTCTGGCAGGCCGACGAGGGATCGAACGAGCCCGATCCGGCGCCGCCTCTCGGGGGGGCGTCGGCGTGGTGATGGAAGGAGGCACCGCATGAGGTACGTGGTGATCGCGCGCGACGGCACCGACGATGACGCCAAGGCCCGTCGGCTGCGCGTTCGGCCCGAGCATCTGCGGCAGATCGAGCCGAGGGTCGAGCGCGGCGAGATCCTGGTCGGCGGCGCGATCCTGGACGAGGCGGGCGACATGGTGGGGTCCGTGCTCCTGGTCGACTTCGAGACCCGGGACGACCTCGACGACTGGCTGCGGACCGACCCCTACGTCACCGGTGGCGTCTGGGTGGACATCGAGGTGCAGCCGTACCGGCCGGCCGTCGGAGCCTGGATGCCCGCGGCCTGAAAAGGGCGAATCCGACCCGATTGCTAGGATTTGAGGGTGACCACCTCTGCCACGTTCGACGAGCACGCCCTGGAGGCCCTGCCCGCGACCGCTCCGTTCGCGCAGCAGCTTCGCAGGCAGGCCCTCGAGGAGTTCGAGGCCATGCCACTCCCGTCCCAGGAGACCGAGGAGTGGCGCTACACGGATGTCGAGGACTTCTCGTTCGACCTGCGGCCGTTCGCCGTGGGCGGCCGAGCCGAGAACCTGGACCAGGTGCCCGAGGAGATCCTCGCGGCGGCCGGCCAGGTGGGCGAGCGGGCCGGTCTGCAGATCCAGCGGAACTCCGAGGTCATGGTCACGCATCTGGATCCGGCACTCGCCGAGCGCGGCGTCTGGTTCGGCGACCTTGACGGCGCGATCGACGAGCGCCCCGAGCTCGTCGAGCCGTACCTGCACACCCTGGTCCCAACCGACCGTTCGAAGTTCACCGCGCTGCACGCCGCGTTCCGTTCGGGCGGGACGCTGGTCTACGTGCCGCCGGGCGTCGACGTCGAGCTGCCGCTGCAGACGATGACGTGGATCGACGCCGGGGACGTCGCGGTGTTCCCGCGGACCCTGCTGGTCGTGGGGGAGAACGCCGAGGTCACGTTCATCGACCGGTATGGCTCACCGCCGCTGCAGCGGGCGCTCTCGGATGCGATCGTCGAGATCCATGCCGGCCCGAGCAGCCGCGTGCGCTACGTCGCGCTGCAGGAGTTCGGCGACGGCGTGACGCACCTGTCCGTGCAGCGCGCCCGGGTGGCCAAGGACGCGAGCCTCAGGACGCTCGGCGTGGCGTTCGGCGGGTCGCTGGCGCGTGCCGAGGTCGAGGCGCTGCTGGCCGAGGACGGCGCGAGCTCGGAGATGCTGGGCGTGTACTTCGGCGACGCCGAGCAGCACATCGACCATCGATCGATCCAGGATCACGTGGGCTCGCGCACCTCGAGCGACCTGCTCTACAAGGGCGCGATGCGCGACGCCTCGAACGCGATCTACACCGGCACCGTGATCATCGAGAAGGGCGCGCATCACTGCGACGCCTACCAGACCAACCGCAACATCCTGCTGTCCGAGCGCGCCCGGGCGCACTCGGTCCCGAACCTGGAGATCCTGACCAACGACCCGACCCGGTGCGGCCACGCCGCGAGCGTCGGCCCCGTGTCGGACGACGAGCTCTTCTACCTGATGAGCCGCGGCATCCCCGCCAAGGAGGCCGAGCGCCTGATCGTGTTCGGCTTCTTCGCCGAGGTGCTCGACCGCGTCGACATCGCCGAGATCCGCGAGGGCCTCGAGCACGCGATCGAGGACGAGATCGCGAGAACCACCTGACATGCCACTGATCCGGATCTGCGGGGTGGGTGATGTGCCGGAAGGCGAGGTGCGCCGGTTCGAGCTGGGCCATCGGCCGTTCGCGGTCGCGAACCTCGGCGCCGAGGGCTACCGCGTGGTGGACGCGATCTGCTCCCACGCGCACTACTTCCTGGACGAGGGCGAGGTGGACGTCGACGACGAGACGGTCGAGTGCCCAAAGCACGGCTCGACGTTCGACCTCAACACCGGCCGGCCGACGACGCTGCCGGCCACGCAGCCCGTCGAGGTGTTCGCGACCAAGGTGGAGAACGACGACGTGATGATCGAGCTATCCGAGGAGTGACGGCATGACCGAACCCGCAACGCTGGAGATCAAGGGCCTCGAGGCCTCCGTGGAGGACAAGCCGATCCTGAAGGGGATCGACCTCGTCGTGAAGCAGGGCGAGACCCACGCGCTCATGGGGCCGAACGGCTCGGGCAAGTCCACGCTCGCGAACGTCCTGATGGGCCGCCCCGGCTACACGCTCACCGCCGGGCAGGTCCTGTTCAAGGGCGAGGACATCACCAAGCTGACCGCGGACAAGCGCGCGGAGCGCGGGCTGTTCCTCGCGATGCAGTACCCCGTCGAGATCCCGGGCGTGAGCGTCGTGAACTTCCTGCGCACGGCCTACAAGAGCGTGAAGGGCGAGGAGATCAACGCGCTCCAGTTCCGAAAGCACATGAAGGAGAAGATGACGCTGCTGGGCGTCGAGGACGCGATGGTGCAGCGCTACGTGAACCAGGGCTTCTCGGGCGGCGAGAAGAAGAAGAACGAGATCCTGCAGCTCGCGGTCCTCGAACCCGAGATCGCCGTCCTGGACGAGACCGACTCCGGCCTGGACATCGACTCGCTCAAGGCGGTCGCGGGCGGGGTCGCGCAGCTGATCGGGCCGGACCTGGGGGTCCTGCTCATCACCCACTACCAGCGGATCCTGAACTACGTCACCCCCGACTTCGTTCACGTGATGATCGGCGGTCGTATCGTGAAGTCCGGTGGCAAGGAGCTCGCCGCGGAGCTCGAGGACAAGGGCTACGAGGGCATCCGCACGGAGCTCGGCCTGGACGAGCCCGCGACGGCGTAGG
>Ga0114129_10002987_pt1 | contig 23703 bp, 30 predicted proteins | sample RhiMetdeltSRZDD1_FD_80071 | JGI IMG/M metagenome (GOLD analysis project Ga0114129, IMG submission 80071) | Populus rhizosphere microbial communities from Tennessee, USA - Rhizosphere MetaG P. deltoides SRZDD1 (version 2) (version 2) | ecosystem: Host-associated > Plants > Roots > Rhizosphere >...
CGGTCGCGAGCTTGACGAGGCTGCCGTCGAGGTCGACGCCGAGACCGGTGGCGCCGCGCTTAGCCGCCTCGATCACGATGCGCCCGTCGCCAGAGCCGAGGTCGATCACGTGGTCGCCCGGCTTCACCTCGGCCATGCGCAGCATGCGCTCGACGATCTCCATCGGCGTCTGCACGTACGGCACCGTGCCGTCGTCCCAGCCCCAGGTCTGCGTCTGGCCCCATACCGAAAAGGGCGCGAGCGCGAGCAGCAATAAGAGTCTGACGAAAATCAAAGCAGAAACCTCAAGGGTAAAATGGCCGCACCAGTTTCAAACCCGCGCCCCGGTAGCTCAGTGGATAGAGCAGCCCCCTCCTAAGGGGCAGGTCGCACGTTCGATTCGTGTCCGGGGTGCCAGTATAAGGGCTTCCGAAGCCGGCGATTATCGGTTTCGCGAGGCCGATAGCGGAGCTCTACCGACGGACCTTGCGCGCGGCATCGAGGAAGGTCTGCGCGCGCCGCACCGTCTCGTCGGAGATCTGCGTGAGCAGCGCCCGGCGGGTGGTCGAGAGGCCGCAGTTGAAGCACGCCACTTCGGTCGGGCAGGAGGGCTCGCCGAGCGTCGGTTGGAAGTCCTCGCAGCCGCACTGCTCGCAGTGAGCGCTGATGTAGCCGACGCGCACGCGCATGAAGCCCTCGGCGACAACATACGCGGCGCGCGTTACGGCGCGTTGATCGCATCGGCAACGTCGGACGCAACGCTGAAATTTTTATTGCTTGACAGGGCTGCCTGACGCGCGCGTCAGACGGGCATCACCTGGATGGCGGCGCAGCGCTCGTCGTTCTGGTGGAGGTGCCAGCCGTCGTCGTGCTCGTTGTAATGCGCGAACACGTCGCGGCTCGCGTACGCGGTGCCGTTGAAGAGCGAGAAATGCTCGAACGGGCCGAGCGCGCCCGTCGGCGGTGCGCCTTCCAGCCGCAGCAGCACCGGCCCGTCGCAATCGACGCGGTAGAAGGAGCGCTGGTTCACCGTCCAGCGCTGGCCGTTGTGGCGCGCCAGCACCGCGCCGGCGTGGTCGATGATTTCCGCGCCGCGCACCTTGAAGCTCGGCATCGGTCCGACTCGCAGCGGAGGCTCCTCGGCGGTGTGCCCGAACACGAGGTAGAGCATGACAAGGCTGGGCGAAGCATCGGCCGTGCCATTGGGAAACGTCCCGACAGCGCTGTAGCTCTATAGCTACAGGGCTCAGAAGTCCGTATCGGGCTCGTCGGGCGCGGCCGCGGCCTTGCGCTGCATGCGGCGGTGCTGCCATATCGCGGCGACGATCGACACGACCGACGCCGCGAGCAGCACGCCCGAGATCGGCCGGGTGAAGAAGAGCCAGGGATCGGAGTCGGTCATGATCGAGCGCACCAGGTTGATCTCGATCTGGTCGCCTAGGATCACGCCGAGGATGAAGGGCGCGAGCGGGAAGCCGAACTTGACCATCGCATAGCCGCCGAGCCCCGAGGCGAGGAGCACGTAGACCGTCGGCATGCTGTTGCCCAGGGCATAGGCGCCGACCACGCAGAGCACCAGCACCACGGGGTACAGGATCGACTTGGGCACGATCACGATGCGAAGCACCCAGCGCACGCCGAGGGCGAGCATGATGAGCACCACCGGGTGCGCGAGGATATAGGCGGCGAACATGCCGTACGCGAGCGCCGCGTTCTGCGAGATGAAGAGCGGTCCCGACTGGATGCCGTGGATGGTGAGCGCGCCCAGCATCACCGCGGTCACGGCGTCGCCCGGAATGCCGAACGCCATGATCGTGACGAGCGAGCCGGCAACATTGGCGTTGTTGGAGGATTCCGAGGCGATGATGCCCTCCGGAATCCCGGTGCCGAACTTCTCCGGCCGCGACGAGAACTTCTTCGCCTGGTCGTAGGCGAGCATGTTGGCCGCGCTGCCGCCGATCGCCGGCAGCACGCCGATCACCAGGCCGATGAAGGTCGACCAGAGCAGCAGGAACGGGCGCGAGAGGATATCCCACAGGACACTGAGATGATTCACGGCAAGCTTGACGCCGGCGTCAAGCGTGTCGGATGCCTTGGAAAGACCCATGCGCTCGACATCGGTCATGATCTGCGCGAAGGCGAATACCCCGATCAGCACCGGAAGGAAAGGCACCCCGCCCTCGAGCCAGGCAATGCCGAGCGTGAGCCGCGGCTGGCCCATCACCGGGTCGTTGCCGAGGATGGTGACTATGCAGCCGATCGCGCCGGACAGCAGCCCCTTCGCTAGAGAGCTCTCCACGAGGCCCGCCACCATCGAAAGCGCCAGGATGAAGAGCGAGAAGTACTCCCATGGGCCGAACGCCAGCGCGAGCTCCGCGAGCGGGCCGGTCGCCGCGACGAGCACGATGGCGCCGAGCAGCCCGCCGAGGATCGAAGCCCAGATCCCGAGCCACAGCGCGCGCCCCGGCTCGCCTTTCTTCGACATGGGAAAACCGTCGAAGGTGGTCGCGACCGCCGAGGGCTTGCCCGGGATTCCCAGCAGGCAGGAGGTGATGAGGCCGCCGGTCTCGCCGCCGACGTACACGCCGATCATCGCCGCGAGGCCCTGCAGCGGCTCCAGGCCGAAGGTGAACGGCAGCACCACGATCACCGTCATGGTTATGGTGATGCCCGGCAGCGCGCCGCCGACCACGCCGATCAGCGAGCCGATGAGGAGCGGCACCATGTACTTCAGGTGGAACATGCTCACGATGCCTGCGCTCAGCAGCTCGAGATGCCCGGGCATCAGAAGTCGGTCCAGCGGCCGCGCGGCAGCAGCACGTCGAGATAGCGCTCGAACGCCAGGTAGACCACGACCGTGGTGACGAGCGCCACCGCGAGCACGCGGAGATAGCCCTTCGTCGAAGCCGGCGGGTCGAGCATGGCGTTCGCCGCCACGAGGTAGATGAACGTGGCGATGCGAAAACCGACCAGCGGCAGCGCGCCGCAATACAGCCCGAACACGGCGAACATCGCCGCCACCATGGCGTAGTTCAGCTTTTGCTTTTCCGGCGCAGCCGCGCGCGGCCTGCGCGCCTTCAACAGATCGGCGATCAGCACCGCGAGCGCCAGGATCGCGCTAATGCCGAGGACGATCCGCGGGTAGTACCCCGGCCCGATCGGAACGAGCGGGTTGTCCTTGAGGCCGAGGGTCGCCGCGTAAAGAAAAAGGCTCGCGGCCAGCGCCGCGAGCCCGCCCCAGCCGTCGCGCGAAAGTCTCAACGCTTCAGCAGGCCGAGGTCTTTGGCGATGGTGCGGTTCTCGTCATCGGCTTGCTTGAGCCACTTCCCGTACGCGGCGCGTTCCATGTAGCGCACGTCGGTGCCCTGCAGCCGCATCGCCTTGGAGAAGTCCGGCTCCTTGGCCGAGGCGGCGCAGGCCGAGCCGAGCTTGGCGATCACGTCCGGCGGCGTGCCCTTCGGCACCATGATGCCCCGGTTGACGTCGAACACCACGTTCACGCCGAGCTCCTTCAGCGTCGGCACGTTGGGCATCTCCGGATGGCGCTTCTCGGTGGCGATGGCGAGGAACTTGAGCTGCCCGGCGTCGACCTTGCCTTTCTGCGTGAGGTTCGAGTCGGTGAGGTCGACGTGGCCGCCGAGGATCGCGTTCATGCGCGGCGCGAGGCCCTCGTAGGAGACGTACTTGAACTTGGCGCCGGTCGCTTTCTCGATCAGCGCCGGGAAGAAGTGGCTGGTCGAGGCGAGCGTCGCGCCCACCGTGATCTGCCCGGGGCGCGCCTTGGCGTCCTTCAGCAGATCGGGCAGCGTCTTCCACGGCGTCTTCGGGCTCGCGGTGAGCACCGAGGGGGTCGACGAGATCATGCAGATCGGCTCGAAATCGGTGTACTTCACGTCGGCGACGCCGGCCCAGTAGGTCGAGTGGATATAGTCGTGCACCGCGTACAGCGTGTAGCCGTCCGGGGGCGAGTCCTTCGCCTCCTTGGCGCCGCGCGTGCCCGAGGCGCCGCCGACGTTCGCGACCACCACCGTCTGGCCCAGGTGCTTCTGGAACTCGTGCGCGAACGGCCGGAAGATGTTGTCGGTGTCGCCGCCCGCGGCCCAGGGCACGATCATCTTGACAGGACGATCCGGATACGCGCCTTGCGCGCCGAGCGAAACGGCGGCGAGCGCGAGCGCTGCAATCAATCTCTTTTGCATTGCTATCCTCCTCCAAAGGAGACGCGATCATAATCACTTCGCCGCCTGTCCGCCATGCGACGAAACTTAAGAAAAACTTAAGCAACCTCGTTCAGCGACCGGACCCACTTCCGGTCGAGGTGGTTCTTCCACCACCACACCCAGCGGCCCTGCGCGCTCCAGCCGCCGCGGTGCGCCAAAGCGTAGCGCCGGCCGCAGGCGACCAGCATGAGTGCGTCGCGCTGCGGACGGAAGGCGACGGGCGCCTCGCCGCGTGCCATGTTGCGCAAGCTCGCGACGAGCGTCTCGCCCTGGCGCAGCGAATACACCCCCGAGCGCGGCAGCGGCTGCGAGCGAAGCGTGGCGCAGTCGCCGGCGGCGAAGACGTCGGGATTGGCCACGCTCCTCAGCGTGTCGTCGACCAGGAGGAAGCCGCGCTCGTCGCACGGCAGCCCGGTGCTCCGCAGCCACGCCTGCGGCGCCGCGGCGGTGGCGAGGAGCACGAGGTCGAACTCCTGGGTCGAGGCGCCGACGATGATCACCGGGCCACGCTCGATTTCCTCTACGGGCATGCCGGGGCGCACGTCGACGCCCTCGCGCCGCAGCGCGGGAAGGAGCCGCGGCGGCCAGAGCTCGGCCTGCTCCGAGTACAGGGTGACCGCGGCACCGCGGTGGCGCAGGGCCATCGCGATCTCCGCGCCGGAGAGGCCGGCGCCGGCGATCGCCACGCGGTTCAGCTTCGCGGTTCTCAGCTTCTCGTAAAACGCTTCGTGCGGCTTCACCGAAAGGGCGAACTGCGCGCCGGGGATCGCGCGCTCCGGGAGCGCGCCGACGTTGATCGAGACCTGGTCGAACTCGAGCTCGCTGCCGTCGGCGAGCCGCGCCAGCTTCTGCGCCGGGTCGAGCTTCACCACTTCGCCGAGGATGAACTCGCCCGACACCGAGGCGGCGAGGCGGGCGACGTCGATCTCGGCTTCGTCGCGCCGGTAGTGGCCGGCGATCAAGCCCGGCAGCATGCCGGAGTAGAGCTGCAGCGCGCGGGGCGCGACGAGCGCCAGGCGTGCGCCGGCGAGCGGCTCCTTCTTCAGGGCACGCAGGATCGCGAGGTGCGCGTGTCCCGCGCCGATCAGCAGGATGCGCTTCACGCTTTCGGCTTCGCTTCTTCTCTCTTGCGCAGTTCCTTGCGCTGGACCTTGCCGGTGGTGGTCATCGGCAGAGCGTCGATGAACTCGATCTCGCGCGGATACTCGTAGGGCGCGAGGCGCCCCCGTACGTGGTTCTGTATCTCCTCGACAAGCTCCTCCGAGGGGGGATTGCCGGGTTGCAGCACGATGAAAGCCTTGACGATCGAGCCGCGTACCGCGTCGGGCTTGCCGATGACCGCGGCGTTGGCCACGGCGGGATGCTTCACCAGGCAGGTCTCGATCTCGGCGGGTCCGATGCGGTAGCCGGCGCTCTTGATGACGTCGTCGGAGCGTCCCTGGTACCAGAGGTAGCCGTCGTCGTCGCGCTTGCCCTGGTCGCCGGTGCAGGCCCAGTCGCCGACGAACTTGTCGCGCGTGGCCTGGGGGTTCTTCCAGTACTCGAGGAAGAACACCGGGTCGCTCTGGTCGCGGAAGCGGCGGTGCACCGCGATCTCGCCTAGCTCGCCGCTCGGCAGCTCGTCTCCCTTGCCGTCGATGACCGCGACGCGGTGGCCGGGATAGGGCCGGCCGATCGAGCCGGGCTTGACCGGCCAGGCGGCCTGGCAGTTGCCGACGACGTAGTTGATCTCGGTCTGGCCGAACATCTCGTTGATCGTAACCCCGAGCTCGGCGCGCGCCCACTCGATCACCGTCGTGCCCACCGACTCGCCGGCGCTCATGACCGAGCGCAGGACGAAGCGATGCTTCTTTCTGGGTTCCGGCTCGGCCTTCATCATCAGCTTGAGCGCGGTCGGGAACAGGAACGAGTTGCGGATGCGGTACTTGTCGAGGAGGTAGTAGGCCTTCTCGGCGTCGAAGCGGCCGCGGTAGCCGAGGATCGGGACGCCGAAGAGCCAGCTCGGCAGCAGCGCGTCCATGAGCCCGCCGGTCCACGCCCAGTCGGCCGGCGACCAGAAGAGATCGCCCTCCTGCGGAAAGAAATCGTGCGAGTGCACGAAGCCCGGCACGTTGCCGAGCATCACGCGGTGCGCCTTGAGCGCGCCCTTCGGCGGGCCCGTGGTGCCGCTGGTGTAGATGATGAGGGCCGGGTCGTCGGCGCTGGTTTTGACCCGGGAAAACAAATCTGAAGAACGGGCGAGAAGCGTTTCCCAGGAATGGACCTTCGTGTCCATCGCGCCGCCGACGCCGATCACGTGCTTCAAGTGCGGCAGGCGCTCGCGGATCGCCAGGAGATTCGCGATGGTCGCGGGCTCGACCAGGGCGACCGAGGCTTCCGCGTGGTGCATGCGGTACTCGAGCGCCTCGGGACCGAAAAGGTGCGACAGCGGCAGCGCGATCGCGCCCATCTGGAAGAGGGCGACGTAGGCGATCGCGGTCTCGGGACGCTGCGGCAGGATGATCGCGACCCGGTCGCCGCGCCCGACGCCCAGGGCGGCGAGGGCGTTGGACAGGCGGTTCGCCGCGAGCTGGATGTCGTGAAAGGAGTAGGTGGCCTCGGCGCCCGACTCGTCTTCCCAATGCAGCGCGCGGCGCGAGCGGTCGGCGGCCCACTGGCCGCAGCAGGCCTGCGCGATGTTGTAATGCTCGGGGACTTGCCAGCGAAAGCCTTGGTAGAGCTCGTCGTAGCGGTCCGTCATGGTCTAATTTGAGTTTACATGAGCCTCGAAGCCTTGGTATTCGACGCCTACGGCACGCTCTTCGACGTGCACTCCGTGATGCGCCGCTGCGAGGCGTTCTTCCCGGGCCGCCACGCCGCGCTCTCCCAGCTCTGGCGTGCCAAGCAGCTCGAATACACGTGGCTGCGCAGCCTGATGCGGCGCTATGCGCCCTTCTCCACGGTCACGCGCGAGGCGCTCGCCCACGCCTGCGAGGCGTTGGGACTCGAGCTCACGGTCGAGCGCATGGAGGCGCTCATGGCCGAGTACAACATGCTTTCCACCTACGCCGACGTGCCAAAAGCTTTCGCCTCTTTCAAGGGGGTCAAGAAGGCGGTCCTTTCGAACGGCTCGCCCGACATGCTCGAGCCGCTGGTCGCACACTCGGGCCTCGAGCTCGACGCGGTCATCAGCGTGGACGAGGTCAGGATTTTCAAGCCCGCGCCGCAGGTCTACGAGCTCGCGCCGCGAAAGCTCGGCGTGGCGAAGGAGCGCATCGGATTCGTGTCGTCCAACTGCTGGGATGCGCTCGGCGCCAAGTCGTTCGGCTTCGCCGTCTTCTGGATCAACCGCTCGCGCGCTCCGCTCGAGCGCCTCGGCTTCGAGCCCGACCGCGTGGTCGAGCGCCTGGATGAAATTCTGCTCTAACTGCGCCGCACCGGTGGCGCGCCGCGTGCCGCCGGGCGACAGCCTGCCGCGCTGGGTGTGCGACGCGTGCGGCATGATCCACTACCAGAACCCGCTCATGGTGGTCGGCACGGTCCCCGAGCACGAGGGACGGGTCCTCCTGTGCCGCCGCGCGATCGAGCCGCGCTACGGCTACTGGACGCTGCCGGCCGGCTTCATGGAGAACGGCGAGACGACCGCTGCGGCCGCGGCGCGCGAGACGCTCGAGGAGGCCGGGGCGCGCATCGAGCTCGGCGAGCCGTTCTCGCTGATCTCGGTCCCCTACGTCAACCAGGTGCACCTTTTCTACCGCGCGCGCCTGCTCGACCTCGACTTCAAGGCCGGCGAGGAGTCGCTCGAACTCGCGCTGTACGAGGAAGCGGCGATCCCGTGGAAGGACATCGCGTTCCGCACCGTGGCCGCCACGCTCAGGCACTGGTTCGCCGACCGCGGGCGAGGCAGCTTCGGGTTCCACGCCGAGGACATCCTCGCCCGCTGAAATCGGGGTCAGACCCCAAAATCAGGGACGGACCACGATTCTTTTTCGGGGTCGTGGTGCCGATCGCCTTGTGGCAGCGGTCGGACATCGGCCCTACCAAAAGAAAAAAACGTGGTCCGTCCCTGTTTTCGGGTTCGTTTTTTTGGTTAGAGTGGCGGCCGGGAGGAGTCCAATGAAGAAAATACCGCTGCTCGCCCTCGCCGTTCACGTTCCCCTCGCCTTCGCCGCTGAACCGCCCAAGATCGACGGCGCGAACACCGCCTGGATGCTGACCGCCGCAGTGCTGGTGCTCTTCATGACGCTGCCGGGGCTGGCGCTGTTCTACGCCGGCCTGGTGCGCGCGAAGAACGTGCTCTCGGTCCTGATGCAGTGCTTCTCCATCACCTGCATCGTGACGCTCGCCTGGGTAGTGCTCGGCTACAGCGTCGCCTTCGGCGACGGCAACGGCTGGTGGGGCGGGCTCGGCAAGGTGTTCCTGGCGGGGATCGACGTGAAGACGGTGAAAGGGAGCATTCCCGAGACGGTGTTCGCGATGTACCAGCTCACCTTCGCGATCATCACGCCCGCGCTCGTGATCGGCGCCTATGCCGAGCGCGTGCGCTTCACCGGCATGCTGCTCTTCAGCCTGCTTTGGCTGCTCGTCGTGTACTGCCCGGTGGCGCACTGGGTCTGGGGCGAGGGCTGGCTGCAGAAGATGGGAATCATGGACTTTGCCGGCGGCACCGTGGTGCACCTGAACGCCGGCATGGCCGCCCTGGTGTGCGCGCTCTTCCTCGGCCGGCGCCGCGGCTTCCCGGAGACCGCGATGCCGCCGCACAACATGACCATGACGGTCACGGGCGCCTGCATGCTGTGGGTAGGCTGGTTCGGCTTCAACGCCGGCAGCGCGCTCGCCGCCGACGGCTCGGCCGGCATGGCGATGCTGGTGACGCACATCGGCGCCGCCACCGGCTCGATCGCATGGCTGGTCTGCGAGTGGCTGCGCTACGGCAAGCCGTCGGTGCTCGGCATCGTCACGGGGATGGTGGCGGGCCTCGGCACCATCACGCCGGCCTCGGGCTTCGTCGGACCGATCGGCGCGCTCGCGATCGGAGGCGCCGCCGGGGTGACCTGCTTCTTCGCCACCAGCTACATGAAGCGCGCGCTCAACGTCGACGATTCGCTCGACGTGTTCCCGGTGCACGGCGTGGGCGGGCTGCTCGGCACGCTCCTCACGGGCGTGTTCGTCTCCGCCGCCTTCGGCGGCGTCGGCTATCCCGAAAAAGTCGACATGGCGCAGCAGGTGACGACGCAGGTCGTGGGCATCCTCGCCGTCGGCTCCTGGTCCGGGATCGTCACCTGGATCCTGCTCAAGCTGACCGACGCCGTCGCGGGCTTGCGCGTCGCCGGCGAGGAGGAGACCGAAGGCCTCGACACGGTTCTGCATAACGAAAAGGGCTACAACCTCTAGCCGCTAGAATGCGGCGGATGGAACGCCGCGAATTCGTCAAGTTCTGCGCCGCCTCGGCCCTCGCCGGCGGGCCCGGGGCGGTCGCCGCCGATTCCCAGCCGCACCTGTACACGCGGGCCAAGCTGGTCGACGAGAAGGGCGCGCCGCTGCGCGCCGGCGCGATTCCCGCGAACCGGAACCTGATTTTCCACTACCCGTTCGCGGCCACGCCCTGCTTCCTGCTCAACCTCGGCAAGCCCGTCGCGGCGGCGGTGCAGCTCAAGACCGCCGAGAACCAGCCCTACGAATGGAAAGGCGGGATCGGGCCCGCCCGCTCGGTGGTCGCCTATTCGGCGATCTGCGCCCACAAGCTCTCCTACCCCACGCGCGACATCAGCTTCATCAGTTTTCGCAGCGAGACGAGCGCCCGCAACCGCCACGCCGCCGTGATCCATTGCTGCTCGGAGCACAGCCAGTACGACCCGGCGGCGGGTGCGAAAGTGGTGGCCGGCCCCGCGCCGCAGCCGCTCGCCGCCATCCTGCTCGAGCACGACCCGGGAACGGACGAGATCTTCGCCGTCGGCACGCTCGGCGGCGAGATGTTCAACGAGTTCTTCCGGAAGTACGAGTTCAAGCTCGCGCTCGAGCATCCGACCCCCAAGGACCGGGTCGCGGGCTCGTGCGTCGTGCATCCTCTCGACAACTACTGCCGACAGCAGGTCAAGTGTTAATGAGGCAGTGCTAGCCTGGCTCGAACGAGGCGACCCCTTCCCGAGCGTCGAGCGGGCGCTGAAGCATCCGAACGGCCTGCTCGCCGCGGGCGCAGATCTCTCGCTCGAGCGGCTGCTGGAAGCCTACCGCCGCGGCATCTTCCCCTGGTACTCGGCCGGGCAGCCGCCGCTGTGGTGGTCGCCCGATCCGCGCATGGTGCTGGAATGCGCAGGCCTCAAGGTGAGCCGCTCGCTCTCGAAGAGCATCCGCAACAAGGGCTACGAGGTGCGCGTCGACACCGCCTTCCCGGAGGTGCTGCGCGGCTGCTCGGCGCCGCGGCAAGGCGAGCCCGGCACCTGGCTCGGACCCGACATGCGCGTGGCGTACGCGAGGCTGCACAACGCGGGCTTCGCGCACTCCTTCGAGACCTGGCGCGCCGGCGAGCTGGTCGGCGGCCTCTACGGCGTGGCGCTCGGCCGCATGTTCTACGGGGAGTCGATGTTCTCGCGCGCCACCGACGCGTCGAAGGTCGCGCTGGTCAAGCTGGTAGAAGTTCTCACCGGCCGCGGCTTTCCGCTGATCGATTGCCAGGTCCACACGCCGCTGCTCGAATCACTGGGCGCGCGCGAGATTCCGCGGCGCGAGTTCTTGCGGGCGCTCGCCAGCTTGGTAAACTACCCCGAGGCGCCCATGAAGTGGAACGTGAAAAGCAGTGTCCAAACTTAACGATCTGCCGCATGCCGTCCTGCAGTTCTACGTGACGGCGCCCTACCCGTGCAGCTACCTGCCGGACCGGATGGCGCGTTCCCAGGTGGCGACGCCGAGCCACCTGATCAACACCGACCTGTACGGGGACCTCGTCAAGGCCGGCTTCCGCCGCAGCGGCATCTTCACCTACCGGCCGCACTGCGACGCGTGCCGCGCCTGCGTCCCGGTGCGCATCCCGGTCGAGGAGTACCGCACCAACCGCTCGCAGCGGCGGGCATGGAAGCAGCACGAGGACCTCGTGGCGCACGCGCAGCCGCTCAAGTTCCGCCTCGAGCACTACGCGCTCTACCTGCGCTACCAGTCCAAGCGCCATTCCGGCGGCGGCATGGACAACGATAGCCGCGACCAGTATTCGCACTTTCTGCTGCAGAGCCGCGTCGACACGCGCCTGGTCGAGTTCCGCGAGAACGGCCAGCTCGTCATGGTGTCGATCGTCGACTACCTGCCCGACGGCCTGTCGTCGGTCTACACGTTCTACGAGCCCGACCGGCGCGGCGCGAGCTTCGGCACCTACAACGTGCTCTGGCAGATCGAGTCGTGCCGGCGCCTGGGCCTGCCCTACCTCTACCTCGGCTACTGGATCCGCGAAAGCCCGAAGATGGCCTACAAGTCGAAGTTCGAGCCGATCGAGGGCTTCATCGGCGGCGCCTGGCGCCGGCTGGGGAGGCGGGACGCGGGCTAGCATGCTGTACTCGCTGGCGCGCCCGCTCCTCTTCTCGCTCGATCCCGAAACCGCACATGAAGTGACCCTCCGCCTTGCCGGCGCTGCGTCCTTCTTTTCCGGGCCGGCTCCAAGAGCGCCGGTTCGCGTCATGGGCCTGGACTTCCCGAACCCGGTGGGGCTCGCGGCCGGGCTCGACAAGCATGCCGAGCATGTCGACGCCCTCGCCGGCTTCGGCTTCGGCTTCGTCGAGCTCGGCGGGGTCACGCCGCGGCCGCAGCCGGGCAACCCGAGGCCTCGCCTCTTCCGCCTGCCCCAGGCGAGCGCCATCATCAACCGCTACGGGCTGAACAGCATCGGCGTCGAGGCGTTCACGGAGAATCTGAAGCGCGCTCGCGCCAAGGCGGTCATCGGCGCCAACATCGGCAAGAACAAGGACACGCCGAACGAGCGTGCGGCGGAGGATTACACACGCTGCATGGAGGTGCTCTACCCCCACGTGCACTACCTGGCGCTCAATGTCTCTTCGCCCAACACCAAGGGATTGCGCGATCTCCAGTCCAAGGAATACCTGAGCGCCCTGTTCGCTTCCCTGAAACGAGGGCGCGAAGCGTTGCGCGAGCGGTACGCACGGGACGTGAAGCTCGTGCTCAAGGTCTCGCCCGACCTCGACGACGCCGCGATCGGCGACATCGCCGAGGTGGCGCTGCGGGAGCGCGCCGACGGCCTGATCGCGACCAACACCACGGTATCCCACGCCGGCGTCGGCCACCTTCCCCACGGCACGGAGGAAGGCGGCGTCTCGGGCGGGCCCCTCATGTCCCCGTCCACGCGGGTGCTGCGCGCATTCGCGTCTCAGTTGAAAGGCGAAGTTCCCCTGATCGGCGTGGGCGGCATCATGAGCGGCGCCGACGCGCGCGTGAAGTTCGATGCCGGTGCCGCGCTGGTGCAGCTCTATTCGGGCCTGGTGTACCGCGGGCCGCGGCTGGTCGCAGAATGCGTGCACGCCTATGAAGCGCGAAAAAGCGGCGCTCATTGACGAGGCGCGCTGCATCGGCTGCACGCGATGCATCGAGGCCTGCCCGGTGGACGCGATCGTCGGCGCGCAGGGCCTGATGCACGCCGTGGTCGAGCCCTGGTGCATAGGCTGCGCGCTGTGCCTGCCGCCCTGCCCGGTGGACTGCATCGACATGGTGGCGCCACGCGGCCGCTGGAACGATGCGCTCAGGCGCGCGGCGGGCCGCCGCGGCCTCTCGAAGAGGAACAGGCGGAACTCCGCGGGTGCCGCGCCGGCGAGGAGCGCCGACGAGCGCAGGCGGGTCCTGGCCGCGATCCTCTCGCGCAGCCGAAGATGAACCCGCAGAAGCGCCGGGAGATCTTCGCCCGCCTCGCCAGGGCGAACCCGAGCCCCACCACCGAGCTCGAGTACGGCACGCCGTTCGAGCTGCTTGTCGCGGTGGTGCTGTCGGCGCAGGCGACCGACAAGTCGGTGAACCTCGCCACGCGCAAGCTTTTCCCGATCACCCCGCAGAAGATCGTGGATCTCGGGGTGGCCAACCTCGAAAAATCGATTCAGACGATCGGCCTCTTCCGCACGAAGGCGAAGAACGTGGTGGCGCTCTCGGAGATGCTGCTGAAGGAGCACGGCGGCGAGGTGCCGCGGGACCGCGAGGCGCTCGAGCGCCTGCCCGGCGTCGGCCGCAAGACCGCGAACGTGGTGCTGAACACCGCGTTCGGCGAGCAAACGGTGGCGGTCGACACCCACATCTTCCGCGTCGCGAACCGGACCGGCCTCGCGCCGGGAAAAGATGTTGTTACCGTAGAAAACAAGCTCCTGAAGTTCACGCCGCCCGAGTACCTGAAGAACGCGCACCACTGGCTCATCCTGCACGGGCGCTACGTGTGCCTCGCGCGCAAGCCCGGCTGCCCGCAGTGCCTGATCCGCGACCTGTGCGAATACCGGCAGAAGACGAAGGACGATGTTCAATCCGTCGCGCGATGAGGTGCGCGAGATGTTCTTCGGCGCCTGGCGCAAGTACCGCGAGGGGGTGCCGCTCGCCGGCATGGACTCGGCGGCGCTCGACGTCATCCTGCTGCATCCCGAGTATCACGCCGTGCTCGATGCGCCCGGGCGCTACCGCGACCGCGACTACACCGACGAGGCGAACCCGTTCCTGCACATGAGCCTGCACCTCGCGCTCGAGGAGCAGCTCTCGATCGACCAGCCTCCCGGGATCGGGCAGCGTTTCCAGCTCCTGGTGTCGAGGTTTCGTGACCGCCACGAAGCGCTGCACCAGGCGCTCGAGTGTCTGGCCGAGACCCTGTGGCGCGCGCAGCGCGACGGCGCGCCGCCCGACGCGGCCGCATACCTGTCGTGCCTGGAGCGACGGGCGGGCACTTAAGCTGAGCGGACTAGAGCGCCGCAACGCGGCGCAACGGGGCAGCGCGGCATGATGGCCCGCACAAACCGTTCCGGAGCCGCCCATGAAATCGTTCCTGGTCCTCGCCGCCGCCCTCTTCGTCACTTTTCAGGCGGCCGCCGCGGACCTGGGCGCGCCGGTCATCCTCGTCGCGAAGCGCCAGCTCGAGGACCGGCTCTACGGCGCGACCATCCTCGTGGCGCGGCCGATCGGCCGCGACCAGCACATCGGCTTCATCCTCAACCGGCCGACGCAGATGACGCTCGGACAGCTCTTCCCCCAGCACGCGCCGTCGCGGAAGGTGGTCGACCCGGTGTTCCTCGGCGGGCCGATCAGCTCCGAGTCGATCTTCGCGCTGGTCCAGACCAGCAAGAATCCCGGCGGCCGCAGCGTGAAGCTGCTCGACAATCTCTTCGCCGTGGTGGACGGCAAGCTGGTCGACGACGTGATCGAGAAGGACCCGCAGCACGCGCGCTTCGTCGCGGGCCTGGTCGCGTGGCGCGCCGGCGAGCTGTCGGAGGAAGTGAAGCGCGGCGCGTGGTACGTCCTCGACGCCGATCCCGCCCTGGTCCTGCGCAAGCCCGACGGGCTATGGGAAGAGATGGTACGGACCGCCGAGCAGCAGGCGAACGGAATCTAGAAGGAAAATCGGGGCCTGACCCCGAGATTTCTTATCGCTGGTCGTGCAGGCTCGACTGCTGGCTCGAGAACCAGGCGGCCAGGTCCTCGATGTCCTGCTTCGAGAGCTGTCCCGCGAAGCCCTTCATGATCGGATTGGTGCGGCGGCCGATCTTGTAGTCGGTGAGCGCGCGCACGAGGTAGTCGTAGTGCTGCCCAGCGAGGATCGGCTGGTCGGCGGCCGAAGGCTTGTTGCCGTCGGCGCCGTGGCAGGCCACGCACACCTGCGCGGCCTTGGCCTTGCCGCTTTCGGCGTTGCCCGCGGCCTGCAGCGCGAGCGGAAGCAACGCAGCCGCGGCGAGAACGATCAGGCGCTTCATTTCTTGCCGCCCCCGTAGTAGTCGGCAAGCTTTTGCATGTCGTCTTCGGTGAGGCTCGAGGCGATGCCGCGCATCGAAGGGTGCGAGCGCTCGCCGGACTTGTAGGCCTTGAGCGCGCTCACGATGTAGCCCGGCTGCTGGCCGGCGATCTTGGGCACGTGGTAGGTGCTCGGAAACGCGGTCTTGTATCCGGGGATGCCGTGACAGCCGATGCACATGGCGTGCGCGTTCTCCATCCCCAGCTCCTTGACGCCGGACGCGCCCGGCTTTTCGTTCGCCGGCGCCTTGGATTGCGCAAGCGCCGCGCCCCCCGCGAGGACGAGCGCCGAACCGAGGACGAGTTTCAGGAAGGGGTGGGACATCCGCTCTTTTTCTGGTGGTTGGGCGGCGGAATTCTAGCGGAAAGCGGCTGCTAGAATCCAATTTTCCCCGTCGAAAGCGCGAAATGCGGTTCAAGGGCTCGGCGAGCTACGTCTCCACCGAGGATCTCACCCTCGCGGTCAACGCCGCAATCACGCTGCAGCGGCCGCTGCTCGTCAAGGGCGAGCCCGGGACGGGCAAGACCATGCTCGCGGTCGAAGTGGCCAAGGCGCTGGGCGTGCCGCTGCTCGAGTGGCACATCAAGTCGACCACCAAGGCGCAGCAGGGCCTGTACGAGTACGACGCGGTCAGCCGGCTGCGCGATTCGCAGCTCGGCGACGAGCGCGTGCACGACATCCACAACTACATCGTGAAGGGCATGCTCTGGAACGCCTTCACCCAGGACAAGCCCTGCGTGCTGCTGATCGACGAGGTCGACAAGGCCGACATCGAGTTCCCGAACGACCTGCTGCGCGAGCTCGACCGCATGGAGTTCTACGTCTACGAGACGCGCGAGCTGGTGAAGGCAAAGCACCGCCCGATCGTGTTCATCACCTCCAACAACGAGAAGGAGCTGCCCGACGCCTTCCTGCGCCGCTGCTTCTTCCACTACATCCGCTTCCCGGACAAGGAGACGATGGAGAAGATCGTCGGCGTGCACTACCCGGCGCTGAAGAAGTCGCTCCTGCGCGAGGCGATGGAGGTGTTCTTCGAGGTGCGCGAAGTGCCGGGCCTGAAGAAGAAGCCCTCGACCTCGGAGCTGCTCGATTGGCTAAAGCTCCTGCTCGCCGAGGATATCCCGCCCGAAGCGCTCCGCTCCAAGGACCGCAAGACCATCATCCCGCCGCTCCACGGCGCGCTGCTCAAGAACGAGCAGGATGTGCATCTTTTCGAGCGGCTGGTGTTCATGACCCGGGCGAAAGGCGGTTGACACTCCCCAACGAAAAACAGGGACGGACCACGTTTTCCCGGAAAGTAATCGTGGTCCGTCCCTGATTTTGAGGTTTCCATTTTGAGGTCTCCATGAAGTTGGAGCTTTATTTCGCCCCCGGCGCGTGCTCGTTCGTTCCGCATGTCGGCCTCGAGGCCGCGGGCGCGCCGTTCGAGCCGAAGCTCGTGAAGCTGCACAAGGGCGAGCAGCGCACGCCCGAATACCTCGCCATCAACCCGAACGGCCAGGTCCCGGTGCTGCTGGTCGACGGCAGGCCGCTGACCCAGATCGTCGCCATCTGCGACTACCTCGATCGCGCGTTTCCGGCGGCCGGGCTGCTGCCGCGGGACGCGTGGGAGCGAACCCAGGCGCTCTCGCAGCTCGCGTGGATGAACAGCACTCCGCACACCACCGCGACGCGGTTTTTCTTTCCCGAGCGCTACGCTGAAACCCAAGGCGGCCAGGCCGAGGTGAAGAAGCGCGCGGCCGACGAGTTTCGTGGCTACCTTCAGCGAGTCGGGAAGGCCGCTCCCGAGACCGGCTACTGGCTGGGCGCGCGCCCTTCGTTCCACGACGCCTATGCGTTCACGCTGCTGCGCTGGGGCGGCTTTGCCGGCATCGACCCGCGCTCCATGCCCGCCTACCTCGCCTACGCCGAGCGCGTCCTGCAGGCGCCGCCGGTCGCGGCGGCCGCGGCGCGGGAACGAATCCGCCTCGACACCTACAAAGCCTAGTGGAGGTCACCCTCACCTTCGACAACGGCCCCGAGCCGGCCGTGACGCCTCGGGTGCTCGACATCCTGGGCGGCGCCGGGATCCGCGCCACCTTTTTCGCCCTCGGCGCCAAGCTCGCCATGCCCGAGCGCCGCGCCATCGCCAAGCGGGCGCACGCCGAGGGCCACTGGATCGGCAACCACACCATGACGCACAGCACCCCTCTCGGCCGGCTCGCCGACCCGGGGAAGGCCATCGGCGAGATCGTCGAGACGCAGGCGCTGATCGACGAGCTGGCGCATCCGGACCGGCTGTTCCGGCCGTTCGGTGGCGGCGGGGAGCTCGGCCGGCATCTCCTGAACGATGCGGCGGTGCAGGTCCTCAGAAGCGAGCGGATGACCTGTGTGCTATGGAACGCGATCCCGCGCGACTGGGAAGACCCGCGCGGCTGGGCCGAGGTGGCGCTGGCGCAGTGCCTGGCTCAGCCTTGGACCCTGCTGGTGCTGCACGACCTCCCCACCGGCGCGATGGGAAGGCTGAAGATCTTCATCGAGCGGGTCCGCGACCACGGTGGCCGCTTCCGGCAGGACTTCCCGCCGGAATGCGTGCCGATCCTGCGGGGCGAGGCCCGCGCCCCCCTGGAGCCCTATCTCAGTCCGGCCTAGGTCGGGGTCCTGCGGTTGGAGATCCGGGCGACGACTTTGGACGAACCGTAGTCGTTGGCCACGCGCCGCTCCTGCTCGAGACGCTCCTTGCGGATGCGCTCGAAGGTCTTGCGCACGTCGGTCGAGGCGGCGTTCCGGTACTTGAACTCCGGGTCCAGAATGCTCTTGAAACTCATACTCCCCCCAAAAAGACTCCCTTGTGCTGCTTTATCGGTGTACGTGTTGTGTGGACAAGTTAACGTCCGGCAGGCCGTCTGGCAATAGTTCACGCGTTAGTCCACTGTGGTGCACCAAATCAGGGCCTGACCGCGGGGGTTTCCAGCTTCATTCCATTGGCGCGCCACATGAGAAAGAACTCCAGCTCGACGAGCTCGCGCGCACCGTAAGTCAATGTTTCGGCACGGATTCCGTACAGGCAGTTGCGTAGCCGCCGCTCCAGAGACCCGAGCGCCTCCCATTCCAGGCGGTAGATCGGATAGCCCGTGGGGTGAGCCTGGGGAATGACGCTGCCGGCAAGGCGCTTGCCCCAGTTGTCGTCATGACACTGCGAGCACGAGAGGTTGAGCTGACCCTGGCGGCGATTGAACGCTTCGCGTCCTGCTTCGAGGAAGGGGGCGGTGGCGGCGTTCCATTCGATCCGGATCGGCATGCCGCGAGACTCGCGGGCCACGTACGCGGTGACCGCGAGCAGCTCGCGGCTCTCGTAGGCCCAGGGCGGCGCCTTCTGCCGCTCGGTGCGGCAGACGTTGACCTGCTGCTCGAGGTTCACCCCCCGTCCCGAGGCGACCCTGGGATAGCGGGCGGCGACGCCCTTCATGCTGCCGGCGCCGTGACAGAAAGCGCAGGCTGCGCCGGCCGGCCCCTCCTTCCGCTTCCACAGCGCCTCGCCGTCGAGCAGCCAGAAGACCGCCGGCCCCGTGAGTTCGTCGTCCTGCATGGCGCGCGTCTCGGGGCTCATGAACTCGTAGCCGGAGCGGCGCTCGGCGAGCGGGATTTCGCCCGCGGCAAGCGAGGTAGACAGAACGATGAGAAGGAAAGGAAGAAGCCTCAAACGACCGTGATCGCCGCCGACTGCGTCGCGGCGTAGCCGTTGTCGCCGGTCCACTTGAATTCGAGCGTGCCGCTCTCGGCGGCAACGGTGGTGAAGGTGATGAGCGGATTGGCCGCCATCGCCGGATGCAGCTCGGCGCGGAAGACCTCGACCCCGTTGTAGGTGCACACGAGCTGCGTGATGATGTCGCGCGGGATCAGCTCGCCGGTCTGGGTGCGGCGAAACCCCGTCTCCATGACGTGGCCGGCGAGCGTGCGGATCTCGATCACCTCGCCGCGCTTCGCGCGGGGCGGCACGTTGACCACCACGCGGGCCATCAGATCGGTCCGTTCATCAGATCAACCCGTCCTCCAGGCAGGCCGAAAGCGTCACCACGACCGGCACGGTGTCCGACCAGAAGCTGCCGTCGGAGAGCTGCGCGATCGCGATCACCCTCCCGGTATCGGCGATGCGCGCGCGGGTCGCGATGCTGGCGCGGCCGGCGCGCGGTCCGAGGTAGGCGCTGACAACGTAGGGCTGCGGGTTCTTCTCGGTGAGCACATGGATGGCCGCCACGTGGTCGGCGGCCGTCATGGGGCTGTCCACCGAGACCGAAAGCGGCACCGTGTTGCCGTTGTCCACGAGCGGCGGCACCTGCAGCTTGACCTTCCCGGCCCGGACCGGCTTTCCGCCGGTGATCTTGCGGATGGCCGCCTCGAGGGCGGCCGCGCGCAGGGCCTGGATGTTCGGATCGAGCTGAGCCGCGGCCCCGCCGGCGACGAGCGCACCCGGGACGAGGGCGAGGAATTGGCGACGGCTCGTCATTTCAGACTCATTTCAAACTGAGGAGATAGGCAACGACGTCTTCGATTTGTTCCGCGGTCAGGACGGGCTTGCCGCGATAAGCGGGCGCGACGCGCGTCAGGCCCTCGGTGCGGTAGTAGGCCGGCATGATGGTCTTAGGATTGACGCGCGCGGGGTCCACGAGCCTGAGGCGGATCTCGGCCTCGGTGAGACGAGCCGCCTCGCGCAGGTCGGGCGCGAGGTTGCCCTGGAAGCGTTCCTCGGGGAACGGACCGGTGTGGCACAGCAGGCAAAGGCCGACCTGCCGGTTGGCAACGATCGCCCGGCCTCGCGCCGGGTCGCCCTTGGCGCCCGTCAGCGAGGCCGGGATGCCTTCGTCTCCCACAGCCTTCCCCGCAAGCAGAAGCGGAAGGAGGAGGAGCAGGACCCTCACACCAGCTCGAGCCCCTGGTTCTTGAACGGCACCGAGCGGATGCGCTTGCCGGTGGCGCGATAGAACGCGTTCATCACCGCCGGCGCGGCGACGCAGATGGTCGGCTCGCCGATTCCGCCCCAGACCGGTCCTCCGCCCTGGAGCACCACCGTCTCCACCTTCGGCATCTGCGCGATGCGCATCGAGTTGTACTCGTGGAAGTTGGTCTGCTCGATGCGTCCGTCCTTCACCGTGCACTCCTGCATGAAGGCCGCCGAGAGCCCGTACACGAACGAGCCCGCCACCTGGCGCTCGATCTGCGCCGGATTGACCGCGTAGCCGGGATCGGTGGCGCCGACGAGGCGATGGACCTTCACCTTGTTGCCGTCGACCGAGATTTCCGCCGCGCCCGCGACGTAGCTGTTGAACGCCTTCAGCACCGAGAGCCCGCGATGCCGGCCGCTCGGCGCCGGTTTGCCCCAGCCGATCTTCTCGGCGGCCGCGTTCAGCACCGCCAGGCCGCGCGGATTGTTGCCGAGGAGCTTGCGCCGGAATTCGAGCGCATCCTGCCCCGCCGCATCCGCGAGCTCGTCCATGAAGCACTCGATGAAGATCGCGTTCTGGTTGATGTTGACGCCGCGCCAGAAGCCCGGCGGAACGTGCGTGTTGCGCATCGCATGGTCGATCAGCAGGTTCGGCACGCTGTAGCTGAACTGATGCTCGCCGCTCTCGAACACGCCCTGGAAGCTGAGCGGGTCGCGGCCCTTCTGCGCCTGCACCACTTCCGGACGCACCGCCGCGAGGATCGACTGCCCCGAGATCCGCATGTGCAGCCCCGTGAGGTTGCCGCTCGCGTCGAGGCCACCGACGAGCTTGCACTGCATGACCGGGTGGTAGCGGCCGTGCGCCATGTCCTCCTCGCGCGACCAGAGCAGCTTGATCGGCGTGCCGGGCATCTGCTTCGCGATCAGCACCGCTTGCGTCACGTAATCGTCCGGATACGCGCCGCGCCGGCCGAAGCCGCCGCCGAGCATGGTCTTGTAGATGTCGACCTTGTCGGAGGGCAGGCCCGAGGCCGCGAGCATCGCCGCGAACGCGCCTTCGCCGTTCTGCGTCGGACCCCAGGCCTCGCATTTCTCCGGCGTGTAGCGCACCGTGATGTTCATCGGCTCCATGCACGCGTGGTTCTGGAAGGGGTAGGCGTAGACCGCCTCGACCTTCTTCGCCGCGCCCGCGAGAGCCTCCTTCGCGTTGCCGTTCTGGTTGCCGACGAAAGCCTGCTCGGCGTCGAGGCCGGCCTTCAGCACCTCGGCAATCGTGGCGCTCGAAACCTTCACGTTCTCGCCCTCGTCCCAGACGATGGGCAGCGCATCGAGCGCGGTCTTCGCGCGCCACCAGGTATCGGCGACGACCGCGACGGCGCTGTCCCCGACCTGGACCACCTTCTTCACGCCCCTCATGCCCTCGACCTTCGCGGCGTCGAAGCTCTTCACCTTGCCACCGAAGACGGGACAATCCTTGATCGCGGCGTTGAGGAGGCCCGGCAGCTTGACGTCGATGCCGTAGACGGTCTTGCCGACCACCTTGTCGGCGGTATCGAGCCGCTTGATGGGCTTGCCGATCAGCTTCCACTCCTGCGGGTCCTTCAGCTTCACGTCCTGCGGCACCGGCAGCTTCGCCGCGGCTTCGGCGACCTGGCCGTAGCGGAGGCGGCGTTTAGTGGGGCCGTGCGTGATGACGCTGTTCGCGGCGCTGCACTCCGCGACCGGGACCTTCCACTGGTTGGCTGCGGCCTGCGTCAGCATCAGGCGCGCTGCAGCGCCGCCTTTGCGCACGTACTCGTGCGATTCGCGGATGCCGCGGCTGCCGCCGGTGGAGAAATCGCCCCACGCGCGCTTGCGCTTCACGCTCTCGCCGGGCGTCGGATATTCGATGCGCACCTTCGACCAGTTGCATTCGAGCTCGTCGGCGACCAGCTGCGCGAGCCCGGTGATCGTGCCCTGCCCCATCTCGGAGCGCACCACGCGGATGTTGACGGTGTCGTCGGGGCCGATCGCGACCCACACGCCGACCTCGGGCGAGCCGTCCTGCGCGCGCGCCACGTCGGGTCCGCCGAACGGCAGGCGCAAACCTAGCGCAAGACCGCCGGTGACGGCGGCGGAGGAAACGATGAAGGAACGACGGTTCATTCTCATGGCGTCGCTCCTAGGCCTTCGCGGCCATGTGGATCGCCTCGCGCACCTGCTGGAAGGTGCCGCAGCGGCAGATGTTGGTGATCGCGGCGTCGATGTCCGCGTCCGTAGGCTTGGGCTTCTCGCGCAGGAGCGCCGCGACCGCCATGATCATGCCCGACTGGCAGTAGCCACACTGCGGCACGTCGTGCGAGAGCCAGGCCTGCTGCACCTTGCTCAGCTTGCCGCCCTGGGCGAGCCCTTCGATCGTGGTGATGCGTTTGCCTTCGACCGTGCTCACCGGCATCACGCACGAGCGCGTCGCCTGCCCGTCGACGTGCACGGTGCAGGCGCCGCACTGCGCCACGCCGCACCCATACTTGGTTCCGGTTAGACCGACCTGCTCCCGCAACACCCACAGCAGCGGGGTGTTGGGCTCCACGTCCACCTGGACGGGTTTGCCGTTGACGACGAAGCGCGCCATTTTTGTGACCTCCTCTAGAGTGGCGGCAAAATTGTAGTCCTCCCCCCGACCCGGAGAGCCAGCTTTTTTCGAACGGCGCGTCGGGATGCAGCCTGCCGGGCCGTGTTCAGCTAGGGCTTGGGGGGGTGTAGCGCATCGACAGGCCCTCGCGCAGCCGCTTTTCGGCCGTCGGCGGGCGCAACCCTTCGTAAGCGGACCACGCGCCGCTGCAGATTTCGCGACTTGTTGAGTCACCCCGGGGTACCGCGGCGCGCTATACACCAACGTCTTTTCATCGCGGCGCGCGTTCGGCTTCTGAGCGTCAGGAGCAAAGTCCGATGTGCTACGCGATTGCGTCGTCCGGAAACGCTTTCGGTCACTGCCGCGTCTACAATAACAATCAGCATTCCTTTACGTGCCCAATCCGGGCACGTCACCGTTCCCTACTAGTGATGCCCACAATTTGGTCGATTGGTCGATCAGAAATTTTTTCCAACAACTTCGCCTGGAATCGCGCTTTGTTGCGCCGATGAAACAGCACCGCAAATCCTGTGTTCCTCGCGTTGTTGTCGATGGACGACGCTCGCAGGGCGCGCTTTGAATCGCAATCGCGTAGGCGCCAGTAATTCGGGCCGTTCTCCATGCGCGCGATTCGTTCGCAAGCTCTGCACGACGTCGTCCAACGCCGACGCGCGCGTTTCGCATTCGCGTTGAATTGATCACGATGACTTTTTTCCGCAACAACTCCGCTCGGGCTCATACCGCAATTGCTCACATGTCGCCAGCAGGCGACGAATTCCATGTGACGAACGTCTCGACGAACGAGTACTAGAGCTACTTACAATCAATAACAAGTTCCTTTACCCCTCAGAGACCATCACGCTACCGTCCACCCACCAGTGAAGCCACTCATTCCATCGATGAGAAATTCTTCTAAACAACAAACATCTGGTTCATAGCGGATACGCGTGAGGCTGCCATGCGCATACCCCATCTGAAGACTCGCGTCGTCGTTTCGGTTCTCGCCGCGCTGGCGATTGGAAGC
>Ga0114129_10002988_pt1 | contig 23702 bp, 22 predicted proteins | sample RhiMetdeltSRZDD1_FD_80071 | JGI IMG/M metagenome (GOLD analysis project Ga0114129, IMG submission 80071) | Populus rhizosphere microbial communities from Tennessee, USA - Rhizosphere MetaG P. deltoides SRZDD1 (version 2) (version 2) | ecosystem: Host-associated > Plants > Roots > Rhizosphere >...
CAAGTATGCGACCAAAGCCAAGCCCAGCATGCGCGGGGAGACATCGTTTCCGTTGCGACGTATTCCCCGAAACAAGAGACCCAAGGACAAAAGCCCAAAAAACGCCGCGCAAAGCTCTTCGCGTCCCTTGATGTTCGCCACGACCTCGGTGTGGACGGGATGAACGAGAAAGACAGCCGTGGTGATCCACGGCAACTCCGGATGCCGCCCTCCCAGTACGGTCTTGAGCGTCCAAAACGTCACCAGAGCGAGGCCCGCATAGAGGAGCACGTTACCCAGGTGATGGCGGCTCGGTTTGTTGCCGTAGAGCGCCACTTCCAGCGCGGTGGAGGAGAGCGGTATCGGCCGGTACGCGAGGTCGACCGAATGATCGAACCCGTAGAGATAGTTGGTGGCAAAGATGTGGGGAATGCCCGACAGTCCCTCCTGAACGAACCGATGCCGGCGGGTAATCACGTCGTCGTCCAACACGTATGGGAAAACAATCGTTCCCGCGTAGAGCAAGATTGCAACTGCGGCCAGAGCCAGCGGGACGGCTCGAAAACGCGCCCGCGGGCCGGAGGTATTCTTGACTCGCTTGGTGGCGCGCCGGGAGGTAGCGGTCATGATGAGGCCGGGACTATACCGTAGGAACGCAACATGACCCAAGACGTGGTGATCATCGGCGCCGGTGTTGCCGGTGTGTCCATTGCCGAGCACCTCTTGCGTTCCGAGCCGGGCCTTCGGGTGTTGCTCGCCGATCGAGAACACATTGGCGCGGGCAGCACCTCCCGGAGCCTGGCCGCCTTTCGCCATCAATGGTCGGTGCCCGCCCACGTGGCCTTTTCCACCTATTCCGGACATGACTACGAACGATTGATCGGCCTCGGATATGCTCTCGAGTTTCGGAGAAACGGGTACCTGTTCCTTTACACCGATCCGACCCGCTGGCAGCACGCCATGGAGCGCGCGGCGCGGCAACGCGTGCTCGGGGTATCGGTCGAGACCCTGACCGAGTTGGATCCGGCTCGCATTCCGTGCGCCGGCGCGGTGGACGACGAGGCGATTCTTGGCGCCACCTGGGGACCTCGGGATGGATTTCTGGATCCCCTGGCCGTCGCGCAGGCCTATTTGGACGAGGCGCGGCAGCGAGGCCTGGAATACCGCCCGGGTTGGGTTCCCACGGCCCTTCACGGCGAATCGCGCGTGACCGGGGTCTCCTTTGGAACGGAACGCATCGACACGCCGCGGGTCGTGTTGGCGGCGGGGATCTGGAGCGCATCGGTTGCCGAGAGTTGGGGACTATCGCTCCCCCTTATCGCTGCCAAGCGCTACATCTATCATTCTCGTCCGCTCAGCGATCTGGATGTATCGGGCTGGCCGCTCGTGATCGGAGATCGCGGTCAGCATTGCCGGCCATCCGAGGGCAACACGCTCATGCTGTCCTGGGAACACCAACCCGAAGCGCGGGCGACGTTGCCCGAGCCCGTGGCCCTATGGGAAGAACAGGACGCGATCGAGCCCGGGTTTGGTGCCCAAGAGTACGGTCTGGATGTGCTGGCCGAGCTGGCCCGGCATCTGCCCATCCTTGCCGAATGCGTGAGTCTCAAGAACGCGACCTCCGGCTGGTATGCAAACACGCTGGACGCCAAGGCAGTTCTCGGGCCGGACCCACGGCGGCCGGGGCTGTTTTTGGCAACAGGGTTTTCGGGGCACGGGATCATGCACGGGGGGGCAACCGGACGGGTGATGGCGGAACTGTTGCTCGGCCGCTCGCCGAGTCTTATCTCCATCCAGGATCTTGAACGGCAGTTCGGGATTGAACCGCTTCTCCGTGGCCGCCCGCGGGAACCGGTGGAGGAGATGAGCTTGTGAGTGACGCAGGCGTCCTACCCAGATAGACGCCTGTGTATCGAACGGAGGGTTATTTCGAGCGGATGGTCACGCCGCCGCTGAAGCTGGAGATGTCGATCTTGGAGGATCCCGATCCGAGATCGAATTGAAGCTCGTAACCGGGTCCATATTCGCTGCTCTTCTTGGCGGCTGGGCCGAGGTCGTTCACGATTTTTCCGCTGAAGGTCGAGATCTCGAACTCCGCACTGGTCGAACGGGGGAGCTCGAGCGTGATCGAACCCGAGTGTGACTCGAGACCCAGCGAGCCGCGCGGCGCCAAGCCCGCGCTCCACTCGATGTCTCCCGATACGCTCGAGCAGCTGGCTTCATCGAAGGTGCCTTCGCGCACCGTGATATGGCCATTCACGCAGGACGCTTCCAGCTCGCCCTTACCGCCTGTCACCTCGATGGTGCCGTTCACCGCCTCCAGACGCGTTTTCCGCGCGCCCGTGTTCAAGATGATCGAGCCGTTCACCGTGGAAACGTGGACCTCGTCGGGCTGGCCGTTGGCCGTCACGCTGCCATTCACGGACTGCAATTCCAGTTCGCCGTCCACCCCGCCCACCGCGATCTCGATGTTCACTCCATCCACCCGCACGTCGCTTCCGCTGGGCACGCTCACTTCGAGGCGGCTTTCGATGGTTTTCCGGTGCTTCACATGATCGGGAACCTTGACCTCGATGCGGGTGCGATCGCCTTCGTTTTCGAAGATCAGTTTTTCCACGGCCGGACCCAAGGACCCCTCGACGTGAACTTCCTTACGACTCCATCCGGTCACATGGATGGAACCGTTCACGTTGCGAATGGAGACCACGCCGTGTTCGGGCGCGCTCTTCGTTTCGTTCACCTGGGTGTCCGCCCACGCTTGCCCTGCCCCCACTAGAGCTAGGATGCATGCGGCATAAAGAACTCGTCTCATCGTTCACCTCTTCCTTTCCCCGTGCGCTCGCGGTCGAGAGGGGTCCTGCTCATGCCCAAGTGCCCGAAGCCAGGCGCGCGGCTATGCGCAACAGCTCGAGCTTTCGTTCGTAGTATCCGGTCAAGGTTCGCACCAGCTCCCGGTTCTCCGGCGCCAAACGCATGGCGTGGGCGGTTTCGTTGATGGCGATGTCCAGCGCCTGGAGCGCAGGTTCAACCGCGCTGGCCCGCTCGAGGGCTTGGGCATCGAGATGCTCGGAAAGTCCGGTGAACACGGCTTTTTCCGCGCTCAGGCTCTCCTCCTCGAGGGTCCAGATCATTCGCGCCCAGTCGGAGGGCTGCGGTTCGGCGTTGTTCGAGATCACGATCAAATCCGGCTGTTTTTCCGAGGGCGCCGTGGCCGTCATCCTGTCGGTGTCTCGCCCGTGCGGGGCGATCTTTACCGCTACCCACAGCATGGCCGCCAACCCCGCCGCCCCAATCGCAAACCGAAAACGGGAGGGAACACTTCGGACGATCGGACGCGGGGTTTCGCTATCGGTGGGGACCGCTATAGCGTCCGCAACCCGCCACCACACGTGACTCGGGGGTTCGATCGCGGAGGGAAGTGCCTTCGCTTCGCTCACGATGCGTAGGAGGGAGGCCACATCCTCGCGACACGAGGCGCAATCCTTCAGGTGGAGGAGCAACCGTTCCCGAGTTCTGGCATCGAGTTGCCCGTCCACATAGGCATCGATGGCTTCCTGCCATTCAGCGTGGTTCATGGTTCCGTCTTCCTTGCCTCATCGTCCCAGGCGCTCGCGGAGGAGACGCCGCGCGCGAAAGAGCTGCGCTTTGGACGTGCCGGGAGCAATGCCGCTCAAGGAGGCGATCTCCTCGTGGCGGTATCCCTCCACGTCGTGGAGCACGAACACAATCCGAGCCCCCTCGGGCAGCGAACCGATCGCAGATTCCAGATCCATCGCCGCCTCCGTGCCGTTCGTCCTGGCCGGGCGTGGAGCGGCCTCGGTCTCAGGCCGTTCCCGGCGGGCTCCCGCGTCGCCCCGCAGAGCGTCTAAACTGCGATTGACGGCCAAGCGATAGAGCCAGGTGCTGAACCGGCTTCGGCCCTCGTAAGATCCAATCCGCCGCCAGACCTGAAGAAACACGTCCTGCACGATTTCCTCGGCCCGGCTGGGGTCCGCGGTGAGCCGCAACCCCACCGCATGGACTCGGCCGGCATGCAGGCGGTAGAGCGCCTCCAAAGCGCGCTCGTTCCCGGCCCTGAGCCCGGCCACGAGTTCCTGTTCCTCCAGGTCGAGAACTGGCGTTCTGCTGCTCGCCACCCCGGGCACCTCCCCGGCCTTGGCCGGTCGCGTTCCATACGTCATGCCCTTTGACGGACGGGTCCCCTCAATGGTTTGAACCCCATCATGCCGCTTGCCGGTTTTTTTTGTTGGTGCAACGTCCCGCCGGGGTTCGGGCGGTGAAACGGAGGATCACCGGACTCAGACGGTGGGTGTTTTTGCCATCCAAATGCGGATTTTTCACCACCCCGCGTGCAAGTTGCACTTCGCCATGTTCTAAGCATGGGTGGGCAAGACGCAATGCGTTGCGTTAAATAACACACATATATAAACAATTTTACTCTTCGTACTAAATGTGTACGTTACGCAATGATAGAATTTTAAGCGCCGCATTGGGAGCGGCTGTTCCAATGGACACCCCCCTGGAGGGATGGTCGCTTCCGTGCGGCTTTTTCGCATTCGGACTCGCGGGGCAAGGAGTCACGCAGTATGAAGGTGGTGCTTAGAGGGGTCATAGCCCTTCTCCTCGTGGGCACCGCCCGACCGGTCGCATCTTCGGTCCACCTGCGTGACGGTGGAACGTCCGGCGGAGGGGGGAGCGAGAGCAACGCCGGTGTTCTGATCTGGTGCCGCGACGCGGATCACGATGGGTTCGGAGATGGCACCCAACTCCGCGAAAGCGCTACCGCTCCGCCCGGCTACGTGGCCGTGGACGGTGATTGCAATGATGGGGATCCCAGCGTCCACCCGCAGGCGGTGGAGATCTGCGATGGCAAGGACAACGATTGCAACGGCCTCATCGATGACGGCATCGGGGATGCGGATCACGACGGCATTTCGGATTGCCTCGAGATTGATGACGATGCCGATGGGGTGCTGGACACCGTAGACAATTGTCCCGTGTCCTACAATCCCACCCAGCTCGACGCCGATCACGACGGCGTGGGCGACATTTGCGACCCGGACGATGACGGGGACGGCGTCCCCGACTCCCTTGATTGCGCCTCCCTCGATCCCGACATGTTCCCCGGCGCGACCGAAGTCTGCGACGGCAAGGACAACAACTGCGACGGGCGTATCGATGAAGGATTTCGGGACTCGGACCACGATGGCCGCGCCGATTGCATCGAGGTGGATGATGACGGAGACGGCGTGCTGGATGGGGTCGACAACTGTCAGTTGATCTATAACCCCATCCAGGAGGATACGGACCACGATGGATGGGGAGACGCCTGCGACGAAGACGACGACAATGATGGAACGATCGACACGCAGGATTGCGGGCCGCGGGATCCGCTCATGCATCCCGGCGCGGCGGAAATCTGCGACGGACTGGATAACGACTGCGACGGCCGCATTGACGAAGGATTCTTGGACTCCAACCAGGATGGGCAGGCCAACTGCGTGGACCAGGATGATGATGGAGACGGAGTGGTGGATGGGATCGACAACTGTCCCTGGACCTACAACCCAATTCAAACCGACAGCGATCACGACGGGATCGGTGATGCCTGCAAAGGCGACGCGGATAGCGACGGCTTCTCGGATTTTTCGGACTGCGCTCCTCACGACCCGGACGTGAACCCCGGCGGAAAAGAAATTTGCGACGGCAAGGACAACAACTGCAATGGGGAAGTCGACGAGGGTTTTCCGGACCCGGACGGTGACGGATTAAAGAACTGCATCGACCTCGATGATGATGGGGACGGGGTGAACGATGCCGCCGACAATTGTCCGGCCGTGTACAATCCCGATCAGGTGGACGGGGATCGTGACGGTATCGGGGACCTCTGCGATGCAGCATGGAACATGTCCGGCCCAGGCGGGAACACCGGGAATGGCAAACCCCCTCAGCCTCTCTTCTCGGCCAGCCCCAATCCCACCCGCGCCGGAACCGAAATTGCGTTCGAAGTCCCCGCTTCGGGAGGTCACGTGCGCCTTCAAATCTTCGATGTGGCGGGACGCAGGGTGGCGGTGCTGGTGGATGGAGATCTTACCGGCGGACGTCATGCGGCGCGGTGGGACGGACGCGATGGGACGGGGGCGAGAGCCGCGATCGGTTTGTATTTCTATCGGCTCGAGGCGCCCAACCTCACTCTCGTCCAAAAGCTCGCGCTTCTACCCTAGCCGGAACCGTCCGGCTCCGGCGAGCTGACGTCCGTGTCTCCTCGACTCCCAACCGGCGTTTGCCTGGTCGACGGACACAACGTGATGCATCGCATCCCCGAGCTGGCGCGGCTCTTGAAATCCGATCAGGCCGAGGAGGCCCGGGAACGCCTTGCCGAAGGATGCCTACGATTCGCCCTGCGGCGTCGCATGCGGGTCCTCCTCGTGTTCGATGGATCCAAACGCGTGCATGCCCCCGCGCCGCGCGCCAACGCCAACCTGGACATCGTCTACGCCACCGGAGCACGGAAGGCGGACGGATTGATTCTCGAACGCGCGGAGGCGCTCGCTGACGCAAAGCAATCCGTGCTCGTGGTCACTGAAGATCGGGGCATCAAGAACGGGCTGCCGAGCAAGGCGCGCACGATGGGAGCCCGGGCCTTCTGGTCCGTGATCGAACCGCAAAAAGAAGACGCCTCCACCGAAAAGCCGGCCGTGCCCCTCGATGATGTGGAGGCCTATTTTCTGGAGGCCGAGCGCCGGCAGAAAGCAAGCACCTCGAAGCTCCGCAAAAAAGAAGGAGGCGCCTCGTAGGGCGCCTCCTCCTCTCACATTTCCCGAGAAGATCCTTATTCACACGTGGCGGGGAAGTGCCAGACGTTGCCTCCGCTCACCACGGACACGGTTCCTGTTCCGTTTTCGAACGAGGCGGTGACGACCCAGTGTTTTTCCGCATCTCCGGGGTGGGCTCCCGTACACACCACGTGCAGGTCGCCGCTGTGAATGAACGTTCCCGAGAGCGGACACTGTCCTTGCGAACCGTGCGTGACGTCCCACACGAGATGGCTGTAGGTCGATGAGAACGCCGCGTTCAGCACGCAGTCGGTCGTGCCGGTGGAATCGGTGTGGCTGTGGGTGAAGGATCCTTCCAAACCACCCGAACCGTTCACCGCGGCGGTGATCGTGGAGTCATGCACGGTCGGGGTCACGGTGATGTTCTGGAATCCGGTCGCGGAACCCTCCGGCCCTTGGGCGTTCAGGGTCAGGAAACTCCGCGCATAGTCGAGGGCGAGGACATTCGGGTACTGGATGGGGCTCCCGTTCTGGATGAACTGCACCGAGTCCGTAAACGTGGCTACCGAACCGGCTCCGTTGTCGAGAACGAGATGGGCCACCCAGAACTGCGTCGTTTCGTTGTAGTTGAGCGTGTACGTGATGCCCTGAAACACCGGCTTGGCCGTGTTTCCGTTTACGACGTCACCCATGACGTTGAAGGCGGCGTTGGTCATTGAATTCGTTGACGTTTCAAGATCGCCGAAACCGTCTTGAAAACTTTGGAACGATGGATCGTTGGGATCGCCGGGGGTCAGGGTGGTCGTCGAGTCGTTGCAGCCGGTGAGGAGGAGGATGAAGATCACCCCGCCTCCGACCCAGATTCGTTTCATCGTGGCCTCCTGGTTCGGAGAAAGAGCCCATGTCATCATCGGCCGGTCCGCCCTATGCCTTGACCGGTAAGGGCCCGGGCGGGGGTTCCCAGCGCCCCCCGACCCATTTCGCCCGGAGTGGACACGCCTTCCCTCCCAAGGATAAGCTCAGAGTAATCAGAAGTGATATATAGGAGGGCTCATGAAGTTCTCCCTGGAACGCATCGGCCAAATTCAAGTCTTCTCGCTCAAAGGAAATCTGGATGGAGGCTGGGAGAATTTATCGCTCAAGGACAAGGTGAGCGATCTCGTCCAGAGCGGGGAGCGCAACTTTCTCCTCGACCTAAGCGAGGCCCACTTCGTGAACTCCACCGGCATCGGCGTCATGGTGGCTTGCCTGGCTACGGTGCGCGGAGCGAACGGAACGCTCAAATTCTGCGGCTTGGGACACCGGGTCCGCCGCTCACTCGAGACAACCGGAGGCGGCATCTGGGAAAGCTTGGACGTGCATCCGGATCGCGAGACGGCCTTGCAGGCTTTCTAGCAGAGCCACTTTTCAGACCCACCTAGCCAATTCCAACCAAGCGAACAGCAAGCCTTCACGGGATCAACTCCCGCCCTGTCCTCCGCCTTGGTTGTGGCATCCGCCCATGCAGGCCTGTTGATCTTGGGCGATTTGCTGCATGATCGATGCGTGTATGCTGGCCTCGTCTTGGCGGCAGGCTCCCGAATCGCAGTTCTTTATGGCGGCAAGGAATCGCTCGCGTTCATCGACCCGCGCTTGATTGGCCACCTCGAGACAGCTCTCGCGACATCCCTCGGAATGATTGTTACGTCCCAGTGAGGAAATCCCCAGCGTCGAATCCGCAGTGCGCGCGCATTGGGGGGATGTGGAAGCCATGAGCAAGCTGGCCACTCCGAGCAAGGCCGCGCTGGCAAACCACCGTGCACGGCGAACGACTTCGTGATGCATGACCGGATCTCCCTTGTTGTGTTGAGCCTCGACGCGTCGAATCCGGGGGGGATTATTGCGACCTATGAGCGTTTAATAGACCTTCAATATACCATACAAGCAGGTACTAAAATTCCTATTCATAGTGCCTCGAACCAACCCGGCCGGTCAGCTCGAGGCTTTGACGATGCATACCCCGGTTTCGGGGGCGTCCGGAACCACGTTCTGACGGACTTCCAAACGACTTCTAGGACCGAGCAATAATCCTGGGAGCGCGTCCGACACTTTGGCCGCCAGCGCGGTCGCCTCATCGCGCGTGCGGGCCTGGGCCTCTACGACGATAGGCGTATCGATCTTCTCGAGCTGGTTCAGCCAGCTGGCCGTTTCAAGCAGGATCGGACACGGTGATCCCGGTATGGTTTTTCCCGCCAGTTCCGTTCCGGGCACCAACAGCGTGATGCCCGTCTTCTCTTCGCGTATATAGGGCTTTACCGTAAAAGCATCGCCCAGGAAGTTGCGTTTGTTTCCCGCTTCATCGAATGCCTCAAACACATATGAGTAGGTGAGGCCGGGAAGGGCCAGGTCCCCGTTCAGCGTGCGGCCATCCCACGCGATCTGCTCGGGCACACGACCCTGACCGGTGAACCGGGCCACGGTCGCGCCGCGCGAGTCGGCAACAGTGAGCGTCCATCGCTGGACCTTGCTGAGCGTAGGGCGAAACCGCGCCACCGGGCCGGTGGAGAAAGCGGTAAGCCACGGGCGGCCGGTGTAGGAGCTGTGCTGTCCCGCCGATTGAGTGAGCAACGGCTCGTTCAGATCAGGGGCTCCCCGATCCACGATCTCGAGCGTGCGTTCGCGCTCGAGCCCGGGGGCGCTCTTGGCATCCAAGTCGAGAATGAGCTCGGGACGTTCGAAGTCGATGCGGATGCGATCCTCGCCGGTGACCGTCATGTCCGGGAACTTCGTTCCGCCTTCGCTGCCTTTGAGGGTCGTGCTGTCCGGAGCGGAGGGCTTCTCAGTTTTTGGAGTTTCGGATGGCGTGCTCTTTTCCGTAGTTTTCGTCGGCTTTGACGCAGCAGGTTTGGTGGCGGGAGTGGCGAGAGCGGGCCCGAGAGCCAGAAAGAGCAGGGCCGATCCCACCGACAGCGATCCCAAGCCGCTCGTTGTGAACTCGTGCGATCGTTTCATCGCTCTGTGCCTCCGCAGGTAACGCATCACCGGTTGTCCGACAATCTGTAGTGGAACGTGATCTGCCCCCACTGATCGCCGACCTGATTCTTGGGCAAGGGCTCGAAGATCCAGCCGCTCAGCGCCGTGTTGGCGTTGGCATCGAAGTCGGGATAGCCCGATGTCTTCTCGACTACGATGTTGTCTTTTACCCGCCCGTCTTCACTGACCAGGAAATAAAGTCGCACCGAACCTTCCACGCCTTCGCGCTTCGCCCAATCCGGATAGACGGGCGTGGAGTACTTGAGCAGCCGGCGATCCGCGACCGGGCCCAGAAGGGTGGCTCCCGCGAGCTCTCGCCGCGCGGTGCTCTGCGACCGTTCCGCCGCTTTGGAGCGCGGCGCGTCGGCGATCGAAGCGGCGACCGGCACCGCGTTCGGCTCTTCGACCCGACGAAGTTCGAGTGGCACCGGGCGCGCCTTCGCTTCGCGATGTAAGGCGATGGGGGAGGAAAGGCCTCCCGATCCGCCCTGACCCGACGGGGCCAGCGCGAGCCCGCTCCCCGAATGCCCGCTACCCGTACCGACCGCCAACGCCGGCTGAGAACCGCGCGAGGCTTGTTGTTGCAAGGTGGCCAGCCGATTTTCAAGTTGATCGTTGGCCACCGACACCGCCTGCGGATCCACGGTCACGTCGGCCTTCTCGACCCGGCGCTGATAATGCACCGGCTCCGGCGCGGGACCGGACGGCAACGGCTTCGAATTCACTTCCGGAGTCGGAGTGGCCGGCGGGCCGGGATCGCCGTCCATCCAGGTGATCTCGGTGAGCTGCTCACCCGATGCGCCCGCGCCTCCGGTCAAGAGCAAGACCAAGAACAAAAGCGCATGCAACACCGCACTCGCGGTGATAGAACGCCCCATGCGCACGCGCGCGCGACTGTTGTCCCGGCTGATCACGGACGAGGCGATCCGCGCGGTGAGGGCTTCCCGGTTCGGAATGGACGGGGTCATGGCCGTACCCTTTCCGCGTGAAGCGGGTCGGTGAGGGTCGCATTGGGGAGCGGCTTGAAATCCGGTTGTGCGGCGATGGCGAGTCGTTTGGCCCCCGCCGCTCGCGCATCACGAATGATGGAAGCCACGGTGGAGTACGGCATGCTCGCATCCGCGCGCACGACCACCAGCACGTCTTCCTTGGTTCCGGCGATGCGACGACCGACCGCCGCCACCAGGCCACCCGGCGGAACGATGTCCTCATCCACCGCGACCTGCCCGTCCTTGCCCACGGTAATGCTCACCTTGAGGTCCTCGGACGAGCTCTTGCTATTGGCCATAGGGAGGGTGATCCCCATATCGCGCACGGTCAGCACGGGGGCGGTGATAAGGAGGATGACCACCAGCACCAGCGCTACGTCGATGATAGGAACCACGTTCACCTTGGCCGTGTTGTTGCTGGAAGGAAGCAGGGATCGACGCACGTTCAGCTCCCCAGGACGGCGATTTCGGCCGCTCCCGATTGTTTGGCTCGATCGAGGACATTGACGAACGCTCCGTGACTCACGCCGTCCTCACAATCGATCACGACCCGCTTCAAGGTGCTGGCCGCGAGTTTGGGCTCCAGCACGAGGTCCAGACTGTCCCGCGACACCGCCACGCGGTTCACTTCCACATGCGTGTCGTCCACGATGTGGATGTCGATCCGCTCATCGGGAGCCTGCATTTCGGCCGTGCGGGCATCCGCCGTCGCCTTGCGCATCCCGATCGCGGCTTCGAAGCCGATCGGAGTGGCGAGGAGAAGGATGACCACCAGCACGAGGCACACGTCAATGAGCGGAGTCAGATTGATCTCCGGGATGCCGGTGCCCTCGCCGTGAGGCTTGCGGGAGAACGTTTTCATGCCACACGCATGGCTTCGCGCTCGGTGCGCGTGACGCCGTTCATGGAGGTGCGGAGACTGCGCGCATGATTCTCGGCCGTGATCAACATCACGTTCATCCGGCGCGCGAAATGGTTGTAGAGAAGCAAGGCGGGCACGGCCACGATGAGCCCGGCTGCGGTCGTGGTGAGCGCTTCTGCCACACCGGCGGCCACGATGGTGGGCGCAGCGGAACCGGCCAGCGACATGTCATGAAAGGCCCGCATGATCCCCCACACCGTGCCGAGAAGGCCGATGAGGGGCGCGGCCGCCGCCATGGTGGCCAGGATGACCAGGTTACGCTCGAGAAGGAGTTTCTCTTCGTTGAGCGTGATGTAGAGGCGTTCCTCGACCAAATTATCCGATTCCCCGGCCGAGTGAAGCACCTGCAGTGCGGTGCGTCCCATGGGATGGGGCGTGTTCTGACAGGCCCACACGGCTTGCTTCGCGTCGCCTTCTTTGAGGCCCCTCAAGATATGAGCCATGATCGCGTCCGGATTTCCCCGCCGCTTCCAGTAATACGAAGCCCGCTCGAGCGCGACGCCCATGGTGATGACGCTGCACATCACCAGGACGAGGAAGATCGGGCTTTGTGTGGTCGCCTCGCTCCAGTGAAACTGATTCATGCGTGTCCTCCTCCTTCTTTCCAAGTTCCCCCGCGCGGGGCGCTCAATGATTTCCGGACTTGAGCTGGTTGGCGCGCGCTTCGGCCGCGCTCACGAGCTCCGGATCGTTGGCGTGACGAATGAGATCGCGGTAGGCGGCGAGCGCCTGGTCGACTTGACCTTGCTTCTCATAGATGGCGGCGGCGTGTGCCAAGGCAGATAAACGATAGGGGTCGGTGTTCCGGCCGCTGTCCATGGCCGCGCGGTAGTAGCGCAGCGCAGTCTGGGGATTTCCCGTCTCTTCCTTGGCGAGACCCATGCGATAGTTCAGCTCGATCGCGCGTGCTGCGGTGGGACGCGAGTCGAGTGCCTTCGCCCATTCCGCGAGGGCGAGGTCCTTTTCTCCGGCATCCTCGTGCAACGCCCCCAGCTGATACGCAATCTCGGCCGCGCGTTCGTCGCCTGGGTGAACCTGGCGATACTTCTCCAAGCTTGCTTTCGCCTCGGCGCTCTGACCGATCATGCGCTGGCAGAGCGCGAGGTTGTAGAGCGCCGGCGCGGCCATATCCTTAGCCTCGGGTTCTTCGAGAAGAGCGGTGAACTCGATCGCCGCTCTCATGTAGTCGCCCGAGGCAAAGTGCAGGCTTCCGAGACGGAAGCGGCCCGCCGCCCGCAGCTCGCTTTGGGGAAAGAACTGAAGGAACTGCTCGGTGGCCGCGATCGCCGAAGCGGTATCTCCCGCGCTCTGCGTCGCGTCACCGAGCAGGAAATAGGCCTTATCAGCCGACGAGTAACCCGGGAACTCCGTGATCACGCGCCGGAAGCCGGTCGCTGCTTCGGAGTATTCCTTGGCATCGTAATGATGCATGGCCATCTGGAAGAGAGCGTCTCCGGCAAACGAGCTTTGCGGATACTTCTGGACGAGCTGTTCCAGCACGTCCGCCCCGTTCGCGTTCTGGCCGAGGCGATAGAGGGCAAGCTGAATGCCGCGCTCGGCTTCCTTGGCTGTCGGTGTGTTGGGGAAGCGCGCGGTGATTTGGGAGAAACGATCGAGGGCGTCGCCGTCGTGTCCTGCGTTGTACTCGCACTGCGCCAGCCGGAGCATGGCCGTGCTTGCCGCATCGCTCTCCGCGAAGTTGTCCATCAACCCTTGATATGCGCGCTTGGCATTGTCGTAATGCTCGGATTGGAAATAGAGATCACCGGCGCGAAGCCACGCTTTTTCGGCGATGGGCGCTTTGGGATCGATGCTGACCAGAAGTTCCCACCGATCCACCGCATCACCGGAGCGATTGAGTCGGAAATAGGTGAGCCCCGCTTGATAGAGAGCCATCAACTTGTCCGGATGCTCGGGGAAGCGGGCCAGGAAATCTTCGTAAGCCGCCGCTGCTTGCTTGTAGTTTTTCTGGTTGAACAGCACGTGCGCCTTGTTGAGGTACGCGCCGGCCAGAAACCGTGAATCGCTTTGCGCGGCGTAACGCGCGAGCATGGCCTGCTCGGTGGCGATGGCGTCCTCCGGCCGACCTTCCTTGGCATAGGTCCAGGCGAGGAGCCGGCTGGCATGAATCGACACCGGATGATCGGGAAGCTCTTTGCGCAGGTTTTCCAGCATGGTCGCGGCTTCCTGGTAGCGGCCTTGCGAGGCGAGGGCGTCGGCATCGATGAGGAGCGCATAGCCGCGCCACGGTGACTTGCTGGGCGGCATCTTCTGGAGCATGAGGTGAGGCATGCCCGAGAGCTCACCCAGATTGCCCGTGGTGTGGTACGCATAACAGAGGAAGCAGAGGGCGGCCTCGACGAGCTCCCGATGTTCGGGGGCTGCGAACACGACCGCCCCGCTCGTATCCCTTCCCGCATATTTGTCCAGAACGAGCTGGAAATAAGGCACCGATGCCGCCGCGCGCTTTTGATCGAGTAGGCCGACTCCGGCCAGGTAGGACGCGGCGGGTGATTCCGAAGACTGGGGATACCCGGACACGACGGCTTGGTAGGCGCTCGTCGCTTCGGGATGACGGCCCAGGGCGTCGAGACACTGTCCCACGCGATACTGAGCAATCGAAGCCAAGTCGGCCTCGAAGTATTGGGTCAGCACGCGATTGAACTCGAGAATCGCGGCATCGTATTCCTTCTGGTGATACCGCACGTCACCGAGCAAGAACTGCGCGCGCGCGGCCACGCCGGTGCGCGGGTGGCGCTCCACCACTCCGGTCAACAGCTCGCCGCCCTTGCCGGGATTGCCGGCGAGCACGGTGGCGGTCGCCTGGCGAAGCTCGGCTTCGGCCTGAATCTTGGGATCCGAAGCGCGCTGCACTACGCGCGCGTATTCATCCGCCGCACTCGGGTAAGCTTTCCCGGCCATGAACGCATTGGCCTTGGCCAGGAGCGCCGCGTCCCGGAGCGGAGAATCGGGGAAGCGCTCGGCGACATCCTGAAACTTGGCCGCCGCCTTGAGCATGTCGCCCTTGGCTTGGAGACACAAGGCGCTCAAGTACGTCTCGGGGGCGCCACGCGATGAACCGTCCAGCGTGGCCAGCGCATCTTGCGGATGGCCTTTGAGATAAGACCAGGTCGCACCGGCCAGCTTGCGCCGCGGATCCACGGCCAGCTCCGGGTGCGTCTTGTCCATTTGATCCATGATGCGCTTGGCCTCATCCAGCGATTGGCGGCGAAGCGCGTTCCACGTGCGAGCGAGCAGGGCCTCACCGCGGAGTGGGCTCTTGGGGTACTTTTGTTCCCACTCGAGCCACGCCGACTGGGCCGCCGCATCTCCGTCCTTGCCTTCGAGCGCGATCACGGCCGCGAAGGCGGCGTCGTCGGCAAAGGGACCCCCGTCCTTTTCCGCGCGCCGGTACATGTCCATGGCTCGGGTGTGGTCACCGGCCAGAAAGCGGATGTCTCCGGAAAGAAACTGAGCCGCGGTCTTCTCTTTGTCGTCCGCCTTCTTGAGGCACTGCGTCATGCGGGAGCTCAGGCTTTCCAATGCCGGCCCGCGCTCCGCTAACGGCAGTCGCGCATCGCGTTCCATTTCGATGCCGATCTGCTCCAGGTCGGTCGTGTAGAACGAAGACGTCGCCGGTGCGGGCGTCGTGAGGGGGCTCGGAGTGGCCACGGTGGTCGTGGCCGGGACAGCCGCCGGCGCCGCGGTCGAGTCCGCCGACGCGGCCGGCTTGGCCGTTTTGGTCGTCTTGCTCTTGGCCGCCGCCACCACGGGCAGGCTCATCGTTCCCACAACGAGGCAGGCCGCGAGGATCCGGTTCATACGCCCCTCCATCAGTTCGTAGCTACGGGCACGTTGCCCTGCGGTCCGCCGGTCGTGATCTCGACGCGCCGTGACCGGCCGGTGATCGTCCGCCCCTCGTCATCCTTGACCGTGAGCTCGTAGGTATAGTTGCCGTCCGGTAGCGCGAGGCCGCTTTCGTCTTTGCCGTCCCACATCACGTGCGCGGGGGGCGTACCTTTGCCACCGAAACGGCGCACCACGTGATTCGTCTTGTCCTGGATGTCGAGCGACCACTCTTCGGTGTTCGCCTTCGTCTTGGACTTGAGCTGGATTTTCGTCACCGAACGCTCGCCCAGGGGCGAGAACACTTCGGGATCGGCCTCCGAGTTCGCGAAGAATCCGCCGAAGCGATAGGACACGCCCAGGCGATGGGTCATGCCGAGATCGTCGTCGGTGAGCGCGTAACGCACCTCGAATCCGCTCGGGAAGCGATAGGACATCCCGCCCGAGGGGGAGTTGTCGTTGTACCCGAAGCGGACCGCGACCTGGGGATAGAGCCAGTACTCGCCACCGACGTGCATGGTGAGACCGGTGACATCGGTCTGATCGATCTCTCCCGATAGGAGACCTTTGCCGTTCAAAACGCGGGCGGCCAACCCTCCCCGGTAGTGCACGGGAAAGGTTTCCTGCGTCGTGCGCAGAGACAGATTGGGACCGCCCACGTTCAGAACCGAGGCACCCACACGGAGGGATGGCGTCAAGTCGTACATGAGCCCAATGTCGCCGCCCACGCCGGTGGCACCGAACTCTTCCACCGATTGGCGCACGACCTTGAGGCTCGCCCCCATGGCAAAGCGGGGCGAAAAGCTCTTGGACGCGGAGAGAAGGAGTGCGAGATCGGTTTCGCTGAAGCTGCCCAAGGGATCGTTGAGCTCGTCGGTTCGATCGAAGTTGCCCGAGTTCAGAGACAAGATCGAAACCGCGAAGCTGGGCAGATGCCGGGACGGCATGGCGAACCCGAAACCGTAAAGGCCCGTGTCCTCATACAGACGCGCGGTTTCGAAATGCGCTTCGTTCTGATAGAGGAGAGAGAGCCCGGCCGGATTCCATAGCGTGCCCAAGGGCTCATCGGCAAGCGCCACGAACGCGCCGCCTAACCCGAGCGAACGGGCGTCGGTATAGCGGGCCAGCCAGTCCCCGGTGACTCCCGCGCTTTGATCGGCGGCCGCGGCCGGCCCGGCCGCCCACAGTCCCGCCGATCCCAAGAGCGCCAACAGGACGAACGTCTTCCGCATGGTCGTGCTCCTCCTCATCGAACGACCCCGATCTTCCGGCGCATGTGGTGCAGCGTTTCGCCCCCGCCCTGAGCTTGCACGTCGAGGATGTAACCGCCCGACGCAACAACCGAACCGTCGCCGTTCTTGCCGTCCCACGTGATCTCGTTGAGACCTTGCCGGCCGCCCATCGATCCCGCCGAGAACGTGCGCTCCAAAACCAGACCGCCACTTAGGGTGTGCAGGCTTATGGTCACGGTCGCGTTGTCACTCAGCACGTAGGCGATGGTCGTGGGGGCCTCGCCGGGATGGAACGGGTTTGGATAGTTCGTGATCGTTCCACCCTTGGCGTTGGGATCGACGAACGCGGTCTCGATATCGAGCTCCTTCTGGATCGCGTTCGAGGTGGCGCGAACGCGGCCAACCTCGGGATTACGCGGGCTCAGGAAGTCGGCCGTGATCGCTCCGGTGTCGTCCGTTTCGGTGCTGTCGGGGGTCAGGATTCCGGCTCCAGTCAACAACGTGAAGGTGACGGGTTGTCCGGGGACACCGTTTTGATAGGCGTCGACCACCCGGGCAGTCACGACCCCGTGTTTATTGCCGTGGAGCCAGGTCGGATTGCAGGTGAGTTCGATCGCGGCCGGTTGGCCGGGGTGCACGTTGATGACCTCAGTCACCGCGGGTGTGTTTCCGGCATCGTCACTGATGACGAGCACGATCGGCTCGACCAGCGTATAGGTCTCGGTCACCGTCCGCTGTCCTTGCAACAGCTGGAACTGGGTGGTCTTGAGCGTGCCGCCGCCCGGACGGCGGCTGGACGCGTTTTGCACCTCGATGGTGACCGACGAATTCATTTCCTGAATGACGCTTCCCGCGTCGTTGGTGATCTTCACCGTTAGATTGAAGTCTTCGCCCGCCCCGATGTCGGTCGGACTCACATCCGCTTCGAGATGGAAACCGCTCGAGATGGCGCGAACTTGCGTGGTGCTCGTCGCCATGTTGGGGTTGGTCACGTTGTGCACAGTGATCTGCTGGTAACCACCCGTGGACAATCGCACCGCCAGGTCGGCCCGGCCGTCTTGCATGGGCGCGTCGGCAGGAAGCTGCGCCATGGGATCGGTGGTGGTGAGATGCACGACGTCGGTGATGCCGCTCACCGGATTCCACCATGCGTCCGTGGCATACACACTCACCGTGAACGAGAAGTTGATCGACTGATCCGTAGCCCCGCCCGTGCGTCCGTTCAAGGTGCCGGGAGCGAGGCTTTCACCCGGGCACAGGATGAGCACGCGCGAATACGGACCGGAGATGACGCGCACCTGGCTCGAGGTGTGTGAGGTCACGTTCGAATCGTCGAGATCGGTGGCGGTAATGGTTTGAAATCCGCCCTTGTAGAGCACGGCGGGCATGACGCGCTGGCCGTTGGCGAGCGTGGTCTCGGCCGGAATGCCGGCGAACCCGTCCGTGGACGTAAGCGCGATGTGGTGATTCACCCCCGGAACCAGGTTCCAGTAGGCGTCGCACGCACGCACGGTCAACGTGAAGGTGGAACCCGCGTTCACATCGTTGGGGGTTCCCGAGAACCCGGTCACCGTGCCGCCCTGGGCGGTCTGACCGGGCAAGAGCACCTGGAGCTGAGCCAACGGTCCGGGAAGCACCTGGATCGCATTGCTCGTTCCGGTGTGAGGCGGCGAGGAGAAGTCGGCGCACGTGATGGTCACCGATCCACCCGCGCCCTTGAAGAGCACGTTACCCGACCACGTGCCGTTGGCAAACGTGATCGCTTCCGGATAAATGCTGCCCGGCCCGGTGTTCGCGGTCAGAATGGCCTGACCGCTGTAGGTGGGAATCGTGTTCCCCTGCTGATCGGCTGCGTGGACGGTGACCGCGACCTGACTGCCGGCCGTGATCGGCGAGGGCAAGGTCTGGATGACGAACCGCGCCGCGGCGCTGGGGATGACCGGGATGCCGGCCGAGGTCATGCCCTGGACGGACCCGTTCGTTTGATCGGTCACGGTGAGGGTTTGCGTACCCACCGTGCCCAGGGACACGCTGAACGAGCGATAGCCGTTACTGAGGGTTCCGGTAACCGGCGTGCTGGCCAACGGGTCGCTGGACGTAATGCGCACCTGATCGCCGCTCGGCACCTGATTCCAGTACGCGTCGGTGGCGAACACGGCCACATTGAATGCCTGCCCGGCCGCCTGGGTGGCGGGACTTCCGGTTACGCCGGCCACGCTTCCCGGTACGGTCGTTTCACCCGGCAACACGATTTGCACTTTGGACAGGGTCCCGGGGTGAACGGTGAACGGATCGCTGGTTCCGTTCTTCGTGGCGTCGTTTCCCAGCTGGGCAAAGATGTTGACGTTGCCGCGATTGATCGCGGTTTCGTCGGCGCGGTACATGGTCACGTTGCCGGTCCACGAGCCGCCCTGCATGTTCACGACGGCCGGGGTGATGCGTCCTTCCCCGAAACTCGTGAACTCATGAAGCTCTACCGGACCGGAGAAACCAGACACCGTCTTCCCCGACGCATCCACAGCGCGGAAGGTGATGCTCATCGGGGTGCCGGCGTACTGGTTCTTCTGATTGATCCGGTTGAACTCGAAGCCGTGAAGCGCCGTGGAGGCGACTTGAGCCGAGACGCCGTTGGGGATGGTTGCGTCGGTTTGATCGTCCGCCGTAACCGTGAAATTCCCCTGGGCGTTGAAGGTGATGGAGAAGACGTGCTCGCCGGCGTCCAGTGTCGCCGGACCGGCGATGATGGCGCTCTGGTCCGAACTCGACATCGCGATCACGTCACTGATCGTGGTTACAGTGTTCCAGTTCGCGTCACAGGCGCGAACGCGAACTGAAAGCGGCACGCCAACCGTTTGCGCGTAGGGAGTGCCGACCTTGCCGCTCGTGGTGCCCGGCGCGGGATTCTCTCCAGGCAGGAGAACCTGCAACTGGGAGTATGGTCCGGCCGAAGCCCCCACCGGCAACAAGCACACGACGATCGCGAGCCACCCGGCCCGCCGGGCAATCTTGAAAATATGTTGCACGGGTTTGCCCTCTCAAATGAGTTCACCGCGCGGGCACACGAAGGCCCGTCGCGGACTCGCCCCATTCCCGGGACGCCTACGCCCCTACGACTTGCATTGAGCAGGCCGTATGCCAAGGGCGCGTCGTGTTTCGCATGATCGACTCCTGGGTCGAAAAACGGAGGTAAACTGGTGCGGCAATGCATCGTGAGCGGGTGATCTGACCCGGGGAAAAAAGCGACGGAGGGGTCTCATTCTCGATTTGCCCGGGTTTTGCAAATTGCAAACGTTGCATTCATCCCGGTAGAGCGTGAAAAAAGCCGCGATCTCTCGGGGGAACCGGGTCGGGCCCGGTCAACGTAGAGGCTGCGTCTAGAGGCTCGAAATCGTTGTCAGGGGAGAGCTTGCCTGCATAGAGACCCGGGTCTATACTCGATTCCCTGTCTTTAGACCTCCGGAATGTTTTCGGGCAGGAAACCCTCCAGACCGAGACCTCCCCATGTTCGACGACCTATCCCAGAAATTCGATGGCATTTTCCGGAAGCTCCGCGGCCGGGGCGTGCTCACGGATGAAAACGTCCAGGAAGGGCTGCGCGAAGTGCGCCGCGCCTTGCTGGAGGCCGATGTCAACTTCAAGGTAGTCAAAGACTTCATCACCCAGGTCGAGGGGCGGGCCCTCGGACGCGAGGTGCTCTCGGGTCTCCATCCCGGACAGCAGGTGGTGAAGGTCGTCTATGAAGAAATGGTGCGCCTCCTCGGGGAGAGTCACCGGGGTTTAGCCGTCTCTTCCGCGCCCCCCACCGTCGTAATGGTTTCCGGGCTACAGGGTTCCGGCAAAACGACCTTCTGTGGTAAGCTCGCGCGCCGCTTTCTGACCAAGGGGCGGCGCGTGCTCTTGGTGGCCGCGGATGTGCAGCGGCCGGCCGCCATCGATCAACTGGAAACGGTCGGTCGTTCGGTCGGGGCGGAGGTCTACTCCCGCCGTAATCAAGACGCGGTGACAATCTGCCGGGATGGGGTCGAGGAAGCGAAGCGCCGGGATTTCGATCTGGTCATCCTGGACACCGCCGGCCGGCTTCACATCGACGAAGCGCTCATGGGAGAGCTGGGGACCATCCAGTCTCAGGTCGCTCCGCACGAGACGTTGCTGGTTTTGGACGGCCTCACCGGCCAAGATGCGGTTTCGGTGGGGCGAGCGTTTTCGGAACGTTTGGCCGTGACCGGGGTGGTCCTGACCAAAATGGACGGCGACGCCCGAGGCGGCGCCGCGCTTTCGGTCGCGCATGTGACCGGCGTGCCCATCAAGTTCGTGGGGACGGGCGAAAAACCGGACGCGCTCGAGGATTTTCATCCGGACCGCATGGCGGCCCGGATTCTGGGCATGGGTGATGTGCTCACCCTGGTCGAGCGGGTTGAAGCGGCGGTGGATGCGGACGAAGCCCGTCGCATGGCGGAAAGGCTCCGGAAGGAGCAGTTCACGCTGGAGGATTTTCTCGGCCAGATCGAGCAGATGAAACGCATGGGACCGCTGGAAGACATGCTCAAGATACTTCCGGGGGTAGGCGGAAAACTCAAGGGTCTCTCCCTGGATGATCGGGCGCTGGTGCGCGTCCAGGCGATGATCCAATCCATGACGCCCGAGGAACGTCGCAATCCCTCGGTGCTGAACGGAAACCGTCGACGGCGCGTCGCGCTGGGAAGCGGTACATCGGTGCAGGAGCTGAATCAGCTCCTCAAACAATATCGCGACATGCAGAAGATGATGCGGATGCTGAAGGGTCGCCGCGGGCTGGGCCGCGTGCCCATGCCGTTCTAGAGGAACAAGAAGGAGAGAGTGTCGTGCTGAAGATCCGAATGAGGCGGGCGGGGGCAAAGAATCGTCCCTTTTTCCGCGTGGTCGTCATGGATTCGCGGCGGGCGAGGGATAGCCGCTCCGTGGAAGAGCTGGGCTACTACAACCCGCTCGAGGACCCGCTGGTCATCAATGTGAACCGGGAACGAGTGACCTACTGGGTGGGGCAAGGGGCCCAGCTCAGCGACTCGGTACGCACGCTCCTCAAGAACGAGAACAGCGAGCATCGCTCGCGGCGCGTGCAGGAATCCTTTGAGGCCATGCTCCCCGAGGAGCGTCCGGCTCCCAAGGCCGGCGGCAAGAAAACCCGCGCCAAAGCGAGCGCGCAGCCGGCGGTGGCCCTACAGGAGCGGGGAGAAGAAGAGGACGAGGTCGCCGCGGCCACCCCGGGTGCCGAGCCGGCTGAAACGACGCCGGATGCCGAACCGGCCGAAACGGGTGAAACGACGGACGAGGACGCCTAGCTCATGCGGGACCTCGTTCGTTTTTTGATCGAGGGACTGGTCGATGCCCCGGATGCGGTGCGGATTCGGGAGGTGGGGGGGGAACGAGGCCAGGTATTTGAGATCACGGTGGCCCCGGAAGATCGGGGCCGGTTGATAGGCAAGGAGGGACGGACCATCCGGGCGATTCGTTCGCTCGTGTCGGCGGCCGCATCACGCGACGGCCGGCGGGTGATGGTCGAAGTTCTGGATTGAGATCATGTCGAGTTGGATTGCAGTGGGGCGGGTCGTCCGCGCTCACGGTATCCACGGCGAGGTGATCGTGCATCGCTTCGGCGATGCGGAAGAGATTTTGGCTCCGGGGACGGAGCTGCGGCTCGGGGACGACGCGGGGGCGATCGGCCGTGTGGTCGTCAATGCCCAACCGCACGGGCGCGACTGGCGGGTGCGGTTTACGGGCGTGGATGATCGCAACGCGTCGGAAGCGCTTCGGGGCACCTGGCTCTTCGTGAGCCGGGACACGCTGCCCGAGTTGCCGGAAGGATCGTTTTACCGGTTCCAGCTTTTGGGGATGGCGGTGCGGACGGAAGATGGAAAGGCGCTGGGCCGGATCGAGGACATTTTGGAAGCGGGCGCACACGATGTGTGCGTCGTGCGCGGCGCGGAGGGCGAAGTGCTCATCCCCGCTGTCGAGGCCTTGGTTCGAGTCAACCTGGAGCGAGGCGAGATGGTAGTCAAGGCACTGCCGGGTCTCGTTCCGGGAACGGAGGCGAGCGACACGGATCGGGAGGATAGTTGAGCCTCGTCGTCAACGTGCTCACCGTCTTTCCCGATCTGATCGAGCGCGCCCTTTCTCTGGGAATGGTGCGCATCGCCCGCGAACGAGGGGCGCTCGACTTGAGACCGGTGGACATTCGGGCCTATACGATCGATGACCATCGCACGACCGACGACGCGCCGTTTGGCGGCGGCGCCGGCATGGTGATGATGGTCGAGCCGATCGTAACGGCTTGGAGAAGTTTGCCCGCGGCGAATCGGGGGCGGGCGATCGTGCTGAGCGCCAAGGGGCGCCGGTTCGATCAGGAACTGGCTCTGACGCTAAGCCGGGAACCGGCGCTGACGTTCGTGGCGGGGCGGTACAAAGGGGTGGATGAGCGGGTGGTAGAGCTCTTGGACGCGGAAGAAATCTCGATCGGAGATTTCGTGCTTCCGGGAGGCGAGCTGGCGGCGGCGGTGATGATCGAGGCGGTGGCTCGGCTTCTGCCGGGAGTGCTGGGGGACGCGGAATCGGGAGCCGAGGATAGTTTCGAGGACGGGTTGCTCGGGTACCCGAGCTATACGCGTCCGGAGGATTTCGAGGGGCACCGGGTGCCGCCGGTACTTCTCTCGGGACATCACGCGCGGATTGCCGCGTGGCGACATGAGCGACGGCTCGAAGCCACGGCAAAACGGCGTCCGGAGCTTTTGCAAGACGCGGCACTGACAAAGAGCGATCGGGAGTTCCTGGCCCGCCTGCGCCGGGAACCACCGCACGAAGCGGATCCGAACGGGGACGCGAGCGGGCAGAGGAAACGAACATGAAAGCGTTGCTCAGGGTCGAGCGGGATTTTTTGAAAAAGCGCATCCCCGAGTTCTCGGTGGGCGATACG
>Ga0114129_10002990_pt1 | contig 23669 bp, 26 predicted proteins | sample RhiMetdeltSRZDD1_FD_80071 | JGI IMG/M metagenome (GOLD analysis project Ga0114129, IMG submission 80071) | Populus rhizosphere microbial communities from Tennessee, USA - Rhizosphere MetaG P. deltoides SRZDD1 (version 2) (version 2) | ecosystem: Host-associated > Plants > Roots > Rhizosphere >...
GCGGCGAGGCTCGTGCAGACCGCGAGCGCGTTCGACGCCGATGTTCGCGTCGCGAACGTCTCGGCAGGCCGCGGACCGGTCAGCGCGAGGAGCCTCAACGCCGTCGCGACGCTCGGAGCGACGGCGGGACAGCGGATCGAGGTCGTGGCCCGCGGTCCCCAGGCCGCGCTGGTCGTCGAGGCGATGCGTGCGCTCGCCGACCGGCGGTTCGACGAGGTCGCGACGGAGGTTGGCCCGGTGCCCCTCAAGCAGGTTGGCGAGGAGCAGCTTACCGACGGAGCGATCCGAGGCATCGCCGCCTCTCCGGGGACGGCGGTCGGACCGGCGCGACGCCTCCGGGTGCCGGACCTTCCGATCCCGAAGGGATCGGAAGGCACGGCACCGGCTGAGCGCGGGCTGCTGGAGCGAGCCCTCGCCTCCGTCCGGGACGACGTGCGCCGCCAGCGAGACGATGCCGAGATCTCGCTGGGTCGCGAGCAGGCCGCGATCTTCGACGCCCACCTGCTGTTCCTTCAAGATGAGGCCCTCATCGCCCCGACCCAGGCCGGGGTCGTCGCCGGGCGAAGCGCGGCCGCTTCGTGGTCGGCCGCGGTCGACGAACTCGCCGCGGTGTGGGAACGACTGGAGGACCCCTACCTGCGCGACCGCGCCGCCGACCTCCGCAGCGTCGGTCGACAGGTCCTGGCACGGATCCTGGGCGTCGAGATCCCTCACCCGCGGCTGGGGGCGACGGGGATCCTCGTGGCGGCCGAACTCCAGCCCGCCGACACGGTCGGGCTCGATCCGGGCGTCTGCCGAGGGATCGCCGCCGCGCACGGCGGGCCGACCTCCCACGCGGCGATCCTGGCGCGCGCCCTGGGGATCCCCGCCGTCGTCGGTCTCGGCGAACGACTGCTCACCGTCGACGATGACGTGCCGCTCGGGATCGACGGTACCGCCGGCCTCCTCTACATCGACCCCCCGGCGCCCACGATCTCCGCACTCGAGGCAGCGGCGGCGGAGACCGCCCGCCGGGAGCAAGCCGCCCGCGCCAGGGCCGCTGGACCGGCCTCGACCGCCGACGGTGTCGACGTAGAGGTGCTCGCGAACCTCGGGGGAGCCGGCGACATCGCAAGGGAGGCGCGGGCAGCGGTGGCCGCCGGGTGCGACGGCGTCGGCCTTCTCCGGACGGAGTTCCTGTTCATCGGGCGCGAGTCGGTCCCCGACGAGGACGAGCAGGAGCGCGCCTACCGGGCGGCCGCCGAGGCCCTCGACGGTCGCCCGCTGACGATCCGGACGCTGGATGTCGGCGCGGACAAGCGGATCCCCGGGATCCAGCAGCCGCACGAGGCGAACCCGTTCCTCGGCGTCCGCGGGATCCGCCTGGCGCTCGAGCGTCCAGACGTGTTCGGGCCGCAGCTGCGTGCGATCGCACGGGTCGCGGCCGACCACGACGTCCGCATCCTGCTCCCGATGATCGCGACCGTCGACGAGCTTCACCGCGCGCTCGCTGCGCTCGACGCCGCCGTCGGCGGAGGAGCCCTGCCGCCGATCGGGATCATGATCGAGGTGCCCTCGGCCGCGTTGCTGGCACGACGGCTGGCGGCCGAGGTCGCGTTCCTGTCGATCGGGACGAACGATCTCACGCAGTACGTCCTGGCAGCCGACCGAGGGAACGACCGCGTGAGCGGGATCGCGGATCCGCGCCATCCGGCCGTCCTGCGGTTGGTCGGCGAGACGGCAGAGGCGGCGAGCGCCGCCGGGGTCCGGGCCGCGATCTGCGGCGAGCTCGCCGGGGACCCGAACACGACCGCGCTGCTGATCGGGCTTGGGATCCGTGAGCTCTCCATGAGCGCACCGGCGATCCCCGGGGTCAAGGATGCCGTCCGCCGCACGACCCTCGCGGACGCGACGTTGCTCGCGGCCGATGCGCTCTCGCGGTCGACCGCCGCCGAGGTGAAGGCGCTTCTGGTGACCTGAGCTGGGACGCGCTCACCTGTGAGCGTCGCCAGAGGAAACGGCACAGACGGTCCGCCACGTTTCGATGCCCGCCGACAAAGCTCCACGTACACCTGAGCAATGGGTTGCGGCCGGCCTGGCCACAACTTGGCCACTCCCGTGTCCCGACGTCGACGTACGTCGGCGGACGTCCACGGACATGCAACTCCTTCTGAGCTGGGCAAACGCAACGTCAGCGGACGTCGGCGGACATCGGCGGACGTCCCCAAACGCTCGCAGACGCTCTCTTAATCCGCAGGTTCGGGGTTCGAATCCCCGGGGGCCCACCCATCTACCTTCGGCTTTGTCGCGGTGGGTTCGAAGTGTTGGGGCGAATCGATTCGATGACGGCCAAGACGGTGCGCGTCATCGACATCGCCGAGATCCTCGGCGTGAGCCATCGGCGGGCGAGCAAGATCGTCGAGATGCCTGACTTCCCCAAGCCGATCGGCCGCGAGGGTCGGAGCCGCCTGTGGGATCGGCGCGAGGTCGTTGCGTGGGCAAGGAGTGGCACGGCGCGAAGCCCTGGCGCCGACTACTCCGTCGAGGGAGAGCACGCTCGCCTGCGCCAGGGTTCGCGAATGTACCTGTACCCCGCCTGACGGTTTCAGCCAGCCGGGCCCATATCCCCAGCTGTAAGACTCCTCCGGGTCACGGTCGATACGACACGGAGTTCAGGGGTGAGGAAGCGGTCTATCAGGTGTGGTTTGAAGGTCCAGAAGTGGTGGAGGTTCCCGACGGAAGAGTGCTGACGAGGACGCTCGATCAGGTGGTGGCGGCCGTGTACTCCGTCTCAACGTCATCGCCGGGGGCATTTGGTGAAAGGGGAGCTGCCTTCGAGTCGGAACCTCCGCGCTCTCCCGCACGACACCTCCGCGACCGGGACCCTCTCGCAAGAAACCGGTGACACTGACCTTCGGATCTGGCGGCCCCGAGGGTGATGCGTACCGACGAACTCGAACGACCGCTCCAGGCTCGCCTCGACGCCCTCGGTCCCGCTCCTCGCGCCGAGCTGCTCCACGTCCTCACGCTCCCCGACTTCGACCGTGTCGGCGCGATCCAGTCCTACTGGGGGAACCCCGAGACTCGCACCTTCGGCGAGCTGCTGATCGACTGCGAGGAGGACCGGACGCTGCGGGCGGTGCTTGTGGGGATGCTGCGGGACACCAAGGAAGGACGCTCATTTCGTCACCGTTCAGAAGCATGAGCGACAGCATCGCGGACGATGTGCGCCGCGTGCACGTCCGTAAGCTCGTATACCACCTCGCGTCCGCGGCGGCGTGTTCGCACTAGCCCGGCCCCACGCAGAACACGCAGGTGTTGACTGACGAGGGGTTGCGACGCCCCGATCGCGTCGACCAGCTCGTGCACGCAGTAGGCATGATCGGCCAATAAGTCGATGACGGCGAGGCGAATGGGAGCGGTTAGCGCACGGAGCAGGTCGCCGGCGGCGTCATACCGCTCCAAGGTTGGGTGCGGGACCGAAAGCGGAGCACCTGTGTGGGCTTCGAGGGCCATGGCTCCTCCCATGCATCTATGCGCCTTAGACAATAGGCAGCACCGAGTCGTTACCTGTCCAGTATGAGGCGAGCCAGAGATGAAGCTTCAGCGCGCAGGCTGGTCGTGGGGCTCGCCGTAATCGCCGTAGTCCTGGGGGGAATCTACGTCTTCTTCTGGAGTGGGTTGTTTCGGTTCCAGGCCGAGCATGGTGAGACCTTCTGGCACCTCCTGCATCAGAAGGGGCACTGGTACCTGGAGGTCTTCATCAGCGGCGTTGAAACGCTCTTGTTCGACATCCTCATTGGCCTTATCGGCTGGCGCTACCTCTTGAAGCCCTACATCGCCAAGAGGCAGGCGGACGCCGTGGCAGAGGATCACGCACTGCACGGGATCGAAGAACACGACCACGCGGCGGAGCCACGCGTCGGAAGCGGCTAGCTGCGATCCGTCGAGATGACGTCGAACGGTTGCTGCGGGCGCGCCTGAAGGCACCTCGACACCCCTCCCCGCGCCGAGCTGCTCCACGTCCTCACACTCCCGGACTTCGAGCGCGTCGGCGCGATCCAGTCCTACTGGGCCAACCCCGAGACACGGACCTTCGGCGAGCTCCTGATCGACTGCGAGGAGGATCGAGCGATCCGGGCCGTGCTCGTCGGGATGTTGCGGGAGGACTCAACCCTGGAGTGAGGGTTCCTCACGCACAAGTCTCAACCAAGGACTGAGCGCCGCATCAGCAACCTTGAACGCCTGGCTCCGCAGATCGGACGCAAGAGTCGTGAGCCAGCTTGGCTTCCCCAAGCCGGTCGGGCTCCAGGGCCGGAGCCGCCCGTGGGATCGGCGCAGGGTGGTGGCGTGGGCGAAGGTCTGGCGGCGCGAGACGTCGTGGCGCTAGCCGGTTCTCCCTCCGTCGGTTTCCGACGCATCGGGAGTGGGTACCACCCATATCTCGGCAAACAGGAAGACGCCCGCCTCAAACCCTCGCAGGTGGGCGTCTTCCGTTGGGAGTGGCGTCATGTGGAGACTCAAGCCGTCTACATCCAACATCAGGCTCATCACCTATTGCTCTTCGTGTCTCCATTCGGAGTTCATCCATGGTGATAAAGGCGGGCCGTGTCTGTTCCACGCATGCAAGTGTTGGCGATTCGCTCCCACACCCCAGACGAATGACTTCCAACAGGCCGATGGTGAGTTGACCTCCGGGGTCAGCTCGTGACGTCCCTGCTGTCGTCCATCCGGGGAGATCCGGTATTCATGCAGCGGGTCAACGGGGTGGCTCACGATCTTCTGGATCGCCATGATCCCGATTTCGACCGCAACGGGCTGGATCAACAGCGTCGCGTACGTGGCCTCACTCTCGCTTTGGGCACTCGTATCGGGTCACTGGTCCGCTTGGCAGGCGGCCCGGGTGGAAGTCGCCCAGAGGAAGGAAGAGGAGCGGAGGGCCGCGGAGGATATGGCTGGTGAGGTCGTCGAGAGGGTCATCCGAGAGACCAACGTAGAGAAACAGGAGTAGACGGACCGGCGTCCCCCCGAATCGCCTCGTTTGACCAGCCGGCTCCCCGCGCCGAGCTGCTCCACGTCCTCACGCTTCCGGACGTCGAGCGCGTGGGCGATATCCAGTCCTACTGAGGTATCCCCGGAGCCCGTCGCAACGACCTCTCGTCCAGATGAGCTCGAGCGCCGACTTCGCGCCCGCCTGGACGCCCTCGAGCCGGCTCCCCGCGCCGAACTCTCCAAGTCCTCACGCTCCCCGATCTCGACCGCGTCGGCGCGATCCATTCCTACTGGGCGAACCGAGGGACGCGGAACTTCGGCGACCTTCTCATCGACTGCGCGGAGGATCGGACGCTGCAGGCGGTGCTGGTCGGGATGTTGCTGGAGGCCGAGCACGAACCCTGAGCGCCATCGGATCAGCGGGGCTGGGCGAGTCAGCCAGGAATCTTCACCACGGTCTACACATCAGCGCCGTCTCATGCGTACATGCACCGATGGAAGCCCAGCCCAAAGCCGTCCAGTTGGCACACGAGGCGGCGGACACGGCGAAAGTGTCCTTCGAGGCGTTCTTCGCCGCCGAATGGGCTCGGGTGGTCAGCGCCGTCATGCTCCTCACGGGAAGCAAGCAGGAGGCTGAAGACATCGCGCAAGGTGCGTTCCTCAGACTGCTGGAGCGTTGGGACACACTCGATCATGAGGCGGACGTGGAGGGATACCTATTCCGGACGGCGTTGAACGACTACCGGAGTCTGTATCGGCGAATGAAACTCACGGCCAAGCGAGTGCTCGCACCCGGGCGAGCCGAGACCGACCCTTTCGAGCAGATCGCCGAACGCGACAGGGCGGTTCGTATGCTTCTCGCGCTCACGCCCCGTCAGCGTGAGGCGATGGTTCTCACGGGTATCGAGGGATTCGACTACCAGCAAGCTGGCGCACTGCTCGGGGTTAAGGAGTCGACCGTGAGGTCGCTCGTCGCTCAGGCCCGGGCACGATTGGACAAGGAGACGGACACCCCCGATGAATGAACAAGACGTTCTCGACAGGGCCAAGCGCGCAGCCATGAGTGTCGTCCACTCGGACGATGCATTCGAAGGCCTCCTGCGCCGACATGACCGCAAGCGCCGGAACAAGCGCATCGCGGCGGGTGTGGTCGGGATCGCGGTGTTCGTGGCGGCCGTGTGGACCGTGACGAGCGGTGGAGCGTTCGATCGGACAGAGACGCCGGCCGTTCCGGGGGGGTCAGAGACCGGCCCGGCGGGATCGAACTGCGTCGTGACCCGCTGCACGCAGACCGGACCGACTCCACCGGCGGGAACCGCCCCGCAGACCGGTTACCTGATCGACCTCAACACCGGCGAGACGACTCAACTCCCCAAGAGTATCGCCGGCTGCTGCTACGCGGTCTCCCCGGACGGCAAGATGGTGGCGTACATCTCTCTAGACGATGCGGGGATGGGCCAGCTCTTCATCGCCCGCCTGGACGGCACGGATGTCCAGCAGGTGACGCATGCCCAGCGCTGGGCGGGCGGGGCGCCTTTCGACTGGTCACCCGACGGCGCGGCGATCGCGTACACGTCAGGGGACGAGGACCTCTTCAACATCTTCGTGCTCGACCTGGCGACGGGCGAGACCTCGCAGGTCACAAACGAGAAGCCGCCGGGTGCCGGCTATCCCCAGTTCTCGCCGGATGGCGCGTCCATCGTCTACGAGGTCGGTCGCGGCGGCGACCTCGACGTGCGGATTGTGCCCGTCACGGGCGGCAAGAGCGTCCCGCTCGTCGGCGGGGCTCACATGGGAACGCTCTCGCCCGATGGGTCGACGCTCGCCGTGGCGTGCTCCGGCCGGTTGGAGGGGATCTGCATCGCGCACGCGGACGGGACGAACCTGCGCGTGTTGGTCAGCGGTCCTTCGTTGTTTGGACCGAAGTGGTCGCCCGACGGCACGCGGATCGCCTACGGCGACCAGGCCGACGGGCCCACCGGAAACAAAGTCTTCGTGATGGACGTCGCCACGGGCGGGACCACCTTCGTGGCCGACGGGTTCGTGGACGATTGGCTCGACGACCACACGCTCCTCATTGAGGCCGTCGCCCGATAAGCGGCTCGATACTGACACCTCGTTTCCTCGGCAGGCCGTGGCCGCGAGCCCGAGCAGTCCATCCCGCCGCCGCGCCACCGACTTGAGCATTGCCGTTCGAAGCGCGGGGCGGGACGGAGAGAGAATCACCTTCGCCCCGCTCTCCGCGCCGAGTTGCTCCACGTCCTCACGTTCCCGACTTCGAGCGGGTCGGCGCGATCCAGTCCTACTGGGGGAACCCCGAGCCGCACTGTTGTAGATGCCGATCGACTGCGAGGAGGACCGGCTAAGGGCTATCGCGGATTGAAAACCCAGAACGTTTGGGTGCAGATCGAGGTCATGAAATGAGGTTTGAGGATGCCGCCCGCAGCGGCGCCCCGCTCAATGATGACGAACCAAATGCCTTCGTCCTTGGCTTCAAGAAATCAGGGTCCGACGTAATGGGCTATTCGCCACTCGTGCGACGCGTACCAGAAATCCCTTGGGGCGAATCTGGGGCGAATGATCTCCGCACGTAGGTCGTGCGGTGCGCGCCGTTCGGAACGAAGCCGCAGGTCACGGCACATCGCGGTACACCGCGGAAAGGTTGTGTGCGGACTCTTAATCCGCAGGTTCCGGGTTCGAATCCCCGGGGGGCCACCGATCAACCCCCCACACGCAGAGGTGTCCCGTCATCCAAGGATCTCAGCGAGCGCGTCGACCGTTCGCCGCGCGTGCTCGCCGTCCGGATCGAGGTCCGGGTTCAGGTCCCCGATCGACAGGCCCACCAGATGCGGCGCGGCGGCGAGCGGTTGGACGAGCTCCACGAGCTCCGGCCAGTCCAGGCCCAGCGATTGGGGGTAGCTGACCGCCGGCATGACGCGCTCGTCGAGCACGTCCAGATCGACGTGGAGCCAAGCCGGCCCGGACGACCTGCTCGCCACGTCCTCGGCCACCGAGCGCGGCCCCAGCTCGCGGATCTGCACGGAGGTCAGCGCGAAGATGTCGGGATCGATCCTGGCGTTTTCCGTGGCCGTGTCGAGCCCGAGCTCGTCGGGCCGGTGACCGAGTAACGCGACCGCGGCCGGGGCCACCAATAGATCATTGCCCGGGAGCAGTCCCGGCGGGCCGTGGCCCGTCAGGACCGCCAGCTCCATGTCGGCCGCCTCGCCCGTCTGCGACGTTTCCCCGTCGAAGAAGTCGGCATGCCCGTCGACGAACCACAGACCGGTCCGTCGCGCGACACCGAGGAACACGCCAAGGAGCAACGTGCAGTCTCCACCCACGACCAGCGGCATGCGGCCACCCTCGAGGGCGGCCCGGACGTCGCTCGCGATGGCCTCGGCCGCGTGCCGGATCTGGTCCGCGCCGATCACGCCGGTCGCCGGATCGCGCGACGGGTCACGGATCCGCGCGTCGGACTCCACCATCGCGTCGACGTCGATCCGCTCGAGCAGTCCGGCGGCCAGGAGCGCAGCCGGCGCAAGCTCCTCTCCCCGACCGTCCCCGCTCGAGTCGACCGGGGCCTGGATGAGGATCCGGCTGGTCACGCGGACATGATGCCAGCCTGAAGACGGCGGCCTCGGTCCTGTGAGACCAGTCCCCCTTGGTCCGTGGTCGCCCCTTGATCCGACGGTGTCTGGGTAACGACAGAGCTCGCGCGTAGGTCAAACAAGGTTTCGGTCATCCTGGTGGGATGAGTGCGACCCCCGTTCCGGCTTCCGAGGACCCCTCGCTCCTCCCAACGCAGCGCCGCCTCGGCCTGGGGGTCGTCGTCGGCGTCCTTTGCGGGGCCGTTTCGGTCGCCTTCGCACAGCTCGTCGCAGGGATCATCGACCCGGAAGCCTCCCCGATCGTCGCGGTCGGCGAAACCGCGATCGACGCCACGCCGGAATGGCTGAAGAGCTTTGCGATCACCACCTTCGGGGCGAACGACAAGGCGGCGCTCCTCGTGGGGATCGGGATCGTGCTGACGCTGATCGCGGCCCTCCTGGGGATCGCGGCGTTGAGGCGCCCGCAGATCGGCTACCTCGGCCTCGCCACGATCGCGCTCATCGGCGTGGCCGCTGCCGTGACGCGCCCGACGGCCCGTCCGATCGACGCATTTCCGTCGCTCGTGGGGGCGATCGCGGGCGGCATCATACTCTGGGCCTCTCTGCACGTCGTCGAACCGCTACCCGCGAACCCGCCTGCCGCACCGACCGGGATCGACCGTCGGCGGTTCCTCCTCGTGGGGGCGGCCGGGGCGATCGCCGCGGTCGCAGCCGGCGGGATCGGGCGCCTGTTCGCGCAGCGCTTCGAGGCGAATGCCTCTCGGGCGGCGGTCCGTCTCCCCTCCCCGGCCGCGGGTCCTCCGGGCCCGCCGCCCGCCGGCCTCGACGTCCGTGGGCTCTCCTCGTTCACCACGCCGAACGACAGCTTCTACCGAGTGGACACCGCGCTGCTCGTGCCCGCCGTCAAGGCCGAGGACTGGCAGCTCCGGGTGCACGGGATGGTCGATCGCGAGCTGACACTCACGTTCCACGAGCTGATGGCCCGACCCCTCATCGAGCGAGATATCACGCTCACGTGTGTCTCCAATCCCGTCGGCGGCCCGTACGTCGGGAACGCTCGTTGGCTGGGCGCGCCACTCGCGGACGTGTTGATCGAGGCGGGTGTGCACCCATCGGCCGACCAACTGGTCTCCCGCTCGGTCGACGGCTTCACGGTGGGGACCCCGACCGGGGTCGTGATGGATGGTCGTGACGCGATGCTCGCGATCGCGATGAACGGCGAACCGCTTCCACTCGAACACGGATTCCCCGTGCGGATGATCGTGCCCGGGCTCTACGGGTACGTCTCCGCGACCAAGTGGGTCGTCGACCTTGAGCTGACCACGTTCGGTGCGTTCGACGCCTACTGGGTGCAACGTGGATGGAGCCAGCAGGCGCCGATCAAAACCGAGTCGCGGATCGACACCCCGCGGTCCAACGCGACCGTCAAGGCCGGCACCGTACCGGTGGCCGGCGTGGCCTGGGCGCAGCACGTGGGGATCGATGCGGTCGAGCTTCGCGTCGACGGCGAGGACTGGATGCCCGCCGAGCTCTCGGTGCTGGACACGATCGACACGTGGCGCCAGTGGCTCGTCCGCTGGGACGCGACGCCGGGTGAGCACCGGCTGGAGGTGCGGGCGACGGATCGCTCCAACGCGGTGCAGACGGCGGAGCACATGCACCCGTTCCCGGACGGAGCCACCGGATACCACGCGATCACGGTGCAGGTCGCCTGACCGAGCCGAAGCCGCACCCGACTCGCACCAACGTCCGAGGACGGTAGCGTAGGGCCGGACTACGTGAACCTCGGCCACACCGGCCTGCGCGTCTCCCGCATCGTTCTGGGGATGATGAGCTTCGGCAAGGACCCGGGCCGGCCCTGGGCCCCCGACCAGGATGCCGCCGAACCCATCGTTCGCCGGGCCGTCGAGGGCGGGATCACCTTCTTCGACACGGCGGACGTCTACAACGGGGGCCAGAGCGAGGTCGTCACGGGGCGCCTGCTCCCGAAGCTGTTCGGCATGCGAGAGGAGTACGTCTTCGCGACGAAGGTGTTCGGCGAGACGATGCCGGGCGAGAACGGTCGCGGCCTCTCACGCAAGCACGTGCTTGCATCGATCGACGCATCGTTGGAGCGGCTCGGGCTCGAGTACGTCGACCTGTATCAGATCCATCGTTTCTCCGGTCACTGAGCGTCGGCTCACGCGCCGGGCTGGGGCGTCGGCGCGGCCGCGTGGGATGGGGCGACCGACGCCTCAGCCGAACTCGAGCCACTTCGCCCCGCCGAGCCCGAAGCGGTAGGTCCCCTCCACGTCGGTCACCACGACCAGGACGCGGTCACAGTGGCAGCAGCGCATCACGATGCCGGGCGCCTGCGTATACGCGTGCTCCGCCCCGACCGGCTCCACCTTGCCGCATCCGCCGCACGCGATCCGGGCGGACGTCATCTCCTGGGCGAACACCTCGCCGAGCACGCCGGCCATCGCGTTGCCGTCGACCCGCATCGCATCGCCCTGCATCGCTACCCTCCCGTCGGTCCGAAACGCTCGGTCTTGACGCTGGTCGCGGGGTACCCCAGGAGCACCAGGGCGGCGGCGACCGACTCGACGAAGGGCGTCGGTCCGCACACGAACGCCGTCGGCATGGCGGAGACCGGCCACGCGGTCTCGGCGAGCATCGCGCCGTCGACCCGGCGCGCGTAGCCGGTCCATCCCGGTGGCTGCGACCGGGTCAGCGTGTGGAAGATCTCCGGACCGTTCGATGCCGAGCCGAGCCGCTCCAGCTCGTCTCGGTAGATCACGTCCTCCCACGACCTCGACGAGTACACGAGCCGCGCGCCCACCGTTTCGCCCGCGGCTTGTCGGTGTCGCAGCATCGACATCAACGGGACGACCCCGGAGCCGCCGGCCACCAGCAGCAGGGGCCCTCCCATCCCCGCCTCCCACACGAAGTAGCCGCCGACCGGCCCGCGCAGCTCGAACGTGTCTCCGTTCTGCAGTTCGCCGACGAGATAGGACGACACCTCCCCGTCCGCAAGCCCTTCCACCGTGAGCGAGAGGCGCCGGTCCTCCGGTGCCGAGGCGATCGAGTAGCTGCGCTGGGCCTGGTATCCATCCTCGGCCGTCAAGCGAACGTCGACGTGCTGACCGGCCCGGTGTCCCGGCCATTCGGGCACATCGAGGACGACGCTGCGCACCTTCGCCGTCTCGTCGACCAGCTCGACGACCTCGGCGAGGGTCCAGCTCAGTCGCCCGCGTACCGCTGCTCTCGCCATGGGTCGCCATAGATGTGGTAGCCGTAGGACTCCCAGAACCCCGGCTCGTCGTGGTCCATCAGCCGGAGTCCGCGCACCCACTTCGCGCTCTTCCAGCAGTACAGGTGCGGGACCAGGAGCCTGGCGGGCCCGCCGTGCTCGGCCTCGAGCGGCTGACCGCCGTACGCGAAGGCCACCCAGGCCTTCCCGTCGAGGAGATCTTCGAGCGGGACGTTCGTCGTGTAGTCGCCGTCCGAGAAGGCCATCGCGTGGGTCGCGTCGTAGTCGACACCGTCCAGGAGCGTGTCGATCGAGACGCCCTCCCATGACGTGTCCAACTTCGACCACTTCGTGACGCAGTGGATGTCGACGGTGACCTGCTCGCTCGGAAGCGTCCGGATCGCCTCCCACGACCACCGCTTGAGCTCGGACATCTCGGACTCGATCGAGAACGACCAATCCGAGAGCGCCGTGTGCGGCGTCGGTCCGGCTGAGAGCACCGGGAAGTCCTCGGACAGGTACTGACCGGGAGGCAGTCGCGAGTCCTCCCGCTCCTTGGCTCGCTTGCCTTGGAACCCTCTGGTGATATGTGCCATGCGCCCGCTCCGCCTTCCCGCTGGCCGAGGCCACGGATGATACGTCCACTCGCCGGGACCGGCGTGACATGATGCGCGCATGGACGAGGACCTCGTCTCCGTTTTCTGGACGCAGTCTTGGGTCGAGGGAGAGATCACCAAGGGGCGACTGGAGGCCGAGGGCATACCCGTCGATCTCAAGGGAACGGCCGAAGGTCCATATCCGACGGGCCCCGCCGAGCTGTTCGTCCCGTCGAGGCTCGAGGCGCAGGCGCGCCGAATCCTCGAGCTCATCGAGAGCGGAGCGTACGAGGTCCCGGACGACCACGTCGACTCGTGACGGCAGTCGTGGCGAACGATCTGGAGCTCGTCGAGGAGTTCCGTCTCTCGTGACCGAAAAGACCCCGGACACTGCTTCGAACTCGCCGCAGCCGAGGGTCGGTTGGATGGCGACGACGACCGACCTTCTCGCGCGGATCGGCGCGGACCCCCGAGACGACCCGGAGCTGCGCCAGAAGAAGACGCTTCTCGTCCTGCTCGCGGTCCTCATCGCACCCGTGTCCGTCGTCTGGGGCATCCTGTATCTCGCCCTCGGCTCGTGGGTGGGCATCGCTCCGCTCGTCTACTGTGCGATCTCGGTTGCGTCCCTGGCGGTGTTCGCGCGAACCAGGAACTTCCGGTTCCTCCTCCTCGTTCAACTCCTCGCCATCCTGGTCGCGCCGACGGCCGGCGGTCAGATGCTCGTGGGTGGGTTCCTTCCTTCCGGCGCGGTCGGAGTCTGGGGCATCCTCGCTCCCATGGGAGCCCTCGTCTTCCTCGAGGTGCGCCAGGCTGTCCGTTGGTTCGTCGCTTTCGTGCTCGTCTTCCTGCTCACGGGGATCCTCGGCGAGCTGCTCTTCGCGGATGCGGACCTCCCGTCGTGGTTCACGAGCACGATGCTGGCGTTGAACATCGTCGGTGCGGGCTCGATCGCCTTCATGCTCCTCGCCACCTTCGGCCACCAGCGCAACGAGGCCCTCGCGGCGCTCCGGGTCGAGCAGGAGAAGTCTGAGGCCCTCCTCGTGAACGTCCTACCCGGCTCGATCGCGGCCCGACTGAAGGACACCGACCGGACGATCGCCGACCACTTCGATGCGACGTCGATCCTGTTCGCCGACGTCGTGGACTTCACCCCGCTCTCGCAGCTCCTTCCTCCGGCCGAGATGGTCGACATCCTCGATCGGCTGTTCTCCCACTTCGACGCGCTCGTGGAGCGGCACGGGCTCGAGAAGATCAAGACCGTCGGCGATTGCTACATGGCGGCCGCGGGGGTCCCGGATCCACACGCGGATCATGCGCGCCGGACCGCGCTCCTGGCGCTGGACATGCGAAGAGCGGTCGAGACCTCGACGGTGGCCGGGCGAGAGGGTCTCGAGCTGCGGATCGGCATCAACTCGGGACCGGTCGTCGCGGGCGTGATCGGCAGGAAGCGCTTCATCTACGACCTTTGGAGCGACGCCGTGAACACAGCGAGCCGGATGGAGTCCCACGGCACGCCGGGCGAGATCCAGATCACCCGCGTCACGTACGAGCTGCTGAAGGACGAGTTCGTCTGCCGGCCACGGGGAACGATCAGTGTGAAGGGCAAGGGCGAGATGCAGACGTGGTACCTCGAAGGACCACGGTCCGACGACCGGACTCCGAAGAGGAGCGTCGAGTCGGAGACGGAGGACAGTTCTTCTCCGTGAACATCGGTAGGCCCGTTCGATCAGGCACCTGAGCGCTACCGGACGACCCGGTACTCGGCGTGCGTCGCGCCGTCGGTTCGATCGATGTCCCGTCTGCTCTCGCTCGACGCGCTCGGGGGTTGACCGGCTCGAAGCGGCCGCGGGAAGCTGACGTATGGGACTGAGGGTCACCGACCTGCCGATCGAGGGGAACTTCCCCTCCCTGGACGGCGCGAACGGGTGGCTGAACTCCGAGCCGTTGACGCCCGCCGAGTTGCGGGGGAAGGTCGTCGCGATCGACTTCTGCACGTACACGTGCATCAACTGGTTGCGATCGCTCCCCTACGTCCGTGCGTGGGCCGAGACGTACGAGGATCAGGGCCTGGTGACGATCGGCGTGCACACGCCGGAGTTCTCGTTCGAGCACGACATCGACAACGTCCGCGAGGCTCTTGCCGAGATGGGGGTCGCATACCCGATCGCGATCGACAACGACTACGGCGTCTGGAACGCGTTCGCGAACCACTACTGGCCGGCCCTGTACCTCATCGACGCCGAGGGACGCATCCGGTATCACCGGTTCGGCGAGGGCGACTACGACCGGTCCGAGGCCGTGATCCGCCAGCTCCTGACCGACACCGGAGCCGACGAGATCGCGGACGACGCCACCGTCGAACCCCGTGGTCCCGAGGTCGAGGCCGACTGGGACAGTCTGGAGACCGCGGAGACCTACCTCGGATACCGTCAGACACGGAACGTAGCGTCCCCCGGCGGTCTGATCCCAGACGTGCCCCGAGAGTACGAGCGCCCCGAGGCATTGGGACCGAACCACTGGGCGCTTTCCGGCAACTGGACCGTCCGCGCAGAGGCGGCGGCGCTCAACGAGCCGAGCGGCCGGGTCGCCTACCGGTTCCACGCTCGGGACGTCCATCTCGTCATGGGTCCGAAGACACGCGAGCATCCCGTCACGTTCCGGGTGACCATCGACGGAGAGCCGCCCGGTGAAGCACGCGGAACCGACGTCGACGCCGACGGGTCCGGGACCCTTATCCAGCAGCGGATGTATCAGCTGATCCGGCAACCGGGGCCGATCGTCGACCGCGTGTTCGAGATCGAGTTCCTGGAACCGGGTGCGGAGGGGTTCGCGTTCACGTTCGGTTGAGCCCACCTCTGCCTCCGACCGTCTGAGTACCATGGGCAGCTCGGAGGACCACCCCGCGAGGCGAGGGTGCTCGGCGATGGAGGGACGATGCGCATCGATGACGACCGGCACGAGGGGCACGAGGACGACGGGCGCCAAGACGACGGGGACGAGGGCGACGAGCTCGAGGCCGAGATCATGCGGGCGGATCGCCCGTTCGCAACGGACGAGCGCGAGACCACCCCGGAAGGGGCGCTCGAAGGCCTGAGCATCGACGAAGCGCTCGCCCGCGAACGGCCCGAAGGTTCGACCGTCCACGAGGCGATGGGCCTCGTGGACGACGGCGCGCTCGACACGGAGGGCGAGTTGGTCGCGGAGGGCTCGCTCGAGCAGGACGACTTCGCCTCACCCGAGGAGTCCGCGGTGTCGGTCCGCGACGATGCGCCGGGCGCGACGGATCACGACGATCCTCACCCTCCCGAGGAGGCGTAGGGAGGCTCGAGAGGCGATACCGCAACCACCCCAGGAGTCGTCTTCGGGTCACCCCCCTATCGGTTGATGGGCGCCTCAACCGGGCGCGCCAAGCACGTTGGCCGCGTGTCCGATGCTCCCCGAGCGAACACCGACATGATGTCGAGGTCGCTCGCGACTCGGGAATCGGCCCCGACAGGAGGTGGCGACCGTACCGATCGGATACCTGGTGGCCGTGGCGCTCGTCACGTGGTGCACGTTGTTCGCACTCGCGCCGATGCGCGGGGGGTGGATCCGCGGTCGCCTCAGCTGGATGTTCGGGTTCATCCTCAACGAGCTGCCGTTCGTCGCTTTCGCCTGGCTGCTCGCCTCGACCCTTTTGGCTATCGCCCAGGGAGATCTCCGCTCTCCGATGGGATGGACCGCGTTCGGCCTGGCCCTTCTCACGACGGCAGGGCTCGCCGTCATCGTCCGGCGCGCACTCCGCACGCGTCCGGCGGTCCAACACGCGCTCGCGATCGGCCTGGGCGCCCACTGGCGCACGGCCATCGACGCACCGATGGCCGGCGGGCTGCGCCGCCGGCTTCCGCTCGCCAGCATCATGTTCGCGCCGCTCCTCGTCCGGCGCCGGAATGTCGAGCGCGTCGCGGACATCCCCTACGGCGAAGCCGGCAAGTGGAACCGGCTCGACGTGTACCGCGACCGCGCCCGTCCCTCGGGCGGCCCGATCCTGGTCCACCTCCACGGGGGTGGCTTCCGGAGCGGCAGGAAGAACCGCGAGGCACGCCCGCTCCTGTACCGGCTCGCCGGCCGGGGCTGGGTGTGTATCAGCGCGAACTACCGGCTCTCGCCGGCCGCGTCGTTTCCCGATCACCTGGTCGACGTCAAGAAGGTGATCGCCTGGGCCCGTGAGCACGGTCAGGAGTTCGGCGCCGACCCACGGTCGATCTTCATCGCGGGGAGCTCCGCCGGCGGTCACCTCGCTTCGATGGCCGCGCTCACGCCCAACGACCCGTCGTTTCAGCCCGGCTTCGAACGCGCGGATACCTCGGTCGCCGCCGCCATCTCCATGTACGGCTACTACGGCCCCATCGATACCGGCCAGCCGGTGCCGTCTTCACCGATGGCGTACGTCCACCCCGATGCGCCGCCGTTCTTCGTCGCGCACGGCGATCAGGACACGTATGCGCCGGTCGACGGCGCGCGGCGGTTCGCGACGGCGCTGCGTACCGCCTCGATGCACCCTGTCGTCTACGCGGAGCTGCCCGGAGCCCAGCACTCGTTCGACCTGTTCCACTCCATCCGCTTCGAGGCACTCGTCGACGGCATCCAGGCCTTCGCAGCGTGGGTACGATCGTCCACCCACTCGTCGGGACGCACCTAGGGCTGTCCTCGTCAGTCCACGTAGGGCCCGTTGAACAGCGGCGCCTCGCCGTATGGCGCGCCCGCCATCAGCAGGAGCCGGGTGCCGGGTGACGCATCGGTCACGGCGAGTTCGTCGCCGGGACCCAACAGCACGAGCTGCGGCGGCTTCGCGTGCGGACCCTCGGGCCCGAACGTTGCCCCGCCCTCGAGCAGGTACGCAAACCCCTGGAACGCGCGCGGGACCGGGATCGTCACCGCGCCACCGTTCGTCAGCTCGACGTCGAACACGACGGCGGGCGTCCCGAGCTCGATGGGCGAGCCCTCGCCGACCAGGACCCGAACCGTCGCGTCTCCCACGTTGCGAACCGGGATCTGATCGGGCAGCAGCACGCGGGCGCTCGGCTCGGCCTGCTTGTCCTTGCGGGCCAGGTTCACCCAGAACAAGACGCTCCGCCACTCGGTGTCGCCGAGGCCGTCGTCCCGCTCCTCCGCGCCGATGGCCTCGGCGTGCCACGCGCCGCGCCCCGTACGGAGCGCCAGCAGGCCGCCTTTCGGGAGCCGAACCCGCTCGATCGATCCGCCCGGTCCGGTGCTGTGACCCGTGCTGGCCGAGCCCTCGAGGATGTACCAGAGGTTGTCGAACCCCCGGTGCGGATGCTTCGTGTCGACGTCCTTCAGCTCCGAGAGCTTGAACCGCGCCTCGTGCACGAGGATGAACGGGTCGGTCACCTCGTAGGGCGCGCTCCTGGACGGGACGGGCTCCAGGATCTCGAACCCCATCATCGGTCTGGTGTGCGCGTCCTCGATCAGGATCGCCTTGCGCGATGTCGCCACCTCTTGCTTTGCCACGTCCCTCATCTCCTTCCCGGATCGGTGTGCGTTCGCCCTCGTCAACCGGTTCGGTGTCACTTGTATTCCAGTAGTGACTACGTGGACGCTAGTGACCCTGCTAGGCTGGATGGGTGAAGACCCCGACCCGGCGGACGAGCTGCGCCGCCGACACGTGCGAGAGCGCCGACGCCGCGCTCGTTCGCGCGTTCGACCTCCTCGGCAAGCGCTGGACTGGGGTGGTGCTCGGGACCCTGAGGGGCGGGCCGGCGGGGTTCCGAGCCCTGGCCAGGGCCGTCGACGGGATCAGCGACTCGATGCTGTCCGACCGCCTCGCCGAGCTCGCCGACGCCGGCCTGGTCTCTCGCACAGTTCGGGACGGACCGCCGGTCTCGGTTACCTACGAGCTGACGGACGCGGGCCGGGCCCTGCTGCCTGCGCTCGAACAGATCACCCGCTGGGCCGAGAAGCACCTCCCCGCCTAGCCCGACGAGGCTAGAGACCCGTCTGAGCCTTGATCGTTCCCTTCTTCACTGCGGCCTGCAGTCGCGCGTAATCCCGCTCGTTCTGATCCGCGTACGCCACCGAGAAGTCCGCGATGGCCACGTCGAACACGTCGCCCTTGCCCAAGTAGGAGGCGATCGCGATCCGGTCGCCAGAGCGCGCGTGTGCTCTCGCGAGCGTCGAGGCGCAGATCTGCGCGTAGAGCGACATGCCCTCCGGGATCATCGACTCGACCTCGGCCGAGCCCTTCATGTCGCGCAACTGCCGGATGTAGAAGTCGCGCTGCTGCCCGTCCAACCCACTGGCGACGCGGTCCCATCCGAGGAAGATGTCGCTCGTCGCCTGCATCAGGCGCTGGCCCGCAACCACGCGCTGGCCGTGGTTGGGATACGCGCTCTTGCCCACGAAGCGCTCCAGGACCGACTCCTGCGCCTCCTTCATCTGGAGGAACAGCGGGTCCTGGTTGTCGCGGCCCAGGAACAGGCCGATCCAGGCGCGCGTGCCCACGCTGCCAACGCCGACCACCTTCCGGGCCAGGTCGACGAAACGGAACTGCTCGAGCAGGTACCGGCGGTCCGTTTCGAGCGTCCCGCGATACCTGCGCACGACCTGGACGAGCTCCTTCCTGATCTGCTCGCGGCCGATCCCCTCTGGGATGAGCTCCTCGATCGGCACGATCAGGGGCGGGTTGCTCACGATCCTGGGTTCGCCGTTCTCCTCGTCGGTGAGCTTGGCGAACGCCTGGACGCTGTCCCTGGCACGCGCCTTGGCAAGGTCCTTCTCCACGGCCTTGCCCCGCTTGCGATCGACCTGGGACTGGACTTTCTGGAACTCGGACTCGATGTCCAAGTGCGAGTACCAGACCTGGAGGTTCGGCATCGCGGCGAACTCGGCCATCGACGTCCGGTACTGGCGGGCGCCTGCCAGGACCACGGAGCGCCGTTCGGCGTCGGTGAACCCGTTGTTGCGTCCGGCGATCTCAAGGCTCGCGGACAGCCGTTTCACGTCCCACTCCCACGGCCCCGGGAGGGTCTCGTCGAAGTCGTTCACGTCGAACATGAGCCGGCGCTCGGGCGACCCGAAGACGCCGAAGTTCGACAGGTGGGCGTCCCCGCACACCTGGGCGCGGAGGCCGGACGTCGGCGTGGAGGCCAGGTCGGCCGCCATGATCAGGGCGGCCCCCCGGTAGAACGTGAACGGGGACACCAGCATCCGCCCGTAGCGGATCGGCACCAGCTCGGGGACCCGGTCGGCGGCCTGTTCCTCGAGCAGGGCGATCGGATCCGGGCGGTCGTCCGAGGGCTCGAACACGGCCTGGCTCGAGCGTGGGACCTCCGCCCGCGCGGCCTTGCCGCGGGCGATCCGCTGCTCGACGGTCAGGTGCGGAACCTTGGTGGTCGACGATCCTCGTGCGCCCATCGCAGCGCCTCCCGTCCTGTCGACCGCCCGGCCGGCGACCCTAGGGTGTCACAAGCCGGGGCGAGGCGATGGGCCGGCGTCCCGTCGGGACGGCTCGCGCCCCGACTTGCCAAACCCCGTCGAGCTTCCCATGCTCTTCCGGGGCAACGAACGCCGTCGGGAGGAGTGGGTCATGAACGAGGCCAAAGGGGTCGGACGCTGGGTCGAAGAGGAGTTCGAGCGCAACATCGTCGGCCCGATCGAGGACTTCCAGGATCCGAGCCAGGAGTGGCGGCGCCTGGTCTCCGAGCTGCTGGGCACGTTCTTCCTGGTGCTGGTCGCCGCGGGCGGCGGCATGATGAACCAGGCCTTCGACGGCGCGATCGGACGCGGGGCGGCGGTGACGGCGCCCGGACTGATGGTGCTGGCGATCATCCTGTTCATGGGCAAGGTCTCGGGCGCCCACCTGAACCCGGCGGTCAGCCTCGCCTTCGCGGCGCGCGGCAACTTCCCGTGGGTCCGAGTACCGGGCTACATCGTCGCGCAGCTGATCGGCGCAGCCCTGGCCGCGTGGTTCCTGCAGAGCGTGATCGGCGTCTCGGCGACGTTCGGCTCGAACTATCCGGCCGCCGGATACAGCTCCTTGGATGCGATGTGGATGGAGCTCATCCTGACGTTCGGCCTCGTGAGCGTGATCCTCGGAACCGCCTCGGGCGCCCAGAATCTCGGCGTGGTCGGCGCGTTCGGCGTCGGTGCGTACATCATCCTCGCCGGCCTGTGGGCGAGCCCGCTCTCGGGCGCGTCGATGAACCCCGCCCGCACCTTCGGGCCCAATCTGGTCGGCGCGAACTTCACCGACTACTGGGTGTACGTGGTCGGACCGATCGCGGGGGCCATGCTCGCCGTGGGCGCCGCGTTCGTGCTCCGCGGGCGGGGCGGCGGTAAGGCCGGGTCCGGGGCCGCGCAGGGTGGCCTGTTCACCGAGGCCGCGCACCCGGACCAGGCCTGAACCGTCGCGTCTTGCGGGCGCGTCCGCGAGTGCGATAGGCAGGAGGGGCGGGCGGATCGCGTCTCGAAGCCGTCCGCGGTCCGATCCGCCGGGCCGGACCATCGAGCCGGGAGGCGACGTATGAGAGAGCACTTGATCCCTGTGGACGACATCCCGCCGGAGGGGACGGTGACCGTAGACCTCCTCGGCCGCGAGGTGCTGGTGATGATGCTGAACGGGAAGCCTCGCGCCTACCTCAACGTCTGCATGCACCACGGCGGCTCGTTGAGGCTGGACGGCGACACGTTCACGTGCGAGTGGCACGGGTCGACGTTCGACGCGCGGACCGGCAAGGCGCTCTCCGGGCCGGTCCGACCCGACGCGAGGCTGATCATGCTGCCGACCCGCATCGAGGACGGCGTCCTGACCTACGTGTACGAGGAGTGACCGGACGGTGGACGTCGCAACGTGGCTCGAGGCGTACCGCCGCGCGTGGGAGGACAAGAACGCGGAGGCGGCCGCCGGTCTGTTCGCCGAGGACTCCACCTATCGCTCGAACATCTTCGAAGACCCGTACGAGGGACAGGACGGCGTCCGCACCTACTGGACCGAGGTGACGCAGACGCAGGAGGAGGTCCGCGTACTGATGGGCGCCCCGTTCGTCGACGGCGACCGCGTGGCGGCCGAGTTCTGGACCACCATGCGCAACGACGGCGCCGAGATCACGCTGCCCGGCTGCCTGCTGCTACGGTTCGGGACGGACGGGCTGTGCACCGCCCTGCGTGAGTACTGGCACATCGAGCAGGGCCGGCTCGACCCTCCCCCGGGTTGGGGCGATCTCGGGTAGCTCCCGTCGGAGTGTCGCAGGCCCCGGCTACCTTCCGACCCGAGGCGACCAGAAGGAGGCGGGCCATGGACAACACGTTCGACTGGTTCGTGGGGACGTGGACCTCGGAGCAACGCCGGCTCCGCGGGGTCCTGGTCGGCAGCCAGGACTGGTACGAGTTCCCGGGCACGCACCGGGTCTGGAATGCGCTGGACGGGATCGCGCAGTTCGACGAGGCCATGTTCCCAACCGAGGGCTTCGGGGGTATCACGCTGCGGCTGTATGACAAGGAGCGCGACGAGTGGTCGCTGTACTGGGCCAGCAGCCGCAACGGCCTGCTCGCGCTGCCGCCGACCGTCGGCAAGTTCGGCGAGGACCGGGTGGGCGTGTTCACCAACGAGGAGGAGTGGGAGGGCACGCCGATCACCGTGCGCTACCTGTGGTCGGATATCACACCGGCAAGCGCCCGGTGGGAGCAGGCGTTCTCCGCGGACCACGGCGCCACCTGGGAACCCAACTGGATCGCGAGGTTCACCCGCACCGGCTGAGGAACCGCGCGCGGGCATCAAGGCACGCAGGCGGTAGCGTGGAGGTCCATGGAGTACGTGAACCTTGGCAAGACCGGTCTCCGCGTCTAACGCGTCGTGCTCGGGATGATGAGCTTCGGTAAGGACCCGGGCCGCCAGTGGGCCCTCGACGAGGACGCCGCCGAACCCATCGTGCGCCGCGCGGTCGAGGGCGGGATCACGTTCTTCGACACGGCGGACGTCTACAACGGCGGTCAGAGCGAGGTGGTCACCGGGCACCTGCTTCTGAAGCTCTTCGGTATGCGCGAGGAATACGTGGTCGCGACGAAGGTGTTCGGCGACACGATGCCCGGCGAGAACGGCCACGGGCTGTCACGCAAGCACGTGCTCGCCTCGATCGACGCCTCGCTCGACCGGCTCGGGCTGGACTACGTCGACCTGTACCAGATCCATCGGTGGGACCCGCTCACGCCGATCGAGGAGACGATGGAGGCGCTCCACGACGTTGTCAAGGCGGGCAAGACCCGCTACATCGGGGCGAGCAGCATGTACGCGTGGCAGTTCGCGAAGGCTCAGCGCGTCGCGCCGACGTCGTTTGTCTCGATGCAGAACCACTACAACCTGGTGTACCGGGAAGAGGAGCGCGAGATGATCCCCCAGTGCGTCGACCAGGGGGTCGCCGTGCTTCCGTGGAGCCCACTCGCGCGCGGCCTGTTGGCCGGGAATCGGACGCGCGAGGGCGAGCGGCTCACGACCCGCGCGAGGACCGACGAGTTCGGCGAGACCCTGTACCGGCCCGAGGTCGACTTCGCCGTCGTGGACCGGGTCGCCGAGGTGGCCTCGGCCCGCGGGGTCTCGAGCGCGCGTGTGGCGCTCGCGTGGCTCCTGCACAAGCCCGCGGTGACAGCCCCGATCGTCGGAGCGACCAAGGTCGAACACCTCGAGGACGCGCTCGGTGCCGAGGCGCTCTCCCTCACCGACGACGAGATCGCGAGGCTCGAAGAGCCGTACCTCCCGCACGAGATCTCGGGTCATTAGGAAGGGCCCCGCCTAGACGACCGACCCCCGGCTCTCGCACGTCGGCGGCCGGTGCGACGCTTCCGACGTGCGCGACGACGCCACGATCCTCCACGCCGACGCCGACTCCTTCTACGCCTCGGTGGAGCAGCGCGACGACCCGGGGCTGCGGGGCCGCCCGGTCATCGTGGGGGCGGGCGTGGTGCTCGCGGCCAGCTACGAGGCCAAGGCCTTCGGCATCCGAACCCCGATGGGCGGCGCCCAGGCCCGCCGGCTGTGCCCGCAGGCGATCGTGGTTCGGCCGCGGATGGATGCCTACAGCGAGGCGAGCAAGGCCATGTTCGAGGTGTTCGAGCAGACCACGCCGTTCGTCGAGGGCCTGTCGATCGACGAAGCGTTCCTGGACGTCGGCGGCCTGCGGCTGATCTCGGGCACGCCCACCGAGATCGCCGTGCGCCTTCGGCAGGAGGTTCGCGAACGCGTCGGCCTGCCGATCACGGTGGGCCTAGCCA
>Ga0114129_10002991_pt1 | contig 23666 bp, 17 predicted proteins | sample RhiMetdeltSRZDD1_FD_80071 | JGI IMG/M metagenome (GOLD analysis project Ga0114129, IMG submission 80071) | Populus rhizosphere microbial communities from Tennessee, USA - Rhizosphere MetaG P. deltoides SRZDD1 (version 2) (version 2) | ecosystem: Host-associated > Plants > Roots > Rhizosphere >...
ACGGCGCGATCGATGTCCTCGGCGCGCCCTTCGGCGATCGTGGTGATCGTCTCTTCGGTGGCCGGGTTGATCGTCGGGAAGGAGTGCCCCGCGACGGCGTCAACCCACTGTCCGCCGATGTACAGTCGGCCGGGTTTGATTTTCTGTTCTGCCGGCATGGGCGCCGATGTTAATCGGAACCCTTGGTCGAGTCAACGACGCCCCCGAGCGCCTGGGCGCGCAAGCCGGAATCGTCGGGAAGGGGAGGGCGGGCGTGACGGAAGGTGCCGGCCCTGGAGGGCCGCGAGGCGGACGGAAGCGGTCCGGGATCCGCCTCGAGCGAGGGGGAGGGGAGCGGCATGGACCTGTCGGTCAGGGGCATCCCGGTGCCGAAGGCGTCCCCGGCCAACGGGTTCACGCGCACGCGCTCCTGGGGCGGCGTATGCGGGCGCGAAGGAGTCGTATCCGCCACCGCGATCCCCTTCGCGCCGATGACCCCGACGTCGTGGCGAGCGCGGGAGCCCAGCCGCCGGCTCTGCACCTGGCGCTGCTTGGCCTGGAGTCGTCTCTGCTGGGGAGTGAAGATGTCGCCCGGCTGATCGTAGCCGAGCGGGTACCAGAATCCACCCGGATCGCGCTGGCCGTCCGGCAGCGTCGAGGCGAAGCTGTCGTCGGGGCCGGCCGGGAGAACGACCTCGAGCAGCCCGAGCCCCCGATCGATCAGCGTCGGCAGCCTCCGTCGTTTCCTGGCGGGAGCCATGACCCCCTCGGAAGGTGCTAGGGAAGGTGCTCCAAACGATTTCGGATGCTATCAAACCGCCAAACGAAACGCAAGTCAACCACTGTTCCGTTTTGTGAAACCGCTTCCACTGCGGCGCCTGGAATGAGAACGCGGTCCCCCGCGCGGCCGTCAGAAAACCGTCGCCAACTTGCAGCCTGGCCAGCCGGACTCTAGATTCCTTGCTTGGATGGCCCGTTTCCGCTCCACGGTTTGCCGTTAAGGGGCCGGCGGGGGGTCCGATGGGGATTCTGGCAGTCGTCCAGCAGGCGGCTCAGTCGTATCCGGTGCTGCTGATCGTGCTTCTCGGCACGATCCCTCTGACGCTCTGGGCGTGCAAGCAGAAGCGCTGGATGTGGGCCACGGGAAGCGGGCTCGTCGCTGGCGCGGTCTTCCTTCTTTATATGACGGTCCCCGATCGGGCCATCTCCCCCTCCGACGCATCGGCGTCCCCCACGCTGCCGGGAGGCGCCGATCTCGCCGTGGCGGGGTCAGGGCCCGCAACCGGAACCGGCCGTTCCGACGATCCGGGACGATCGAAGCACGCCCTTCTGGAGCCGGGCCGGTTCGCCTCCGCCACGAGACTGCACCCGCGGTTCCCGCGGGATTTTCCGGTTCCCAGAGTGTTCCGCCTGGAGAGCAATTCGGGGGGCGTCCGTGGCGGCAATCTCACCGTGCGCTTCCGCTTCCGGGGGGAGGCCAGCAACGCGGTCTGCGACCTCAGGTCCCAGGGCCGGAGGAACGGCTGGAACGTCGAGGTCCTCGCGCCGCACCGCCTGATCTTTCGCAAGGATGACAGGATGGTCGAGGCCTGGTTCAGCTTCCCGGCCCGCTCGGTCGTCCTGGACATCGCCGATCCGCAGTAACCCCTGCTCCGCCGTTTCCGACGCGTCTCAGGGCTGCTCGAGCCAGGTGCGGATCAGCTCCTGGTCGAGCGGATCGCGCAGCCGGGAGAACATCTGCGTGCCGAGCACACGGATCGTCCCCTCCTGATCGAACGGAAGCCTCCCGTACATGCGCCCTCCCTGAAAATGGCACGGGGAGCACTTCTCCTGCAGGAGGGGCAGGATCCGGGCCGCGAAGTCGACCCGGCCCGTGGTCCCCGGCCCCGTCGCGGCGACCGGCGCGGGAGCCGGCGCGGGCGTCGCCGCCGAATCCGGCCCGGTGGCCGGGGAGGGGGCAGGTGCGGGGGCCGACGCGGAAGCGTCCGCCGTGGCCGTTCCGGTGCCTGTGGCCTCGGGCATCGGGCCGCCCGAGGCGCAACGGCACAGTCCCAGGAGGGCCAGGAAGGCCGGAAGCGCGGCCGGGCCGAGCACACGGGAAGCGGCCATGCAGGAAGTATACAGGCGGCCCGCGCCGGGGGTAGAGTCCCGGGATGCCGCCGGGCGCCCTGGCCCTGGTTCTCTTCGCAGCCGTCCTCCACACGGCCTGGAACCTGCTGGTCAAGGGTTCGGGCCGCAAGGAGGTGTTCACCTGGTGGGCGCTCCTGTGCGGCGCGCTCGTCTTCCTTCCGATCCTGATCCGCGGCGGGCCGATCCCGGCGTCGGTCTGGCCCTACGCGGTGACGAGCGCCCTGGTGGAGGTCCTCTACTACGCGGTGCTGGGGCGGGCCTACGATCGGGGCGAGTTCTCCCGGGTCTATCCGATCGCGCGGGGAGCGGCCCCCGCCTTCCTGGCCGCCTGGGCGTTCCTGTTCCTGGGCGAGCGGCCCGGCCCGCAGGGGCTCGCCGGGCTCGCGGTGCTGCTCGCCGGCCTGGCTCTGGTCGGAGGCTCCCCCTCGTCCGGGACGCCCCGCGAGCCGTGGCGGCGGCGATTCGGATCGGCCGGCGTCGCCGAGGCGATCGTGGTGGCGATCTGCATCTCCGTCTACTCGACGATCGACGCGGCGGCGGTGCGCATCGTGCAGCCGGCCGCCTACACCGTCCTGGTGCTGGGGCTGACCGGCCTCTTCCTGACGCCCTGGGTCGTGGCGCGGCACGGGGCGGCGGGGATCCTGGCGGAATGGCGCGCCCGGCGCGGGGCGATCGTGGCGGTGGGGTGCATGACCCTCCTGGCGTACCTTCTGGTGCTCCAGGCGTATGCGCGCTCGCGCGTGGCCTACGCCGGGGCGGTGCGCGAGGTGAGCATCGTCCTGGCGGCGCTTGCCGGGTGGGCCGTGCTGCACGAGAGGCTCGGCGCGGCGCGCCTGATCGGATCCCTGCTGGCCTTCGCGGGGGTGCTCTGGATCGCCCTGGCGGGCTGAGACGCCCCGGCGGCGGCCGGATCGGCGCGATCCCCCATGCTAAGATGACGATCGTGGACATCGTCAACCCCGCCATCGAGGAGTACCTGCGCCAGGTCGCGCCGCCCGGCGAGGGCGTGCTGCGGGAGATGGAGCGCCTCGCGTCCCGCCGGCGCTTTCCGATCGTCGGACCTCTGGTCGGGCGGCTCTTGAACGTGCTGGCTCGCTCGATCGGCGCCCGGGACGTCTTCGAGTGCGGATCGGGATTCGGGTACTCGGCCTTCTGGTTCGCGCTCGCCCTGCCTCCCGGCGGCCGCGTCGTCCTGACGGAGGGCTCCGCCGAGAACTGCGCCAGCGCGCGCGGGTTCCTGAGCCGGGCCGGATTGATGGACAAGGCGTCCATCGAGAAGGGGGACGCGCTGGAGATCCTGGCGCGCCATCCCGGCCCGTTCGACATCATCTTCTGCGACATCGACAAGCGCGACTATCCCAAGGTGCATCCGCTCATGATGCCGCGGCTGCGCGCCGGCGGGCTCTTCCTCTGCGACAACATGCTCTGGTCGGGACGGGTGGCCGATGCCCAGTGCCAGGACGACGACACGCGCGGCGTCCGCGAGCTGACCCGCCTGCTGTACGGCGATCCGGCCCTCGCGACCGCCATCCTGCCGCTGCGCGACGGCGTCAGCATCAGCCTGAAATCCTCCTGAGTCCGCCCGATCGCCCGTGCCGGCGCGGGGGCCTCGTCAGGGGCGCGCCGCGAAGACCCGCGTGACCAGAGGCTCGAGGACTTCGAGGGGCAGCGCGCTGGGGACGGGCTCGCCTCCCGGGCCCGCCCGGTGAAGCCGGGATTCCAGGGAGTCGTCGCCCGTGTAGGTCCAGCGCCCGGCGCCGGGCGGTTCCAGGCGGTTGAGCTCCTCGGCGAGGCCGGAGAGATCGAACCGTCCGCCGCGGGGCGGCGTCACGGTGTCGAACCAGGAAAAGATCTGAAAGGCGATCTCGTAGAACGTTCCGTCCGGCCCTTTCGTGGCGGTCAGGACCCGGTGGTGCCGGGCCACGTTGAAGCGCGCCATCTCGTCCAGGGGTTCGGCCGCCTCGATCACCGTCAGCCGCGCCCCCTCGTGCTCGCGCACCCGCGCCACGTCCCGCATGCGCATCATCGACTTCATGTACGCGGCCAGGCGGTCCGACCACAGGGACTTATAGGACGCCGCGGAGGACAGGAGCCCGGGCAGCATCGACAGGAGCCGGTCGTAGATCACCTGATAGCGCTCGTGCTCGCCCAGGCCGCGAATCTCCGCGGCGATGGGGGAGCGCTCCTCGTCGCCGAAGGCGGTCACGACGCAGTCGAGCTTGAACGCGTCCGGCGTGGTGAACTCGCCGAAATCGCCGGTCCGCGCCGCCTGGATCAGCCCGGTCTCGTGGCGCAGCGCCTCGTCCGGCCTGAGGACCGAAAACACCGACAGGAGCCCGTCTGTGTCGAAATGGTTGTTGGTGACGATCGACACGCCGCGCAGCCAGTCCTCGCGGGCGGGATCGCGCGCGAGACGGAGGGCCATCTCGGTGGAGGTGTCGGCTTTCAGATGGGCCGGCGTGCGATTGCCGGGCCAGTGGCTCAGGTTCAGCCCCCCGTCGACGACCCCGTCGACGCACAGGAAGGGGAGGGCGTTCAATCGCTCGTCGAAGTACGTGAAGATCATTTCCGTGGGCCCCGCCGCGCGCTCGTCCACGCTCCCGCGACTATAGCCCGGCGGCGGCGGGGGCGGCAACCGCCGATTGACTCCCCCGGGAGCGTGCATTAGAGTAACGCTCCGACATGGGTTCCCGCCTCGCAGCGCTCGAAGACTCGCACACACCCCCGGCTCGATCGGCGCGCACGGCCGCGATCGCGACGGCGCTCCTGCTCTTGTGCGTCGCGGGGTGCAATCGCTCCCGGTCGGATGCCGACGCCATCCGCGCCCTGGTCGCGCGGGAGGCGGCGGCGATCAACGCCCGGGACATGAAGGCCCTTTCGGAGGTCTGGTCCAGGGACGGCCAGGCGCTCCTGTTCGACGTGTCGCCGCCGGGGCGCTTCCAGGGCTGGGAGCAGATACAGCGCCAGTGGAGCGGCTTCTTCGAGCGTGCGTCGGAGATCCACATGACCGTCGAGTCGCTGAACGCGGTGACCGAGGGCCCGCTGGGGTATGCGACGTACGACTGGACGATGACCGGTCGCATCGGCTCCTACGCCATCGACGATCGGGGACAGGCGACGGCGATCTACCGCCGGGAGAAGGAGGGGTGGAAGCTGGTGCACGCCCACTTCTCGCCGAGCCCGCCGTCTCCGGCCGCGGCCCCCGCGGGCGGGACGGGATCAAGCCCCGCGCCCGCGGAGACACCCGCGGGAAAGAAGCCCTAGGAGTGTGTCGGACACACTCCTAGGCTCCCGGGTGTCCGGTGTGCATGCCCGCCGGCCGGAGCCTATGTTGATGTCGGGATTGCGGGCCGGCGTGATCGAGACCCCGCCTGCGGAAGGGTGAACGCATGGCGCCGAAGAGCCAGATCGTCAAGGAAGTCCTGCCGAACGGCGTGACCGTCCTGGCCGCCGAGGACCATTCCTCGCCCGTCGTCGCCATCAATCTCTGGGTACGCGCCGGCTACTTCGACGAGACCGACGCCGAGATCGGCATCTCGCACGTCCTCGAGCACATGTTCTTCAAGGGGACTCCCGACCGTCCCCGTGCGGACCAGATCGCCTCCGAGATCAAGGCGCTCGGAGGGGAGCTGAACGCCGGCACCTACTACGACTCGACCAACTACTACGTGGTCCTGCCGTCGGAGAACTACCGCAAGGGACTGGAGATCCAGGCCGACGCGCTGATGCACCCGCTGTTCGACGCGGACGAGCTGAAGCGGGAGATCGAGGCGGTCATCCAGGAGGGGCGGCGCAAGAAGGACACGCCGGGTGCGTACGCGCTGGAGATGATGTTCCGCGAGGCCTTCGACGTGCACCGCATCCGGCGCTGGCGGATCGGCGGAGAGGACGAGCTGCGCGCCTTCACGCGCGACCAGCTGCTGTCCTACTTCAACGGGCACTACGTGCCGGAGCGGATCATCCTGGCGATGGTCGGGGACATCCAGGCCAAAGAGGCGATCGAGGCCGCCCACGTCTACCTGGGCGGGATGGCGGCGCGCCCCGGCGCGCCCCTCGGATCTCCCGAGGAGCCGCGCCAGACCCGCTTCAAGGCCTTGCGCCTCGCGGGCGACATCAAGAGATCCTACCTGACCCTCGGCTACCACGCGCCGGCGGTCCTGACGGACGACGACCTGGCGCTGCGCATCCTGGCGTACGTGCTCGGCGGAGGCCAGGCGTCGCGCCTGTACCAGGGGGTCAAGGAGCGCGCCGGGCTCGTGGACACGATCGGCGCCTCACTCGACTCGTTCCGGGACCTCGGGATCTTCACGATCATGGCCGAGCACGAGCCGAAGAACGCGGCCCCGGCCCTGCCGGCCGTCCAGGCGGAGGTGGAGCGCCTCCGCAGGGAGCCGCCCTCGAACGCCGAGATGGAGCGCGCCCGCACCGCGATCGAGTTCCGCTACCACCAGAGCCGCTCGGACGTCCTCGGGCAATCGTCCATCCTGGCCTATTACGAATCGATCGGCGGCCATCACCTGGCCGACGAGCTGGTGGAGCGGCTGCACAAGGTGACCGCGGCCGACGTGCAGCGCGTGGCGCGCACCCACCTGACCCTGGAGAACGCCACGCTCCTGTCCTACCTTCCGGAGCCGGCCGCGGCGGCCCTTCCGGCCGCCGACCCGGAGGAGCTGGCCAACGAGCTCCGCCGTGTGGCGCCCGCCGGCCCGCCCCGCGAGGAGACCGCCGCGGGCCCCGGCCCGTTCCGCCCGGGCGCACAGGCGCAGCGCGCCCCGACGCCCCGGCCCGTCCGGACGCCCGTCGGCGCGGACGTGTCACGCCACCGCTTCGAGTCCGGCTCGGTGCTTCTGCACGAAAGGCGGAGCGAGGTGCCGCTCGTGACCTTCTGCGTGGCCTTCCGCGGCGGCCGCTCGGGCGAGGGGCGGGAGAGCTCCGGCATCACGCGGTTGATGCAGGCGACCATGATCAAGGGGAGCGTGACGCGCGACTCGCGCCGCGTGGCGCTCGAGATCGAAGGCCTGGGCGCCTCGATCGATCGCCTCATCGACGAGGACTACTTCGGGTTCGCCGTGAACATCCTGGCGAAGCACGCGCGCCGCGCCTGGGACCTCCTCACGGATCTGATCCGGCGCCCGGCCTTCCGGCACGAGGAGATCGAGAAAGAGCGCATGCTGCAGCAGGCGGCGCAGGAGAGCATCAAGGATCAGTCGCTGCCGTACACGTTCCAGCTCTTCCGCCAGGCCGCCTTCGGCAGCCATCCCTACGCCCTGCCGTCGTTCGGGCTGGCGGTGCCGGTCCAGTCGATGAAGCGCGAGAACCTGGTGCGCTGGCACCGCGCCATGGTGCGTCCCGCGACCATGGTCGTGGCGATGGTCGGCGACCTGGAGGAGGCGGAGGCGGTCGACATGGTCGACTCGTCGATCGCCGACTGGACCCAGGAGGGACACGGCGAGCGGGACCCGGGACAGCTCGTCGCCTGGGGCGCGTCCGAGGTCGTCGAGACGCGCCGCCGCCAGCAGACCGCGCAGGTGATCGGCTTCCCGACGCCCGGCCTGCAGACGCCCGAGCGGTTCTCCCTCGACGTCGTCCAGGCGGTCACGTCGGGGCTCGGCGGCCGCTTCTTCGAGGAGGTGCGGGGCAAGCGCGGGCTGGCGTACGCCGTGCACGCCTTCAACTACCACAAGGTGGCGGGCGGGGCGTTCGCGGTCTACCTGGCCACGTCGCCGAAGAACGAGGCCGAGGCCCGGCGCGTCCTGTTCCAGGAGATCGCCCGGGTCCGCCACGAGGGGGCGCGCCGCGAGGAGATCGACAGGGCGATCCGCTACGTGCGCGGCACCCACCTGATCGCCCTGCAGGGGAACTCGCAGCGCGCCTACCGCTACTCCGACGCCGAAGTGCGGGGCCTCGGCATGGAGGCCGTCCTGGCGTACCCGGAGCGCATCGCGGGAGTCGGCTACGACGACGTGCACGACGCCGTCTGGCGTTATCTCGATCCGGACCGGTGCGCCCTGGGCGTGCTGCGCGGCGACCTGATCCAGCCTTGAGCGGCGGGACTACCCGGACAATCTAGAAGAACGCCGCCCCGGGGGCCGGCGTGGGCGACGGCGAAGGGGCCGGCGGCTCCGGCGTCGGGGATGGCCCCGGCTCGGGCGCCGGCTGCTCCGGCGAGGGGGACGGCGCCGGCGCTTCGGGCGCAGGAGATCCCGGCGCGGGAGCCTCGGGCGAAGGCGTTGGGGCCGGCTCCGGGGCCGGTTCGGCGGGCTTCTCAGGGGCCTTCTCGGGGGCCGACGGGGCGGGCGCCTCGGGAGCCGTGGTCGACGGGGCCGGGGACGCAGCCGGTGCCGGCTCGCTCGCGGGCTCCTCGACGACCGGCTTCGGGTGCTTGCGCAGATCGCCGGTCATCCGTTTCACCTCGACCCGGCGGTTCTTCTCGCGTCCTTCCTCGGTGTCGTTCTCCGCGATGAAGTTGACCGCGCCGTAGCCCTTGATGGCGATGCGCTTGGCGTCGATGCCGTGCTGCGCGAGCCAGCCCCTGACGACCTCGGCCCGGCGCTGCGAGATGTTCCGGTTGGCGGCGGCGCCTCCCTTGTTGTCGGTGTAGACGCCGATCTCGACCGAAACGTCGGACCAGTACTGCATCGCGTCCACCAGCAGCTGCAGCCACGCGTCCGTGCCGGGCCACAGCTCGATCCCCTCGACGAACTTGACGTTCTGCACGACCTGCGGCTCCGGCTTGTCCAGGCGGAGGCGCGGGCACCCTTCCTTGTCGATCTTCTGGCCCTTCGGCGTATCGGGGCACTGATCCAGGCCGTCGAGCACCTTGTCGCCGTCGGAGTCGTGCGGGCAGCCCTTCTCGTCGACGGTGGCGCCGGCCGGCGTGAGGGGGCAGCCGTCCACGCCGTCGAAGACGCCGTCGTTGTCGGCGTCGTGCGGGCAGCCCGCGGTCGGGCTGTCCATCGGATCGACCACCGCACCCTTCGGCGTGTCGGGGCACTTGTCGAGGCCGTCCCAGACCGAGTCGCCGTCGGCGTCCGTCGGGCAGCCTTCGACGTTGGCGATGGCCCCCTTGGGCGTGTCGGCGCACGTGTCGCTGCCGTCGGGGACGCCGTCCCCGTCGGTGTCGAGCGGGCAGCCGCTCGGGTCGACCGGCCAGCCCCGGGGGGTCTCGGCGCACTTGTCGATCCCCTCCATGATGCCGTCCTGGTCGAGGTCCCACGGGCAGCCGTTGTGCGAGTCGACCAGGGCCCCCTTCGGGGTGTCGGGGCAGCGGTCGTTCAGGTCCACGACACCGTCGCCGTCGCCGTCGGCCGAGCCGCCGGCGCCTCCGCCACCACCCCACACCCAGGTCAGCCCCAGGTTCAGGCTCTCGTTGTGGTAGATGTTGGTCGGCTCGTACTCGGTGGTGAACTCGGTCCGCAGGGCCAGGTGCGGGAAGAGGCGCATGCGAACGCCCCCGCCGATCGTGATCATCCGGCCGCTCAGGTCCCCCTTCTCGCCGGGCCCGAACGCGGGGTCCTCGCTGTACTTCGTCATGCCGTATCCGAACACGGCGTACGGCTTGAAGCGCCGCTTCACGTTGCGCGGGTTGATGAGGAAGCGGACGCTGTAGCTGTCCGCATTGAACGTGAATTTCCGTCCCGGGACGACGAAGAACACGCCGGGGTTGGCGATCAGCGTGCTGTTCTCGTTCTGCAGGTCTGCCGAGCCGGTCGTGCGGTACTGGAACTCCCACTCGTAGGCGGGGCGCCAGTACCAGCCGACACGCACTCCGTAGGCCCCCACATTCGCCAGGCGCAGCTCGTTGGCGTAGAAGTTGGTGCCGTAGAGGAAGCCGGCCTCCCAGGCCCCCTTCTTCTCTTCCGCCCGGGCGGACGGAGTCATGAACGGCAGGATGATGAGGAGTACGATGGCGAGCCGACAGAGGACGGAGAGGAGAGCGCGCGCTGCGGCGTCCAGGCTTCTGGTCATCCCTCTCGACCTCGCATGATCGAACGGAGCGCGGGCCGCCTGCGCTCCGGGGCCTCGCCCCAGGTGCCGCGCCCGCGCTGGTTGGTGATGTCGGAAAGGCGGCGCATCCTAACACACGGTTTTTCGGACTGTCAACGGCACGAACGCGGAAGATCGTGTTCCTCTGCGGGTTACGCACAGCGGTTCGGGTCGGGAGCGGCCGGATGTGCTATTCTTTCTAAACCCGACACCCTGCCAGGGAGGCGGTGCATTGCGGGAAGTTGCCAGGTCCGAGCCGACATTCCGCAGCCGTCTTCTGTTCGCCTCCATTCTATTCATGCTCCTTCTGGTGGCCGACCTGTTCATCTTCGGGCACCTGGCCTTCAGCGACCTGAGCCATCGGGTGATCGATCGGGCCCTGCGGACCTCCATCCGGGCCCTCGAGACGCGCCATTCGGGGCCGACCCTGTCCGACGGGGACGAGGACGACTCCGGGGCCGCCCCCACGGAGCCCTGCCCGGCGGGCGACCCCCAGTCCCCGGCTCAGGTCCGTCCCTGCCCGGCCAAGCCCCAGGAGCCGAGCATCGGGCCGCAGATCTTCCGATCGCTCAGCTATCGCCTGCAGCGGGTGATCACCGACATGGACGGGCAGGTCCTGTGGGTGGGTTACGAGGCCGGCGAGCAGCGCGAGGTGGCCACAACGGCCGGCGGGGCGACCCTGCCGCCGGGCCACCCGGGGGTCGCGGAGGAGTGGCAGGTCGGCGGAAAGCCCCAGAAGGTGATCGCCGTGAGGCGCGCCAACGAGCCCGGCGCCGCCTCGATCCGCGAAGCGGGCGTGCCGAGCGAGATGATCGAGAAGGAGATCTCGGAGCTCCGCCGGGACCTGCAGACCAAGCTCTGGGTCGGCGCGGGGATCGCGATCCTGATCCTGGCAGTGGCGTTCGGGTACGTGCTCAGGCTCCTGCACCGGACCCGGCTGCTCGAGGCGCAGGCCCAGATGGACGATCGGCTGGCCTTCGTCGGGGCCCTGGCCGCCGGCCTGGCGCACGAGATCCGCAATCCCCTGAACGTCCTGAGCATGAACCTCCAGATGCTCGAGGAGGAGCTGGTCGAGCCCGGCCCCAAGGGGACCGCCGAGGACGCCCGGGTCTACCTCGGGGCGCTGCAGGGGGAGATCCGCCGCCTCAGCACGCTGGTCAACAACTTCCTGAGCTACGCGCGCCCGCACCAGCCCCGCTTCGAGAGCAAGGACCTGAACGCGATCCTGCGCGACCTGGCGGTCTTCCTGCGCCCGGAATTCGAGACCCGCAGGCTGACGCTGCGCCTCGACCTCTCGGCGTACCTGCCCCCGGTCGATCTCGACGAGGCGCTGATCAGGCAGGCGATGATGAACCTGCTGATCAACGCCTCCCAGGTCCTCAAGGAGGGGGGGACGGTGGCGGTGACCAGCAAGGTGGGGCCGCAGGGGGAGGCGATCGTCACGGTCGAGGACGACGGGCCGGGCATCCCGCCGGCCGACCGGGAGCGGATCTTCGACGTGTTCTTCTCCAGCCGGGGCGGCGGCACCGGCCTCGGCCTGCCGATCGCCGCCCGCATCCTGCAGGCGCACGGCGGCTCGATCGCGGTCGAGAGCGAGGTCGGCAAGGGGGCCCGCTTCATCCTGACGCTGCCGCGCCGGCACGCCGAGGCGGCGGCCGCCCCCGGCCGGGTCGCGGCGACGGAAGCGTCGTGACGCCAGGACTCCTGGTGCAGCCGTGAACGAGGCCGCCCGCCGCGAGCCGGGGACGCGCTCGCGCGAAGCGGCGGAGCGCCGGGTCGAGGACCTGCGCCGCCAGATCTGGCATCACCGCAAGCGCTACTACGCCGACAGCGCCCCGGAGATCTCCGACGCCGAGTACGACGTCCTGGAAAAGGAGCTCGCCGCCCTCGAGGCGGAGCATCCCGGGCTGGTCACGGCCGATTCGCCGACGCAGCGCGTCGGGGCCGAGGTCGAGGGGGACCTCCCGACGGTCCGGCACGCCGTGCCGATGCTCAGCCTGGACAATGCCGCATCCGTCGAGGAGCTGCGCGAGTGGCACGCGCGGCTGCTGCGAGTCCTGGGCCGCGAGGAGGTGCCGCTCGTGGCCGAGCTCAAGATCGACGGGGTGTCCGTGTCGCTCCTGTACGAGAACGGCTCGTTCGTGCGCGGGGTGACCCGCGGCGACGGGGTCCTGGGCGAGGAGGTCACGGGCAACGTCCGCACCATTCCGTCCGTCCCGCTGAGGCTGCAGCGGCCGGTGCCGTTCCTCGAGGCGCGGGGGGAGGTGTACTACCCGGTCGGGCCCTTCCGGGAGATGAACCGGCGACGCGAGGAGTCGGGGGAGCCTCCGTTCGCCAACCCGCGCAACGCGGCGGCCGGGACGATAAGGCTCCTCGACCCGAAGCTGACCGCGGGGCGCCCGCTGGACCTGCTGGTCTGGAACCTGACGCGGCTGTCGGGGGAGCGCCCGCCGGCGACGCACTCGGGGTCCCTCGACGCGCTCCGGGATCTGGGCTTCCGGGTCAACACCACCGCCCCCTGCCGATCGCTCGAGGAGGTGGAGGCCTACTACCAGGAATGGCAGGAGAAGCGCGACACCCTGCCGTTCGAGGTGGACGGCTGCGTCGTCAAGGTCGACGCGATCGCCCTCCAGGAGATGGCCGGATCGACGGCGCGCGCCCCCCGCTGGGCGGTGGCGCTCAAGTTCCCGCCCCGCCAGGCGACGACCACCGTGAAGGGGATCGAGATCAACGTCACGCGCTCCGGCGCCCTCACCCCGGTGGCGATCCTCGAGCCGGTGACGATCGGCGGGGCGACGATCTCGCGCTCGACGCTGCACAACGAAGACGAGCTCGAGCGCAAGGACGTGCGCCTCGGGGACCGCGTCCTCATCGAGCGGGGGGGGGACGTGATCCCCCGGATCGTCAAGGTCGTCCTGGAGGCCCGCCCGGAGGGGGCGCAGAAGTTCGCCATGCCGCGGACCTGCCCGGTGTGCGGGGCCGCCGCGCCCCGGGCCGAAGGGGAGGTCTACGGCCGCTGCGCCAACGTCTCCTGCCCGGCGCGGCTGAAGGAGTCGATCCGGCACTTCGCGCAGCGCGAGGCGATGAACATCGAGGGGCTGGGGGAGGCGCTGGTCGGCCAGCTGGTCGACCGGGGCCTCGTCCGGGAGGTCGCCGGCCTGTACGACCTGAAGGCCGGGGAGCTCGCCGACCTCGAGCGGATGGGGAAGAAGTCGGCCGACAACCTGGTGCGCGGGATCGAGAAGAGCAAGGCGGCCCCGTTCGAGCGCGTGCTGTTCGCGCTGGGGATCCGCTTCGTCGGCGAGCGCACCGCGGCGCTCCTGGTCGAGGCGCTCCCCGACATCGACGCGCTGCGGGGCGCCACGCGGGAGGCGCTGATGGAGGTCCACGAGGTCGGCCCGAGGGTCGCCGACGCCATCCTGCAGTTCTTCGAAGAGCCGCAGAACGCGCGGCTCGTCGAGCGGCTGGCGGCCGCCGGCGTCACCCTGCGCGCCGGCGAGAGGCCGGCCGCGATCGAGGGGCCGTTCAGCGGCAAGGCCTGCGTCGTCACCGGCACGATCGAGGGCTGGCCGCGCGAGGCCATCAAGAAGTACCTGCGGCGCCAGGGGGCGCGCCTGTCCGAATCGGTGTCGAAGAAGACCGACCTGGTCATCGCGGGACAGGACGCGGGCTCGAAGCTCGACAAGGCCCGCGCCCTGGGGGTGCGCGTGATCGAGGCGGACGAGTTCCTGCATCTGGCCGGCAACGTGAAGGAGCCCTGAAGATGTCCGGACCGAAGGGCCAGATCGTCGTCATCGACGACGACGACGGCAACCGCAAGAGCATCGAGATGGCGCTGCGCAAGGACGGCTACCTCGTCACGTCGTTCTCCTCGGGCCCGCACGGGCTCGAGCACCTGAAGGAGAACGGCGCCGACCTGGTCGTCACCGACCTGCGCATGCCCGGGATGGACGGCCTCGAGGTCCTGAAGGTGTCGAAGCTGGTCGACCCCGGCCTGGCGGTCCTGGTGATCACCGGCTTCGGATCGGTCGAGTCGGCGGTCGACGCCATGAAGCAGGGGGCGGACGACTACCTCCAGAAACCGGTGAACCTGGTCGAGCTCCGCAAGCGGGTCGCGGCCGCCGTCGAGAAGCGCCGCCTGGCCCAGGAGGTGCGCCAGCTCCGGGAGCGCCTGGAGGAGAAGTTCTCCTTCGGGACCCTGGTCGGAACCTCGAAGGGGATGCAGCAGGTGCTGCACCAGCTCGCCCTCGTCGCCCCCACCCGCAGCAGCGTCCTGATCATCGGTGAGAGCGGCACCGGCAAGGAGCTGATCGCCAACGCGCTGCACCAGAACTCCCCGCGCAAGGACCTCCGCTTCCTGCCGATCAACTGCGCCGCCATCCCGGCCGACATCCTGGAGAGCGAGCTGTTCGGCCACGAGCGCGGCGCCTTCACCGGCGCCGTGCAGCGCAAGGCGGGGAAGTTCGAGCTGGCGGACAAGGGGACGCTGTTCCTCGACGAGATCGGCGACATGCCGCTGGCGCTCCAGGCCAAGCTGCTGCGCGTCCTCGAGGACCGCTCGTTCATGCGCGTCGGCGGCTCCGACACGATCAACGTGGACGTGCGCATCATCGCGGCCACCAACTCCAACCTGGAGGCCAAGGTGGCGGCCGGCGCCTTCCGCAGCGACCTGTACTACCGGCTGAAGGTCGTCACCATCGAGATCCCTCCCCTGCGCGAGCGGGCCGAGGACATCCCGCTCCTGACGCACCGCTTCTTCGAGGCGTTCAAGGCGGAGAACAACCGGCCGAACCTCCAGCTCGCGCCCGAGGTGATGGAGATCCTGACGCGGGCGCGCTGGGAAGGGAACGTCCGCGAGCTGCGCAACCTGATGGAGAGCCTCGTCATCCTGGCCGGGGACGACACCCGGACGATCACCCGCGAGCACCTGCCGGAGAACTACCGGACCCCGCAACCCCCGGCCGGCCCGCCGCGGCCGGAGGCCGCGCAGCCGAGGACGATGGAGGAGATCGAGAAGGAGGCCATCCTGAAGACCCTGCAGCAGACCGGGGGGAATCGCACGCGGGCCGCCGATCTCCTCGGCATCGGCCTGCGCACCCTGCAGCGCAAGCTCAGGGAGTACGAGCAGGGACCGGGCGAAGGGCATTCGGCCGAGGAGTGACCCCGGCGCCAAATTGGCGCCCTTTCCCGCACGATACGGCTTCCCCGGCGTGGCATGCCCCGATCAGGGGGCCCGAAGCACGGGCGCCGGATGCCGGGACCCGCGACGGAAGTCATAGACCAGCAACCCTTTCGTCGATCGGCCAGGGCGCCCCCTCGCGGCTCCACCGCTGGCACATGCCTTGCTCTTTGCAAGAGGTGACATGCGCAGGGTGATCCTGGTGATCGACGACGATCCGGCCGTTCTCCGGTCCTACGGGCATCTTCTCCGGAGGCTCGGCTGCCAGGTCGTGCTCGTCGCCGACTCCGACAGGGTCCTGTCCGATCCGGACAGCCTGCGCGGGGTGGACGTGATGATTCTCGACCAGCGCATGCCGAAGACCACCGGGCTCGATCTCCTGGCCTGCCTGCGGCGACGGGCCGCGGGGGAAAACGACGGCCAGGGGATGGCCTCCGGGCGCCCGGCGGTGATCCTGATCAGCGCCTACCTGAGCGAGGCGATCCGGGAGCGCGCGGCACGGCTCGGCGTGGCCGAGATCATCGAGAAGCCGGTCGACACCACGCACCTCCTGGCATGCGTGCGTGCGGCTCTGGCGGACGGGCCGCCCAGTCCTTGACGGAGGCCCGGGGCGGCCCTATACTGAATTTTCTCAAGGAGAGATGATGTCGATGAAGAAAAGCGGGCAACCGGTCACGCTTGCACTGATCGTGGCCTCGATCGTGTTCGGCATGGTCCTGGCGGGCGGACTGCACCTGACGCGCTCCGGCCAGGCGGGCGAGAGGACGGACGATCGTCCCCTGCACGCCGCCGCCCGTGCCCAGATGGCGGTGGGCCAGGGGGTGCAGGCCGGCGGACCGGGGTCGTTCGCCGACATCGCCGAGAAGGTCAACCCGGCCGTGGTCAGCATCACCTCCACCGAAACCGTGAAGCCGAAGGAGAAGGGGCGCGGCCGGCAGCCGTTCCGCGGCGATCCCTTCGAGTTCTTCTTCGGGCCCGAGCAGAGGCGCCGCTTCCAGCCGGAAGAGGAGCCCCGCTTCGAGATCAGCGGCGGATCCGGCTTCCTGATCTCCGACGACGGCTACGTCCTGACGAACTACCACGTGGTCGAGGACGCGAGCAAGATCAAGGTCAACCTGAGCGGCGATCGCCACGACTATCTCGCCGACGTGGTCGGGACAGACCCCTCCACCGATCTGGCCCTCATCAAGATCAAGGGGGACAAGCGGCTGCCCTTCCTCGCGCTCGGCGATTCCGAGACGGTGCGCGTCGGCGACTGGGTGATGGCGATCGGCAACCCGCTCAACTACGACCACACGGTGACGGTCGGGGTGATCAGCGCCAAGGGGCGCGTGCTGCGCGACCTGTCGCGCGACTTCTCTCTCGACAACTTCATCCAGACCGACGCCGCGATCAATTTCGGGAACTCCGGGGGGCCGCTGGTCAACGTGTCGGGCGAGGTGGTCGGCGTCAACACGGCCATCAGCAGCGTGGGCCAGGGGATCGGCTTCGCGGTGCCCGTGAACGTGGCGAAGGGGATCATGGAGCAGCTGCGGACCAAGGGGAAGGTCTCCCGCGGCTACCTGGGCATCGAGCTGGCCGAGATCACCCCCGACCTGCAGGAGGCCTTCGGCCTGTCGACCGACAAGGGGGCCCTGGTCAACTCGGTGCGGCCCGGCCTGCCGGCCGAGGCGGCCGGGCTCAAGCGGGGCGATGTCATCGTCGCCGTGGACGGACGCTCGGTGGAGAGCACCAACGAGGTCGTGCGGCTGGTGTCCGCCAAGGAGCCGGGCTCGACCGTCAAGCTGACGGTCCTGCGCAACGGCAAGGAGACCACCGTCGCGGCCAAGCTGGCGGATCGCAGCGAGCACATCGGCAAGGAGGCCGCCGAGACGCCGGAGAAGGGCAGCCGCCCCGAGGAGCCGAACGAGCGCAAGCTCGGCATCTCGGTGGACGACCTGGGCCCCGATGTCCTGGATCGGCTCGAGCTGCCGGACGACACGCACGGCGTCCTCGTCACCCGGGTGTCGCGCGTCTCCGAGGCGTACGAGAAGGGGCTGGGCGAGGGGGACGTGATCACCGAGCTGAACCGGACGCCCGTGAAGACGGTCGGCGAGTACCGGCGCGAGCTGGCGAAGGTGAAGGAGGGGGGCCTGGTCGTCCTGTACGTCATCAGCCCCTCGGGGCGCACCGGTGGGGATCCGATCTCGCGGTACGTCACCGTGCGACTGCGCGCGCACGAGGATGAAGGGCAATAGCCGAAGCGCGCGCGGGCAGGCGGGAGCTCCGCCGTCCTGCGCCGACGTCGGTGTCGACACAGACGGGGCCCGGATCACGGGCCCCGTTTTTTTATGGGCGGCTTTTGCCCGCCCGGCCTGATATCATCTCCATCCCATCGATGCGCCGCATGGACCTGGCAGAATGAAAGAGAAGATCCTGGTCGTCGACGACGAAGGGGAAATCCGCAAATCGCTGCGGATGGTCCTCGAGTACGAGGGCTTCGAATGCATCGAGGCCCCCTCGGGGCAGCAGGGGATCGACACCCTGCGCCGCGAGATGCCCGACGCCGTGCTCCTCGACATCAAGATGCCGGGGATGGACGGGCTCGAGGCGCTGGCGGCCATCCGGGCCAAGGACGCCCACACCCCGATTCTGATGATCTCCGGGCACGGCGACATCCCGACCGCCGTGGAAGCCATCCAGAAGGGCGCCTACGACTTCCTCGAGAAGCCGCTCGAGTCCGAGCGGGTGCTCACCGCGCTGCGCCACGCCATCGAGCGCCGCCGCCTGCGCGAGGAGAACGTCCGCCTGCGCCACCAGGTCGAGGCGGGCATGAGCATGGTGGGGGACTCCCGGGCGCTGGGGGCGGTCCGCGAGGCGATCGCGCGGGCGGCCCCGGCGCACGCCACCGTCCTGGTGACGGGGGAGAGCGGCACCGGGAAGGAGCTCGTCGCCTTCGAGATCCACCGCCAGAGCCCTCGGTCGGAGAAGACGTTCGTCAAGGTGAACTGCGCGGCCATCCCCGAGGAGCTGATCGAGTCGGAGCTGTTCGGCCACGAGAAGGGGGCGTTCACCGGCGCCACCTCCCGCCAGATCGGCAAGTTCGTGCAGGCGGACGGCGGCACCATCTTCCTGGACGAGATCGGGGACATGAGCCCGCGCACGCAGGCCAAGGTCCTGCGAGTTCTCGAGGGAGGCGACGTCGAGCCGGTGGGCATGTCCAAGGTCATCCGCGTCGACACCCGCGTCATCGCCGCCACCAACAAGGACCTGCGCGAGCGCATCCGGGCCGGCGCGTTCCGCGAGGACCTGTTCTTCCGGCTCAACGTCGTGCAGATCCTGTGTCCCCCGCTGCGCGAGCGGCGCGAGGACATCCCGCCGCTGATCGCCCATTTCGTCGGCCTCCTGGCGGCCGACAGCACCTATCGGCCGAAGACCTTCAGCACCGGCGCCATCGAGCGGCTCGCGGCGCGCAACTGGCGGGGGAACATCCGCGAGCTGCGCAACGCCGTCGAGCGGCTGCTGATCATGGTGGAGCGGGAGTCCATCGAGGCGGGGGACGTCGACGCGCTGGGCGCCGAGCCGGCCATGGCGGCGCCCCTCTCCGTCGAGCCTGCCGCAGCCGAAACGGTCGGCGCCGCTCCCCAGACCACGGCCGCAGGCGGGACGCGCACCGCGGGCTCGCTCGACCCGCCCGACCCCTCCTCCTTCCGCGCCCTGCAGGAGTACAAGGACGAGGCGGAGCGGGTGTTCATCATGCGGAAGCTCAAGGAAAACCGCTGGAACATCTCCAAGACCGCCCGCGCCATCGACACGCCGCGCAGCAACCTCTACAAGAAGCTCGAGCAGTACGGGATCTCGAGAGACCAGGTCCAGGAGTGACGGTCCGCCGCGGGGTGGTCATCGTGGACGGCGTCCGGACCCCCTTCTGCAAGTCGTGGGGGGTCCTCAACGACGTCCCGGCCGACGAGCTCTGCCGCATCGCCGTCGGCGAGGCGATCGCCCGCGTCGACATCGACCCGCGCGCCGTGGACGAGGTGATCATCGGCAACATCGCGCAGCCGGCCGAGTCGACGACCATCGCCCGGGTCGCGGCGCTCAAGGCGGGCGTCCCCCGTCGGGTGCCGGCCTGGTCGGTGAACCAGAACTGCGGATCCGGCATCCAGGCGATCGTCAGCGCCTTCCACCGCATCGAGTCCGGGGCCGCCGACCTGATCGTGGCCGGGGGCGTCGAGTCCATGTCGCGCATCCCGTTTCTCCTGGGGCAGGCGTTCACCGACGACGTCATGCGCTTCCGCCGGGCGCGGACCCCGGGACAGAAGCTGGCCGCGCTCCTGAAGGTCCGCCCCCGCCACCTGCGCCCGATCGCGGCGCTCGAGGTCGGCCTCACGGACGCCATCTGCGGCCTCAACATGGGGGAGACGGCCGAGGTCCTGGCGCGCCGTTTCCGCATCGGGCGCGAGGAGCAGGACGCCTACGCGCTCGAGAGCCATCGCCGCGCCGTGGCGGCCCGCCCGAAGCTGCGCGAGGAGATCGTGCCGCTGTACCCCGCCCCGCGGTTCGCGCCCATCCTGGACGACATCGGGCCGCGCGAGGACCAGACGATGGAGCAGCTGGCGAAGCTGAAGCCGGCGTTCGATAGGCGGAACGGCACCGTGACCGCCGGCAACTCGTGCATGCTCACCGACGGGGCCGCCTGCATGGTCGTCGCGGCCGAGGACCGGGCCCGCGAGCTCGGCCTGCCGTACCTCGGCCGCATCCGCTCGTACGGCTTCGCCGGGCTCGACCCGACCGTGATGGGGCTCGGGCCGGCGTACGCCACCGCCATCGCCCTCGAGCGCGCCGGCGTCGCGGTGCGCGACCTGCAGCTCGTCGAGATCAACGAGGCGTTCGCGGCGCAGGTGCTGGCGGTGCGCCAGGCGTTCGCCTCGGCCGAGTTCGCCCGCCAGGAGCTGGGCCTCGCGTCTGCGCTCGGCGAGATCGATCCGGCGATCACCAACGTGAACGGCGGCGCCATCGCGCTCGGCCATCCCGTCGGCTGCTCGGGCGCGCGCCTGGCCCTGACGCTCTTGAAGGAGATGGCGCGGCGCGACGTGTCGCTCGGCCTCGCCGCGCTGTGCATCGGCGGCGGCCAGGGGGCGGCGCTGGTCCTGGAACGATCGTAGGGGATCGCCTCGGTCCGGGCGCGGACCCAGGGGAGGGGGAGCATGGAGTCCAAGCGGGCGGCGGCCGAGATCGGCGACAAGACCCTGTCGATGGAGGGCCCGGGAGTCGTCCTGGAGACGCGCCGGGACGGGCTCGCCTTCCTGATCTTCGATCGCCCCCACGACAAGGTGAATCTCCTGTCCGCCCCGATCGTGGCCGTCCTCGAGATCCTCATCGACCAGGCGGCGCACGACAAGGACATGCGCGGCATGGTGGTGATGAGCGCCAAGCCCGGCTCGTTCATCGCCGGCGCGGACGTCAACGAGATCGGATCCCTGGGGTCGATCCAGGACGCCGAGAACGCCTCGCGCAAGGGGCACCGCCTGTTCGACGCGATCGAGGCGCTGCCGTTCCCGGTGGTGGCCGCCGTCAACGGCACCTGCCTGGGGGGCGGCACCGAGCTGGCGCTCGCCTGCCATTTCCGCATCGTCGCCGACGACCCGCGCGTCGAGATCGGGCTCCCCGAGGTGCGCCTGGGGATCATCCCGGGCTGGGGCGGGACGCAGCGCCTGCCGCGGCTGATCGGCATCGGGGCCGCGCTCGAGATGATCCTGACCGGCCGCTCCGTGGACGCCCGCAAGGCCCTGAAGCTGGGGCTTGCCGACCAGGTCGCCCCGGCCGAGGGGCTCTTCGAGGCGGCCGAGCGTCTGGTCCTCGAGGCCGCGGAGGGGCGGCGCCACCCGCGGCCGCACGCCTCGGACTCGACGCTGGCCCGGCTGAACCCGATCCGCCTGGCCCGGATCGCCCTGACGGCGCGGGTCGCGCGCGCCGGCCTGCGCCGCCGCGTCAACGAGGCCCACTACCCGGCCCCGTACAGGGCCCTCGAGTCGGTGGTGCACGGCCTCCACCACGGCCTGGACGAGGGGCTGCAGCGCGAGGCGGAACTGCTCGGCCCCCTCGCCGCCGGCCGGACCAGCAAGAACCTGGTGGCGATCTTCCAGATGCAGCGCGCCGCGAAGCGCGATCCCGGCGTCGACGATCCGGCCGTGCGTCCCCGGGAGGTGCGGGCCGCCGCCGTGATCGGGGCCGGCGTCATGGGCGGAGGGATCGCCCAGACCCTCGCCCGGAGCGGCATCCCGGTGCGGTTGAAGGACATCGATCCGCAGGCGCTGGCGCGGGGCATGAGCGCGGCGCACGATCTGTTCCGCGCGGAGGCGAAGAAGGGGCGCCTCACGCGGCGCGAGTGCGATCAGAAGATGGCGCTCATCCAGCCCACGCTCGAGTACACCGGGATGCGCCGCTGCGACCTGGCGATCGAGGCGGTCGTGGAGTCGATGGCCATCAAGCACCTGGTGCTGCGCGAGGTCGAGACCGTCATGCCGGACGGGTTCGTGATGGCGACCAACACGTCCTCCCTGCCGATCGACGCCATCGCCGCGCCGGCCCGCCGCCCCGAGAACGTCGTCGGGCTGCACTTCTTCAATCCCGTCCACAAGATGCCTCTGGTGGAGGTGATCCGCGGCCCGCGCACCTCACCCGAGGCGGTGGCGACCGCCGTCGCCCTGGCGAAACGCATCGGCAAGACCCCGATCGTCGTCGGCGACGCGCCGGGGTTCCTGGTGAACCGCATCCTGATGGCCTACCTGGGCGAGGCCCTGCTCATGGTCGAGGAGGGGGGGATGATCGACGAGATCGACCGCACCCTCCTCGACTTCGGCATGCCGATGGGGCCCCTGGCGCTGCTCGACCAGATCGGCATCGACGTGGCCTGCCACGTCGCGGGGGTGCTGTCGGAGGCGTTCCGCGACCGCGCCCCGCGATCGACGGCGCTGCAGATCCTGAAGGACAAGGGGTGGCTTGGCCGCAAGTCGGGGCGCGGCTTCTACATGTATGCGGACCGCGCGGACGAATTCGACTCCGGCGCCCCCGCGGGTGCAGCGGGCTCCGCGGACGGCGGGGCCTCGGCCGGCGGCGGGCCCGCGGGCGGAAGCGGGCCGTCGGGAGGCGCCCGCAAGAGGCGCACGCGCCCCGAAGGACCGCCGCGCTCGGTGAACGAGGCGGTCTACGCCCTCATCTCCGCCCGCCCGCGCCACCACGAGGACCCCGGTCCGACCGAGACGCGCCTCGTCCTGCCGATGATCAACGAGGCGGCCCGCTGCCTCGAGGCCGGGATCGTCGCCAATCCCTCCCACGTCGACCTGGCGATGGTCCTCGGGACCGGCTTCCCGCCGTTCCGCGGCGGGCTCCTGCGCCACGCCGACGCCCTGGGCCTGACGGCCGTCGTGCAGGGGCTGGAGGCGCTGGCGGGACGCCACGGCACGCGCTTCCTGGCGGCACGCCTGCTGCTCGAGATGGCCCGCGAGGGCCGGGGGTTCCATGGGAAAAACTGAGGCCGGCTCGCCGAGCTTCATGAAGTCGGTGTTCTGCGGCTCCCTGCCGGCGCACCTGGTCTTTCCGTACCCGCGGCCGGACAAGGAGGGGCTCGAGACCCTGGACCTGGTCCTCGAGTCGTTCCGATCGTGGGCGCGCGAGCGGCTGGACGGCGGCGCCATCGATCGGGCCGGGAAGTTCCCCGAGGCCCAGGTGAAGGAGCTCAAGGAGCTCGGCATCTTCGGCCTGACCGTGCCGGAGGCGTACGGCGGCGCCGGCCTGTCGATCACCTCGTACTGCCGCCTGATGGAGGAGATCTGCCGCCACTGCGCGGCCACCGCGACGATCGTCGGCGCGCACCTCGGGATCGGCAGCAAGGGGGTCGTCCTGTACGGCAGCGACGCGCAGAAGAGGCGCTGGCTGCCCGCCGTGGCGAAGGGGGATCTCCTGGCCGCCTACGCCCTGACCGAGCCGGAGGCCGGATCGGACGCCGGGTCGCTGAAGACACGCGCCGTGTGGGACGAGACGCGCCAGGTCTGGATCCTCAACGGCGGCAAGCGCTTCATCACCAACGGCGGCCACGCCGGCCTGTTCACCGTGTTCGCCCGCACCGAGGTCGGCGGCGCGGACAAGATCAGCGCCTTCGTCGTCACGCGCGACCTGCCTGGCGTCTCCACCGGCAAGGAAGAGGACAAGCTCGGCCTCAAGGGATCGTCGACGACCGATCTCTACCTCGAGAACGTTCCGGTCCCGAAGGACAACCTCCTCGGCGAGGCGGGGCGCGGCTTCAAGTACGCCATGGAGATCCTGAACGACGGCCGCGTGTCCCTGGCGGCCGGCGCGGTCGGCGCCTGCAAGGAGATGATCGACCGGGCCGTCGAGACCGCCCGGGGGCGCC
>Ga0114129_10002992_pt1 | contig 23660 bp, 22 predicted proteins | sample RhiMetdeltSRZDD1_FD_80071 | JGI IMG/M metagenome (GOLD analysis project Ga0114129, IMG submission 80071) | Populus rhizosphere microbial communities from Tennessee, USA - Rhizosphere MetaG P. deltoides SRZDD1 (version 2) (version 2) | ecosystem: Host-associated > Plants > Roots > Rhizosphere >...
ATGGGAGTTCGCCCGCCGTCGCGGCCAGGCGTGCGAGCAGTGCGGAGGCATCCCGATCCTCGTCGGGATCGACCACGCGGAACGGAATCGCGTTGCGTTCGAGGAAGTGCGACAGCCGCGTCACGTCTGGCGACTTGAGTGCCCCGACGAGCACCGGACCTCCGAAGCCAAGCTCGATGAGCGCCACTCGACGCAGGATGAGCGCACGCAGGATGCGCTCGCCGAGCTCGGCCTCGGCGACGAGCAGCGCTCGCAGCCCGTCAGGCGGAACGACGATCGCCTCCACATCACCGATCGCTCGTGCGTCGATCACACTCAGGTCCGGCCTGCCGGAGAGCTGACCGATGTCGGCAATGACCTCGCCCGGGACCACCTCCATCATCTCCTCGAGTGGTGCCCCGATCAGCTCCGCGAACGCTGCCACTGGCATGACCTGCCCCAGCCCATCACGTGGCACGATCGCGATCCTGCCGGACAGGATCACGTACATCCCGGGGACGGCCTCTCCTGCCTCGAAGAGAAGCTCTCCGGCAGAGAACCGCTTGACCTCGCCGAAACGTCGGACGCGGTCGATCTCGGCGTCGGAAAGGACTGGAAACATCTGGTGGAACCGCGACGCCAGGGCGCTGGATCCGTCTGACCCTGCCTGAGTCGCGTTCCCGAGTGGCTCGTGCCCGTTGCGCTCGTCGTCGGTCGGCACGTCAGATCCTGCGGCAATTGACTTGGTCGAACATGACGTGACCTCGAGACACGCTATGCGCGTGAGGCGCCGCAGTCAAGGACGGGGAGGCATCCGCGCAACCTGTCCGTCATTCCCGATACAGCGCTCTAGCCCCGCGGCCACATGCGACGTCCTTTCGCATCGTATACTTGCAGTCTGCGAGAAGCCCGCGAGCGAGCTGCGCGAGCGAGTAGGGGGTCCGGGGGCGAAGCCCCCGGATCAATAAATGGTGAGGTGGCCGAGTGGCTGAAGGCGGCGGTTTGCTAAACCGTTAGAGGGCCTTTAAAGCTCTCTCGAGGGTTCGAATCCCTCCCTCACCGAATCATTTCCACCCCGTCAACTTCGATCCATCCAGTCCTTCCACGTCGAACGACGCGGTGCGAGTGCCGCCTGCCTTCACCGGAAACTCGATGCTGATCCGCTTGGCCTCCGTGGTCAGCCGGTACAACGCGCGCGCGTCGTCGATGAACATCGCGATGGCTTCGTCGGTCTTCGGACGCCGCGCGGCCATCGGCTTTGGCGGGGCAGCGTCGGCGGTCACCTTCAGCGTGCAGCGGCCGTAGCAGTCGAAGTCGCCTGATTGCAGCACGAGATAACTGCTGCGGCCCCACGACGGGTGATCGCGGAAGACCAGCAGCACCGATTTCGGCGTTTTGCCGTCGGCATCGACGTCATTGGTGGATTTGATGGAAGCCGCCACTTGCTGCCCCTTCCCCGCCGGCACCGACGTGTAGGTCCAGAGACTCGCCAGGCGGCCGCGCTCCCGTCGTGCATCTGCTTCGGCCCGCGCTGCTGCCTCCTCTGCGGCCTTGGCGCTGGCCGCCGCGGCGGCACGGCTGTCAGATGAGCGGTCACCGCAACCTGCGATTCCGGCGACGCCTGCCAGGATAGCGACAGAGAGACCAATCCACTTCACAGAATCAATTCTCATACACCGGCACGCCCCGCCTCTCGTTCAGGGATCTCACGCTTTCTTCAGCCATTCCTCACCGCCGGTGAGCTTTGCGGCTGCCCATAATCGCATTGGGAATGGAGAAGCCGATGTTTCTCAGGCCATCGGACGAGGACACCGTACGTCCCCCTGAAGCCGCAGTAACGAACGCCTGCGGCCAGTTGACCGAGAAATCGACGGGCTTTACTAACGGCAAGAATCTTGCCCCTGTGCGAGGGGTGGAAATCTATTCGCTCAAGGACATCGCGACAGCCGCAGGCGTGCCTGTGGGGCACGTCGAAAACCGTGTCATCGCCGGCGGCATTCAGTCCGTGGACGGGTGGATCCCCGAGGGCGAGGCCGTCCGACTGGTCCGCGAGATCGTCGCGGGGCAGCCGGCGCCAAGCGCGCATCCGTCGTTTTTCGCGGTCGTCAAATCGAAGACGCAGCGCTCAACCAAGGGACTCCTCACTTCAGTCGGGCTGCACGCGCTCGTCGTCGTGCTGATGGTGTCTTCGCTCACGCTGCTCGGTTCTGCGGACGAACCCATCGAGGATCCACCTGCCGCGACCCATCTCGTCTATCTCATGTTGCCGGGCCCTGGCGGCGGCGGCGGCGGTGGCGGCATGAAAATCAAGTTGCCCGCCCTCCGCGCTGAGCGGAAAGCGCCGGTCATCAAGAAGGAATCGAGCCCGGTTCCGGAAGTTCAACCGCCGCCCCCGCCGCCGGAACCCAAGGTCGAACCGCCGCCCGCGCCGCCTCCACCGGTCGTACAGGCACCCGTCATCCCGAAGCCTGCGGATCCGGTGGAAGCAAAAGGTCTTCCGACGCCCACGCCGCCACCGCCGAAAGCCGACCAGGGATCCGGTTCGGGCGGCGGCGCAGGAACCGGCGCGGGTCAGGGCGTCGGAGAAGGAACCGGCTCGGGCATCGGCGAAGGATCCGGAGGCGGCGAAGGTGGAGGTCCGTACCGCCCGGGATCCGGAATCGAGCCGCCGCAACTGCTGCGTGAAGTCAAAGCGACGTACACGGACGATGCGCGCCGGCGTGGAATCGAGGGCGAGGTCGTGATGGAGATCGTCGTGCGGCGTGACGGATCGGTCGGCGACGTGCGGGTCCTGCGCGGTCTCGAGCGCGGGCTCGATCAGCGCGCCGTCGAGGCGGTTCGGCAATGGCGCTTTTCGCCGGCGAAACGGCGCGGCAACGCCGTTGACGTCATCGTCCAGGTCGGCGTCGATTTCAAGTTGAGGTAGTGAAATGGAGTCGTTCCTGATCGCCGTCGGGATCACGTCGTTCGTGCTGGGTGCCGCGATGATCCTGTTCGCATGGAACATCGTCCGCCAGAACCGCCGGCGTGAGATGGCCCGCGCGGAGCTGCTGTCGGGCCTGGCATTCCAGGACGGCGTTCCGCAGCACGTTCCGTCAGAGCTCGATCGGCCGTTCAGACGCTCCGAGACCGATCGGCGCGACGAGCAGCTGGACTCGCTTCACATCATCGACGTCGGCAGGCACCACCATTCGATCGATGAGTTCCCCAGCGAGCGGAGGCCGGAAGTCCTCGCGGGAACGTCGACGCTGCTTCGCCCCGAGCAGACGGTCGAACGTGCCGCCGAAGAAGCGACGGAAACGGAGCGGCTCTTCCGCGAGCCGGAGAAATCGGGCGCCGCCTCTCGCCGCAGCATCGCGCTCGCGGCAGTGTTCGTCGTCATGACGATTCTCGTCGGCACGTACAAATTGTTTTCGCGCCCACACGTGCTGGCGCCGCCGGCTCTGACGTCGTCGGTCGAAGCCGAGGTACCTGCGCCCGCGGCGCGTCAGGCGTCGCGCCTCGAGCTGCTCGCGCTCGATCAGCGCAATACGCCCGCCGGGTTCATCGTCACCGGACGGCTTCGCAATCCCGCCGGCGGCGCGGCGCTTCAGAACGTCATCGCCGTCGTAGACGTTCTGGATCGCAACGGGCGCGTGCTCACGACGGCGAGCGCGCCGATCAAGCAGACGATGCTCAGCGCCGGCGAGTCGGCAGATTTCGTGGTCGCCGCGGCCGATGCGCCGAACGTCGCGCGGTATCGCGTCGAGTTTTACGCCAAAGGTGGCCAGCCCATCCCGCAGATCGATCTGCGGCGTCAGCAGGTGAGCTCGCGATCGGAGTAAGCGAAGGAACACGCCATGTCTATCTGGATTTCTCGTCGCCCGGTTGCCGCGATTGGATTCGTCACGGCCATTCTTGGGTGCAGCCTGCTGGCCCAGGAGCGGCCGAAAGATCAGGGATTCACCTTCAAATCGGCGGTGGATCTCGTCACCGTCAACGCCACCGTCACCGACGGCGGAGGCCATTTCGTGCCGGGGCTTCGCGCCGAGGACTTCACGGTCACGGAAGACGGCGAGCGTCAGACGGTTTCGCAGTTCGAGAGCGAGCGCGTGCCGGTGAGCCTGGGCATCGTCCTCGACACGAGCGGCAGCATGGCCGGCGAGAAGATGGAAGCCGCGAAGGCGGCGCTCGGCCGCTTCGTGTACGACCTGCTCGGTCCGCAGGACGAGATGTTCCTCTATCGCTTCGACCGGCATCCGATCCTGGTCCAGGGCTGGACGGAGGATCGCGCCAGGCTCATGCGCGGGCTCGGATCCGTGCGGCCGACCGGCGGCACCGCGCTGTACGATGCCGTCGCCGAGGCGATTCCGCTCGCGGCGACCGGCAGCCGGCGCAAGAAGGCGCTGGTCATCATCTCGGACGGCAACGACACCAACAGCGACATCGATTTGCGTGAAGTGCAGCAGCTCATTCGCGAATCTGAGGTCATGGTCTACGCGATCGGCATCGACGCGGCGTCGGACGGCAACCTCGGGCGATCTCCCGCGCCGCGGACCCCGCCGCAATTGCCGTGGCCGGGCGGCATCCAATTGCCCTGGCCGCGCCGGCCATCACCGGCGCCGCCGACCTCGTCGCCGCGCGTGGGACCGAGCGAGCGCGTCAACGAGCACGCGCTCCGGATGCTGACCGACGATAGCGGGGGCCGTACGGAGATCATCCAGGGCGCACGCAATCTCGACAACGCCACGGAGGGCATCGCGAGCGAACTGAGTCAGCAGTACTTTCTCGGCTACGTCTCGACGAGGCCGAAGGACGGCCGCTGGCACGCGATCACCGTGCAGATCAGGCGCGGCAACTACTACGTCCGCGCGCGCAAGGGGTTTGTTGCGAGTTAGGGTTCGTCGAAGCTCGGGCCGTAGATTTGCGGCACTTTCGATCCCATCGGCCGCAGATAGGTCGTGATTTGTCCGCGATGGTGCACGATGTCGAAGAGGAAGCTCCACGCCATCGGCGCCGCGGGACGGTCGTGGCCGAAGAACTCGAGCGATCCTCCCCATACGGACTCCGGCATCGCTTTCCATCGGTGAATGATGTCGTTGCTCTGCCGGTGATAGATGTCCGCGACTTCTTTCATCGTTTCGGGCGCGGGCGCGGGATTCCACTCGACCTTGCCGGACTCCACCGCCTCGATGATCATCTTTTCCTCGCAGACGATCTGCCACGCGATCTCACTGGCCGTGCGTGACTTCGGATCCGGCTTGTAGGTGGAGCCTTCGGGAATGCGAGTGAGCACCTTGTGGGTGGTCTTCGCCTCCTGTTCCCAGAACTTGATGAACAACTCGCGCTCGTTCATGACGCCTCCTGCCGATCGATGTCTAATCGTAGATCGTGCCTTTTTTACTTTCTCCCGGCCAGTGAAATCCTGAAGAAGGAGGCTCAAGCATGTCCCGTTATGTTGCGCTCGTGACCATCGCGGTGTTCGTCGTCGTTCTTGGCTCGCGCGCCTTGGCCAGACCGCCCATTGAGCAACCTGGGCGGGAGTTTCAGGGCTATTGGATGGGGGTCGATCCCGTAGACGGCGGCGATGCCCGCCGAAGCCTGCTGCTCGGTGACAATGGTAAGTACTCCCTCGCCGCGCGCGATACCGTGTTCACGCTCTGCGATGGAACCGACCACGGGTTCGGCAGCTTCAATGACGGCACCGTGGTCGCGCACAGCGTGATGGAGTCGAATACCCTGCGGCTCGAGTGCTTCAACAACGGCGCGTCGGTGGTGCTCCACGTGCGCTACGAGCTCGTCACAAGGGATTTGATGCTCGAGCACGCGACGCTGGCGAACGGGAATCCCGTCAGCACGATCGTGCTGCACCGGGTGAGCGGGGAATAGACGTGAACAGGAGGTCAGTCGTGGCTTCGCGAGCAGTTCGCACAACACTTGTTCTCGGGTCGTTCGCTGCGCTTCTCACCATCGTGTCGCCCCGCGTGGCCCTGGCTCAGTCAGTAGCCCGCCGAAGCGAACTCACGGTCTTTGCCGGGGCGTCGCTCGGCAGTCCCTCCAGCAACGACGTCGATGTCAATTTGCCGGTCCCGCTGGACCGCTTCCGCGCCGCGATTGCCCCGACGATTTTCCCGGGGCCGTTCACCGTGTCGGCCGAGCTTGGCGGCAGCCCTGAATTCGGTGTGCGGTACGACTGGTACCTCACGGAGATCGTCTCCGTTGGTGGCGACTTCTCCATCGCGCCGAGCCATGAGCTTTCGACGAGGGTTCGCTTCGGTTGTCCGCCGGATCGGCTCTGCATCGCCGGTGGGATTCCCGAGATCCCGCTGTTGGACCAGGCCATTGGCACGAACGTCGTCGCCTATCATTACGGCGGCAATGTCGGCATCGACCTGCTGCGCGGCACGCTCCGGCCCGTGATCATTGCGGGCGTGGGAGCCGTGAGCTACGACGGCACCAGGGCAAGCGACACGGAGTTTGCCTTCCGCATCGGTGGCGGGCTCAAGGCCGACGCCGGGCCCGTGGTGATCCGCCTGGAAGGGATTGACGTCATCACGCCCGATCACTTCGTCAGCCGGCAGGCCGAGCACGACCTGCATGTGCGCGTGGGCGTCGGCGTGCGCTGGTAAGGTAGGAATAGATTCAATCAGCCGTGAGACACGTCGTCGGGCCGTGCACGACACAGCTCTCGCCGGCCTCGTGCGGATCGCGGCGGAGCCGCGTGACCTTCAGCAGCCGGCCGGACATCATCGCCTGGCCGAGCGAGGCGCCGATCGATTCATCGCGCACGTCCTTCAGCGAGTAGATCGCGACCGGGATCGTCGGCAGCGGCCGCGCCTTCCAGCCGGCACCCGCGCGCGTGATCAGCAGTACGAAGCCTTTGCTGATGTTGGCCATCAGCGCCGCTTTCATGCCTGCCGGCATGGATCCCTTCACGGCATCGGGGGCGAGTTTCGCGGCCGGGTCGGGAAACGCGGCCATCGCACCCGTCAGCGGGACGAGCAGCCGGCCGCCGTCCCGCAGGGCGTCGAGCCAGACGTCGAGTACATGCGTCGCGCCGGCATGAACCAGGACGAGATCGTTGCCGGCGGGAAGACCCGCGGTGCCATTGCCATGCTGCACGGTGATCCACGGCCACGGCGCGAGATTCGCGGCCGCTTGTGCTGCGAGATCCGGATCGATCTCGATGCCGTGCACGCGTCCAGCCGGTCCGACGATGTGCCCGAGGAGCGCGGTGAAGTAGCCGGTGCCGGTGCCGACGTGGACGATGCGCTGGCCCTCGTCGAGACCGGCTTCGTCGAGCCAACGCGCGATCAGGCTCGGCTGGCCGTTGTAGAGCTGGCGGGCCGTGTCGATCGCGACGGAGACGTCATGATGCACGTGCCGCGGATCGGCGTCATCGGTCTGGCGCGGCGGGCCCATGACGTCCGCCATGCCGCGAATGGTCCACGGACCAGGCGGGAGGAACTTGTCGCGCGGCACGGAGGCGATCGCGTCGATGATGCGCGGCGAGCGGATGTTGGCGGTCACGCGGATTTCTTCCGCCAGAAAGCGGCGGGTGTCCGCGGCGGTCATGGTGGCGGTCGTCATTTCTTTCGATCCTTGGGTGGACAGAGCCCTTCGCCGGTCGGCCGTTTCGGCCACGGTCGCATTTTGCCGACGCCGGCCACGAGGACGCGCGGCGCGTAGACGTACGCCGTTTTCGAGTCGGCGGGTTCGACCCGATCGCGCTCGACGAGCTCGCCGGCCTCGTGCATGCGCTTGAGGACGGTGTGAATCGACGCCAGCGCGTTGGAGTACCGATCCATGTCGAGGCCGACGGCGATCAATCGATCGCGGATCTCGAGCGCCGTGAGTGCCTGACCCGCATTGCGCAGCACCATCCGGCAGGCATCCGTCAGGCCGAGCTGGACCGTCGGCTCGTAGCCGCAGAGCTTCGACAGCGTCGCAATCGATTGTTTGAGCTGGGCGAGCCGTCCCTCGAGCGCTGCATGCTGGGCGCTGACCTGTTCGTACTCCCTGACCGCCGCGTCAAGGGCGCGCTTGTAGTCGTCCTTGGACATCCGTGAATTTATACACGATGTGCAAATGGATGTCGACGAGGCCCGATCGCGCACGGCATCCCGGGGGGTCTCCGGCCCTCCGGGGGACGGGCGCCCTCTTCTACGGCCCCACGCCGCTTCCTCAGTCGGCACGATCCGTGCTCTGACGACAGAACTCTTCGCGCCAGGAGCACAGCCGATTGTGATTGAGCAGCTCGCAGCATTCCTGCATCCGCTTCCCGCGCTCTGCCTGTTCCTGAGCATCGTGCTGGGAACGATCATCGGCCGCTTCCACATCAAGGGCGTCGGGTTCGGATCAGTTGTCGGGACCCTGATCGCCGGCATCCTCATCGGCATCCTGGCCAGACCCGAGCTTCCCGACCTGCTGCGCTGGTCGTTCTTCTACTTGTTCCTGTTCTCGATCGGGTACTCGGTTGGCCCGCAGTTCTTCGGCAGCCTCAAGAGGGAAGGGCTTCCGCAAATCCTGCTCGCGGTGATCGTCGCGGTGACCGGCTTGATCACGGTGATCGCCGTGACCCAGGCGTTCGGCTTTGACGAGGGGATCGCCGTCGGCCTGCTGTCGGGCGGGATGACGCAGTCGGCGGCGCTCGGCACTGGACTGAGCGCGATCGCGGACCTGCCGATCACGGAGGCCGAGAAGGCGACGCTCGCGGCCAACGCGCCGCTCGGCGACGCAATTACCTACGGCTTCGGCGATCTCGGGCTGATCGTCTTTCTCACGTGGCTGGGCCCGCGGATCATGGGTGCGGACCTGAAGCAGGAAGCCAAGGCCCTCGAAAAGCAGCTCTCGTCAAAGAAGCCCGGCGGCGAAGTGTCGTCCCGCGCGCATTACGGACTTCGCGCTTACCTCGTCGAGCATCCGGACGCCTCGGGATCCACGCTCGCGGCACTCGAAGCGCGGTACGCCGATGCCCGGCTGTCCGTGCAACGCGTGCAGCGCGGCAGCGAGTTGCTGCAACTCAATCCGACGCTGGCGCTCCAGCGTGGCGATCGGATCGTGGTGTCCGCGCGTCGAGGCGCGTTCCCTCAGGCCTCCCGCGAAATCGGTCCGGAGATCGACGATCCCGTGCTGCTCTCGGTGCCTGTGAAGACGGCCTCGGTCGTGGTGACGAACCGCGAGATGCACCAGAAGACGCTCGCGGAACTGGCGGAGGATCCCGAGGCGCGCGGCGTCTACCTCGAATCGCTGCATCGCGGCGGGGAACTGATGCCGCGCGAGCCGTGGACGACGCTGGAGCGCGGCGACCTGCTGCAGATCGTCGGCGCGCCCGAAGACGTCGAACGCGCCGGCGACTACATCGGCTTCGTGGATCGGGACGTGTCGAAAACCGACCTGATGTTTCTCGCCGCAGGCATCTGCGCCGGCATTCTGTTCGGGATGATCAAGATCAGCCCGGGTGGAGTCTCTCTTGGGCTCGGGACCGCGGGGTCGATTCTCGTAATCGGCCTCCTGGGCGGGTGGGCGCGGAGCCGCTATCCGGTGTTCGGCTCGATTCCCGAGCCGGCGCAGCGGCTGTTGATGGACATCGGGCTCACCGTGTTCATCGCGGTGGTCGGCCTGCATGCGGGACCGCACGCGGTGGAGGCGTATCACGCGAGCGGCGGCGCGTTCTTCGCCAGCATCTTTTTCGGGGGGGTCATCGTCACGACCGTGCCGCTCGCCGTCGGCGCGATCGCGGCGCGGTACGTGCTGAAGATGAGTCCGCTGATGATTCTGGGCGGTCTCGCGGGCGCGCAGACCTGCACGCCGGGCTTGAACGCGCTCCGGGAAGCGAGCGACAGCAACGTCGGCTCGCTCGCCTACACCGTGCCGTACGCGATCGGCAACATTCTGCTCACCATCTGGGGACCGGTGGTCGTTGCCATCGTCCACGCGATGCGAGGAGGTGGTGGATGAAGCGCGGCTTCGACGTCCTGCGCGACAAGACACTCAATCGTTCGATCACGTTTGGACGACGCGAGCGGGATCGTCTGGGGCTGCGGGGACTCCTCCCGCACCGCGTCTCCACGAGCGAGGAGATGGTGCAGCGGGTGATGCTGAACCTCGACCGGCTGCCGCGGGATATCGATCGCTACATGCAGCTGTCGGCGCTGCAGGAGCGCAACGAGCGGCTCTTCTACCAGACGGTGATCGACCACATCGATCGCATCCTGCCGCTCATCTACACGCCGACCGTCGGTGAGGCTTGCCGCGAGTTCTCGCACATCGCCCGGGAGCCGAAGGGCTTTTTCATCACGCCCGACGATCGCGGACAGATTCGCCGCATCCTTGCGAACTGGCCCCGCAAGAACATCCGCGTCATCGTCGTGACCGACGGACAGCGGATTCTGGGGCTCGGCGACCTCGGGGCGAATGGGATGGGGATTCCGGTCGGGAAACTCGCGCTCTATTCGGCCTGCGCCGGGATCGATCCAGAGGCGTGCCTCCCGGTGACGCTCGACGTCGGGACCAACAACGACGAACTGCGGAACGACTTGCTCTATCTGGGTTATCCGCACAAACGACTCGAGGGGAAACCGTATTTCGATCTCGTCGAGGAGTTCGTGAAGGCGGTGCAGTCGCGGTATCCCGATGCGTTGATCCAGTTCGAGGATTTCCTGACGCCGAATGCGTACGCAATCCTGAACAGGTACAAGGACCGCGTGCTCTGTTTCAACGACGACATCCAGGGCACGGCTGCGGTCGCGCTCGCGGGCGTGTATTCCTCGACGCGCATCACCGGACACCAGTTCAAGGATCTGACGATCATGTTTCTCGGTGCCGGCTCGGCCGCCACGGGCATTGCAGAGCTGATGGCCGCCGCCTTCGTGCACGAGGGGCTCACGCTCGAGGAGGCGCGGCGGCATCTCTGGTTCGTCGACATGCACGGTCTGGTGGTCAGGAGCCGGACGGATCTGATGGCGCACAACCTTCCCTTTGCGCACGATTTCAAGCCGATGGAGTTCGTGGACGCGATCGAGGCGATTCGGCCGCACATCCTGATCGGCGCGACGGGCGCTCCGGGCACGTTTACTCGGACCATCGTGGAACGCATGAGCGCGATCAACTCCAGGCCGACGATCTTCGCGCTGTCGAATCCGACGTCCAAAGCCGAGTGCACCGCTGAACAGGCGTACGCGTGGAGTGCAGGCCGGGCGATCTTCGCGAGCGGCAGCCCGTTTCCGCCCGTCGTCTACGAAGGGCGCACGTACCGGCCGGCCCAGGGCAACAACGCGTACGTCTTTCCCGGCATCGGCCTGGGAGCCGTCGCGTGCCGCGCCCGCACGCTGCCCGACGAGCTGTTCTTGAGCGCGGCCAACACGCTGGCGGACCTCGTTCGCCAGAAAGATCTGGACGAGGGAGCGCTCTATCCGCCCTTGAAAGAGATCCGGAAGATCTCGCTGGCGATCGCGACGAGCGTCGCCGCGAAGGCCTACGACATGAAGCTGGCGCGGGCGAAGCGGCCGCCGAATATCCGCCGGAGCGTCGAGGCGTTGATGTACCGGCCGTGAGGTCGATCCCCCCGCTACGCAAACTCCGGCGTTGACCTTCTGAGCGGCGCGGCACATACTCGGCCGCCCTTACCGCTTTAACTCCCCAGGAGGGACCGTATGAAACGTCTGTGTCTGCCGCTCGCGCTCGCCATCCTGTCAACCGTCGTCCTCGCCGCACAGGATCCGGTGAAGATCGATCCGGCGCACTACAAGGTGATTCTCGAGAACGCGCGCGTTCGCGTGTTGAGCATTACGTACGCGGCTGGCGCCAAAAGCGCGATGCACGCGCATCCTGACTCGATTGCGGTGGCGTTGACGCCGGCCAGCGCCCGTTTCGGGTTGCCGGGAGGCAAATCGGAGGACTCCGAACTGGCGAACGAGTCCGCCCTGTACTTACCAGCCGGCTTGCACGCCCCGTCGAACATCGGAAAGGCGCCGTTTCACGTCGTTCAGATCGAATTCAAGGGCGCTCCGGGCACGGCGGCGCTCCCGGCAAGCAGACCGGGCATGACGGCGAAGACGCTTGCCGAAGGGCCGCGCGCGGTCGCCTCCCGGGTAACCCTGGCCCCGGATTTTGCCGAGCCCGAGGGCACGAAGCATGACTTCGATCAAGTCATCATCGCGCTCGGGTCCGGGCAAATCTCGCTCGCGATGGAGGGCAAACCTGCGAAGACCACCTGGTCACGCGGCGACGTGCAGTTCGTCGGCCGCGGCGTCGCGCATCAGGGAAAGAACACGGGCGGCAAGCCCGTGGACGTGATCATCGTCACGATCAAATAAAGTCACAAGGCAAAAAGGCAGAAGTCAGAAACGAAAAACTTCCGCGATCATTCCTTTCTGACTTTTGCCTTCAGGCTGCGTTTTTCAGCAGCCGTCAGTGCACAAGCGGAATCCGCGACGCGATCTCCATCTGTGCCGCCAGTCCGAGACGCCGGTCGATCTGCATCGCGCGGACCGCAAGCTTCGTGGGCAGCACTGTCTGAAATTCGGTCAGCCACTGCTGACGGAGGGTGTTCATCTTGGTGTCTCGATCGAAATGCGCCTTCATGAGCGCCAGCGCACCGGCATCGTCAAGCTTGTCGTAGGTTTCCACGTATCTCTGAATCGTCTTGAGCTGATCGTCCATAAGGACGTTCTGCTCCTGCTGGTACTTGTTGAACATCGGCCAGAACTTCGCAGCCTGCTCGGCAGTCAGCGTGAGGTTCTTCGCCATGATGTCGGCCCTGGTGCTCTGCAGATCCTCACGGACCGCCTTCAGGACATCGTCCATCGACGGTTTCGCTGCGGTGGCCTGACCCTGGGCAACGGTCCTGCTGCTGGCAGACAGAACCAGGAAGGAGAAGGCGGCGATGTAGATGAGGGTGCGACGCAAGGTGTCCTCCAGGAAATGGCCGGTTTCTCGGCCACTCTCTCCTTAGAAATTCCCGTACCCGCTACGGAGGCGTGTCGGCGTAGAGCTAATCGGCAGCGCGGCAACGGTTTAGGTGACCAGACCATGGAACCGCTAGTTCCGAAGCCTACGGACTCTCGGAGGTTCTCCGAGATGCCGGGTTACACTCCCCGCGAGGACAGGCCTATGCAGCGCATTCGAATCCGGCTCCCCTGGCTCGTTGGCGTCATGCTTCTCGTCGCGGACGTGTTCGCTCAGCAGGCGCCAGCGACCGCGCCGACCACTCCGGCATGGCCGGCCGGTCCGGCGCCGGCGGCCGAAGTCGAGGCGCTCCTGAAGCAGTTCAACGTGCCGGGCGTGAGCGTCGCGGTCATCAAGGACTTCGCGATCGAGTGGGCGCGCGGCTATGGCATCGCAGATGTCGAGACCGGCACGCCGGTGACGACGGAGACGATGTTTCAGGCAGCGTCGATGAGCAAGCCGGTCGCGGCGATGGCCTCGATGCGCGCGGTGCAGGACGGGAAGTTCACGCTCGATCAGGACGTCAACACGATTCTGACGTCCTGGAAGCTGCCCGGCGGCGAGTACACGAAAGATCGGCCGGTGACGCCGCGCAGTCTCATGAGTCACACGTCGGGAACCGGCGACGGCTTCGGGTTTCCCGGCTACTCGCCGGGTGCGCCGCTTCCCACCACGCAGCAGACCTTGGATGGCCAACCGCCGTCGAATCGCCGCGAAGTACGGCTCGAGCGCGCGCCGTTGACGGGGTACAAGTATTCCGGCGGCGCCGTGATGATCCAGGAGCTCGCGCTCGCCGACGCTCTGCGGCGGCCATTCGTGGAAATCATGCGCGACTCCGTGCTGCAGCCGCTCGGCATGGCCAACAGCACGTACGAGCAGCCGCTGCCGGCCGCGCGCGAGAAGCAAGCCGCACGCGCGCACAATCGGATGGGCGCGCGAATGGGCGATCCGTGGCACGTCTACCCCGAGCATGCCGCCGCTGGCCTGTGGACCACGCCGACCGATCTGGCGAAGGTGCTGATCGAGGTGCAGACGACACTGGCCGGAAGTGCGGCGGGGAAAGGCACATCGAAGCGGCTGCTGTCGCGGCCGATGATGCTCGAGATGGTGACGCCGGTCGGCGTCGGTCCATTCGCGGTGGGATTCCAGATCGGCAAAGAAGGCGAGGGCTGGTACTTCGCACACGGCGGCAGCAATTGGGGCTTTCAATGTTTCATGGTGGCCCATCGTCTGAAAGGCTACGGCCTCGTGCTGATGACGAACGGCGACAACGGTGGCGCGCTCATGCAGGAGCTGCGCCGCAAGCTTCAGCAAACCTATGCGTGGGATGTGTTCGATCAGCCGATTCCGCGCACGTACGGTCCGGGGCGCGGTGGACTCGCTCTCAGCCGCGCTTGGCCGGTCGGTTCAGATCGGTTGCGTCCAGTTGAGAAACCCGCGCCAGGTTGGTGAAATCGCGATCGACGTGGACAACGGCGAGATTGTGCCGAAGCGCGCAGGCGGCGATGAGGCAGTCGACGCCCGACCGGACGGTGAGCCCCGCGCGGCGCGCGCGTCGGTACAGATCGACTGCATCGTCGACGAGCGCCGGCTGCAGCGGCGATTCGACGATCGGGAGCGCCCACATCGCCTCGCGGGCCCGCCGGAAATCCGCTTCCCGATCGAACCCCTGGAGCACTTCCTGGATCACCGGCAGGCAGGTGACGACCTCGTCGAAGTCCAGGTGATCCTCGAGCCGCAGGCGTGCGGGCTTGCGGAAGACGTCGATCCAGACGGACGTGTCAACGAGGACCACGGCGTTTTCTCGGGCCGGATCCGTCGGCCGGTCTGTCTTCGCGGACGACCGACAAATCGCCGGACCACGCGCCCGAGCCCGCCAGGTCGAGGATGCGGCGGGCTTTCGCGCGTCTGACGAAGTCCTCGAGCGCGCGCTCCACGGTGCGGGAGTACGTGCGTTCGCCGGCGAGCTGTTGTGCTTCTTCTAAGAGCTCCATACGAAGCACAAGATTTGTACGTTTCATGTGTATATGGTGCCACGCCTGGCCGGGAAGGTCAACGATACGTCCCGGTCGGGGGCCGGTGGCGTCCGGACGCGCGTAAATGCCGAGGATCCTGACGACGCTCAGCGGCCGGATTCGGTTTTCTTGATCGCCCGCCGCTGCAGATATTCACCCTGAATGAGCAGGTAGGTCACGTAGTACTTGTAGATGTTGCTGACGTAGGTGACCGTCTCGCGCCCGATGCGCGCGCTCGCGACGCGCTCGACGTTGTTGAACCAGACGTTCGGGTCGAGCCCTTGCGTCTTCGCCTCGGCGCGGAGCTGGCGCACGCGCGCGGGACCCGCGTTGTACGCGGCGAACGCAAACAGCATCTTGTTGACGTCGTCCATCGGCTCCTTGGCATAGTACCGGTCGACCATGTTGCGGATGTACTTCACGCCCGCGTGAATGTTCGGTTCAATCAGCTTGATGTCTCCGACGTTCAGCTCCTTGCCGGTGGCGGGCATTACCTGCATGACGCCGACGGCTCCGACGTGGCTCTTGGCGTTCTGATCGAGCCGGGATTCCTGATAGCCCTGCGCCGCCATCAGCATCCAGTCCATGCTGTACTTCTCGCCGTACTTCCGGAACATCGCGACCACTGCGGCGAATCGCTTCCGTGCCTGATCGGCAGACGCGCCTTTGACGTATTGCGTGTTCAGGAGGTAGCGCCGGAAGATCATCCGCGCGTTAAGTGAGTTCCTGCCGTTGGTCTCGAGAAACTTGTTGACGGCGGCCTTGAGCTGAGGGCTGTCTTTCCGGATCGCCCACGCGATTTCTCCGCCGGTCCGTAGCGTCACCGACGGATAGATCTTCAAGCCCGGCCACACGCGCTGCCAGAACCACGCCTTGTGGTTGTCGACGACGAGAATCTCGACGAGGCCGGCGTTGGCCATCTCGAGCAGATCTTCGTCTTCGAGCTCTTCCGGTGCCGGCGTCAAGGTGACGGGTGTCTTGCCCTCGCTCTTGAACCGCTCGTTCAGTTTCTGCAGGCTCTCGTAGTAGCTGCTCGACTCTCTGACGAACACTTCTTTACCGGAGAGATCGTCAACGGACGTGATCGCCGGCCCCTTGGGACCGGTGACGACGATTTCGTCCACGCCCGAGATCCACGAGTCCACGAAATCGACGGTCTTGGCGCGTTCGGGCGTGACCGTGAGATCCGCCATCACGATGTCGCCTTTTCCCTCGACGAGTGCCGGCAGGAGCTCGTTGCGCGACAGCGGGATGAACTGGACGTTGATCGTGAGGTGGCCTTTCACGAGCGTCTTGTTCAGCTCGTCTTCGAGCAGCTTGCCCTGGTCGTACGCCGTGCCGCGCGGCGTCCCTCTGTCGATGAAGTACTGCGTCTTGCTGAACGTCGTCAGCACGCGAACCATCCGCCGCTCGACCATGCCGGAGAGATCGCCGGTCCAGGGCTTGGTGATGTCCGTGAGCGCGATTCCCAGCCGCCCTTTCTCCGTGGGCGCCTGGGCCGCTGGAGTGGTCGCGGACATGGAGAGCATCGCCGCGCCGATCGCGAGCAACGGTCGCATGCGCGCAGTCTATACCGGCCCGTCGGACTGTGGCTGCCAGGTCCGAATCAACTGGCGATGATCAGCGGCCGGCGGTCTGGCGCAGCGCGAAGTACACCTGATCCATCGTCTGCCGCAGCGCACGGCCCGCCAGATCGTTCCCGCGCTCCGGCGTGAGATGGATGCCGTCATCCAGCACGGTCCTGAGATCCTGCTGGATCATCTCTTCGAAGACATAGCTCACTGGTACGCGCTTCTGCTGGCCGAGCCGCGCGACCCCTTGGTTGTAGCGCGTCTGGTCTCCCTGGCTGCGCGCGTTGAACCCCCGCGGCGGAATCGTCGCGAGCACGGGGATCGTGCCGGCCTGCAGGCACGCGTCGACGATCGCCGTCAGGTCGCGCATGGACTCCGCTGTCGATCGCCCGCGGTCGACGTCGTTGGTGCCATACATGATTACCGCGAATTCCGGCCGCGCGTCCGAGAGGTACTTGCCGATGTTCGCGGCGCCGTATGCGGCTGTGACGGTGCCGACGCCCTGGCGCACCGGTACTCCGCGCGCGAGCCACGAACCGAGAATCTGCGTGTACCGGGACGCAGCCGTGATGCTATCCCCGGCGAACAGGAAGACGTCGCGGCGGACCTTGCCGTCCCCGCGCGCGTGTACCTCGCGGATATTGTCGGCATAGTTCAGCCGATCGGTGACCTGGGCCTGTGTCTTGGTGGCTGCCGGATCCGCGGAAGTCGCGGCAGCACTGGCCGGCGTCGCCGTCGCCTGAGGCGATGGCGCCGAGATGTTGTTGTCGTAGTCGGCTGCGGTGATGCGATAGGCGACGGCGCCTGATGAGGGACGATCCCGGTACGTTGGCTGCAGGGACTCGGCGATCTTCTGCCACGGCCGCGACTCGCTCTCGCGCCGGTAGATGCTGTAGACCACGGCGAATGTGTCGTCTGGTGGCTCCTTCCACTGCAGCACGATCGATCCGTCGGGCTCTGTCGAGACACGCACGTCGGATGGCGCCTCGGGCGGCGTGCGATCCGGCCCGCGGTAGATCGCAAGCTTGTCAATCCACATCGTCGGCGAGCCGCCAGTCTCCAAGCCGTGGAACAGGAGGCTCATGAAGCGTGTGTCCGCCGTGATCTTCTCGTCGGGTGTGCCGGCGTTGTAGTGAAAATCCTCGGCGGCGAACACGACGGGGCGCCAGGCCTCGTCCGCGATTCGTGCCGGCGACGATGGCGTCGTGTTGTCCTGCCGCTGCGCGTCGAATACATTCACGGCCACGTACTGCATGGCGCGCGCCCGCGCCAGGAAGGCGATCCGCAGGTCTGCGGATCCGGCGATGTTCAGAGGCATCATGGCGCCGAAGGAGCCGCCGGGCGCCGTGCGCTGGATTTGCAGACTGCGACCCGCGATGACGAGGCCTGGATCAGCGGTCAGCGCTACTTGTCCCCCGCCTCCGGCTTTGAACGGCTGCGGACCGGCGTCGAAATCGATCTTGACGAAAACCTGCGGCCGCCCCTGCTGCCGTACCGCCTTCGCGTCCATGTCCGCGGCCCGACATCCGATGATGGCCATCAACGTCATCAGCGAGACGATCAGACACCGAGTCATGGATTCACCCTCCAGCCGTCGCTCAATGTAGCGTAGGTCCAGTATCCGCGACATCAGACGATCGATAGAATCCATTCGTGCCGCCTCGTCTTCGTTTCGCGCCATCTCCCACCGGGTATCTCCACGTCGGCGGCGCGCGCACGGCGTTGTTCAACTGGTTGTACGTGCGCCGGCATGGCGGTGCGTTCGTGCTTCGCATCGAAGATACCGATGTCGAGCGCTCCTCGACCGACATGATCACCGGCATCCTCGACAGCCTGCGCTGGCTGGGGCTGAACTGGGACGAGGGGCCCGGCGCCGGCGGGCCGTACGGACCGTACCTGCAAAGCGAGCGGCTCGTGCTCTATCGCGAAGCTGCCGCCGCGCTGGTCTCGTCCGGCCATGCGTACTATTGCTTCTGCCGTCCTGACGACTTGAAGGCGCGTCGCGATGCAGCGCAGGCGGCCGGCGCCGCCTGGATGTACGACCGCGCGTGCTGCAAGCTCGCTCCCGGCGACGTCGCCCGGCGAATCGAGGCCGGCGAGCCGCGCGCGATCCGCTTTCTCGTGCCCGGCGGGCACACGTCGTTCGACGATCTCGTCCACGGACCGATCGAATTCGATCACGCGAACATCGAGGATTTCGTCGTGCTGCGATCCGACGGCCACCCGACGTACCACCTGTCCGTCGTGGTGGACGATGTGGCGATGCGGATCACGGACGTGGTGCGCGGCGACGATCACATCTCGAACACGCCGAAGCAGGTCCTGCTGTATCGCGCGATGGGCGCCGCGATCCCGCGGTTCGCCCACGTGCCGCTGATTCTGGGCCCGGACAAGAAGCGGCTCAGCAAGCGCCACGGCGCGACGTCGGTCGGCGAATACGAGCGCCAGGGGTATCTGCCGGAAGCGATGGTGAATTTTCTCGCGCTCCTTGGCTGGTCGCCCGGCGGCGACGAGGAAGTGTTTTCGCGCGACGAGCTCATCGCGCGGTTTTCGCTCGAAGGGATCAGCGGCGGCAACGCGGTGTTCAACCCGGAAAAGCTCGACTGGTTCAACCAGCAGCACATCATGAGGCTCGCGGCGTCGGAGATCCTCAGCCGGTTGCGCCCGGACCTGGAAGCCGCCGGCCTCTGGGACACGGTCTCGCGGCCGGACAACCGCGCGCGTGTCGGTCGCGCGATCGACCTCGTCAAATCCCGGGCTCGGAAGCTGTCGGATCTGATTCCGCAGCTCCGTCCGTTTATTGACGACGAAATCGAGCGCGATCCGGGCGCCGTCGCCAAGCACCTCGCCTCGCCCGACCTGGCGCCGCATCTTGGCGCCTGGCGCGATCGTTTGTCAGAGGTGCGCGCGTTCGACGCGGCGACGCTGGAAGGCGCGCTGCGCTCGCTGGCGGAGGAACGCGGCGTGAAGCCGGGTCTCTTGATCCACGCCACGCGTGTCGCGGTCACCGGACGGGCCGTGAGTCCGGGCCTGTTCGAGGTCCTCGAGCTGGTCGGCCGGGATCGCGTGCTGGAAAGGATCGATCAGGTACTCCAGGACCTGAAGAACCTGTAGGACCTGGAGGACCGCCCGGGCTTTTCTTTAGAATCTGATGCCATGCCTCCCGTTGTTGGCCGTGCCTTGACCGAGCAGGAATTCGAGCGCGCCCGGCGTGCCTTGATGCGGCGCGATCCTCAGCTCCGTGTCTTGATCAAACGGGTCGGCCGCTGCCGTCTCCCGGATTCGCGCGGTTACGATCCGTTTGCCGGGCTCGTGCGCGTCATCATGAATCAACAGTTGTCCGGCAAGGCCGCCGACACCATCTTCGGCCGCGTCGTCGCGCTGGCCGGCGGACCCGGCCTGCTGACGCCGGCCAAGCTTCGCGCGCTCGAAGTCGCGGCGCTCCGCGGCGCCGGTGTGAGCGGACCGAAGGCGAAGTACCTGCACGATCTCGCCGATCGCGCGCTCGACGGGCGCCTCGATCTCCACTCACTCGACGGCCGGCCCGACGATGAGGTGATCGAGGTCATCACGTCCGTGAAGGGACTGGGGCGCTGGTCCGCTGAAATGTTCCTGATGTTCCGGCTCAACCGTCCGGATATTTTTCCGGTGGGCGATCTCGGCATCGTCAAAGGGATGCAGAAGCTGTACGGCATGCGAAATCCGCCGTCGCCGCGGACGATGATGCGGCGCGCGGCAGCCTGGCGGCCGTATCGATCCGTCGCGGCGTGGTATCTGTGGCGGATCCTTGAATGAACTGTTCCTCCTGCCACGCCGCGGTTCCGGCTGGCGCACGATTCTGCGCGGCGTGCGGCGCCCGCATCGTGACGTCGGACTCCGAGACGGTGGCCGGCGGCGACGAGACTAAGCTTGCCTCGTCGAAACCGGTTTCGGGCGGGTCGAAGACCACGACCAGCGGCTGGCTGACCTCGTCTGGATCGATCGATCACGGGCGATTCACCCCGGGGACGATCCTCGACGAGCGTTATCGCATCGTCGGGCTGCTCGGCCGCGGCGGCATGGGGGAGGTATACCGCGCCGACGATCTGCGGCTGGGCCAGGCGGTCGCGCTGAAATTTCTCCCGCCCGGGCTTAGCCGCGACGCGCAACGGCTCGCGCAGTTTCACACCGAGGTTCGAACCGCCCGCCAGGTCTCACATCCGAACATCTGCCGCGTGTACGACATCGGCGAAGTCGAGGGGCAGCTCTTCTTGTCGATGGAGTACGTTGACGGCGAGGATCTGTCGGCGTCGCTGCGGCGGTTCGGCCGGTTCCCTGAAGATCGCGCGATCGAGATCGCGCGGCAGATCTGCATCGGGCTCGCCGCGGCGCACGAGCGCGGCGTGCTGCACCGCGATTTGAAGCCCGCCAACATCATGCTCGACGGCCACGGGCGTGTCCGCATCATGGACTTCAGCCTGGCGACGGCCGAGGCCGTGACCGACGTCCGCGCCGGGACGCCGGCCTACATGGCGCCGGAACAGCTTCAGGGCCGCGAAGTGACCGTGCGCAGCGACATCTACGCGCTCGGGCTCGTCCTCTACGAGATCTTCACGGGCCGCCGCGCCTACGACGCCAAGACCATTCAGGATCTCGTGACTCAGCACGAGTCCGGATCGATCGCATCGCCGGCCGAGATCACGCGCACGATCGATCCCGCCGTCGAACGCGCGATCATGCGCTGTCTCGAGCGCGATCCTGCGAAGCGGCCCGGATCGGCGCTGGCGGTCGCCGCGTCGCTGCCCGGAGGCGATCCGCTGGCGGCGGCGATCGCGGCGGGCGAGACGCCGTCGCCGGAAATGGTCGCGGCAGCCGGCGGCGACAGCGCCGCGCTGTCGATGGGTCAAGCCGTGGCATTGACGGCCACGATTGCTGCCGTGCTTCTGCTGTCCGCGGCGCTGGCGGACCGGGGCGCCCTGATCGCGCGGGTTCCACTCCCGAAACCGCGCGCGGTCCTGATCGATCGCGCAGACGAGCTGCGCCGATCGCTCGGATACACGGATCCCGCCGTCGATTCCGCGTCGGGGTTCTATTACGACCGCCAGTACCTCGCATGGGCGGCGAGACGCCGGTCCACGCCGATGCAGTGGAGCACGCTCTCGACTGGACGACCGGCGGCCATCGTCTTCTGGTACCGGTCGAGTCCGTCGATTCTGGAGCCGTACGCGAAGACGCAATCTGTTTCGATGACCGATCCGCCTCTCAGCACTCCCGGGATGGTGCGAATCGATCTCGATACGAACGGCCGCTTGTTGATCTTCCGGGCGGAGCCGTCCCTCGCGCTTCCGGCGCTGCCCGGTCCAGCGAATTGGGACGCCCTGTTTCAGGCGGCGGGCGTCGACCGATCGCGCTTTGCCGATGCCGCGCCAGCGGTGATTCCGCGTGCCTACGCCGACGAGTGGAAATCGTGGACCGGCTCGTTTCCGGAGATGCCCGACGTCCCGATCCGGATCGAGGCCGCCGCCTTCCGGGGCCGGCCGACGATGTTCGAGGTGATCGGCAGTTGGGTGCCGCTCGGCACCGACCAGTCGGAGGACACGTCGACATCGCCGGTCTTTCGGACGCTGGGCGTGGTGATGATTGCCGGGCTGCCGATCGCGGCGGCGTTGATTGCCCGGCGCAACGTTCGATTGGGCCGCGGTGATCGGCGTGGCGCGTTCCGGACGTGGGCGTTTGCCTTCGGGATCGGGATCGTCACATACGCAATCGATCCCTCCCACATCGCGAGCCTGGCGGAGGTCGATCGGATGTTCGCGACCTTCGGCGAGCTCCTGTTCTGGAGCGGCGTTCTCTTTGTGGTGTACCTGGCGCTCGAGCCATATGTGCGGCGGACATGGCCCGACGTGCTGATCACATGGTCACGACTCACCACCGGCCGGGTCCGTGATCCGCTGGTTGGCCGCGATTTGGTCGTCGGCACGCTCTGCGGTCTGGCGCTGGCGCTGATTCAGGTGATGTTCGTGCTGTTGCCGCCGGCGCTGGGGTACCCGTCGCCGGCCCCGTACACGACGTTCTTTGCGCCGCTGATGGGTGTTCGCAATGTCATCGCGGTCGTGACGAATGCGCCATTCAACGCATTACTCAACGGCATGATCACGATGCTGCTGCTGTCGCTGATTCGGCAGGGGCTGAAAAGCCTGGCGGGTCTGACCCGCGGCGCAGTTTCCCGTCTCATCGGCAGCAAGCTCACCATGGGCGTCGTGACGTTGCTGCTGTTTGTGATTATCGTGAAGCGTCAGAGTGTCGACCCGACCTACCCGTGGCTCGATCTCGCAACGACGGCGCTGCTGATCGGTAGCTTGCTCTATGTCGCGTTGCGCTTTGGACTGTTCGCAGTGATCGTCGCGTTCCTCGTCTTGAATTTCGCAGCGGACGCCCCGCTGACGCTGGACAGCTCGAAAATCTACGCCGGTGCTGCCTGGTTCTACATGGCCGTCATTGCCTCGCTGGGACTGGCCGGCGCGTGGATGGCGCGCGCGGGAAACGGCCTGTCTACTTCTTCGGTGGCTCGTTGACGATCGGTTCCGGCACGTGGTTGTTGATCGCCGGCACCGTTCTCAAATACGCGAAGACGGCCTTGAGATCGTCGTCGGTCATGTTCCGGTAGACCGGCCACGGCATCGGCGGGAGGATCGGACGCGACGTGCCCATGTGCTTGCCCTCGCGGATGGCTTTGATGAACAGCTCCTCGGTCCAGATGTCCTGACCGATGCCGGTATTCTTGTCGCTCGTGATGTTCGCGGTGTATGAGATCCCCCACGGCCCGGCCCACGCGGTGAACGAGCCGGTGCCAGCGAACATCCAGGGTCCTTCGAGCTTCGGCGGCTTGTCGACCTTCATGTTTTCCGGATGGCCCGACAGCCTGCGCGCCAGGTCGGGTTCTGGTCCGTTCGGGCCCATCTTGTTTGGCGTGTGACAGTCGTCGCACGCCGAGATGCTGACGAGGTACTTGCCGCGCTCGACCTGGCTCACGGGAGCCGGTTGCGAGGCGGCCGGTGGTGGGGGTGGGGGCGACGATGTGCACGCAGCGATGAGCAGCAATCCTGCGGCGGCGAAAGACCATCGGGTACTTGACGACATTACGGGATCCTCCGATCTCGAAATTTGTCGGTGATTATAGATGCGATGC
>Ga0114129_10002993_pt1 | contig 23660 bp, 10 predicted proteins | sample RhiMetdeltSRZDD1_FD_80071 | JGI IMG/M metagenome (GOLD analysis project Ga0114129, IMG submission 80071) | Populus rhizosphere microbial communities from Tennessee, USA - Rhizosphere MetaG P. deltoides SRZDD1 (version 2) (version 2) | ecosystem: Host-associated > Plants > Roots > Rhizosphere >...
GTCGTCCAGGGTGAGTTTCCCCTGGTCACGCAGCTGCAGAATCGCCGCAGCGGTGAACTGCTTGGTGTCGGAATTCAGCTGGAACACGGTGTCCACGGTCGTCGCCGAGTCACTCTCGACCACGGCTTTGCCGTACGCCCTGAGGAGCAGCGTGTCGCTTCCCTTGACGACGGCGGCCACGATGCCGACTGCGCGATTCTCACGAACACCGGCGCCGGCAATGGAGTCCAGCCGCTCCATCAGGGCCGCGCCGGGCTGTGCGGTCGTGCTGAAGCCAAACGACACGAGTACCAGCACGCCGCAGAGGATGGGGCACGGCGCACGCCTGTACAGTCGCGGCGCGGCAAAGAAGACTGCGTTCATGCAACCCCCGTTAAACTTTACAATACAAAGTGACCTGTGTGTAGCCGCGATGATTGCCACGTTGGGGATGCAGGCCCCTGCGGAGGACGAGCGGGGCCGACTTGACACATACTGAGCGAGCTTACTAAGCTCGCTAGGTATGTCAACGCGACCTGACACGCTCCAAGGTTCATTGGCCTTATTGGTCCTCACCGTGCTGGACCGGCGAGGTCCGCTGCACGGCTACGCCATCACGTCTCACATTCACAACCTTTCTGACGCGTTGCGGGTCGAGGAGGGGTCGCTCTATCCGAGCCTCCACCGGATGGAAGAGGCCGGCTGGATCAAGGCGCGAACGATCAAGACCGAACACAACCGCCGCGCGCGCGCCTATGAAATCACGGCCGTTGGACGGCGCAAGCTCGGCATGGAAGAAGCGCGGTGGCGGTCGATCACCGACGCAGTGGACCACGTGCTCAAGCACGCCTAGGTGCAACCATGTCCTGGCTTTCCCGGATAGCAAATGCGCTTCGTTCGTCGGGTGTCGATGACTCCCTGGATGAGGAAATCACATTTCACATCGAGTCCCGCGTCGCCGATCTCGTCGCGGGCGGGATGACGCGCGACGCGGCGGTGACAATCGCGCGTCGTCAGTTCGGGAATCGTCTGCGCCTTCGCGAGGAAAGCCGCGACGTCAAATTGATGCCCTGGCTCGATTCACTCGTGCGCGACGTGCGGCTGGGCGTACGGATGTTGCGTAAGAACGGCGTGATGACAACCGCGGCGGTTCTGTCGTTGTCGCTGGCGCTCGGCGCGTGCGTCGCGGCGTTCTCGTTGGTCGATGCGTTGATCCTCAGGCCGCTCCCGGTCCACCAACCCGGGCAGTTGATCTACCTGACCGTGCCCAGCGGCAATCCCGAAGCGCCTGACAAGGACGACTTCAGCGATCCAGTGTTCGTCCGGCTGCGCGACACGGGTCGCGGATACGTCGATCTGTTCGCCATCAGATACCCCGACAGGCCGCGCGTGACATTCGACATGGCGAGTGGAGACCGGGAGACGGTGCGATCGCAGTTCGTCTCAGGTGACACGTTCGACCGGCTCGGCGTCGCCGCCGCCGCCGGCCGGCTGCTGACGATGCAGGACGATCGGCAGCCCGGGGCACATCCCGTGGCCGTCTTGAGCCACGCATTCTGGATGCAGCGCTTCGCCGGCGATCCTGGCATCGTCGGACGTTGGTTCGTCGTGCACGACCGCCAGGGCGATCGTCCGTTTGAGATCATCGGCGTCACCCAACCCGACTTCTTCGGCGCGGAGCCGGGCCATCCCACGGATGTGTGGATGCCGTATGCGATGCAGGACCCGCATGCATTCGGTAACACTGGGTACAACTCACTGCGCCTGTTCGGACGCGTGAAGGACGGCGTCCGATTGGAGCAGGTGCAGAGCCTCCTGCAGGTCGCGTTCACGAACGTCCGTCGTGAATACGCGCCAGGCCATGTCGACCCGGCGTGGCCTCCAGATCGTGTCGAGCGTTTCATCAACATGCCGCTCTACGTGCGATCGGCGGCAACCGGTCCGTCGCCGCTTCGCGCTGAGTTCCAGCGACCCCTATTGATCCTTACCGCGATCGCCGCGCTGGTGCTGCTCGTCGCGGGGTCGAACGTCGCGAATCTCTTCCTCGCGCGGACGTCGGCGCGCGAACGCGAGATGTCGCTGCGCCTCTCCCTGGGGGCGGGCCGCGGCCGCCTGATCCAGCAGGTGCTGATCGAAAGCGCGCTGGTCGCCGGGGCCGCGTGCCTCATTGGCTTGATATTCGCGGCGTTTGCCGCGCCGGCGGTCGTGGGTACTCTCACCTCCGCTGACGACCCCGTGTTGCTCGACCTGCGTGTCGACTGGCGGCTCCTCACTGTCATCACTGGCGCGACCCTGCTGATGACTGCGTTGTTCGGGCTCGCCCCGGCGATGCGCGCGTCGAGCGTCAAGCCAATGACCGCGCTGAAGGTAAGCGGCGGACGCCTGTCCCCCCGGACTGGTGCCGCGCGTCTGTTCGTGGCCATGCAGGTGGCGTTCAGCCTGATCGTGGTGTTCGTGGGCAGCCTGCTGGTCCGGTCCTTCGTCAACCTGTCCAGCGTGAATCCTGGATTCGCCGCGTCGGACGTGTTGCTCGTGTCCTTGGAAGCAGTACAGCGCGTGGAAGGGGATCAACAGAGCGCGGCGGTACTGCAGGTGCTCGATCGGCTTGGCGATCTCCCGGGGGTGGCGGCTGTCAGCGCGGCTGAGTTCAACGTGCTCGGCCGGCCCTGGCGGAACACCCTTCCCGTGCCGGGCGCCGCCCGCGAGACGATCGAAGCCACCATGGCGCCGGTGACTTCGGGATACTTCGAGACGATGAAAATCCCGCTCGTCGCCGGACGGACTTTCGTCCGCCGCGATCTCGATGCCGAGGATCCGACAGTTGTCATCGTCAACGAGTCCTTCGCCAAGGGCTACTTCGGTCGTGAGCTCGCGGTTGGCCGGCTCTTCGATGCGGGCTTCGGCAGGGCGCGCACGTCCAATGAGGTCGTCGGTGTCGTGGCGGATGTTCGCTACGACCTGCACAAGCCACCCGCACCCACGATCTACATCCTGCTCCCGGTGCGCGGCTTCCAGACGCTGCAGGTTCGCGTCACTGCCGGTGCGACGGCGATCGCCGCCAGACTCCGCGAAGAAGTGCGCGTCGCCACGCCGCTGTTGCGCGTGACGTCGATCACCTCTCAGGAATCGATGGTCAGTGGGACGCTTGGGCGCGAGCGGCTCCTCGCGCTGCTCTCCAGCCTCTTTGGGCTGGTCGGGCTCGTGCTGACGGCCGTCGGGCTTTATGGCACGTTGAGCTATGCGGTTGTCCAGCGCGCGCGCGAGATCGGCATCCGGATCGCGCTCGGGGCGCGCGCGATCGGCAGCGTGCGCTCGGTACTGACAGACACCGCAGTCGCGACACTGATCGGCGCCGCCTGCGGTCTCGCGGGCGGGCTGTACGCGTCGCGCTTTGTGGCGACGCTGCTGTTCGAGGTCGCGGCGCGCGAGGTCTGGAGTATTGCGCTGCCGCTCGGCACGCTCCTGCTGGCGGCGTCGGTCGCGGCGGCCGTTCCGGCCTGGCGCGCGGCACGCGTCGATCCGGTCATCACGCTGCGCAATGAGTAGCGACAGCTCTTCGAGCGAAATTGGCTCCTCGGGCTGGACTCGAACCAGCAACCCTCCGGTTAACAGCCCCGCAGAAACACAGATCAGAAGAGATCAGATGAGACTTTGCCTCGGGGCGTGGCCGATGCCGGCGATTGGGACAGAGAAGCAGTCCGAGCGTTTCGGCACATGGACACTCACGTTATCGGGTGGTCCGCGGACGGCGCGACGATGTATGCCTCCGGTGAAGGTGGCGTGTAGTCGGTCGCCAGCGCTGAAGCCTCGTTTTGGCGGCCGTTACCTTGTCTTCTCCGATCCTGGCGGGGCCGCCGGAGCCGCGCCCGAGTAGACGGCGCGCGCGATCCGCTCCATGTTGAGTTCGATGAGGTGGCGTGGTCCGACGAGGATCGCTCGCGTGCCGTGCGAGACGCCCGCCAGCAGCTGGAACGAATCATCGATCTCGACGATCGGCCAGCCCTCGCTCGCCGCGTATGCCGAGACGACGTGGTCGCGCAGCCGAAGCCGGATCAGACCGTCGCGCGATTGCTCCGTCATCGCCCGCTGAAAGTACGCGGGAATCTGGCGCGCGTCGATCGGGATGTCGTCATGCGCAACCGAGCCGTTGCGCGGGTCGACGACGGTGTGATGGCGGCGGCCGTCCTCCGACCAATCGATGGAGAGCAGCGGTCCGGGTCCATTGCTGAGCCGCTCGAAAATGGCCTGCGGCGGGAGGCGCACGGTCCATGAGCCGCGCGGCTTGTCGTCGTTCTCGAGTGAGTAGAGCGTCCCATCCGCTACGTACGCGGGCGAGCCCCCGGTCGTCCACTGGAGCAGTCGCGGCACGTCCGCCTTGCCTTGGAATGGCGGTGCGTGCATGTCGACGACATGTCCCGTGGCATCCCACCACATCAGCCCGGCGGATGTCGGCACGAGCGCCAACAATTGACGATTCTTCATACCGGTCACGGGCGCGCCGGTGATCACTTCGTCGGTGAACCGTCCATCGACGAGACGGCGCTCACCGGGGCGCGAGGCACCTGCAGCCGGAAGTACGCGAAGCGTCGGGCCGTCGCGGGTGTAGCGCCAGAATCCCGTGCGCGCGGCGAGGACGGGGCAGCCTTGCGTTCGCCGGACGGCGCCGTTCGGCGAGAGGCGCGCGAACTGTCCCTCAATGCCCTGGAGACAGAGCAGCGGCTCGTCGGGGTCACGGTTGCTGTAGAGCTTCGCCACGTCCAGCGGCGGTATGGACACCTGCCTGGGCCGCGACAAGCGTTCGAGCGCGGCCGAATCGACGGCCAGCGCGAACCAGCCGCGCGTGTTGGTGGCGACGTGGAGCAAACCTTGGAACACGGCCATCGAATTGACCGCGTCGAAGTCGAACCGTCCGTTCACGACCGCGATCGGCTCACCTTTCCACGTGCCGGCGAGCCGTCCTGCGCTGGAGCCGGTTCTTCCAGTCGTGCGCCACGTCCAATACCTGGCGTCAACGTCGAACGTCTGCTCGACGAACGGATCGGGCTCCAGCCGCACCACCGGCCGGGGCGCCGGTCCGTCGATCGCGACGCGATAGGCGCGCGCGCCGTCGTACCGCAGCTCGGCTGCGGTGCCGTCGACTCGGAGATCGGTCGCCGTTCGGCCGGCTTCCTCCGGCGGGCCTTCCACAACACGAAACGTGTCGGGATTGAACGACCAGTTTCCGTCGCGGCTGACGAGGCCAGCCGGCGTCGCCGTCCAGAGCGTTTTCCGGTGGACCGCGATGTCGTGCCAGACGTCCAACGCATAGCGGTTTGCGGACAGGTCCCACGCGAGCGGCGTCCAAGCCCCCTCCGGCATGCGCATCTCGAAGGCCGGCGCTTGGTGAAACGCGTCGCGCACGAGGCGCAGCCGCTTGCGTTGGAGAAGCGGCGGATTCGCTCCGTAGTCTGCAATCGTCGCGGTTTCCGCGCCATCAGTGACGATCGTCCAGTCCTGCTTCTCGTAGCGCCACGTTCGCCGCCCCTCGATCGCGTACAGACCTGGCGCGAGATCGCGGTCGCGAGCGCGCAACATGGGAACCGGACCGGTGACCTTCAGCAGTCGGACCGGCAAGGCAAACGCATGATTGCGGGCATCGGCGAGCGCGAGGCCGGTGGGATGGACGCTCACGAAGCGGCTCTGCCACACCGTGAAGGTGCGTCCGCCGAATGACACGACCTGTCCGATGTCGTCGTGCGAGAGCCGTCCGTTCGCGAGCGTCACCGGCGTCGCGCCCACCGGCACGCCCGGGACCGGCGTGATCGCGTAGCGCCCGGAGAGGCCCGACGCGTCGACGTGCCACGTCCAGAACGCCGAGCGGGCGCGCAGCCGGCACGAGAGAGCATCCGCTGGCGCGTCCACGAACCCGGACGCTGCCTGCCTTGCGCAGCCACGCGGTCCGCAGGCAACGGCTGTCCCTGGCGCATCGCAGGACTCGCCGACGCGCTCGACCGTAGGGGGAGCAGCCGACCCGCCCGGCCTGAGCGGAGTCGAAGGGCCAGCCGTGAGCGTGATCAGCCGGGCGCGCTCGAGTGCGAAGTCGGTCCCGTCGTACGCCTGCAGCCCGGCATCCGTGCCGACGTACAGCGTGTTACCGACGACTGCGATCGAGCGGACCACGTCGAACGGGAATCGCCCAGTCGAGAGGTCGATGGGCATCCATGAGAGCTGTCCCCGCAAGTCGGCGACCTGCAGCGCGGCTTCGATCGCTCTTCCGGGGGGCTTCGCCCCGCCCGCCTCCGCCAAGGCTCCGGCGAGGCTCGCCGAAGCGCCTCCGGCCCGAAGGCGGCCGGACCCCACTACACCGTCGCTCGCGGGGACCCCGCTGCCCCGCTCCGCTCCGGTGGCTCGCTCGCTGTGCTCGCTCGCGACGCGCGATAGCCGAAGTGGGCCGATCTCCGCCAGCGTGCGCCGCTCGAATGGGTTTGCCCCTGTCGGAGACGGCTCGAATAACCGGCGCGCAGCATTCCACATGAACGCAGACCCAGACCGCGTGAGCGACATCACTTCCTGTCCGTTGATCGTCGCGCTCTCCAGCGTGTCGCCCTGGGCCGGGAACAGAGCGCCCCTGGTCACGAACGGAGCCGAAGGACGTGCTTGGGCGAGCTCGATGAATCCCTGTGTGAGCAGCGCGATACCGGTACCGTACGGGGCCGCGTCGATGAGACGATCGGTCGACAGCTCGACTCCATTCGCGCCAGTCAGGACCGAAACGGGGGCGCCCGACACCGTTTCGACGACGATCGACCTGTTCCGCCGCCGCCACACGAGCCCGTCGCCGTCGGCCAGGACCGCATCCGTCGAAGGCTGCGGCGCTGGCTCCCACACGCCGGCGGCGACACGCCGATACCAGCGATTGTCGCGCAGCATGCGCGGCACGAGATCGGGACCCGACGTCAGCCGATCTGCCGGCGAAGGCACACCGGGCGGACCGAGATCGAAGCTCGCCAGGCTGGCCCGCGATCCTGCCGCATGTATGCCCGCGTCGGTCAGGAGCAGTGGACCCTCCCGCCCGATCGCAATCCCGCGTCGTCCGCGATCCCAGACGAACGCGCGATTCTGGTATGCGACCGCGGAACGGCCGTCCGCACTTTGGAGGATCGCGAGCACGCCATGCGACACGTTCCGAAAGAACGTGACGGCGCCGATCCGGAACACCGGTGACTGCGCGAGACGATCCCTTGCCGCCCTCGGACCGCTCGAGCGGGCGAGCCCGATTTTCGATTGTCGGTCCGGCTCTTTCGCGACGGTTCCGCGAAATACCTCGGAGCCTGCCGTGACGAAGACGGTGATCTCACCGGATCCCGAGTCGAGATCGATGGATACGTCTTCGGTTCTTTGGGGTGTCGCCAGCCCTGAGCGAAGTCGAAGGGCAGGATACTCGAGCGCGATCTCCAACCAGCTGTGATGTTCAAGGTCGTACTGCCACAGACTGCGCCGCGTTGCGACCCACAGCACAGACGCCGCAACGTCGGGGAAGTGCCAAGCACGAACGATCGTGCTCTCCGGTGGTCCTTGGCTTTCTCTGACGATGATCTGGCTCGTCACAGTCTCGTCCACGCGATCAACGCTGCCCTCGTCTCTCACGACGTAAGCCGTTCCGGCGCGCTCGTCGATCGCAACAGCGCGTGCAGTGATGCGGTCGGGCGCACGATCGACGCGGGCGGGAGCGGCGGAGCAGGCGTCGGGCAGCGTGACGGGCGAGCGGACGATCTGCATCGTTCCACGCGAGTCGCTGCCGTCCCACACGATCAGCGCAGACCCGATCGTAGCGAGCATGTCCCGACCAGTATTGGGAAGAAGGCCGGCGACGCCGTACCAAGAATGGTGGTCTCGGCTGTGCAGCTTGAGCCCGGCGTCCGTCGTGACGGCGACAAGGCCATTCGACAGCCGTCGCGCGTCGCGCAGGACGCCGGCGTCACCCCCGACGCTCGGCGTCCGGAAGAGGCACCAAGGCGTCGACGCTCGCGTCTCGGACTGCGGCGCGAGCGACGCGAGCGGACGCGCCTCGAGATATCGCCGGCTGCGGTCCTCGCGCGTAAGCCACACGTTTGAACCGCTCGTGAACATGTCGCGTACGCCGCGCGCGATCTCTCGCACCCCTGCGCGCGCAACTCCTCCAGCAACGCTCAGCGGCTCTGAACCGATGACGCCGGCGAGCTTCGCAGGCTCGGCGGCGTCCAACGTCCAGCTCGCTGTCACCTGGCGCGAACGCAGGTCGTAGCGCTGAATCGTCCCCGGCCACGACAAGTAGATCTCCGAACCTGCCTGAAGAACATCACTCGGCTGCCGACGCGGCATTTGTGCGCCGCCGCCGATGAGCGTCGACTGGCGGGCTCCGACTCGCACAAGGCGATTGGCTTCCGATCGCGCGATCCACGTGCCCTCGCGCGCCGCGATATCCACGGCGCGCTCGCCTGGGGGCGTGGCCAGCGGATCGCTCCACGACCTCGTGCGCATGGAGTAGAGCCGCACGCCTCCGGCAGTCGAGGCGGCAAGCACGTCCGCCGTTCCCGCGACGTCGAGCAGTCGAGCGTCGGCCATCGCGGCCGATCGACCGCCGGTCAGCTGCGTTACACCTGACGCCGCAATCGATTGAACGCGTCCGTTGCCGTCGATGACGCGAAGCACGTCCGGGGTCGACGCGTCGACGGCGCGAATGGGCCCGTCGATCGGGAACGGCTTCGACCTGTTCAAGGAGAGCGTGCCGAGTTCCACCTGCTGCTGCGGCGCTACGTGCGCGTCATACGACGCCCCTTGCCGTTCGAGCCCGAAGAGAAACGACCCGGACGCGGCGACGATCGACGCCGGCGACCGCAGCCACCCTGGCACTGCGCGCAGCGGCGAGTAGCTGCGGCGGACGATATCGTGGACGAGCGCGCCAGGCGGCCCGAAGAAGAGAACCTTGTCGCCAAAGGTGACTGCGTCGCGGTAGCGATCGAGCGGCACCGGCGCGGAGGTCGCCGGGTTGATGAGAGTGGAAACCGCACCCGGCGCCAGGGCATACGCGTGTCCGGCCGCGGTAAGAACGGCTGCCGTTCCCGGCGTTTCCGCCGCGATCTTGGTGGGCTGCTCACCGGCAAGCGCCCATCGCGACGGCGCGTCTCCCGTCATCGTTTGCGGCGTGAAGAGCGCCACACCTGACGAGCGTCCACCGTAGCCGTAGTAGAAGCACGAGGAGGACGCGCACGGACCGATCACGCTGATGGTTTCGGCGGCGTGTCTCTTCCATGAGTGCAGCCGCGCGTCGTAGTCGAAGATGCCGCTGCCGCCCGCGAGCAGCAGGTGGTCCTTCCACTGCACGGCATAGAACAGCCGGTCGAGGTTCAGCTCGGTGTAGCGGTTGCGCTCGTCGATCAGCACCGAGGGCGCTGCGAAGGGCTGCGTCATCCTCGAGAGCCGGGCGCATGTTGATGGCCCGTTCTCGCACGGCACCGTCTGGTGCACGAACAGGCCTTCCGCCGGCGTCGCCTCCAGCGCGACGACGGTGCCTTCGAGTCCCTTCACGGGCCGGAACGCGAGCGGCCTGCGATCGACGGCAAGCTCCGATACGCCTTCGGGACCGCCGACGTAGAAGCGGTCGCGCCACCAGACAGCCTGCGTCACGGCCGCCGGACTGCCGTTTGACGAGATCTCGTCGCGGGAGAGCCACCGCCGCCGCTCGAGATCTTGAAGGCCCACGCCGGCGGCGCCGGCGGCGGCGAGCAGCCATTTGGCGTCGGATGATGCGGCAACTGCCGAGAGCTCGGCCTGTTGCACCGGCGTTCCCCGCCGTCCGAGAAACTTCGTATCGCCGACGATGACCTGCCAGCGTCCGTTCAGGCGGCGCACCAGGCCACCGTCGGCGGTCACGCCCCAGAGCGCACCGGAACCCTCGTCACCTGACGACGCGAGCAGGCGGATGTCAGGCCGCGCGAGATCGTCGGGGCCGAAGGGTCGCGCCGTCGACCAGAGGCCGGTGGCAGGATCGTACGAATGCACCGCGCCGCCGCGCTGTGACAGGACCAGCTGGCGATCGGGCGCGTGGAAGATGGCGTCGAGAAACGGGTTTGTGCCGAGCTGGCGCCGGACGTTTTCGAGCAGGCGGCGATCGGGCAGCGAGCGGGCGCTCCAGCCGGCCATGTCGGCCGACCCGAGGAGCAGCAGCACGAGCGTCGCTGCCGTCGCGCAGTACACCATCGCCGCGGCCGCGAGTCCGCCAAGCAGGACCGGGTCCACGCGCATCCGGAGCGCGAGCGGGCGGTAACGGATCCGCCATCGCAAACGGGCTTGTAGACCGCGCGGTCCCGCCGCAGCGCGAAGCGCGGAGGCGGACGCGTCGTGCAGTCCGTCGATGCGCATCCGCTCGGCGCTGGCGGCCTCGTCGAGCACGGCCTGTCCCGCGGAAGCGTGGAGCGCGAAGGCGGATGCCGTGGCGCGTCGCGCGCGCCAGCGCTCGGCGATGTCGGCGACGAGTCGATAGTGATCGCGCTCGGGCGCTTCCGCCGAAAGTGTCCGGGCGAGGCGACTGCCTTCGCGTCCCGCGGCGCCAAGGTAACCCACGAAGGCGAGCGCCTCGAATGCCTGGAGCTGACCCGCCGCGAGGTGCACGTCGTCTTCTCGCGATGCCGCGTGCAGGCCGATACTCGAGACGAGGATCCCTTGCGCCTCGATCACGCCGTCGGGGGCTCCGGCCGTGATGGTCGACGTCTGCTCTGCAAAGCTCCCGAACTCGGCGAGCGTCCAGAGGTCGTCGAGCCTCTCGAGGACGGAGCGTACGATATCGGTGCTCCCGAACGAACGGCCATCCGCGTACTCGACCAGGCAGTGAAGATCGCGGCGCAACCCGCTCGACAACGCGTCGCCGTCCACGCCATCGACGCGGTCGAGGCGATCGAGGAGCGATCGGCCGGTGGCGGCAAGCGCGGAGCACAGCGCTGCGGCTGCACCTGCGCGCGGCGCCGTTCCGGCGCGGTGATCGATCCACATCAACGCCTGGTGCCAGATGGCCAGGGATCTCCAGCGCTCGCGCGCCGGCGCCGCGGCGTGGCTAGTGAGTTTCGCGAGGAAATCGCTGAGGCGCACGAGACGCCAGGCCGCGCCCTCGTCGAGCGCCGAGCCGGCGCCGACGATCGCCGTCAGCGCATCCGTCTGCTCGAGGCGCACGACATCTTTGAGAAGCTCGGCGCCAAGCCTGCGCGCGGCCAGCCAATCGACCCACGCCGTGAGCCATGCGACGTGACGTGACGACCGGCTCGATTGCGCCACGAAGTGAACGACCACGAGGCGACACAGGCGCGCGTGAAGTCGGCGCACCGCGGACCACCGAGTGAGAAACGTTGCGAGCCAGATGACGACCGCGATCCCGGCCAGGCTCCACCACGTGACGCTGTAGGGAGCCGCGAGCGTCCAAGTGTAACCCCATAACGGCAGTGCGACATGGTCGTGCAGATCGTAAAGCACGTCCAGCGCCGGCGGAGGCAACAGGCCGGCACGGATGAGCAGGACGAGACCGGCGGCGAACGCGGCGACGGCGGCGATCGCGCCGCGACGACGGCGAAGAATGCCGGGCGTTTCCGGATCGCTCCAGTCGCCAATCGCCCGCAGGAGCGGCGATCGCATGTGGACGAAGCGGTGGCTCACGTGCGGGGCCCTCGACGGATGCCGCGCACGCCGAGCTTCAGCGTCAACCACCAGGACTCGAGCCGCAGCCGCAGCACCGTCGGGTGTAAATTCAGACGGGACGTCCATCGTTGGAAGCGAGTGGCCGCGACCATCGGCTTTTCGGTCGGCTTCCGGTGCTGGCGTTCCGCGATCGCGTTTCGCCAGGCGTCGAGCGTGCCACCATGCCGCCGCCACCACGCGTCATACTCGGATGCAGTCTTCTCGTGTCGGGCAATCGACCGGCGCGTTGTCTCGATTCTGGAGATCAGCCGCGCCAACCGGCGCTCGCGGTTTCGGTATCGGATCGCCATCAGTTAACTCGTTGCAGCCGGTTCCGCCGCCGCTAAAGCTCCGGCGGACCCGCCGGAGGCGCTTCGATGCGAAGGCGGGCGCGCAGGTCGGCGCGCCTGGCCTCGAGCGACTGGATGAACGCCTCGACGCGGCGCTGCTCGCCTTCCGACTGCGCCTCGGCCTGGCGTAGCGCCTCGCCGACGTCGCGCTCGAGCGCGCTCACGCGATCCCTCAGCGCCCTCGTCACGCCGTCGATGCCGTTCAACAGATCGCTCACCGAGGCAATGCCGTTCGAGCGCTCGCGAATGTCGGCGAGACTGTTCAAGTCGTTGTCGAGGCCCTTCATCCCGTCGATCGCGAGATGCGCGCGCTGCAGCACCTCGAAAGTGCACCGGTTAATCGAGCTGATGACGGCGTCGAGGTCCTTCATGAAGCGCGCGCGCGTGCGCGCGGCCTCGAGCCGGAAGTCGCGGCTGGCCGCCGACGCAGCGTCCGTGGCGGCGGTCGCCAACTGATCGGCACGCGCGGTGGCGGCGGTTTCGCGCAGGAGCTCGGCGACGTCGAGCCGGCCGGCGACGGTGATGTTGTCGTTGAGCCAGTTGACCGAGGCGTCGATCGGCTTGAAGTCGTCGCGCTCGAACATCGTCAGCTCCAGCGCGCCAGTGTCACCGGGCTCGCGATCCAGCACGTAGACGGAGCTGCCGCCGGACGCTGCGGCCGAGCCGGTGCCGGCCGTGGGTCGTGCAAAGACGCGCCGCAGGTGCGCGTCCATGTCGCCAGGAATCCACGCGTGAAGCGGCGGCGCCAGCGCGGTGTGCTCGGGCACGAACACGCAGCTGGCGGCGCCCCAGTCGTCGTGATAATGGCGGCCCCACGTCGGGTCGAGCCAGAACCGCATTGGTGGCGTGTTTTCGTAGAGCGGCAAGGGATCCGGAGTGCGCCTCGCGGCCTCGGGATCGACCCACAAGTAGTGCAAGCCGGCCGGCTGCCGCGGCGTCGCGCGAAACGCGTAACGGATGTGGGGCCGCGCGCGGAAGAGCGAGTCGGGAGCAAAGCTGTAGATCGAGTGCGCGAGCGCCGCGAGCTGTCGAGGATCGAAGCGCAGCAGACGCGGGCGCGGGCGGTGGAGGCTCTCAGCGTACGCGACCCGCTGCGTCAGGTAGGCCTGCTGGCTGCGAAGCCGGTCGAGATCGCGTCCGGCTTCCTCGATCGCGCGGGTGCTCTCAAGCGTGAGTTGGTAGCCTCGCGACGGAGCCTGCTCGCGCAGGTACTGCCCCAGATTGGCCGGCTCGACGCCATGAGACAGGGGGGAGACCCGCACCGAACGAGCGACCGCGAAGCCGACCTCGATCGAGTCGACGAAGGCGCCAGGTGGCAGCGCGATCCGCTCGAAATCTTCATTGTCCGAGGGGCTTCGCGCCTCGGACTCCCTTACGGGTCCGCTCGCTCGCTCTGTGCGGCACAGGATGTAAAAGCGTTCGCCGCGCGGTCCCTGCGGAGCGAGCCCGAGGAGCGAGGCGGCGCTGTCGTTCGACATCAGACGCCACAACGGCGGCAGAAGATCTCGCGCCAGCGAGACTCCGGCGGTCAAAAATAGCCGGCATCCCTCGGATTCATAGGCGCTCAACGACTGCCACGCTTCGAAGAGCCCAAGCGCTTCCAGCCCGGAGAAGCCCGAGTGGCGCCCACGATCGACGAACACGTGAAGCAGCCAGACGTCGTTTTTCGAGGCGCCCGCCGCCGATTGCAGTCTCGCCACGCGGGTCGGAGTGGCGAACCGCTCGAGGCGTCGAAGCGTTGCCACGACGGCGTCGGCGGAGACGTGCGAACTGATGAACAGCCGCTCGTCCCATGGCGCCGCGGCGCGACGCGGATCGGCCGTGCCGTTGACGAGCAGGCGTGCGAGCCCTTCGGCGAGACCGACCGCCGACTCGGGCGGCTGCGACTGTCCCACGACATCAGGCACCCACAGCGTAATGCGGCGGTGGACGCTCGAATCGAAGTCGATCCGCGCGCGTGACAACCGATCGTCTCCGAGCTCGGCTTCCGAGGCGAGACGCTCGAGCGCCTCGCGCTCCGTACACGCATGCGGGCGATAGACGTCAGCCATGAAAGATGTCCTTGGTGAGCCGATCGAGCCACGACGACTGCAAGGCACTCGCAAGTGCCGCACCGTCGTCGGCTGGCATCGGCGTAAGTGCGCGATACGGATCCGCGTCCGAGCCGAAGTGCCACGGCCGCGCGTCGCGATCAAGCTGGCCCGGCACGTAGGTGACGCTCACGTGGCGCCGGCGGCGGTAGCCAAGCCCGAGACCCGCGCAAAGCGTTCCAAGCCGTCGCGCACCCTCAGCCGCCGCGCGACGTCCATCCTCGATGGGCGGATGAAACACCATGACGTGCACGAACGAGAAGCTGTCGACGGATCCTTTCGGCGTGTGGGATCCGGCACGCTCGTCGCGATCGACATGAGCGGCCCATGCGCCAATTGCCCACTCGTCAACGCTCCCGATCGTGTTCGGGTCCGCCCGAAGCGGGCGGAATCCGGCGCGCGTCTCGAAGTAGTCAGGCACCCAGCGCGACAGCGTCATGAAGGCGTCGCGGAAGGCTGCGTGCCGGCCGGCGGCGAGATCGGCCGGCACCGGGCCGAGTGGAAACGACGCCCGGCGCGCGCGACCGGCCGCATCTCCCTCGATCCATCGAAACTCGCTGTCGTGGAGGCGCGCCGAAACCAGGCGGCGCGCCAGGCGCGCCATACAGTCGACCCAGCAGGCCTTGGCGAACGCGCCCTGGGGCGTCGCGCGCACTTCGTGCGGCATCAGGCCGACGACGAGGGCGTCACGCAGCTTCGCGCGTCGCGGCCGGCGCTCGTGCACCAGGTAGCCGGAGTTGAGCAGCCGATCGACGAGCACCAGCGGAGGGTTCAGGAACTCGCTCAGCACCATCGATCCGAGCTGCCCTTCGCCCCGTCCCTGGCGGAGGCCCTCGACGCGTCCGCCATGCGCTTCCGCTGCCGGGCGTCGCGTCGGTATATAGCTCGGTGTTGGCGTCGAGCGCGATGCGCCTTCAGGGAAATCGACCTCGGCGTCGAGACCGAGCAGCAGCGCCAGGCTGTCTCGATCGATCTCGGGCACGCGCGCCCGCGATCGGAAGTCCGGCGACGGCTCGGAGAGCGCCGCGACGACGTTGCCGTGTTCGGTGGCGAAGAGCGGGCGCGCGGCGAGCTGCGCGGCGAGGCGCGACGCGATTCGCTCGAGGCTGGCGCCATACGCTGCGTACTCGTCGGCGGTGACGGCCCCATCGGTGTCGTCCTGGCAGAGGAGACAGGTGTAGCCGATCTCGGCACACGCCTCGCGCACGATCGGCTTGACGAGGTTCTGCACGACGTAGACGGGAGCCCGGCCCGGGGCGAGCCCGGATCGCCCCGTGCGCGGCAACCGCTCCTGCAGCCGCCGAAAAAGTTTCGACCAGACACCCGGTTCCACGGGCCCATTCCCCGCGAACAGCCGCCCGAGCTCATGCGCGAGCTTCGGCGTGATGCCGACATGCGCGTCCTGCAGGACCCAGAGCGTCGCCTGGGCGAGAGGGCCCGGATCGGTCCACGGATCGCTCGAGTTCCCGGCCCCTGCGTACCGCGCGATCTCGGGACCCCAGACGGACGGAGGAACCAGGCGGACGTCGATCATGCGACTGCGGAGCGCACGGCGTGCCAGTCGGCGATAGCGGCGTAGAGCTGGCGCACACCTTCTTCATGACTCTCCTGGTCGAGGAAATACTTCGGCAGCAGGCGAAGCTCCTCGGGCCGGAGCGCGATCGCCGCAGCGCTCGTCTCGCCGTTGCGCACGCAGTCGTAGACGCGATGGACGAGCATCACGTAAACGAACTTGACCATGCGACGGTTCGAGACCTGCGACAGGCCGTGCGTGCGAGCCAGTTCGACCAGTTGGGTGACGACGCCGAGCGTCTCGGCCTCGGGATCGAACAGTCGGGTGGCGCCTCGAATCGTTTCGCGCAGCGCCTGCAGTTCCTCCAGCAGATGCGGCGCGGAGGGCGCCCGCGCTTGCGTCCGACTTCGCGCCTCCGGCGCTTCGCTGAGACCGGCACCATACGTGAGCGGCCACGCCTTCGTCAGCATGTCCTGGATGCGGCCGCGATCGGCGGCGACGTTCTCGACCCGGCAGCGCAGCGTGAAGCGGTCCCAGATGGCCTGCAGCTCGTCGGAGTCGGGCAGCTCGTTGGTCGCGGCGAACAGGCACTGCAGCGGCACGCTGTGCCGCCGGCCGCGATCGTAGAAGGCGCGTTCGTTCATGAACGACAGCAGGGCGTTCAGAATCGCGCTCGATCCCTTGAACACCTCGTCGAGAAAGACGACGTGCGCGCTCTGCATCATCGAGTCGGCGTGAATGCGCTCGAGTCGGCCTTCGTTGGTGAGTTTGCTGGGATCGTAGAAGCCGAAGAGCTCGCCCGGCTCGGTAAACGGCGTGAGCAAGTACTCGAAGTACCGCGAGGTGCTGCCCTCACGTTCGACGCCCGCGAGCTCGCAGAACGTCTTGATCAGCATCGATTTCGCCGTTCCGGGCGGACCGATGAGGAGGAGCGGCTCGCCGCTCGCGGCCGAGAGCATCAGCGCGAGCGTCGCCTCCTCGAGGCCGGCGAATCGGCGTTCGAGCTCACGATGCACGCGCTGCAGATCTTGGAGCGTCCCGTAGTGAGCGTTGACGATTTCAAGAACGCGGGTCGAGTCGAACACGCGCCACTCTCCTGTCAATGGGATACCAGGCTGCGTACGCCGCGGCGATCGCCTCGGGCGCCGCCCATGCCTGCGACGGCTCGATCGGATCGCCGCGCCGCCGGATCATGATCTCGCCAGGGCGATCGGCAGCGCTCAGCCGCGAGTGCCACTCGGGCGGTAGCGTCGACCGTTGCCCATAGCAGCGCTCGACGTGCCACGCGATCCAGTGCGACCAGAAGTCGTCCGGCAGGGCCGATTCATCGACAAGCGCGTGCGCAAAACGCTGGAGGCGCGCGAGCGCGCGCCGCTGGGCGCGGTGCGCGAGCCCAAGCCGGACGAGCGTTGGCGGCGTAACGCGCGCCGTGGCGACGATCATCCAGACGAGTCCCGGGGTGATGCGCGGCGCCGCAAATCCATCGCCCGGCGCGATCAGCCGCGACCGAAAGTGATCCAGCACGAGCGTGGACGCTTGCACCCGGAATGTCGGAGCCTCCCAGGCGGCACGGGCGACGAGACCGAGCAGGCGATCGGGGATCAGCAGCCCGTCGGCGCCATGGGCGTCGAGCGCCAGCCGGGCGCGAATCGCGTCGCCCGACCATCGCAGCCGGTGCGACGGCGAACGGGCCCATCGCTTCCGCGCGGTGACGGTGTCCTTGAGGAAGGGCGCGGCGCGCGCGACGAGTTGCCGCCATCCGAGCCGCGTGAACGGGATGCGATCCAGCACGCGCGCCTCGGGCGATGCGAACCATCTCTCGGCCGTCAGCCCGGGACCGTCGTCGAACAGCTCCTCGAACAGCGCGAGCGCGAGCCGCTGCAGCGCCGCGGTCGCGGCCTGCAGGTCCTCGGGCCGGACGTCGAGGACCCGATTCATGGATCCACCCGCCGTGCGAGGATCGCTGCGAGATAGGCGACGCAGCCGAGCGCCGCCGCAAGCGGCCAGAGATCGATGCGGCCACCGGCGACGATTGGACGATCGCTGCTCAACCGCTCGACCACATCGTAGCTGCCGCTTCCCGCCTTCGCCATCGCGCGCAGCAGCGCCTCGTTCAGTCCGAAGCTGAACGACTCGGCGACACGGCGTCCGGAGAGCTGCTGCCGCGGCGGCAGGAGCATCGGGATGCGCTGCGGCCGAACGAGCGCACCGGGACCCGATTCCTTCAGCACCAGCGTCGCGTCGATCGCGCGCTCGGACGGCGGGAGTGTGAGCCTCGCTCGAAACGTCGCGGGCGCCTCCTCGTCCCGGCGAACCGAGACCTCGAGCGCCGGCGCGCCTGGCATCTCGACCGACGCCTCCATTCGATCCACCTGGGGCAGGTGATTCCCTTCGGGCGCGAGCGCGACGTCGATCTCGACGTCGTTGCCCTGCTCGGTGACCTGGAACGTATAGCGGCGGCTGCTCACCGACGGCAGCACGGCCTCGATCCACATACGGATGGCGGCGCGCCCGTCGGCGCGCCCGATCCAGACCGCCGGAAACGCCGTGGTCAGCTCGCCGACGTTCGCCGTGCCGCGATCGCGGTAGGCGAGCACGGGATCGGTCAGCTTCGGCCGCACCGCCACCGGCACGACGTCGTCTTTCGCCGACGTCGTTGCGGATCCCTCGAGAGGAATCTCCGGCACTTCCATCGCGAAGCCGCTCGGCAGGACGTGCTTCATCGAGAGCGCGGTATAGCTGCCCGGCTCGAAGAAACGGTTCTTCGCATCCTGATCGAAGTACGGGATTCTGATCCGCTGGGGATCGAACCCTGAATCAATGTGAATCGGATCGGCCAGGGCGCTCATCGGTTCGTTCGGCGAGAACGGCTCGGCCCTGATCCCGAAGACGGTCGTGCGGCAATCGGGGCGGTACTGCGACAGCTGCCGCAGCTGACCGAAGCCGCCGTCGGAAAAGAACAGCAGTCCGCAGTTCTTCAACCGTCGAGCGGCCAGCTGCTGTAGCGCCTCCTGGGGATCCGTGCCGCCATTGCACGTCATGCGGCGGATCTCGTCCATCGCGCGCGCCTTGCCCTGCGGCGTCATCGGCTCGTCGGTGAGACGCGCCGACGCCGCCGTGGTGAACGCCATCAGGTCGAGCAGATCGTGCGGCCGCAGGTATCGATCGACGATCGAGACGGCAATCTGCTGGGCGGTCGTCAGCGGTCCGCCGCACATCGATCCCGACGTGTCCATCAGCATCACCAGGTGGCGCGGCGGCGGGCCTCCCTGCCGGGCGCGCGCCTCGCTGACGAGTGGCAGCAAGGGCTCGAGCGGCGTTTCGTCGTACGACATCACGGTCGTCGCCGCGAGCGGGGGGCCCGTGTGCGGCCCGTTGGCGAGAAAGAGGCCAGTCTTGCGCGAGGACACCGCGGCCGCGATCCGCGCGAGCGCGCCCGAGGCGAACGCGCTGGCTGGTACCCCGTCGATCACGATGGCGTCGAAGTCCTCGACCGACTCGGATGGTCCCAGCGACGACGGGTCCTTCCGCACGGTCTGGATCGCGCCCGGCGGGAACGCGGCGGTCCAGCGAACGTCGCCGATGGCCAGCACACGCGGCGCGCGCTCGACATGCGTGAAGAGCCGGCGCCGCTGCACGGTGCCATGACTGTCGACCGCGACGTCCACGAACTGAAGACCCGGTTGGGCGAAGACCATTGGCGTCCGGAACTGCGCCCAGTGACGGCCCGCCACGTCGATCGCCCGTCGCGTTTCGAACGCGTCGCCGTTCGGCCGCCCGGTCGCCACCGCATGCGCCGAGAGCGCAAGGGTCGCCGCCTGATTGAAGCCGGCGGCGTTGCCAAGCACGCCGCGGACGTAGGTCTGGCTGCCGGCGTCGACGTATCCCGGGAGATTGGCCGAGACGATGCCGAGCGCCGGTGCGCCCGCGGCGATCGGCAGTACGTGGATCGGGAGGCCACGCGCGGCGAGTTGCGCGGCCGCCGCCAGGCCGTCGCCGTCGGTTTCGTTGCCGTCGCTCACGAGGACCACCGCCCCTCGGCCGCCGGCGCGCTCGATCGCGTCGGCGGCGCTGACCAGACCGCTCGCGATGTTGGTGCCCGGACCCACTGCGAAGGCGCTTTCGGGAATCTCGTCGAGTCGATCCGCGATTTTGCGCAGCGGACCGGGCCGCCCGAAAGCGGCGACGTCCGAGCGGAAGGTGAGCACCTGCGCGGTGGCGTTCGCGTCGGCCGAAGCCGTCGCCATGCGAAGCCGCGCGCTCGCGATCGCGCGCACGCGAGCCAGTCCGCCTGGCGCGCGCGCCATGCTGTCGGAGACGTCGACGAGCACGACCACATGAAAGCTGGCGCGATTGCCGCGTCGCTCGAGCGTTGGCGCCGCGAGCGCGATCGCCAGGAAGACCGCCGCGATCGCCGTGCCCGAGGTCACGACGATCTCGGTCGTCCGTCTGGCGCCGAGATGACGCCGTTCGAGCAGCCACCGCGCGGCCGCGAGCGACGCGCCGGCCGCGACGACGACGAGCGCCGCGAGCCAGAGCTGCCAGGCGTACGCGGGCGCGAAAATCAAAGTCATTCGGCGCCTCGCATCAGCGCGAGGCCGCGCTCGGCCAGGAAGACCAGCGCCGCCGCGCCGACCAGCCATGGCCAGAACGGGAGGCGCCGTTCGGTCTGGCGTCCGCGCGGCGCGCGCGGATCGAACGTGCCGACGGATCGCGGCGTGCGTCCGGTATTCCCCTCGCCGGGATGAAGGGCGATGCGGTTTCCCGACGGCTCCGGCTGCTCCGGCGACGTCAGCGTGAAGAGCGGCGGTCGCGGGCGCCGCTCGAGGATCCAGCGCGCGGCGTTCAGGAACACGGTCGATGAAAACCGGGCGACGTTGCCGTCACCATCAAGCGGAAGGCCCGGAACGAAGGCGGCGACCGGCGTCGCCCGCTCCGCGATCCAGATTGCACCTTCGGGACCGGTCAGTACCGCGGTAAACCCGGGCGGCAGCGATGGCGCCGCGCTCATCCCGCTGCGCTCGGCGACGTCGAAGTTCAGCCCGGCCACGAGCGGGCTCGTCTCGAGAAACGTTGTGACCGGCTGCGGGGGTCCGCGGCGCGGTTCGTAGCCCGATCCCAGAACGATGGCCGGACGCGAGTCGAGCATCTCGATCGACGGCAGCACTCGCAGGTCGGGAGTGTCACGATCCCCCGTCCATCCCAATCGCGTCAGCCATTCATGCCGTGGGACCCGCCAATCGACGCGAACCGGACCCGATCGCGGCACGTCGATCCCCGCCTCATCATCGTACCGATACGCGCCGGCTGGATTGACGTGAAACACGTAACGGCCGGCCAGCGACAGATTCACGTCCACGCTTCCCGTCGGCCCGTCCCACGCTTCAACAGGGTGCGCGCGGACGATGCCGTCGGGCGACTTCACGCTGAGCATCACGTTCGAACTCGCCATGCCGCCGAACGTGCCGACAACGACTCGCACGCCTCGAACCTCGCCGCTCACGCGGTCGCGGTTGTCCACGAGGTCGACGATTCCAGCGTTCGGCGCCGGTTGTGACACGTCGATCCAGACGTCGCCCCGCGAGGCCGGACCGTCCTGACTCTCCATCCATGGCGGCGCCGGCATGTCGCTGACCACGATCGTCGCGCCGATCGCGCACCCGCCCTCCACCTTCGCCGAAGCTACGGTGGACAAGGGCGGCGGCTGCGGCGCCTCGGCGAGCGCGCGCTCGACGAGCGACAGTTCCGTGCCGAGCGGCCGCGGCCGGAGCCGGGACGCGAGATCCACGAGCTCGCCGGCGCTGGTCACGTTCTCGGCAATCGTGATCAGCTCAAGGTCGAATGCCGAGAGCGTGAAGCAGGCAATCGCCGACTGCTGCGGCGCCACTACCGAGCGAAGTGCGGCAACGGCCGCATCGAACCGTGTCGCGCCGTCTTGCTGCGTGCTCATGCTCGCCGATCGATCGACGAGTACGCGGACGCCGGTCTTGGCCGAGCGATCCATCACCGCCGCCGCGGGACAGTGCGGGACGGCGAGGAGCAGGAGGAGCAGCACCGAGAGCTGCAAAAAGAACAGCGGCGTCGGACGTGGCGTGCTCCAGGCGATCCGGCTCGTCGAGCCGAGGACGGGATCGTCGCGGAAGAAGACCGCCGCCGAGAGGACGGCGCGGCGGAAGTTCGGCCTCGCCATGTAGATGACGACAAGCGCAGCCGCGAGCGCGCCGAAGACGTAGGTCATCGCGCCGCGTCCGGCATCACCAGGCGACACACGATCCCCTGGCCGAAGAAGTGCTCACGAAAAACGGCCGCTGCCGCCGGATCGGCTTCCGCCGGCCACGTCCACCTGAGACGCTCGTATCCCCCTGCCGCTGCGGCGCGATCGAAGCGGCGCTTCCGCTCGTCGATCCTTCCCTTCACGTCGTCCAGCAGGCCCGACGTCAGCCGCACGCGCAGCTCCGGCGCGGACACGCCGGGACCGTCGAGGCGGCACAGCCCGTGCCCGACGCGGTGCGTCTCGCACGGCCAGCTGTCGAAGTCGACGACAACCACCCAGCGCGATCCTTGCTGCGCGTTGCGGACGCGGGCGGCCAGCGCCATCACGTCGGCGTCTTCAGCGAAATACAGGTCGGTGAGCACGAGCCAGACGCTTCCTGGCGGCAGCGCGCGTTCCAGCGCCGTCCATTCCAGCTTCGCCATTCCACCTTCGCCCTTCGGGCTACGGCGGACAAGCCGGGCTTCGGTGGACGTCGCTGTCGGGGCGGTCACGCGCTGCAGCGCGTGACGAATGCGCCGGCGATCCGCCGTCGTCCCCAGCTCGACGACGTGCCCGCGCTCGAGCGCGTGAAGCGCCACGGAGTCACCGGATCGACCGGCGATGTAAGCCATCGCCTCGGCGAACCAGCGTGCGAGCTGCAGCTTCGACGCCACATCGGGCAGCCGCATCGTCGCGCGCGTGTCGATCGAGATGACAACGCGGGTCTGGACCTCGTGCTCGAACGTTCGCACGACCAGCTCGTCGCGACGGTGATGCCGGGCGGACGCGCGCCAGTCTACGTGGCGGATTTCGTCGCCCGGCACATACGGGCGAAACTCGCGGAACTCGAGGCTCTGTCCTCGTTGACGAATGAGGTGCGCACCCGCGACCGTTCCGCGATCGCGCTGGCGCAGGCGCAGCCGGTAGCGATCCAGCTGCGTTGAGGGGATGGGCAGCGCGTCAAGCGAAGGACCGCTGCCAGAGCGCGTCATAGGCGGAGTCCTTGGGGGCCGTCAGGAGGCAGAGCCGGCGAATCGCGTCGTCGAGTCGAAGCTCGGGATCGCCGTCCAGGTCGGGGTCGTCGTCGTCGAGCGACAGGCGGAGCCGGTGTCGCAGCGCGTGAACGACCACCGCCTGGAGGTGCGACGCCGCGACGTAGTGAACGTCCGTGTCCGAAAGACAGACCCAGGCCTTCGCGGCGAGCATGATGTCGCCGGCCGCGCGCGGACTCATGCCGTACTGGATACGGCGAGCGGCGGTCTCGATGTCGGCGCGCGTGCCCGACGGATTGGCCAGGTTCGCGAACGAGCGATTCGTCGCGAGAAAGAGGTTCGTCACGTGCGCCTCGACCGCGGGCAGTGGTGCGATCGCCCGAATGACCTGCGAGATCTCGCGGACGAGCGATTCGGCGGCGCGCGCATCACCCGGCAGATCGTAGCTCTTTGGGTCCGCCTTCGTCCCGTTCGCGGACGATGACTCTGGATCGGGCGCGCCCGCGCCGGCGCGCTTGTGGACGATTCGCTTCACCGTCGGGCCGTCGGGCACCGGCATCCTCACCTTGAACATGAATCGGTCGGCCTGGGCCGCAGGCAGGTTGTAGGTGCCTTCGTGGTCGATCGGGTTCTGCGTCGCCAGCACGACGAAGGGCGAGGGCAGTACGTGCTCTTCACCGAGCACCGTGACCTTCTTTTCGGCCATCGCTTCGAGCATCGCCGACTGCGTTTTCGGCGTCGCGCGATTGATCTCGTCGGCGAGGAGCAGCGAGGTGAAGATCGGGCCGCTCTGGAACCGCA